>ENA-OYZR01000787-OYZR01000787.1-human-gut-metagenome-genome-assembly--contig:-NODE-787-length-8131-cov-6.361689_pt1 | contig 8131 bp, 7 predicted proteins | sample MGYA00243295_ERZ653487 | MGnify/ENA primary metagenome ERZ653487 (study PRJEB26926, sample SAMN06164926) | human gut metagenome | biome: ENVO:00009003; feature: ENVO:2100002; material: ENVO:00002003... | reverse complement strand
TCTCAACTGCTGCTTTAACAGCTCCAACATCTCCACGAACCATAACTGTTACAAGACCGGAACCGATCTTCTCTGTTCCTACAAGTGCAACCTCTGCTGCTTTTGTCATTGCATCTGCTGCCTCGATTGCAGCTGTGAGGCCTCTTGTCTCAACCATTCCTAATGCTTCCTGTGCCATGATTCTATCCTCCTGAATCTTATCTTCGTTACATTTTATCATATATGATTCCGCCACTTTTGTAAAGTGAACTTCGGAATCCTCTTAATCTTTATCCAAGGCGCTGATTTTCAGCATTTTCTGTGTACCTGGTTCCGGGTTGGGGATTATGTAATGCTGTACCACGCCTGTCATGCTCTCTGCAACTTTCATGCCGGCTTCTACCGCTGCCGTGACATCTGACACGCTTCCGCGGTACTTGATGCAGACAAGAAGCGGTACTGGCAGGCTGTCCGCATTCGCCGGTTTATTCTTATCGAATACCTCCAGGTGGACATTTGCAGCCTTGCACCCGGCGTCAGCTGCCACAAAGGCTGTTGCAAGTCCGAAGACCTCAAGAATTCCTACAGCTTCTGCCATGTTGCTTCTCCTTTCCCGTTAAGGTTATTTATTAACAATCGCGATCTTAAGACCTGTCATTGCCAGGTTTGTCTCAAGTGCCTCGTTGATCTCCTCAAGCGGGAACTTGTGTGTGATCAGCTCAGACATTGGAAGTCCGATTGCTTTTGCTCTCTTAAGGAAATCAAATGTAGTTGCGTAATCTCTCAGAGTGTATACCCATGAGCCAACCAGTGTAATTTCTTTTGAGCAAAGATCGAAGTGTGGGTTGATTGTTGCATCTCCACCGTTGATGAAGAATCCAAGTTCACAAAGTCCACCGCCGTTGCGGATGAATTTGTAAATATTTGCATGAGCGACCGGTGATCCTGTACACTGGAATGCGAAGTCAGCAGCATGTCCGCCGAATGCGTCTTTCACTCCCTGTGCAAGTGCATCGATTCCCTGGAAATCTTTGAAGTTAACTGACTTCTCAGCTCCCATTCTCTTAGCAAAGTCAAGTCTCTTCTGCTCTCCGTCTACAGCTACGATATTCTCGATACCCATTGTACGAAGAACTGCGATACAGATCAGTCCGATCGGTCCACATCCCTGAACAACAACTCTGCTGTTGAATCTTAAGATTCCTGTTGTCTTAGCTCTTTCTACTGCATGTACAAGTACTGCACATGGCTCGATCAGTACACGGGATTTCAGATCCAGATCACTTACGTTGAATACTGTAGATCCCTCACGGATCAGGATGTAATCTGAGAACCATCCATTCAGATGAACATCATCGTCCGGAAGAAGTCCGTATACATCAGCTCCACCTACGTTCTGTTTGTTGAGGTCGTACATTGTGATCTCCGGGTCATCCTTGAAGATCATACATGTAACAACTTTGTCTCCAACATTCAGAGCCTTTCCAGCGCTGTCAACTTTAACGTTTTTACCCATCTTAACGATCTCACCTGTTCCCTCGTGTCCGAGTACTACAGGGATAAGGCTGAATGGGTCTCTCTTGAATTCGTGAGCGTCTGTTCCACAAACACCACATCCTTCAACTTTAACAAGAATATCTCCGTCACCAACTTCCGGCATCGGATACTCTTTGATTTCAAAATGCTCAAGTGCTGTAAGCATAGCTACATGAGCTGTCTTTGGAATTTCATTTCCTGCTGCTTTCTGTGCCGGAGCTGCTTCTGGAACTTTCTTTTCCAGCATGCTCTCAAGTACCTGTTTTACAACAGCTTCTACATTAGCAGAATTCATTTCCATTGTCTATACCTCCGTTATCTTATACATAAGCTGTCTGTCATTACGCAACGTCTTCTCTTTGTGAAGCTGCTTGCGCTTGTAAGTCCTTCACCAGTTCTGCTGGCAATTGTAAATGTACAGAAGCCTTCGCCTCCGAATCCAAGTGCCGCATAGGATGGTCCGTTCTTAACAAGAATTGCTGTGTCAATTGCTTTTGCATATTTTGTAATACGATCTACATTCTTGGAATGAATGTGAGCGGAATGTCTGTTACCATGCTCAAGCCATACAGCCTGCTCTACAGCATCGTCGAAATCTTTCGCTCTTACTACACCAAGAATTGGCATCATAAGCTCTGTTGCGATCAGTGGGTGTTCCTTTGGTCCTTCAAATGTAATACATCTGATATTGTCCGGAACTGTAACTCCGATCATTCCAAGCAGTGTCTTTGCATCACGTCCAACACATTTTCTGTTCAGCTTTCCGCCTGCAAGAACTACATTTGTCAGTGCATCCTGCTCTTCCTTGGAAGCCAGGTAGCATCCCTGCTCATTTACCATGTAGTGCATCAGTTCATCAACGATAGAATCAACTGCAACAATCTCTTTTTCTGCGATACACGGAAGGTTGTTATCAAATGTACATCCGTTTACAATGTCCTCAGCTGCCTTACGGATATCTGCTGTCTCATCAACGAGTGCCGGTGGGTTACCTGCTCCAGCTCCGATTCCTCTTCTTCCTGAAGAAAGAACTGCTGTAACAACTCCCGGACCTCCTGTTGCAGCGATCAGCTGAATTGCAGGATGTTTCATCATGATGTTACTTGTCTCAAGTGTCGGATGCTCTACTGTACAAGCAATGTTGTCCGGTCCACCAACCTCAACAGATGCTTCGTTCAGAAGATTAACTGCGTAGATTGATGTTTTGATTGCTGCCGGATGTGGGTTAAATACTACTGTATTTCCACCTGCGAACATTCCGATTGTGTTACAGAGAACTGTCTCACTTGGGTTTGTACAAGGTGTGATCGCTCCGATTACTCCGAACGGTCCCATCTCGATCAATGTAAGACCTCTGTCTCCTGACCATGCCTGTGTAGTGATATCCTCTGTTCCCGGAGTCTTCTCAGCTACAAGCTGGTGTTTTAAAATTTTATGTCCGACATTTCCCATGCCAGTCTCCTGAACTCCCATGCGGGCCAGGATTTCTGCATTCTCCTTGATCTTTTTACGGATGTTGGAGATAACTTTCTCTCTGTGATCCAGTGACATCTTAGCCACGATCTTCTGGGACGCTTTCGCTGCCTCAATGGCCTCGTTCATATCCTTGAATACACCGCGGTCTCCCTGTACATCAGAAGCGATCTGCATCTTTGCAAGAACGTCCTGTACGATGTCCTGAACCATCTGTTCATTTATAGACACTCTAATACCTCCTTGAAGACTTGTTTTCCGTAAGCTGCGATTGCTGTGTCCTGCTCAGCAGTTCCACCGCTGACTCCGAGTGCACCGACGATCTTGCCATCAGCTTCGAGTACCTCTCCACCCCCGAAGATCACGATCTTACCGTCATTCGTAAACTGAATTCCGTATAACGGCTGTCCCGGCTGACTCAACTGACTTAACTCTGCTGTGGACATCTTAAGGCTCGCGGAAGTATATGTCTTGTTCAATGCAATGTCAAAGCTTGCTATGTAGGCGTCATCCATACACTGGACGGCTACAGGTCTGCCTGCCTTGTCGGAAACTGCTACAACCGCATTCACGCCCACACGTGCCGCTTCTGCCTTAACTTTTTCAATCAAGGCATTGGCAAGCTTCAATGTCATCTGATGCTTTTTGCATTTACAGACATGTTTGTGTGTATGTTGTGGAGCTGCTTCCTTCATCTGATCCAGCACAGCCTGAACTGCACTGGTAATTTCCTGCTCATTCATAGCATTGCTCCTTTACTAATCTGTCAGATTACATTCCCAGCTGTTCCATAACTTTCTTTGTGATAGAAGCTACAAGATCAGCATCTGTTCCTTCTGGAGCTGCTGCTGAAGATCCGCCACAGTTTCCACCGCATGAATGGCAGCTTGGCTTACCAGCTTTAGCGTTCGGGCAAAGGTTTGCCGGGTGTTTTCCTGGAAGTCCCATCTGTCTTCTCAGTTCGTACAGTCTCTGAACCTGCTCATCGTTCAGTTCCTGAGGTCCGCCAACCTGCATGGACTGCCATAACAGACGTGCGTAGAACTCAAGAGACTCCATCTTGTGGTATGCGCTCAGAAGGCTGTCTGAGTAAGCAAGTGCTCCGTGGTTCTCAAGAAGAACTGCATCAAAGTGCTGAAGGTATGGCTCGATAGCGTCCGGAATCTCCATTGTAGAAGGTGTACCGTATTTAGCGATCGGAACACATCCAAGAGCGATAACTGCTTCTGGCATGATTGGCTGTGTAAGCGGAATACCAGCGATAGCGAATGTTGTAGCGTACAGTGGATGAGCATGTACTACAGACTGAACGTCTGGTCTCTCTCTGTACACACGCATGTGCATCTTAATTTCTGAAGATGGTCTGAATCCTTTATTTGCCTGAAGAACATTACCATTCTCATCTACTTTACAGATGTACTCTGGCGTCATGAATCCTTTGCTGACACCTGTTGGTGTACACAGGAACTCATGGTCGTTCAGTTTTACAGAAAAGTTTCCGTCATTAGCTGCAACCATTCCACGGTTGTAAACTCTTCTTCCGATTTCACACATTTCTTTTTTGATTTCGTATTCGTTTTGCATTTTTTCTCCTCCTTGGAATCGTGTCAAAACTTTTGTTTTGTGTTGTTTCTTAACTTATTTTACCACACAATCCCACATTAGTCAATTTGAACAGCCGTTGTTTTTGTTGTTTCTTGTGATTATTTTCACTATTTTCTCTGTTTTCGACTTCGTGCAGATTATCTGATTGTGTTTTTTATTTTTAACCACCGATCCGGCACTCTACACCGGAAACTTCTTCTGCTACTTTCAGAAGTCGTTCCATCTTTTCATTTGTCGGTGGTTTTACATCCCCCATCAGGTATGGACGATTTAATCCGTCATATTTGTCCTGTCCCAGTCTGTGGTAAGGAAGAAGATGCATTCTTCTCACATTGCCAAGCTTACGGACATATGCGGCAATATCACGAATCTCCAGCTCTGTATCATTGAATCCTGGAATAACTGGAACACGGATACTCAACTCTGTCATATGAGAATCTGCAATCTTCTTTGCGTTCTCTAACATCAGTTCATTCGAGCGTCCTGTAAATTCTTTATGTTTCTCCGGATTCATATGTTTGATATCCAGCAGATACTGGTCTAAATATGGAAGAATCTCTTCGATTGTACTGTATGGTGCGCATCCCATACTTTCCATCGCAGTTGTGATTCCTGACTCTTTCGCTGCTCGCAGAAGGTCTCTCGCGAACTTCGGCTGGCAAAGGCTTTCGCCTCCGGAAAGTGTAAGTCCGCCTCCGGTTCTTCTATAATAAGTACGATCTTTTTCTACCGTCTTCATTACTTCTGCAACCGTAGTGTCCTCACCGATCACTTTCGGTTCTCCCTGTACCATCATTGTCTCGATCTCGTAGTGCTGTGATTCCGGATTACAGCACCAGCGGCATCTGAGCACACAGCCCTTTAGGAACACAATGGTTCGAATTCCATTCCCATCATGGATGGAATACCGCTGGATATCGAAGATTCTTCCTTTGGTCTTCAGATATTCTTCCATGCTGTCTCCTTCTTATTCTTAAAATCCCTGCTCCGTTCTGCGGATGATATCATCCTGCAGTGACTTGGACAATGTCGTAAACAGTGCGCTGTATCCAGCTACACGTACAACCAGATGTTTGTACTGCTCCGGATGCTTCTGTGCATCCAGAAGTGTCTCACGGCTGACAACGTTAAACTGCATGTGGCTTCCCTTCTGATCGAAGTATGACTGGATCAGTCCTACAAACTTCTCAAGTCCTTCTCTTCCACTCAGTGCTGACGGATGGAACTTCTGATTGAACAGTGTTCCGTTTGAAGCAATATAGTGGTCTAATCTGGAAACGGAGTTTGCAGCTGCTGTCGGTCCGCTTACATCCTTACCTGCTGATGGAGATACTCCATCGGCTACAGGCATGTGTGCCAGACGTCCATCCGGTGTAGCTCCTGTCTGTCCGCCAAGCGGTACATTTGCTGATACCGGATACAATCCTGCCTGGAACATACCTCCACGCGGGTTTTTATATTTCTCCAGTGGTTTTGTATAAGTATAGGCAACATCTCTTGCAAATGCGTCAACTTCCGGAATATCATTTCCGAACTTCGGCACTGCATCGATCAGCTTGAGGATTCTCTCGCCGTTTGCCTTCACCTGTTCTGATTCTGTTGCTGCAACAACAGTTTTCAGGATTGCTGCAACTTCTTTCTCACCTACCGGCTGTCCGGCAGATTTCATTGCAGAAGCAACCTCTGATACCATCTCTGCAACATCCTCGTTGCTCAGGCCCTTTCCATAGTTTGTGCTAAGAGCCATCTTCAGATCATGCATCGTGATCTTATTCTCGTCATAAACGAGTTTCTTTACTGCGTAAAGTGCATCTGCCATATTGGCAACACCGAATCCCTGCGGACCTGTAAAGTTATATACAGCGCCTCCCTGTTCCAGTGTTTTTCCTCTCTTGATACAGTCATCAACCATACATGCAAGAAACGGCAACGGTGCTCTCTCCGCATGTGCCATATCAATGGCATTGTCAGCATTAACAAGCAGTGCGATCGCGTAATCCATCTGTGCTTTATAAGCATCATAGAATTCATCAAATGTCTTCATATCCTCAACATTACCTGTCTTTGGACCAATCTGTACACCCTTGTCCACACCATTTGAAAATACCAGTTCCAGCGGACGACACATATTGAAGAATGCTGCATCATGCCATCCATTTGTCTTACCAGCCTTCTGTGGTTCTACACATCCGATGATGTTGTAGTCTCTCGCATCCTGTAAAGTCAGTCCACGGCTCTCAAGTGACGGGATAATAACCTCATCATTATAATAAGCCGGGAGTCCGATTCCTGTTCTTGTAAGTTCTGCTGCATAAATCAAGAATTCATGTGGTGATCCATTCCAAACTCTTACTGAAAGAGAAGGCATTGGAAGGAATACATGCATAGATGATGTAATACACATAAATGAAAGATCATTCGTAACATCTATACCATCTTCATTCTGTCCTCCTGCAATCAGGTTCTGGAACAGACTGTAACCTGCGAATCCTTCTGCTGAAGCCGCATCACGACACTTGTTCAGGTCATTTAATTTAACCCAGATACAATCCAGCAGTTCCTGTGCAAACTCTCTTGTGATCTTGCCGCTGTCGAGATCCTTCTTATAATAAGGATACATATACTGATCAAATCTTCCAGGGGATATTGAATGTCCACTGGACTCAATCTGTAACAGCTGCTGTACAAACCAGAAGGACTGACATGCTTCATAGAATCCTGTCGCACCCTTCTCCGGTACATTCGCACAATTCTGTGCAATGATAAGAAGTTCTTTCTTTCTTACCGGATCAGAACATTTCTCCGCCATCTCAAGTGCAAGCTTTGCATAACGACGGGCATATGTAATTGCAGCATCACAGCTGATCATCACTGCCTCAAGGAAACGTGATTTTGTCTGGTAGTTACCATCACTAACCTTCATAGAAGCAAGCTCATCTTCTGCTTTCTTGCGGATTCCGGAAAATCCGATCTCGAGAACTTCACCGTACTTAACTGTCACATGTCCTACACCATTGTAAAAATAGTTTCCAGGTGTAAAGATATTGTGTTCAATGTCAAGTAATGTCTCCGGCTCCATATATGCTGTAGCCAGGTCACTTGTTGTACGGCCCTTCCAGTAAGCATTCGCCTCTTTCAGTTCCTTCTTCGTCTGCTCAGAGATGTAGAACGGGTCAGCACTTCTTGTTTCAACTGTATCAAACTCTGCCTCCAACCACTCGTAAGAGAACTCCGGAAATGTCTGGCATCCTCTTGGGGCAAGTGTGCTGCTTCCAACAACAAGTTCCAGGTCACGGATTGTGATCGGAATATTCTCCAAAATATGCTGGAACGCTTTTGCTCTACGGATGATCATTGGTTCATTCTCAGTCTGTTTGTACGACTCCGTAATCAGTACTGCTCTCGCCGACTCAATCTCAGGCATCTTCGCATACAGGTTTTCTACCAGTTTTGGAATTCTGTCCGACTTCGGGATGGGAGTACTGTCATAAGTCTGTCTCTTATACACATCTCCGAGCCCACGAGACTACGCTGCATC
>ENA-OYZR01000784-OYZR01000784.1-human-gut-metagenome-genome-assembly--contig:-NODE-784-length-8145-cov-4.485785_pt1 | contig 8145 bp, 9 predicted proteins | sample MGYA00243295_ERZ653487 | MGnify/ENA primary metagenome ERZ653487 (study PRJEB26926, sample SAMN06164926) | human gut metagenome | biome: ENVO:00009003; feature: ENVO:2100002; material: ENVO:00002003... | reverse complement strand
CGCCTCCGCCCATAGCTTCGACTATGTACAGTATTTTCTTTTTCTCCGCCATAGGTTTGCTTCCTCCCAGTACCCCTTTATCTACTCATCTAACTTTAGAATGTTTTTTCCAATTTTCTTTTAACAGCAAACAAGCCCACGGCGGATCACTCAATGGCAATCCACCGTAGGCTCGATTCGTTCTCCTTGATTTTTTACTTGCTGCTCATTTTGTGGGTCAAAACAGAGCTGCGCCAAAACCTCCCACCTATAACTTCTGGATTTTAGCATCTCCGCAGCCTGTCAGCAAATAAATACTTTTGTTGAACGAGTCGAGCCGTCAAAACCCTTTAGTTATCGTGGTATTTCTTGGTTGACCCTATTATATCTCTAGCCCCTTTTCTCTCAATGGTCGGAACAAACTTCTGTCGGATTCCATCGTATTCAATTTTATTGTCATACTCTGCACCGCTCACATGGTGGCCAGACCTGTTGTAACAGGTAACCTGACATCCATCTCGTGCCATTCTGGTACATAGTTCCTTTACAACTATCTCTATCCCACCCTCACGGGACAGTCGTTTTTGTCCGAACATGGACACCGCAAATTTATCTTTCATAATGTTCTCCAACCAATATTGTCCCCTCTGCTCCTTTTTATATCTATCTACACACCCTTATCGGATGGTATTTCTCTCTCATTCTCCCGTGTGTTCATCACACGGCTTTTTTCTCCACTTTTTCTCTACATATCTTCATCCAGACAGGTTTACTCAATAAAATCAGTTGCATTTTTCCCTGCTTTTCACCGGCGCATATTTATTCGCCGCATTCTCCACCCTCTACATCAAAGTGTTGATCTGTAGAGTAAACTCGCTTTTCTTCACATGTTTTGCCATTTTCTCCCATTCCATTATTTTTGTAATAATCATACAAACAGCCCAATCATTCTTATCGCAACCTGTACAATGATTTAGTCATCTTTTATGATGTCTACACAACGGAATATTAGTAGTTTTCGACCGTTACTCAACGACACGCAGATAAATGCAGTTATCAGTATCAACGCCCTACTACACAAAGCATGATTTTCACAGTAAAATGCGGCAAATATTTATGCAAAAAAGCGTATATTTGTATGTATATTCAACTCCACCATTGACCATCAGACCTCAACTGATTTTGTTGAGTAGACATTGCCAGTTATATACATTCCGTTTGTAATGATACTTAACATATTTTTGTGACTTATGGCCTATTAAAACAGCATTTAGCCTTAGTCCAATAATATCATGTACATTCTAGCTTATTTGCTCCAGTTTGTAAACATTATGAAGCAACTTTTTTCACAGAATGTCGAACTTTTTCCTATTTGTTTCTTTTATCATTACCATTATTTTACATAATCTCTATTCGCACAAAAAAAGGATTAGCAGCCTTTCGAAAATGACACGTTCCTAATCCCCTTTTATTTTCCTATCCTATTCCATTTCTTTCCTTCTCAAAATATCAAACCTATCCAATTCCACGCCAAGATCAATCCACAATTTCTGCTTCGGATGCGGCGCACTCTCCATCTGGTTCCCTTCATCATCCCAGATCCCCTTCACCGTAACGCAGACATTCTCCCCATCCGGTTTCATCACTTCAATCTCTTCCCCAACCGAAAACTTATTCCTCTGCTCAATCGCATATCTGCTTTTTTCATTCTTCTCCCCGACAATCCCCAGATACGTATACTCCTTCACATACGTATTACTATCATAAATCTGGCTCTCATGATCCGGCTTCCCATAGAAAAATCCCGTAGTAAACTGTCTGTACGTACAGTTCGAGATCTGATCCCGATACCACTCCATATTCTCCTCATACTTCTTAGGGCTCTCCAGATAATCATCAATCGCCTTCCGATACGTCCTTGCCACCGTCGCCACATACAGCGCCGTCTTCATTCTTCCTTCAATCTTATAACTGTCAATCCCCGCATCCAGCAAATCCGGGATATGCTCAATCATACAAAGATCTTTCGAGTTAAAGATATACGTCCCTCTCTCATTCTCATACACCGGCAGATACTCCCCCGGTCTGGACTCTTCCACGACCGCATACTTCCACCGGCACGGATGTGTACAAGCCCCCTGGTTCGCATCTCTTCCCGTGAAATAATTGGACAGCAGACATCTTCCCGAGTACGAAATACACATCGCCCCATGAATAAACGTCTCAATCTCCATCTCCTCCGGAATATGCTCCCGAATCTCTTTGATCTCCGCCAGCGACAGCTCCCGCGCTGTCACGACGCGCTTCGCCCCCTGTTCATACCAGAACTGATACGTTCCATAGTTCGTATTATTCGCCTGTGTACTGATATGCCGCTCAATCTCCGGGCACACTTCCATCGCAATCCGATACACTCCCGGATCCGAAATAATGAGTGCATCCGGCCCGATCTCTTTTAATTCGGCAAAGTAAGCGCGCACGCCCTCAAGATCCTGGTTATGTGCCAGAATATTCGCGGTGACATAGACCTTTACGCCATGCTCATGCGCAAACTCCACGCCTTCTTTCATATCTTCCATCGAAAAGTTCTTCGCCTTCGCGCGGAGTCCGAAGACTTCTCCGCCGATATATACGGCATCTGCGCCGAAGATCACTGCTACTTTTAATACTTCCAGACTGCTGGCTGGAACCAGTAATTCCGGTTTTCTCATGTTGTTTCCTCTCTCTTCTCATGGCTTTTCATCGTAATCGCGATTCCATCTCCCAGCGGCACGACCGATGTCAGCAGCCCTTCATTGTGTGTCAGTTCAAATAAGTATTCCCGCATCCGTTTGTGGATCGTGCGGTTCCGGCGTTCCACGGCGAAGCGGGATTCGATGACGTCGCCATCCTGCAGCACATTGTCAGTAATCAGCACGCCTTTTTCGTCGAGAAGGCGTAAGACCTCCGGCAGGAAATGGATGTACTGTCCCTTTGCGGCATCCATAAAGATAAAATCGTACGGGCCGTCCAGGGTTTTTAAGACTTCTGCAGCGTCTCCCGGAATCAGGGTAATGTGGTCGGCAAAGCCGGATTTTTCGAAGTTCTCCCGTGCGATCGGGATGCGTTTTTCGTAATTTTCTATTGTGGTAATCTCTGCGTCCGCTTCACCGTACTGTGCCATGAAAACAGCAGAGAATCCTACGGCAGTTCCTACCTCCAGGATTCTCTTTGGCTGTTTCATCTTTAAGAATACTTTTAAAAAGCTCTGCATTTCACGGCGAATGATCGGCACTTTTGTCTGTTTGGCCGTCCGCTCCAGATTTTCCAGAAACGGGGTGTGGCCGGTGTCCAGGGAATTGATGTAGGTTACCATTCGTTCGTCTATTATCATGTAAGATTCCTCTTGTTTTGCAAACGTGCGTTATTCCGCAGACGGCTGTCCTTCGGTGTTGACGCCCGCCAGGATTTCCAGCATTTCATCGACGGTCTGTGCGGTGTTCAGCACGTAGGAACCGTCCTTGATGCCGCCGTAGTAGCCGGACAGGCGGTACTGGACTTCGAAAACCAGAAGGCTTTCGTCGATCAGTCCGTTGTCTTTCAGGAGTTCGCCAAGTTCTTTCGCCTCCATGCCGGAACGCACCTGTACGGTGACTTCCTTTCCTTTTCCTCTGGATGCGACTGGCTCCTCGGCAAACACGTCATGTCCAAACTGATATGAAGTTTTCGCTGCCAGAATGATCACAAGAATCACGCAGACGTAAATGAGCAGGCGCACGGTTCCTTTCGCACCTGTCAGCGCTGCTCGGTATCCGGCATCCCTTTTCTTTTCGGACATGGGCGCTCTCCTTTTGATTTTCGGTTTTAGATTTCCGGTACTCCGATGCGGATTTCTTCTGAAATACGGTCCTGCACTTTCTGTACCATCTTACAGACCTCAAGCTCCGCCTCAAGATAAGCGTTTGCCTTCTCTCTTTTGCGGAGTGCGTAGGAATCCCGCTCCAGGGAATCTACCGCATCGTAAAGGTCTACGTTTTCGGACTGCTGCAGTCGGTAGTTGCGGATTCGATAGTCGTCGACCCGGCTTTTTAAGTCCGGGTCTTTTTCAAGTTCCTCTTCCATCCACAAGTAATTCTGATATGCCCTGCTCTCCCTCATTTCTTCGATGAGCGCATCCAGACATTCTGTTACTTTGTCCATGGTATTTATGCCTCCATGATGATCGGAAGGATCATCGGTCTTCTCTTTGTTTTCTTCCATACATAATCGCCGAGGGCATCTTTGATCGTGGATTTGATCTTGCCCCAGTCGGAGATATTTTTGGAAAGGCAGCCATCCAGTGCCTCTTCTACAACTTCTCTTGCCTCGCCCATCAAATCCTCGGATTCGCGTACATAGACGAAACCGCGGGATACGATGTCCGGGCCGGCCAGAAGCTGGTTCGTTCTCTTTTCGAGAGTCAGTACAACGACCATGATTCCGTCCTCGGACAGATGCTGGCGGTCACGCAGGACGATATTTCCTACATCACCAACGCCGAGTCCGTCGACCATGATGGCTCCGGTGTGGACTTTGCCAGTTACTGCTGCGCCGTCCTCGTCGAGTTCCATGACATCACCGGAATACATGAGGAAGATGTTCTCTTTCGGGATGCCGAGGCTCTGTGCTACTTCTGCGTGTGCTTTTAAGTGACGGTATTCGCCGTGTACCGGGATCGCGTATTTCGGTTTTACCAGGGAGTAGATCAGCTTGATTTCCTCCTGGCAGGCATGTCCGGATACGTGAACATCCTGGAATACGACGTTGGCACCCTGTGCAGACAGTTCGTTGATGACGTTCGAAACGGCTTTTTCATTTCCCGGGATCGGGTGGGAACTGAAGATCACGGTGTCGCCCGGCAGGATCGAGATCTTTTTGTGCAGGTGTGCCGCCATACGGGACAGTGCTGCCATGGACTCGCCCTGGCTTCCGGTGGTGATCAGGACAAGCTGCTCGCCGGTGTAGTTTTTCATCTGCTCCACATCGATCAGGGTATTTTCCGGGATATTGATGTAGCCCAGCTCCTGCGCGATGGAGATGATGTTGACCATACTGCGGCCTTCAATGACAACTTTACGGCCGTATTTATAAGCAGAGTTGATGATCTGCTGCACACGGTCGACGTTTGATGCGAAGGTTGCGATGATGATTCGGGAATTCTGATGCCGGCAAACAGGCCGTCGATCGTCTTTCCTACGGTCCGCTCGGACATGGTAAAGCCAGGCCGCTCTGCATTGGTACTGTCGCACATCAGTGCCAGAACGCCTTTCTTTCCGATCTCTGCGAATCTCTGCAGGTCGATGACATCACCAAAGACTGGTGTGTAGTCGACTTTGAAATCTCCGGTGTGGACGATGATGCCAGCCGGGGAGTAGATTGCCAGTGCTGCTGCATCTGCAATACTGTGGTTTGTTTTGATAAACTCAATGCGGAATGCGCCCAGGTTGATAGACTGTCCGTGTTTGATGATTTTCCGTTTTGTGGTACGGAGCAGGTTGTGCTCCTTTAATTTGTTTTCGATCAGGCCAATCGTCAGTTTGGTGGCGTAGACCGGCACGTTCACTTCTTTTAAGATGTACGGCAGCGCACCGATGTGGTCCTCGTGGCCGTGGGTGATGACGAAGCCTTTGACTTTGTCGATGTTTTCTTTCAGATATGTTACATCCGGGATGACCAGGTCGATACCGAGCATGTCGTCTTCCGGGAATGCAAGTCCGCAGTCTACGACGATGATACTGTCCTCATACTCGAAAACGGTGATGTTCATACCGATCTGTTCCAGACCGCCAAGCGGTATAATTTTTAATTTACTTCCATTATTCTTTTTCAAATAGCACCTCCGCGCATGTTTTCCAAACGATTCCGTTACCGGTACGGCTTCACGCACGCATCCCCTGAGCGTCACTTCAGGCTGATGGAGCATGTCCCGCACCTGCAGGATTTGCCCTTTAAAGCGCTGTCCCGGTCCCGCTTCGTCTGCGTCCCGGTATGGCTTCAAAACGGCTGGTTCAATAGGTGATGTCTGCCTCGTCATCCAACATGGAAGCAAATACGCCGGAAACGGCATCGAATTCGGTGTCGTCTTCTACCATAACATACTCTGCCTCTGCGTCGGTGTCGGTGGAGATATCCTTCAGAATATAGGCATTTGCCTCGTCGTCCTTTGAATCGGATACCAGAATATAGTTGACTCCGTTGATTCTGGTCTGCTCCTCCACGTAAAATTCTTCTTTGCCGCCATCATCTGTTACAAATGTTATTTTTTCCATACAATATTCCTTTGTTCAGTTTTCCTGTGATTCCTTCTGATGGGAAAGATAGTCCAGATATCCCTGCAGGATAAAAACAGCTGCAATCATATCTACGTACTCCTTGCGGTTTTCCCTGCGGATTCCGGTTTCCATCATGGTGCGGTCTGCTTCGACCGTTGTCAGCCGCTCGTCCCACATAACAACGGGCAGACCTGTCCGTCTCTCCAGCATTTCTTTGAACTCGAGAGATTTTTCGGCCCGCTCTCCGATGTCGTTGTTCATATGTTTCGGGAAGCCGAGTACGATTTTTTCCACGCCGTACTCTTTTGCTATCTCTTCAATCCGGGCCAGCGTCTGGCGCAGCTTATTCTCCGATTTTCTGCGGACAATTTCGATTCCCTGCGCAGTAAGACCCAGAGGGTCGCTGACTGCCACCCCTACTGTTTTTGAGCCGTAATCTAATCCCATTATTCTCATAGTAATTACGCTCACTTCCAGGATTCATTTTTGATGTACTCTTTTAACAGTTCCTCTACCAGCTCGTCACGCTCTACTTTCATGATCAGGCTTCTGGCCCCCTTGAAGCTTGTAATGTACGTCGGATCGCCTGACATGATATAGCCTACGATCTGGTTGACTGGATTATACCCTTTTTCTACCATGGCGTTGTAAACGGTTTCGAGTACCTCTTTTACCTGAATCTCCGGCTCTGTTTTTACTTTAAAATATTGTGTGTTACTTAATCCTGACATTCTTTTCACGTCCTCGTATTTATTGATATCATTTATATTCTAATACATGTTATGGGAAATTTCAATCGTGAAATTGCCCAACTATTTGAATGTTACAGTTCACTGCATCTCAGCGAACTGTAACATTCAAAGCCCGCATGGAAAATTTTGCTTTGCGAAGTGGCGGCAGCTATTTCTGATGTTATTTTATCCCTGAAAACGCCGCATTATTCATATGAATTGGAAGTAAAAATCATTTCCAGGATTCTCTGGGCACAGGCGGTCAGGTCTTTTTCCTCGAGATACTGGTCATTTTCGGCACTCAGCGCATCCAGGATTTCGCGGCGGTCGGTGTCGGTTCCCGGCATCACAAGATCGTTTCCGGCAGCAATGCATTTTGCGGCAGAGGAGCCTCCGTCGGCGTTTGTTGTGGTCCAGTCTGTCATGATGATGCCGGCAAAGCCCCATTCCTTTCTTGCAGCGGTTGTGCACAGATCGTAGCTGTTGGCGGTGTGGACACCGTTTACCTTGTTGTAGGAGGTCATGATCGCCTTTGGCTGGGATTCTTTGATTGCAATTTCGAAGCCCTTCAGATAGATCTCACGCAGAGCGCGCTCGGAGACGATGCTCGATACTCCGCGGCGGTTTTCTTCCTGATTGTTGCAGGCGTAATGTTTGATGGTCGTTCCGACCCCGTACCGGCTCTGGACGCCTCTTGTGAGGGCTGCCGCCATTTTTCCGCTGACAAGCGGATCCTCAGAATAATATTCGAAGTTGCGTCCGCAGAGCGGATTGCGGTGGATGTTCATGCCCGGTGCAAGCCAGAGGGTCACGCCGAACTCCTCCAGCTCTACGCCGATCATGCGGCCTACTTCCTCGAGAAGCTCTGTGTCGAATGTCTGCGCCAGAAGCGTTCCGACCGGGATCGCACTGCAGTACTGATAATAATCTTCTCCGTCGGTGTGGAGGAATTCGGTTCCGAAAATACGGTTCTCGAGACGCTGATACATGTTCATTTTGTAAACACTGCCGTCCGACGGATTTTTCTGATAATGGGAGGTGATGCGGATGCCTGCCGGCCCGTCAGCCAGAATGACATTGGCAACACCGTATTTTTCCAGCAAGGAGGCGGTTGTCTCCCCGGCTGCACCCGGTACGGTAACGGC
>ENA-OYZR01000725-OYZR01000725.1-human-gut-metagenome-genome-assembly--contig:-NODE-725-length-8609-cov-5.462824_pt1 | contig 8609 bp, 8 predicted proteins | sample MGYA00243295_ERZ653487 | MGnify/ENA primary metagenome ERZ653487 (study PRJEB26926, sample SAMN06164926) | human gut metagenome | biome: ENVO:00009003; feature: ENVO:2100002; material: ENVO:00002003... | reverse complement strand
GAGATGCAGCGTAGTCTCGTGGGCTCGGAGATGTGTATAAGAGACAGGAACTCCACTTGTAGTATGTGCAGGTAATAAAATTTTAGGTGTTATTTATTTGAAAGATACCGTAAAACCAGGATTGGTAGAACGATTTGCACGACTTCGTGAAATCGGGATCAAAACAATCATGTGTACAGGGGATAACCCGTTGACAGCAGCTACCATTGCAAAAGAAGCCGGTGTGGACGGATTTATTGCGGAGTGTAAACCAGAAGATAAGATTGAAGCAATCAAAAAAGAACAGGCAGAAGGCAAACTGGTTGCCATGACCGGAGATGGTACCAATGATGCTCCGGCTCTGGCACAGGCGGATGTGGGACTGGCTATGAATTCCGGTACCCAGGCAGCCAAAGAAGCGGCGAACATGGTGGATCTGGATTCCGATCCGACAAAAATTCTGGAAGTAGTAGAAATCGGAAAACAGTTGTTGATCACGAGGGGATCTTTGACTACATTTAGTATTGCCAATGATATTGCCAAGTATTTTGCAATCATCCCAGCCATGTTTACGATGGTGCTTCCGCAGATGCAGGTATTGAATATCATGCATCTGGCAACTCCGGCCAGTGCGATTCTTTCGGCTTTGATCTTCAATGCCATTATCATTCCGGCATTGATCCCAATCGCTATGAAAGGGGTAAAATACAAACCGATGAAAGCGGAAAAAATGCTGCTTCGCAACATGGGCGTTTATGGTCTGGGTGGAATTATTGTACCATTTTTGGGAATTAAGTTGATTGATTTACTGGCAGCTCCGCTGTTGGCACTGATTGGAATGTAGGAGGAAACAGAAGTATGAAAACAGTTGCAAAAACAATTGGAAAAGCAGTAGTTTTCTGTCTTGTTATGATGGTGCTTTGCTCTCTGATCTATCCGCTGGCTCTGACAGGTGTCAGTCAGCTGACAATGGAAGCAAAGGCAGATGGTAGTAAAGTCGATGAAGAAGGAAATCTGACAACCGATACTAAGAAAGCCGTTGGTTCGGCTTTGATCGGACAGGACTTTACAGAAGATTGCTATTTTCAGGGAAGAGTTTCTTCTGTGAATTACAATACTTATACAGAAGAACAGAAAGAAAACGGAGAATATGCAGGTGTGGCATCCGGTTCGTATAACTATGGAAATTCAAATCCAGAGTTAGAAAAACGGATGCAGGAAGATTTGGATGAATTTTTAAAAGATCATCCGGGAGTGAAGCCAGAAGATGTTCCGGCAGAACTTTTAACAGCGTCCGGTTCCGGTCTGGATCCTCATATCAGTCCAAGATCTGCAGAAGTTCAGATTCCGACAGTGGCAGAAAATTCGGGACTTTCTGAGGAAGTGGTAGAGCAGATTGTGAAAGATAACACAGAACATAAAACACTGGGTGTGTTTGGAGAAGAACGAGTGAATGTTTTGGGATGTAATCTGGATATTAAAGCGGCAATGGAACAATAGGAGGTTGCTTTGGTGGACGAAAAAAGACCTGATCCCGGGCAGCTTTTGAGAAAGCTGCAATATGAGGAAGAGGAGAAACAGAAAAAAGCAAAAGGAAAACTGAAGATTTTTCTTGGATATGCAGCGGGTTCCGGAAAAACATATGCGATGCTGGAAGCTGCGCATGAAGCAAAAAAACATCAGGTGGATGTGGTAGCGGGATATATAGAACCCCATGCCCGTCCGGACACACAGGCAATGATCGAGGGGCTGGAAGTAATTCCGCCCCTTATGGTGGATTACAAGGGAATTCAGCTTCGCGAGTTTAACCTGGATGCGGCATTGCAAAGAAAACCCCAATTACTCCTGGTGGATGAGCTGGCGCATACAAACGTACATGGAAGTCGAAATGAAAAGCGATATCAGGATGTACAGGAGCTTCTTCGAGCTGGTATCAATGTATATACAACGGTGAATATCCAGCATTTGGAAAGTTTGAATGATCTGGTGGGAAATATTACGAATATTGAAGTCAGAGAACGAATTCCGGACAGTGTGTTTGATCAGGCAGATCAAGTAGATGTGATTGATATTGAGCCGGAAGAGTTGATCGATCGAATGAAAGAGGGAAAAATATATGGACCAATCCAGGCGGAACGGGCGCTTCAGAATTTTTTCCGCAGAGAAAAACTGGCGGCATTGCGAGAAATCGCACTTCGCAGAAGTGCAGACCGGGTCAATCGAATTGCAGAAGAAGAACGAAATGTATTGGGAAATATGGAGTATCATACAGGAGAGCATATACTGGCATGTATTTCCGCTGCGCCATCCAGCGCCAAGGTGATTCGTACAGCAGCCAGACTTTCCTATGCTTTTCATGCGCAGTTTACGGCACTTTATGTGGAAACACCTTCCATGCAGGAGGCGGGAGAGAAGACGAAACAAACATTAAAAAGCCATCTGGAACTGGCAAAGGCGCTGGGAGCAAAAATCGTAACGGTGTATGGTGAGGATGCAGCGTATCAGATTGCGGAATACGCGACCGTGAGCAATGTCTCTAAAGTGGTCATGGGAAGAACAAACCACAGGGGAATCTGGCGCAGGCCTAGGATCGAAGTGATGGAGAAGCTGACCCATATGGCGCCCAATATTGATGTCTATATTATTCCGGATATCCGGAAGGAAACGCATAAAAGAGAGGTGCAGATCCAAAGGCGCAGAAAAACGAGCTGGAAAAACGTGTTTCTGGATCTGGCTGAAATTACAGGAGTGATGGCAGTTGCAACACTTGCAGCTTACGTGCTGTGGCTTTTCAGACTGCCGGAATCCAACATTATCATGATTTATATTCTGGGGATTCTGCTGTCCTCTTATATTGCAAATAAGAAAATTTATGCGCTGTATTCTTCTTTGATCAGTGTGTTTGCATTTAATTTTCTCTTTACGGAACCATATTTCAGTCTGAAGGCATATGACAAAGGATATCCGACTACGTTTGTGATGTTGTTTCTGGTGGGATTGTTCACAGCGACACTGACAAGGAGACTGAAACAGCAGAGCAGAGAAAGTGCCAAAAAGGCATACCGGACGGAGATTCTGCTCGAGAACAGTCAGAAGCTTCGAAGATGTAAATCGAAACAGGAAGTGTGGACTCAGGTGGCCGGGCAGGCAGGAAAGCTTTTAAATCTGTCTCTGATCATTTATCCGATGGAAGGATCTCAGATGTCAGATACGCCGCTTTTGTTTCCAAGAAAAGGGATGGATATGCTGCATCTGAAAACCTGTATCAACCGGCAGGAGCTGGCAGTGGCACAGTGGGTGGCGGCGAATCATCATCGTGCGGGAGCATGTACGCACACACTGCCTGACGCCAAAGCCATGTATCTTCCGATCCAGGATGCAAGAGACGTCAAAGGTGTGATGGGAATCCTTCTGGAGGAAAGGCGGCCGATCCAGGAGTTTGAATACGGACTTTTAATCGCGATGCTCAATGAAACAGGAGTAAAGCTGCAGGATACATTTCTGGAATGAAAAGAGTGACTTACCTCCATAAATGTGATAAAGTTAGAGTGTTGTCAAAAAGACAGCAGAATCTAATGAAAGACAATGGAGTTAGCATATGAACCTGTTAAATATTGAACATATCAGTAAAATATATGGAGAAAAAATAATTTTTGATGACGCGTCTTTTGGAGTGCAGGAGGGAGACAAGATTGGGATCGTTGGGATCAACGGGACCGGCAAGACGACTCTTCTGCGGATGATCGCGGGAACAGAGGTGCCGGATGATGGACAGATCATCCGGCAGAATGGCATGAAGATTGCCCATCTGACTCAGAATCCCGTATTTCCGGAAGGCGCGACTATTTTATCCTATGTGCAGAGTGTGGCAGAAGATATGGAGTGGAGAGTACAGAGCAATCTGAATACACTCGGAATCACGGATCATACAATGAAGATCGAGCATCTTTCCGGCGGACAGAAGAGAAGAGTGGCGATGGCAAAGGTTCTGGCAGAGGACTTTGATCTGCTTCTTCTGGACGAGCCTACCAATCATCTGGATGGAGAAATGATCTCCTGGCTGGAAGGGTATCTGCGGGCATACCGTGGAACGGTCATTATGGTCACACATGACCGCTACTTTCTGGATCAGGTTACAAACCGGATTCTGGAGATCAGCCATGGAAAGATGTACAGCTATGATGCCAATTATACAACGTTCCTCGAACTGAAAGCCCAGAGGGAGGAGATGGAACTGGCATCTGAGCGAAAACGGCAGAGTATCCTGCGTATGGAGCTAGAATGGGCAAAACGAGGATGCCGGGCCAGAACAACGAAGCAGAAAGCACGTCTGGAGCGTCTGGAAAGTCTGAAAAACGGCAGTGCTCCGGTGACAGATGATACGATTACACTGGATTCGGTAGAAACCCGCATGGGAAAGAAGACGATGGAGCTTCACCATGTCAGTAAATCATATGGGGAAAAGGTACTGGTCAGAGATTTTTCTTATACAGTACTCAAAAATCAAAAGCTTGGAATCATCGGACCAAACGGCTGTGGAAAATCGACCCTGATCAAAATGATGGCGGGGCTGGTTCAGCCGGATTCCGGGACGATCGAAGTGGGAGAGACTGTCAAGATCGGATATTTTGCACAGGAAGAACAGGAGATGGATGACAGCCAGAGAGTCATTGACTATGTCAAAGAGATCGGCGAATATATTGTCACCAGAGATGGCAGAATCAGCGCATCGCAGCTTCTGGAGCGGTTTTTGTTTACTCCGGATATGCAATATGCGCCGATCGGGAAATTGTCGGGAGGAGAGAAAAGAAGACTGTATCTTCTGGGGATTCTGGCACAGAACATCAATCTGCTTTTGATCGATGAAGCGGGAAACTATCTGGATATTCCGACACTGACGATTCTGGAAGATTATCTGAATTCCTTTCAGGGTATTGTGATCACGATTTCCCATGACCGCTACTTTTTGGATAATGTGGTGGATCGGATTTTTGAGTTTGACGGAAACGGACATCTGCAGCAGTATGAGGGCGGATATACGGATTATCTGGAAGCGAAAAAGAAAAGAGCATCGCATGCAGTGCAGCCGGAAGAAAAGCCAGAGATGACAAAGTCCAAAAATACTGCAAAAACATGGAAACAGAACAGTCCGGTAAAATTAAAATTCTCATTTAAAGAAGCACGGGAATACGAGACGATCGATGATGATATAGCATCTCTGGAGGAACAGTTGGAGAAACTGGAGCAGGATATGCTGAAAAATGCAACAAACTCGGTAAAACTTTCCGAACTGGTACAGCAAAAAGAGGAAACACAGGCAGCGTTAGATGAAAAAATGGAACGCTGGGTTTATCTTAGCGACCTGGCAGAAAAGATCGAGAGCCAGAAAAACGGACAGCCTGTTTGAAAAAAGTAAAGAAAAATGGAAAATTGTTGTTTTTTGAAAAACAGGACAATGATAAGCTAATATACGAACAGAAAAAGGTACATGTATTTATGTTGTATTTTATTGACGTAAACCAAGGAAAGGAATATACTAATCCTTGCAGAAGGGAAATTGAAAAATATGGAGGTAAACGATATGAAAAAGCCTGTTTTAGTGATTATGGCAGCAGGAATGGGAAGCAGATATGGAGGGTTGAAACAGATTGACCCGGTAGATGAAGATGGACATATTATCATTGATTTTTCAATTTATGATGCAAAAAGAGCAGGATTTGAAAAAGTTGTCTTCATTATCAGAAGAGAGCACGAAGAAGACTTTAGAAAGAGTATCGGGGACAGAGTCAGCAAGTTCATGGAAGTAGAATATGTATACCAGGAACTGGAGAACCTGCCGGAAGGATTTTCTGTACCGGAAGGAAGAACGAAGCCTTTTGGAACAGGACATGCGATTTTGAGTTGTAAAGATGTAGTGGATGGTCCGTTTGCTGTGATCAATGCAGATGATTACTATGGAGTCAATGCATATAAGATGATCTATGACTATCTTTCATCAGGAGAAGACAACGAGAAGTACCGTTATGCAATGGTTGGATATATGCTGAGTAATACGCTGACAGAGAACGGATATGTTTCCCGTGGAATCTGTGACACAGATGAGAATCAGTGCCTGACAGGAATTACAGAGCGTACACACATCGAGAAGACAAAAGACGGAGCAGCGTTTACAGAGGATGATGGACAGACATGGGTTCCTGTAGCATTGGATACGACAGTTTCCATGAACCTGTTTGGATTTACTGCGAGTATGTTAAAGGAACTGGAGAGCAGATTTTCCGCATTTTTGACAGAGAATCTGGAGAAGAATCCGATGAAATGCGAATACTTTCTTCCGGCAGTCGTAGGCGATCTGATCGGAGAAGGAAAAGCCGAAGTAAAAGTGCTCAAATCAGCAGACAGATGGTATGGAGTTACATATAAAGAAGATAAAGAAACAGTTGTGAATGCAATCCGCAGTATGAAAGAGGAAGGAATCTATCCGAAAAATCTGTGGAAATAAATAATTGCAGGAAAAGCAGGATCAGAAAGGAGTCAGATCATGGCAATTTTGGTAGCAGGCGGAGCCGGATATATCGGCAGCCACACATGTGTGGAACTTTTGGAACGTGGATATGAGGTAGTAGTAGTAGACAATCTTTACAATTCCAGTGAAGTTGCGCTGGAAAGAGTGCAGGAGATCACTGGAAAAACTTTGAAATTTTACAAAGGAGATATTTTAAACAGAGAAGATCTGGAGCCGATCTTTGAAAATGAAGAGATCGAGGCAGTGATCAACTTTGCAGGACTCAAAGCAGTCGGAGAATCTGTAGAAAAGCCTTGGGAATACTATCACAACAACATTACAGGAACACTGATTCTTTGTGATGTGATGAGAAAACACGGATGCAAGAACATGATCTTCAGTTCTTCTGCAACAGTATACGGAGATCCGGCAGAGATCCCGATCACAGAAAAGTGTCCGAAAGGAGAAATCACCAACCCATACGGACGTACAAAAGGAATGCTGGAGCAGATTCTGACAGATCTTCACACAGGAGATCCGGAGTGGAATATTATGCTGCTTCGTTACTTTAACCCGATCGGGGCACACAAATCCGGAAAGATTGGAGAAGATCCGAAAGGAATCCCGAACAATCTGGTGCCATATATTGCACAGGTTGCAGTTGGAAAACTGGATCGTCTGGGAGTGTTTGGCGATGACTACAATACACCGGATGGAACAGGTGTCAGAGATTATATCCATGTAGTCGATCTGGCGATCGGTCATGTAAAAGCGATCGAGAGAATGAAGAAAGCGAAAGGTGTTCACATTTACAATCTGGGAACAGGCGTTGGATACAGCGTACTGGATGTCGTGAAAGCATACGAAAAAGCATGCGGCAAGGAGATCCCGTATGAGATCAAACCTCGCCGTGCCGGTGATATCGCAACATGCTACTGTGATGCTGCAAAAGCGAAAGAAGAGCTTGGATGGGTGGCAGAACGCGGAATCGAAGAGATGTGTGAAGATTCCTGGAGATGGCAGTCTGCAAATCCGGATGGATACAGATCATAAAGCAAGATAAGAGAAGGAAGATGTACTGTGTGGTGCATCTTCCTTTTTCGATTACTTTTTGTTGGCCCGGTAGTCAGATGCCAGAATTCCATATATACAGGCATCTACAATTCCTTTGTTATTCCAGTCGGCTTGTCTTAAAGTGCCCTCATAAATCAGGCCGCATTTTTGCATGACTTTTCCGGAATTTGGATTTTGGGGATCGTGCTGGGTTTCAATTCGGTTTGCTTTTACTTCTTCAAAAAGAAAGGCAATGACTGCTGTAAAGGCTTCGCTTGTAAATCCGCAGTGCCACCAGCGGCTGCCAAGACAGTATCCGATATGAACTTTTTCGGTTTTTTCATTTAGTTCAATTACAGAAATGGTACCGATAGGTTCACCGATTTCTTTTGGAATAATGGCCCATTGGTAAAAGTCTGGTTTTTCATACTCCAAAAGCCAACTTTCCAGAACTCGTTTGGTGATATCAATACTTTTGTGTGTTGGCCATCTTAAAAATTCAGTTACTTTTTCGTCACTGGTCCAGTTATGAAAGATCGCAGAAAGATCATCCGCAGTAAACTTTCTTAAAATCAGTCGTTCTGTCTCAATGGTTTTTGTTCCTTGATGCTCCATATATAAGTCCTCCTTCGCGTATCAATTCTGCTGTTTTTGTTTCGAGCAGTATACCATAAAAGGTGCTGATTTTAAAGATAAATATTTTGGATATTGTTGCCTGGGGATAGAAGAAACAAGTATAATGAGAAGAAAAGGAGAAGGGCTATGAAATTTACGTTTATGATGACACGTTTACGTGATGAACATTTGAAGGAGGAATCTGGGTGAAGGACTGGTTTACGGTAGAAAAAATTGATGAAGATACATATGCAATCAGTGAATATCAGCACTGGGAAGAAACACATTGTTATCTTGTTGTGTGGCACGAAAAGAGCACTTCTGATCGATACAGGTCTGGGAGTGGCTAATATCAAAGAAGTTGTTGATAAATTGACAATGCTTCCAATCTTTGTTGTAACGACTCATGTTCACTGGGATCATATAGGAGGCTGTCTCTTATACACATCTCCGAGCC
>ENA-OYZR01000685-OYZR01000685.1-human-gut-metagenome-genome-assembly--contig:-NODE-685-length-8871-cov-4.281307_pt1 | contig 8871 bp, 6 predicted proteins | sample MGYA00243295_ERZ653487 | MGnify/ENA primary metagenome ERZ653487 (study PRJEB26926, sample SAMN06164926) | human gut metagenome | biome: ENVO:00009003; feature: ENVO:2100002; material: ENVO:00002003... | reverse complement strand
GAGATGCAGCGTAGTCTCGTGGGCTCGGAGATGTGTATAAGAGACAGGATATGCTGGAGCAGGCAGGCTTCACCGTAGATGATTTCACAGATATCACCTGGAATGACTTTATGGAGAAAGCAAAAGTTGTCAAAGAGAAAACAGGCCAGCCGATCCTGACATCTCAGGCCGGATCTCCGGACCTTGTTATGGAAATGCTGCAGTCCTGCGGTGAGTCCCTTTTCAACGAAGATGGATCTGTCAACATCGTAGACAACAAAGCACTGAAACCAATCCTTGAGATTTACAGCCAGATGGTAAAAGATGGCACTCTTGTAGAGGTTACTGACTGGGATCAGTACATCGCATCCATCAACAACGGAACTACAGCAGGCGTTATCAACGGATGCTGGATCATGGCTTCCATCACAGCAAATGAAGATCAGTCCGGCAAATGGGCAATCACCAATATGCCGAAACTGGACGGCGTTGACGGAGCAACCAACTACTCCAACAACGGTGGTTCTTCCTGGGCAATTTCTTCCAACTGCAAAAAACAGGATCTTGCCATTGACTTTATGAAATCTACCTTCGCAGGCAGCACAGCTCTTTACGATGATATCATCGCAAAAGGCGCTCTGGCAACCTGGGCACCGGCAGGAGATTCCGAAGCATATGCACAGCCAGTTGCATTCTTCAGCGATGACCCGGTTTACGCAAAGATCGTTGATTTCGCAACCAAGACTCCATCCAACATCACTGGAGCATTCTACTACGATGCACGTGATGCTGTCGGAACCGCACTTTCCAATATCATCCAGACAGGAGCAGATATGGACAGCGAACTTCAGACCGCACAGGAAACTGTAGAGTTCAACATGGGTGGCTGATATCCTGCAATACATAAAAAAGTAGGACGATAAGAAACGGGTCTGCTTCCTGGACAGACAGAAGCAGGCCCGTTCTGTATCTATGCGGTGTGTGTTTGAAAAATGATTTCTGCAGGAGAACATGAAATGTTGTCTGCAAAAAGATTTTTTCAAACACACGCCAGGTAAAAAAAGAAAGGAAGATTCCATGAGCAGTCAGAAGAAAAAAGGAATGAACTTGGAAAGAAAACAGAATCTTACCGGCTGGGCTTTCCTGATGCCGGCAACGATCCTGATCGCATGGATGAGCTTTTATCCGATGATTCAGGCATTCATCCTGTCTTTACAGACAGGTATGGGCATCAACCTAAAATTCAACGGATTTGCAAACTATGCCCGTATTTTAAAAGACCCGACCTTTAAACAGACCTTAAGCAACACCTTCTTTTATCTGATTATTCAGGTGCCGATCATGCTGATCCTCGGCCTGATGTTTGCTTCCATGCTGAACAACAAAGATCTGCGTTTTAAGGGACTGTTCCGTACCTGCATTTTCCTGCCGTGCGCAACATCTCTCGTATCTTACGCGATGATCTTCCGTTCCCTGTTTGCAAATGACGGTTTTATCAACACCGTTCTCCGCGGCCTCGGCATGAACCCGATCATGTGGTTCTCCAATGCGTGGACAGCCCGTGCGGTTATCATCATCGCCCTGATCTGGAGATGGACCGGATACAACATGGTCTTCTATCTCTCCGGTATGCAGAACATTGAATATTCGATCTACGAAGCAGCCAAAATCGACGGCGCAAGCCCGCTGCAGACTTTCTTCAAGATCACCGTTCCACTGTTAAAACCGATGATTCTGCTGACCACAATTACTTCTACCAACGGTACTCTGCAGCTGTTCGATGAGTCCCTGAACCTGACAAACGGAGGTCCTGGAAAATCAACCATGACCATGTCTCATTATATTTACAATATGTCCTTTGTACAGAGCCCGAACTTTGGCTATGCGGCAGCAATGTCCATCCTGATCCTGATCATGGTAGCCATTCTGGCACTGCTTCAGATGAAAGTAGGTGACGAGCGATAATGGGAAAAGCAAAGAAATTTTTCATGTATCTGATTTTAACGGTAGCGTCGATCCTTTCTGTTTTTCCGCTGTACTATATGTTCTGCGCGTCTACAAACAGAAGTATTGATGTCATTGCCGGAAAACTGATTCCGGGTACGTATCTGATTGACAACTTTAAAGCGCTGATTGCGCAGCAGAACCTGCGCCTTGCACTGTGCAACTCCTTCCGGAATGCGACGGTGCTGACCATTCTCTGTCTTCTGGTCTGCTCGATCGCCGGTTATGGATTTGAGATCTATCATGATAAAGCAAAAGATGCGGTATTTACCGTACTTCTGACTGCGATGATGATTCCGTTCGCAGCCATCATGATCCCAATGTTCCGTATGTTTTCCCAGCTAAAGATGGTCAACACGATGGCAGCTTTCATGCTTCCTTCGATTTCAACACCGTTCATGATCATGATGTTCCGCCAGGCTTCCCGTTCCTTCCCGCACGATATCATCGAAGCGGCAAGACTCGATGGCTTAAGCGAGACAGGAATTTTCTTTCGTATGTATATGCCGACCATGAAATCGACGTATGCGGCAGCAACAATCATCACCTTTATGAACGCATGGAACAACTACCTGTGGCCGAAGGTTATCTTACAGAACAATGAATCCATCACCATGCCGATGCTGGTAGCGAACCTGCTCGGCGGCTACACTGTAGATTATGGTGTGCTGATGCTCGGCGTATTTATCTGTACGATCCCGACAGCAATTATTTTCTTCTGCTTCCAGAAGAGCTTCACAGAAGGTATCACAGGTGCCGTAAAATAAGAAAAAGAATCGAACAGAAAAGGTGGATATTTGGATGAATATCCACCTTTTTTTCAAAAGATCAAAAAGAACAAAATTCCAGAAGGAGGAAAATAAAAATGGGTGTATTTCAGTATGAAAAAGTGAAGGACCCGACGTACTATGGAGAAAACCGGGTGGCGGCGCATTCCGATCACAGATATTATGGATCGGTGGAAGAAATGGAGCAGCATGTGGAAAACTTCCGTCACAGTCTGAACGGACTGTGGAAATTCCATTACGCAAAGAACTACGAGAGCACGATTCCGGGATTCGAGACACCGGAGTATGACTGCACAAAATGGGACGATATCCGCGTGCCGGCACATATCCAGATGGAGGGATATGACGCACCGCAGTATGCCAATGTGCAGTACCCATGGGAAGGAAGAGAAGAGATCCAGCCGGGCGAGATTCCGGAGCGGTTCAATCCGACGGCTTCCTATGTGAAATATTTTGAAGTGCCGGAGCAGATGAAAGGAAAACGGCTTTTTGTTTCCTTCCAGGGAGCAGAGAGCGGTATTGCCGTATGGCTGAACGGAACGTTCCTTGGCTACAGCGAGGATACGTTTACTCCGTCCGAGTTTGAACTGACCCCGTATCTGAAAGAGGGCGAAAATAAACTGGCTGCGCAGGTTTTCAAATGGACGAGCGGAAGCTGGTGCGAGGATCAGGATTTCTTCCGTTTCTCCGGTATTTACCGTGATGTGTATCTGTACACGATTCCGGAGGTTCACGTTTCGGATCTGAAAGTACAGACGCTGCTGGATGATACGTTTACGAAGGCAGATCTGGTCATTGATATGAAAATGATCGGAACAGGAAAGGTAAAAATTACCCTGTTAAAAGACGGAACGGCACTGCAGAGCACCGAAGGTGTGCTGGATGGGGAAACACAGTTTGTTCTGAAAGTCGATCACCCGGAACTGTGGTCCGCAGAGACACCGGTACTGTATGATCTTCTGCTGGAAGTCACCGCAGAGGATGGAACGGTGCAGGAACTGATTCCGCAGAGAGTCGGATTCCGCCGCTTTGAGATGAAAGACCACATCATGATGCTGAATGGAAAGCGGGTTGTCTTTAAAGGCGTCAACCGCCACGAGTTCAGCTCCGTATCCGGCCGTGTCGTTTCGAGAGAAGAGCTGATCAAAGACCTGACGACGATGAAACAGAACAACATCAATGCAATCCGTACCTGCCATTACCCGGATGCGGTCGGCATTTATGATCTGTGCGATGAATACGGTCTTTACATGATCGCGGAGTGCAACATGGAGTCCCATGGAACGAGAGATACGGATGCGGTACGAAGCGGAGATTTCTCCGGTGTTGTACCATGCGACCGCCCGGGGTGGATGGACTGTATGCTCGACCGTGTCAATTCGATGTATCAGAGAGACAAAAACCATCCGGCGATTCTGATCTGGTCCTGCGGAAATGAATCGTTTGGCGGAAAAGTTATTTTTGAAATGTCCCAGTTATACCGGAAAATGGACCCGACCCGTCTCGTTCATTATGAAGGAGTTAATGACGACCGCAGATACAACGACACCAGCGATATGGAAAGCCGGATGTACACCACCGTCAATGAAATCCGTGAATTCTTGTCGAAAGACAGAAGAAAACCGTATGTCTGCTGTGAGTATGCACATGCGATGGGAAATTCCTGCGGCGCCATGAAGAAATATATGGATCTTGCCGAGGAAGAACCGCTGTTCCAGGGCGGCTTTATCTGGGATTATATCGATCAGTCCATCTACAAAAAAGACCGCTACGGAAAAGAGTTCCAGGCGTACGGCGGAGACTTTGATGATCATCCATGCGATTACAATTTCAGCGGAAATGGTATTGTATACGGCGGCGAGCGCGATGCTTCCCCGAAGATGCAGGAAGTAAAATTCTGCTATCAGAACATTGCTGTGGATGTACAGAAAGACAAAGCAGTTGTAAAAAATAAGAACCTGTTTGTGAATACCGATGCGTTTGACTGCGTGGTAATTCTCGAAAAAGAAGGAAAGAAACTGAAAGAAGTGCCGATGGAAATTTCCGTGGAGCCGCTTTCCGAAAAAACAGTGGAGCTTCCGATTGCCGTACAGACCCTTCCGGGCGAGTATGCGGTGACCGTTTCCTTCCGCCTGAAAGAAGATACCATATGGGGCAAGCGCGGCCATGAAGTTGCATTCGGACAGGGTGTTTATGAAGTGGAAGCACCGGCGAAAGCAGAAAAACCGGCGAAATTTGAAGTGATCCGTTCCAACCATGATTTTGGTGTGCGCGGCGAAAATTTCGATGTGATGTTCTCCGATCTGAACGGCGGACTCGTATCGTACCGTTACGGCGGCGTTGAGATGATCAAAATGATTCCGAAACCGAACTTCTGGCGTGCGCCGATCGACAATGACTGCGGAAGCCTGATGCCGATGCGTTACAGCCAGTGGAAGATTGCTTCAATGTATCTGTCCCACAAATATCCGAACGGCAGCCATTATCCGGGACTGTATGCGCCGGAAATCGAAGTACACGAGGACTGCGCAGAAGTCAGCTACCGCTATGTAATGCCGACCACACCGGCGAGCGAGTGCCGTCTGACCTACCGTGTCTTCGGCGATGGAAGCATTCAGACGACGCTGACGTATGATCCGGTGAAAGAGCTCGGCGATATGCCGGAATTCGGCGTGATGTTCAAACTGGATGCCGATTATGACAACGTTACCTGGTACGGCATGGGACCGGAGGAGACGTATGTGGACCGCTGTGCCGGAGCAAAGCTCGGTGTTTATAAGAATAAAGTCGAAGATAATATGGCGAAATATCTCGTTCCGCAGGAGTGCGGCAACAAGGTTGGTGTACGCTGGGCAACCGTGACGAACCGCAAGGGCCGCGGTATGATGTTCAGCGGCGACAAGATGGAATTTTCCGCACTGCCGTACACACCGCACGAGCTGGAAAATGCGATGCATCCGTATGAACTGCCGCAGGTACATTACACCGTTGTGCGCGTGGCAAAACAGCAGATGGGTGTTGGCGGAGACGACAGCTGGGGTGCACAGACCCATCCGGAGTACCTGATTCCGATTGATAAAAAACTGGAGTTTACCTTTACGTTTAAGGGAATCTGATGCGTTCAGCCCATTCTGTCCGTGGACAGGATGGGCTGTCTGCGAAAGAAAAGGAGACAAAAGCAGATGGGGAAAGAAGTAAATTTTGGAAAGCTCCTGCACGGGGGCGATTATAACCCGGAACAGTGGCTGGATTACCCGGAGATTCTGGAACAGGATCTGGCGTATTTCAAGAAAGCCAGAATCAACGAGGTTTCGCTTGGCATGTTTTCCTGGGCATTTTTAGAGCCGGAGGAAGGAGTTTTCCGTCTGGAATGGTTAAAAGAGGTGATTGACCGCCTGTACGAAAACGAAATTGTGGTTATGCTTTCCACGCCGACGGCGGCAAGACCGCGCTGGATGGCGGAAAAATACCCGGAGGTGCTCCGTGTCAATGCAGCGAGAGAACGGAATCTGTACGGGGAGCGCCATAATCACTGCTATACCTCACCGGTTTACCGGGAAAAAACGAGAATCATCAATACGAAGCTGGCGGAAATGTTCAAAGATCACCCTGGCGTGATTGCATGGCATATTTCGAATGAATACGGCGGAGAGTGCCACTGCCCGCTGTGCCAGGAGGCATTCCGCGGCTGGGTGAAGAAAAAATACGGCACACTGGAACGGCTGAACCGTGTCTGGAATACCGGGTTCTGGAGTCATACTTACCAGAGTTTTGACCAGGTGGAGAGCCCGTCTCCGAAAGGAGATTTTTCGCTGCATGGACTGAATCTGGACTGGAAACGGTTTGTGACGGATCAGACCGCGGATTTTGTAAAATGGGAAATCAAAGCGCTGCGGGACGCTGGGGCAGAACAGCCGTCTACCATCAATATGATGTATAACTTTACCGGACTGAACTACTACAAGTTTGCCGATGTGATTGACTTTGTATCCTGGGACAATTATCCGACCTGGCATAAAGAGGCGGAGACGGTAACAGCGATGGATACAGGTATGCAGCATGACATTATGCGGAGCATTCAGAAAAAGCCGTTTTATCTGATGGAGAGCTGTCCTTCCGCAACGAACTGGCAGTCCGTCAGCAAGCTGAAAAAACCGGGCATGCTGCAGGCCGCGTCACTGCAGGCAGTTGCGCATGGGTCGGATAGTGTGCTGTATTTCCAGATGAGGCAGAGCCGCGGTGCATCCGAAAAATTCCATGGGGCCGTGATCGACCATTATGGCGGATCGGATACTAGGGTATTCCGTGAAGTGACGAAAGTCGGCGTAGCTTTGGAGAAACTGCAGGAAGTGAACGGTTCGCAGAACCCGGCGGAAGCAGCCGTGATTTATGATGTCGAAAACCGCTGGGCGGTGGAAGATGCGGCGGGTCCGCGGAATGCAGGTGTTTTTTATAAAGAAACCGTGGAAAAGCCATATCAGGCATTCCGGAAACTGGGCATCAATGTGGATGTGATTGATGAGACGTGCAGCCTCGACGGATACCGTGTTGTGGCAGCGCCGATGGTTTATCTGCTGCGGGAAGGATGGACAGAGAAGGTTCGGAACTTTGTGAAAAACGGCGGAATTTTTCTGCTGACTTACTGGTCCGGCATTGTGGATGAGACGGATCTCTGTTACTTAGGCGGAACACCGCATGACCTGATGGATGTGATGGGATTCCGGAGTATGGAGATTGACGGCTTATACGATGGCGAATGGAACGAAGGAATTCCGGAGCCGGAAAATCCGCTGCATCTGGAACGGGCATACCGCTGCAGTCATCTCTGCGAGCTGGTACAGCCATCGACGGCGGAAGTGGTGATGACATACGGAAAGGATTTCTATGACGGCATGCCGGCGATGACCCGGAATGTGTATGGAAAGGGAAAAGCGTATGCCGTTTGTGCGGACTTTGAACAGGGACTGTACGATGAAGTCTGCCGGAAACTGGCAGAAGAGGCCGGTGTGGAGCGGATCGTGGAAGAAGTTCCGGAAGGTGTGGAAGTCACGATGCGCGAGCAGAAGGACGGAACCAGGTACGTGTTTGTCCAGAACTTTAGCCGGGAGACCGTTGAAGTCAAACTGCCGATCGAGCGCTATCCGGTATGGCAGGGAACGTATGACGGAACGATCGGAAGCTGGAAGACGATTGTGCTGAAAGGAAGATAGAAGAGAAGAAAAGTCTGTTGAGAAAAACCGAAATGGGCTGTTTCTCAACAGACTTTTTTCGTTCATGCATTTGCAGCAGCGTCTTCTTCCTGCGCCAGCTTTTTCTTATACACTTCGCCCCAGTCCCACATCGCATCCATGATCGGGTGGAGGCTGAAGCCGAGTTCCGTCAGGGAATATTCGACACGCGGCGGTACCTCGGCGTAAACTTTACGGTTGACCAGACCGCTCTGTTCCATCTGGCGGAGCTGGGAAGTTAAAACTTTTTGAGAGACGTGACCGATGGACTTTTTCAGCTCGCCGAACCGCATGGTGCCGTGGAGCAGCAGATCGCGCAAGATCAGAACTTTCCATTTATCACTGATCAGAGTCAGCGTAGTTTCCACCGGGCAGGGCGGAAGATCAGCAAGAGAAACGGGTGTTTTTTCTGCGGATGACATAAGAGAAGACCTCCTTTTTGAAGAAAATAATGATTTGAAAGATGGCGGAAACGTCTGATTTTACACAATAGTATCTTTTGGGTAACTACACCACAATATTGTGCTTACTTTACGAAAGAACTCTATGGACTTATTATAAAGCCATCGAAAGAAAAAAACAATTCAAAAAAACAAAATGGAGGAAAGTAAAATGAGCAAAGCAGTAGAATTTTTAAATGAGAATCCGGTACAGTATCTGGCAACGGTAGGTCGTGACGGAAAGGCAAAATGCCGCCCGTTCATGTTTGCAGGAGAGGTTGACGGAAAACTGTGGTTCTGCACCAACAACACAAAAGATGTTTACAAAGATATGCAGGAGAATCCGGAAATCGAAATCTCTGTTTCCAGCCCGTCCTACGCATGGATCCGTCTGCACGGAACCGCAGTGTTTGAAAATCTGTCTCTTATACA
>ENA-OYZR01000680-OYZR01000680.1-human-gut-metagenome-genome-assembly--contig:-NODE-680-length-8964-cov-5.522842_pt1 | contig 8964 bp, 6 predicted proteins | sample MGYA00243295_ERZ653487 | MGnify/ENA primary metagenome ERZ653487 (study PRJEB26926, sample SAMN06164926) | human gut metagenome | biome: ENVO:00009003; feature: ENVO:2100002; material: ENVO:00002003... | reverse complement strand
TTTTCAAGCAGAAGACGGCATACGAGATGCAGCGTAGTCTCGTGGCCTCGGAGATGTGTATAAGAGACAGTCGGTATACCATCCAAGATGGGCATTCGGCATCACAACTGCTATGCCATGTTCTGCTGCATATCGTTCAATGGAAGTGTTTCTTGTCCATATGGTCTGGTTATCTGTCATCCCATGAAGCAGATACAATACCGGATATTTATTCTGTTTTTCCACATGTCCGATTCCGATCTGCCCTTCCGTCTGCTGAGGAAGGATTACCTCCATCTGAGAACTCATCCCCAGAACTTCTGAGAAAAAATCAACATGAATCAATGCCACGTTACTTCACCTGCTTTCTATTATTTGATGGCACTGTCTACCTGACCCTGTACAAATGCATCCTGCAGGAGCAGATAGATAATGGTTAACGGTAAAATAGCTAAAACTGCAGACGCTGCCGCACCTCCGTAGTTATTACCTACACTTGAAAAATATTTTTTAATCGTCAATGTGACCGTTAATAATTCCGGCTTCTGCATAATATACATGGAGTATGCATATTCATTCCATGCAGCAACACCGTGGAGAATTACAACCGTCGCAATGATCGGCTTCAGCTGTGGCAGAATAATATAGAAAAATGTCTGTATAATATTAGCCCCATCTATGATGCTTGCTTCATCCAGTGCCCTTGGTATGGATGAAATAAAGTTCGTAAACATAAACACGGACATTGGTAATCCAAACGCTACCAGCGTAAGAATCAGTCCCCAGTAACTGTTGATAGCTTTCAGATCAACCAGGAAGGTATACACACCAACCAGGATCGTCAGTGGCGGGATCATCATAACCCCCATGAATACGTTCCGGATAAATCCGTTGAATTTTGAGTCATTTCTGGAAAGTGGATAAGCTGCCATGCATGCCAGAACTACCTCGATCACGATGGTAAAGACTGCAATAATCGCCGAATTTTTAAATGCTCTTAAGATGGTTCCATCTTTAATTACGGAAGTGTAATTATCTATTCTCCACACCTCCGGAAATCCCAGTGCTGTGGATCCATCTGACATGCTTTTAAAAGACTGCATAAATAAAACATACAGCGGAATCAGATAAATAGCAATGATCAAAAATGCCAGCAGATACTTCCACCAGTATCCTTTTTTCTGTCCCGCATAGCAGTGGGTACCCTCTTCTATATTTTTTTTCACTTTTTCTCTTGTTTTCATTACATCTCCACCTCCTTCTTTCGGAAGTATCCATTCAATATCAGGGAACAAAGCAGGATAAACAGGAACATCACTACACCGACCGCGGAAGCGTAACCAGCCTGCTCCGCTTTAAAGTACCTGTTATCGATATACCAGGACAACGATGAAGTTTCAAATCCCGGACCACCGCCGGACAGAGATACTACTACATCGTAAAGTTTCAGTCCACCGATCAGATTGATGACAAATGCTGAAGACATTGCCGGAATCAGGAGAGGCAGTGTAATAGAACGGAAGGTCTGGAAAGTTCCAGCGCCATCGATCGCTGCCGCTTCATAATACATACGGGAAATATTCTGCAGACCTGCCATATAGATAACCATACAGATTCCACAGTACTGCCAGGAGTTGATCAGGGTAATAAATACTCTTCCTACTGCTCCGGAAGCCATCCAGTCACGTCCCTGAAGTCCGAACCAGCCAAGGATTTCATTGATTGCACCGGTATTCTGAACCACAAAGTACATAATATATCCCATGATCAGTCCAGAAATCATAACCGGAAGATATACGATAGTACGGACAACTTTATGTCCTGCAAACTTTGTATTTAAAAACAGGGCCAGCGCCAGTCCAAGGACATTTTGTAAAATCGTACTTCCAAAGCCATACAGGATCGTGTTCAGAAATGCCATCTTAAAGTTTTCATCCTTGAACAGATCCAGATAATTCTTCATGCCCACAAACTTCTTCACCGGTGAATATCCGTTCCAGTTATAAAAGGATGTCTTTACGGATGTAACCAGCGGTAATAACACAAACAGCAACACCAGTCCAAGCGCAGGCAGATATAATAAATTCATTCGTCTATTTCTTTTTGTCATATGTTACCTCCAAAAAAAGCTGCTGCCTTACTATGCAAAGCAGCAGCTTTTTTATTATCAGCCATTTGTTTCTAACAATGTTTTATAGTTTTCCTGAAAATAGGATGCTGCCTCTGCTACACGATCTTTTGCTGTTCCTACTTCTCCATTATATAATTTTGCCATGGTTTCCTGCATAACGTTCCACATTCCGCTTGGAAGATATTCACGGTCAAAGAAGTTGGAATATGTAATGTTATCCCCAGCAGCTTCTACAGATTTTTTGTAGAGTTCCAGGCTTTCGCTGTCTTCCGGTGTTACATCACTCAGACCAGGCATTCCACCATTGGCTGTGCAGTACTCTGTCAGATTGTCTTTTTCCAGAAGGAAGTTCAGCAGAGCTTTGCAGCAGTCAATGTTTTCGGAAGTGTTGGAAATTGCCAGGCAACTACCTTCACCAACGGTATATGCTGCATTTCCACCTTCTTCTACTGCCGGAACCGGGATGATTCCAAAGTTGACATCCGGTGTATATGTCTTCATTGTCTGAATATTCGCCGGTGAACCCCACGGGATAAATCCATAATCTCCGCTTCCCAGATATTTGAACTGAGTCGTCTGGTCTGCTGTGAAGATGTCTTCGTTGAACCATCCGTTATCATACAGTTCTGCATACAGATCCAGGAACTGGGTATTCTTTGTAAAATCAAAGCTTCCGTCTTTCAGTGCTTCTCTGCTCTCATACGGTGCTCCATCGATCGTATAGAAAGAGTTTAACTGTTCCATGGTACCGGTCAGTGTACTTCCGTTCTTTCCTGAGATAACCAATGGAGTTGTTCCGTTTGCTTCCAGTTTCTCACAGGCAGCCTTGAAATCATCCCATGTCTTGATCGCATAAGGATCAATATCATTTGCTTCCAGCACATCTGCATTGTAAACCATTCCATATACCCACTGTGTTAACGGTGCGGTACAAACTTTTCCATTTTCATCTGTGATAACCGCTTTTACTGCGTCATCCAGACGGCTTACCCATTCTTCTCCGCTCAGATCTTCACAAAAATCGTTGTAACGAAGGGTTGACCAGCCGTGAGTTACAAACATATCCGGCATATCCTGAGATGCCATACGGGTCTTCATGATATTTTCATGGTCACTTCCGTTTTGAACGACCTCAACCTCTGCTCCTGTCTGCTGGCTGAACTCGTCGATCAGTTTGTTGAAGCAATCCAGCGTATTCTGATCACCCTGGATAGAATCTTCAATGTCTACTTCGATCTTAACGCCATCAAAAGATCCGTCGGAACTGTCTGCAGATGCTTCGCCGCTGTCTGTTGTCTCTGTACTGCTGCTGTCATCTGTCTTTGCATCTGTCTGTTTTCCGGAATCTGAGGAACCGCACGCTCCAAGGGTTCCCATCATGCTTGCTGCCAGCAATACTGCCAAAACTTTTCTCTTCATGTAAAATCCTCCTTTTGTGATGTGTTCGCTCACATCTGTCTTGTTGCTTTACATTTTAACAGGTCGATGGTATACTTTGGTTATAAATTTTAGTGCACTTTTGTTAGTTTTTCAATGATTCTTGAGGTATTTTTATGAAATTAAAACGAAAGATTTTTCTGATTTTTTCTCTGGTCGCCGTGATTCCGATGATTTTCCTGACTACCTATACGGTTGTCCAGTATACTCATATGATTGATAATCGTATGGAAGATATTTCCCATGAGCAGCAGGAAAATCTATCAGATGCTATCGATGCTTCGTATACTTCCATCCGTCAGGTTTTCATGCTGTTGACCTTTGCAAGTAACACAGATTCTTCGATTATCAAAATTCTGCGGCCTTACGCAGACCCGGAAATTCATATGACGAATATGGAGATCTACCGTGCCTGTCTTCAACTTCGCAATGCGAATCAGAATATTTTTTATACTTACGATTTTCTGAACGGTGTCTATGTCTATACGCCTTCCGGAAATCTGATTTCCTATGAAACAAGTAAGAACGGAACCATTGCTCAGACCTACAATCCCAAAAATGATGACTGGTATAATCGCACCATTGAATCGGGTGGAAAAATGTATTACAGCTCTCTGGATGAACATCCTATGTTTGAGTCCAAGAATAAAAGTATCTTTTTTTCTCAGACCATTATCGATCCGGATACCGGTAAGTTTCTCGGTGTACTCATTATCGACTGTTCTCCGGAGCTTTTCAATCTGGATTCGGTCAATGCCCTTGGTAATATGAACCTGATCACTCTGACCAATACAAACAATCAATCAGTCTACTATACCAACGATTCAGATGGTTCTTTTTCTATAAAGCCAGATGCATCCAATACTCTTTATACTGAGATTGATCATACGCCTCTTCTTCTCGCACTCACTCTGGATTATTCCTCTTTGCGGGAAGATTACACCAGAATTGCATTTCTTCTGGTTATCGTCTCTGCGCTCTGTATTTTATGTGTATTACTGTTTACTTTTTATTTTTCGAACAGTATGCTCCTTCCAATCGAAGAACTCAGTGAACAGATGCTCCATCAGTCCGATCCCGTTGTCCACTCGAAAAAGGATTATACCTGTCGGAAAGATGAAATCGGAACCCTTTACCGTCAGTACGACATGATGCTGGAAAAGTTAAATGCATCGATAAAAAAAGATTATCAGGACAAACTGATCGTTCTTGATGCACAGATGAAATCCCTGGAGGCACGGATTAATTCACACTTTCTTTTTAACACGCTGGAATCCATTAACAGCCTGGCTGAAATCGACGAAAACGAAGATATAGCCACCATGTCACTGGCTCTTGGCAATATGTTTCGCTACGCTATTAAGACAGAAAGCGAACTGGTAACGCTGGAGCAGGAACTTCGTCATGTACAGGACTATGTGGCAATTCAATCTATCCGGTTTGATAACCGTTTCCATTTATCGGTTACGATTCCAGAAGAATTGTATGAGCTAAAGGTCCTGAAACTAATTCTGCAGCCGCTGGTGGAAAATGCACTTTGCCACGGTCTTCATTATTGCACCAGTGGTGATCAGATTACGATTCACGGATATGTAGCAGATCGTATTCTTCATATATTTGTATCGGATAACGGCTGTGGCATCTCGCTGGAAGAACTGGAACGGATCCGGCAGCATCTGAATGAAGAAGCTGTCTTTACCGAACTCGGACACAGAAACAAACAGAGTATCGGCCTGAAAAATATCCAGTCGCGGATTGAATTATATTATGGAAAAGGCTATGGACTGACCATCCACAGTCAGCTGACGCAGGGCACCGAGATTGAAATCAAGATCCCTGTTTTTCAGTCGAAGGAGGACTGATTGTATGTATACTTATGTGATTATAGACGATGAACCACTGATTCGAAGAGGAACGAAGAAAAAACTGGAACCTTTATCTCATCTGCTCACCTGCTGTGGGGAGGCTTCTGATGGAAGGGAAGGTCTGGAACTGGTCCGACAGTTAAAACCCGACATCGTAATCCTGGATATGCAGATGCCGGTTATGGACGGTACGGAACTACTTCCCGCTCTTTCTGAGGAATTTCCTTCCACCGCTTTGATCGTTATCAGTGGCTTCCAAAATTTTGACTATATGAAACAGGCGATTTCTTCCAAAGTCATTGACTACATCTTAAAGCCATTCAGCAAAGATGAGATTCAGCAGACTGTCTTAAAAACCATTGACTCTCTGAAAGATAAAGAAGCGGAAGACCATCATCTGACTTCTATGGTTCAGGAAAAAGAAGAGGCCTTCTATTCTCTTGATCTGAAGCTGCTGACAGATTTTCTGCTTGGCTATACAGATACCGCACACTCGTCTGTCAGCTCTCAGAAACTATCTTTTATCAATGAAATGCATCACTTTGTGTTACTGACACTTTATTCTCTTCCGGAACAAGATCCACTCCCGGTACAGAACTGGCTGGAGCGGAATGGGTTTACAGATCTTGCCCTTTATCTTCCGGACGGAAATACGCCTTCTTTTCATTTTCTGATTGTATTTCTTCCTGAGACCTCCGCAGACAGTGCTGTCTCCAACCGTTTACTGCGTCAGTTTTTAAACGATTTTCTTCCGTGGCTGGAACATTTTCCTGCCTATCCACTGGTTGGGATCAGCGCAGTTCACAAAGATCTTTCGAAACTGCACACTGCTTATACGGAGTGCCGGGAAGCACTGAATATGCAGCCTGTAGGTATTTCCCATACAGACAGTTCTTTCTTTTATCAGCCTTCCGATCCACCTTCTTCTATCAGCTGGGAAAAACAGGACGAATTCCTTTTTCGTATCGAATCCGGCGAAGGCGAGGTTGTCCGGGAGATGGTCGAAGAACTGTTTTCTTACTATCTTACACTCACTCCCTGTACACTCTGGGATGTGAAATGCCATTGCGAACAGCTGACGTATCATTGTCATACGGTTTTAAATTACTATCTGAAAAAAACTGACGATTCCTGGAAAGCTTCTCCCAATATGCAGGCAATCGTAAACACCTTATTTTCTTCTGATGAAGTAAAAGCGTATTATATGCAGTTTTTCCTGAATATTACATCCCTGTTGAAGAAACAAAGTGTCTACAATACCGGCGAACTGATTGATCAGATTCAGCTTTATATCCAGCGAAACTATCAGAAAAATATCACTCAGGAATTCATCGCTTCCCTCTTTTACCTGAACCGAAGCTATCTCAGCCAGCTTTTCAAAAAGCAGACCGGACAAAAATTTGTCGACTATCTGAATGATATTCGTATGAACAAAGCCAAAGAGCTGCTGATACATTCTGACCGTAAGATGTATCAAATTGCAAAAAATGTAGGCTACGACAATACAAAATATTTTTTCCGGATTTTCAAAAAGAAAATCGGACTGTCACCGGAGCAATATCGTGAGCAATTTGCCGATGTGCAGGCATAACGAGTAACTAAAAAAGGAAGGCTGTTTTCATGCTTTAGCATGCAACCTTCCTTTTGCTTTCTCTATTTTCCTTCATCCAGCAACTGTAAAAATTCATTTTCTGGCATCGGTTTATAGTAATAGTATCCCTGGATATAATCACATCCGTTCGCCCGCAGGAATGCTACCTGTTCTTCGGTCTCTGCACCTTCCGCTACCAGTCGAATCCCCAGCTGATGTGCCATATCGATAATTGCCCGCAGGATACTCTCTGACTTTTTATTCACTCCGATATTTCGTACAAAACTGATATCCATCTTCAGGATATCAAAATCATAATCCTGCAACATTCCAAAAGACGAATATCCGTTTCCGAAGTCATCCAGCAGGATCTCTGCACCGTTTTCTTTCAGATGCATCAGCATACGGGTGTGATTCTCGCCTATTGCTGCCAGAGAAGTCTCAGTAATTTCAAAGCGGATCTTCTGTTCATTCGGATTGTTTTTTTTCAGTCCCCGCACGATCCATTCCAGCATATTTTCATCGTAGAAGTCCATCCAGGAAAGATTGACGGATACAGGTACAAACCGTTTCTTTTCTGCTCTTCGCTGATCCAGACAGCCTGTCACTTTCTCAATCATATAGCGATCCAGTTCGGAGATATAGCCTCCCTTTTCCAGTGCCGGAATAAACTGTCCGGGAGAAATAAATCCTTTCTGCTCATGAAACCAGCGCACCAGGGCCTCAGCCGATACGATTTTTCCGGTTTTCGCATCCACGACCGGCTGATAAAACACCTGAAATTCCTGTTTTTCAATCCCCTCTTCGAATTCCGAACAGATTTCCATCTCATCCACATAGGTATCTTTCATATCGCTTTTAAAAATAGCATAGGGTTTCAGATACTCATCTGTGATATATCCCTTTGCAAGTTTTGCTCTGTCTATCATACCGGTGACCGACACATCATTTTCCTGGATATAATAAATACCACAGGTACTGTAAATATGCATCTTTCTTTTTTCTTTTCCGTAATTGAAATTACAAAATTCTGTCAGATAGTCATAATCCAGATTCCTTGCTTCGATCAGACACGCAAAATGATCCGATTCAATCCTCGAAGTATCAATGGGAGCAAATCTTGAATATATGATCCTCTGGTAAAACCAGCACAGTAATTTATCTCCACCACCTACGCCGAGAAGTTCATTGACTGCCTTAAAATTTTTAATATTAAAAAACAGAAGCACATAATCTGTTTTTGCAGGCATCTCTTTTAATGATCTTGACACCCGGCGGATAAACTCCTTTCTGTTACCTCCCCCCGTTACCTGATCAATATAATCTCGTTCAAAAAGTGCGATCGTGTTGCGCACTCTGGTGTTAACAATCCTTGCATCAAAAGGTCTGCTGAAATAATCACTGACCCCCATTTCATAAGCGTGCCCAATATATTCATTGGATGTCTCTGCAGATATAATAATAACCGGAAGTTCTTTCAGCCAGTTACGCTGCTGCATCACCTGCAGCACGCCGAATCCATCCAGCTCCGGCATGGTAATATCCAGAAGTACGATAGAGAAACTATAAAGTCCTTCCTCCATGATTGCTATGGCTTTTTTCCCATCTTCCGCTTCCACAATATCATATTCATCTTCCAAAATCCCGGTCAGAATCTCACGATTCATCTCGGAATCATCCACGATCAGAATACGTCTTTTTCTCGTCTGTTTCATTTATGTGTTCTCCAAACAAATGTTAACAGCCACTTCCCTGCTGCTTCTTTCGTTAGTATACCGATTATATTATACTCTATTTTCGATGCAGTGTCTATTGTCTATTATTTCTCTTTATTTCTGCCCACAGGATGTTACTGTCGTTACTGTTCACTGGTAATATCCCGCGAAGCGTTTTTTGTAAGCGAAGTTCACAGAAAACCCGAGACATATCGCGCGAATTTATGCGATCAGCATAAATTCTGT
>ENA-OYZR01000676-OYZR01000676.1-human-gut-metagenome-genome-assembly--contig:-NODE-676-length-8982-cov-3.977260_pt1 | contig 8982 bp, 7 predicted proteins | sample MGYA00243295_ERZ653487 | MGnify/ENA primary metagenome ERZ653487 (study PRJEB26926, sample SAMN06164926) | human gut metagenome | biome: ENVO:00009003; feature: ENVO:2100002; material: ENVO:00002003... | reverse complement strand
CCTCTTCGTCGGCAGCGTCAGATGTGTATAAGAGACAGGTCCCGAAGCGTCTTGAGGAACAACATCTTTCCGTCAAGGCTGGTTACCGAGGAACTGCCCTCTATCTTATACTTGCGGTTGCAAGAAGTAAAGAGCACAAGCAGGAGCAAAAAGGGTAAAATGCGGTTCACACTCATTCTAATCATGCAAGAAACGATTTTTGAATTACACCCAGCAAAGGTATTAATATTCCTTATAAACCGAATAGAAAGAAAGGATTTTTCATTCGGTTTACGTATTTTTGCACAATTATAAATCATAAAAATAGAGAAAATATACATGTCAACCTATGCACCTTTTGCCAAACCGCTCTATGTAATGCTGAAACCGGTAGGTGCGGTATGCAATCTGGCATGCGATTATTGCTATTATCTGGAGAAATCCAAACTATATAGAGACAACCCCAAGCATGTGATGAGCGAGGAACTGCTGGAAAAGTTCATCGAGGAGTACATCAACTCGCAGACCATGCCCCAGGTTCTGTTCACCTGGCATGGCGGAGAGACGCTGATGCGTCCGCTCTCTTTCTACAAACGTGCCATGGAGCTGCAAAAGAAATATGCCAACGGACGCACCATAGACAACTGCATACAGACCAACGGCACGTTGCTGACCGATGAATGGTGCCGGTTTTTCAAAGAAAACAACTGGCTGGTGGGTGTCTCCATAGACGGGCCTCAGGAGTTCCATGACGAATACCGGAAGAACAAGCAGGGCAAGCCCTCTTTCGTCAAGGTGATGCAGGGCATCAACCTGCTGAAAAAGCACGGTGTGGAATGGAACGGAATGGCAGTGGTCAATGACTACAACGCCGACTATCCGCTGGACTTCTATAATTTCTTCAAGGAGATAGGATGCCATTACATCCAGTTTGCCCCCATCGTGGAGCGCATTGCCCCTCATGGGGACGGACGCCATCTTGCCTCCCTGGCAGACAAGGAAAAGAGCACGCAGCTGGCAGACTTTTCCGTCACGCCGGAACAATGGGGAGACTTCCTATGCGCCTTGTTCGACGAATGGGTAAAGCAGGACGTGGGTACTTACTACATACAGTTATTCGACTCTACCCTTGCCAACTGGATAGGCGAACAACCGGGTGTATGTTCCATGGCAAAGACTTGCGGCCATGCAGGCGTCATGGAGTTCAACGGAGACGTATATGCGTGCGACCATTTTGTTTTCCCCGAATATAAACTGGGCAACATCCATCAGAATACACTGGTGGAGATGATGTACGGAGAACGGCAACAAGCCTTCGGACTGATGAAGCAACAATCTCTCCCCACCCAATGCAGGGAGTGCGAATGGCTGTTTGCCTGCAACGGCGAATGTCCAAAGAACCGTTTTGCACGTACAGCCGACGGAGAGCCGGGACTGAATTACCTTTGTGCAGGATATCATAAGTTCTTCAGTCACGCAGCCCCATACATGGACTTTATGAAGAACGAACTGATGAACCGGCGTCCGCCTGCAAACATTATGGAAGCAATAAGAAACAATGCCATAAAGCCATAAGCCCACAAGCGATGACAATGAAATTCAAAGACATTACTTAATAATTGATTATATGAAGATTACATTTAAGAAAGGTTTGCTTGCGGCCATTGCCGCACTGACAGTCTGCTCTGCGCGTGCAGACGAAGGAATGTGGTTGTTGCAACTGATGAAGCAGCAGAACTCCATCGACATGATGAAAAAGCAAGGACTGAAGCTGGAGGCTGACGACCTTTACAATCCCAACGGCGTGTCACTGAAAGATGCTGTAGGTATCTTTGGCGGTGGCTGTACCGGCGAAATCATCTCTCCGGAAGGACTGATTCTGACCAATCACCATTGCGGATACGGTGCCATACAGCAGCACAGCAGCGTGGAACACGATTATCTGACAGATGGTTTCTGGGCCATGAACCGCAGTGAAGAACTGCCCACCCCGGGATTGAAATTCCGTTTCGTGCACCGCATTGTAGACATCACCGACCTTGTCAACGCTAAAATAAAGGCAGGCGAAGTGACGGAAATCGATGCACTGACTTCCCCGTTCCTCAACAAACTGGCAAAAGAGGAACTGGAGAAGAGCGATTTGAAGGGTAAACCGGGCATTGAAGTGCGCGCACTCCCCTTCTATGCAGGAAACAAATTCTATATGTTCTATTATAAGGTATACAGCGACGTGCGTATGGTTGCCGCTCCTCCCTCCTCGGTAGGTAAGTTTGGCGGTGAGACCGACAACTGGATGTGGCCGCGCCACACGGGCGACTTCTCCATGTTCCGTATCTATGCCGATGCCAACGGAGAGCCGGCTGAATACAGTGAAAGCAATGTACCCCTGAAAACGCCGAAGTTCCTGCCCATCTCCATCAAAGGTCTGAACGAAGGTGACTACGCCATGATTATGGGCTTCCCCGGCAGCACAGAACGTTACCTCACCCAGAGCGAAGTGAAGCAACGCATGAACGCCGTGAATCAGGCAATGATTGATATGCGCGGCGTACGCCTCGAAGTGCTGCGCAAGTATATGGATGCCAGTGACAAGACCCGCATCCAGTATGCCAGCAAGTTTGCCGGAAGCAGTAACTACTGGAAGAACTCCATTGGTATGAACAAGGCAATCATCGACAATGACGTGTTGGGCGCCAAAGCCGAAATCGAGAAAAAGTATGCCGCCTTTGCCCAAGGAAAACCCGAATACGAGGGTGTGGTAGAGAAAATTGATGCCATCATCGAGAAAAGCACCCCCACGCTGCGCCAGCTCTACTATACCAACGAAGCATTGCGCGGTGCCATCGAATTCGGCAGTACCTACCTTATTATGGATAACATAAAGAAAGCGCTCGAAGAGAAGAACGACTCATTGCTGCAAGCTTCGAAGAAGCAGTTGGAAAATGCATACGATGGTATCCACAATAAAGACTACGACCACGAAGTGGACCGCGCCGTAGCCAAAGCCATCCTGCCCGCCCTTGCCAAGGCACTGAACGCCGACGAGCTGCCCTCCTTCTACCAAACCATCAACGGAGAGTTCAAGGGCGACTACAACGCATACGTAGACAACATTTACGACAACTCCATCCTCTCCAACCGCAAGAACCTGGATAAATTCCTGGCAAAGCCCACCGTGAAAGCCATCGAGAAAGACCCTGCTACGGCTTACTCGCGCTCCAAGAACGAAAAGCTGCAGGAACTCGGAAAGCAATACATGGAACTGGAAAGCGGAATGGAACTGCTCCACAAGGCCTACATCCGTGGCTTGGGTGAAATGAAACAGCCCGTCCCCTCCTATCCGGATGCCAACTTCACCATGCGTCTGACCTATGGTAATGTAAAATCATACAGCCCACGCGATGCCGTACACTACGACTACTATACCACTACCGACGGTATCCTTGAAAAAGAGAATCCCGAAGACCGTGAATTCGTGGTACCCGCCAAGCTGAAAGAACTGATTCAAAAGAAAGACTTCGGACGCTACGCCATGGCAGACGGCACCATGCCGGTTTGCTTCCTCACGACGAACGACATCACCGGCGGTAACTCCGGCAGCCCCGTCATCAATGGCGAAGGACAGCTCATCGGTACTGCTTTCGACGGCAACTGGGAATCTCTGAGCGGTGACATCAACTTCAACAATGACCTGCAGCGTTGCATTGCACTGGATATACGCTACGTGCTCTTCATCCTCGACAAACTGGGCAATTGCAGTCATCTGATAAAAGAAATGAACATTATAGAATAAATTAAAGCCTCTGAGAGATTACCTCCCATACTGAATGGCATTCAGTCGTATAGTGAATGCCATTCAGTCGTATACTTAACCCTATTCAGTCGTATACTGAATAGCCCCCCTCTCAGATGCTCTTCTAACGCACATCACCATGAAAAGAATCCTATTATCATTATTCATTACATCTTCTGTCCTTGCCGCACACGCCGACGAAGGTATGTGGATGCTCACCGACCTGCAAAAGCAGAACGAAGTAGCCATGACGGAACTCGGACTGCTCATCCCCACCAACCAAATCTACAATCCCGACGGCATTGCCCTGAAGGATGCCGTGGTGCATTTCGGCGGTGGCTGTACCGGCGAAGTCATCTCTGCCGAAGGCCTGGTACTGACCAACCACCACTGCGGCTATGGCGCCATACAGCAACACAGCTCGGTGGAACACGACTACCTGACCGACGGTTTCTGGGCTATGTCCCGCGAAGAGGAGCTTCCCTGCAAGGGACTCACCGTCACCTACATCGACCGGATACTGGACGTGACAGAGTACGTAAACGAACAACTGAAAACCGACGACGACCCGAACGGCACCAATTATCTGTCTCCCAAATACCTGAAGACAGTAGCCGACCGCTTCGCCAAGTCCGAAGGCATCGCCCTGACACCCGGCCGCAAGCTGGAACTGAAAGCCTTCTACGGTGGAAACAGATACTATCTGTTCGTAAAGACCACCTATAGCGACATCCGCATGGTAGGCGCTCCCCCCTCCTCCATCGGCAAGTTCGGCGCAGACACCGACAACTGGATGTGGCCCCGCCACACGGGAGATTTCTCCATCTTCCGCATCTATGCCGACAAAGACGGGAAACCCGCCGCTTACAGCAAAGACAACGTTCCCCTAAAAGTGAAGAAACATCTCACCATCAGCCTTGACGGCTATCGCGAGGGCGACTTTACCTTCGTCATGGGATTCCCCGGACGCAACTGGCGCTACATGATTTCCGACGAGGTGGAAGAGCGTATGCAAACCACCAACTTCATGCGCCACCACGTGCGCGATGTCCGCCAGAAAGCTCTGATGAAACAAATGTTGCAAGACGATGCCGTACGCATCCACTATGCCAGCAAGTATGCATCTTCTGCCAACTACTGGAAAAATGCCATCGGTATGAACGAAGGTCTCGTCCGTCTGAAAGTATTGGACACTAAACGTGCACAGCAAGAGGCACTCCTGGCACGCGGACGCTCGCTGAACGACAATAGCTATCAGCAAGCATTCGACCAGATACGCGCCATCGTAAAGCAACGCCGTCCAGCCCTCTACCACCAGCAAGCCATTCAGGAAGCACTGGTGACGGGACTCGATTTCATGCGTATCCCCAGCACCGCAGGACTGGTATCTGCCTTGAAGAACAAGGACAAAAAACAGATTGCAGCAGCTAAAGACAGCCTTCAGAAGGCAGCCGACCGCTACTTTGCCTCTGTCCCCTTCCCCGAAGTGGAACGTATTGTTGGCAAGGAAATGCTGAAAATCTACATGAAGTATATCCCTGCCGAACAACGCATCGGTATTTTCCAAATCATAGACAAGCGTTTCAAGGGCAACAGCGACGCTTTCATCGACGCTTGCTTTGAACATTCCATCTTCGGCAACAAGGAGAACTTTGCCAAGTTCATCCGCAAGCCCAGCCTCTACAAGATTAATACAGACTGGATGGTCTTGCTGAAATATTCCATCACGGACGGCCTGCTTCAGACCTCCATTGCCATGATGGATGCCAATAAAAACTACAATGCCGCCCACAAGGTATGGGTAAAGGGAATGATGGACATGAAACTTGCCAATGGTCAGCCCATCTATCCGGATGCCAACTCCACCTTGCGCCTGACCTACGGTCAAGTGCTCCCCTACGCTCCGGCAGACGGTGTGAAATATGATTACTACACCACTCTGAAAGGAGCTATGGAGAAGGAAGATCCCGACAATTGGGAGTTTGTAGTCCCCGCCAAACTGAAACAGCTGTATCAGGCAAAGGATTTCGGACGTTATGCCATGCCGAACGGCGAAATGCCCATCTGCTTCATTGTCAACACAGACAATACCGGTGGAAACTCCGGCAGCCCAGTGTTCAATGCCAAAGGAGAACTGATAGGTACCGGCTTTGACCGCAATTACGAAGGTCTGACTGGCGACATTGCCTTCCGTCCGTCCTCCCAACGAGCAGCATGTGTAGACATCCGCTACACCTTGTTCATCATCGACAAATACGCGGGAGCTTCGCATCTCATTGAAGAGATGACGATTAAATAATGATTTAGCGAACAAATCCTCCTCCTATTTTGTTATCATTACAAATAAATAAAAACAGAAAGGAAAAAATTATGGAAAAGTTTGAAGAATTGATACAATCAGAAAAGCCCGTTTTAGTTGATTTCTTTGCAACCTGGTGTGGCCCGTGCAAGGCCATGCATCCGGTACTGGAGGAACTCAAAAACGAAATAGGAGATGCTGCCCGTATCGCCAAAATAGATGTAGACCAGCACGAAGAGCTTGCTGCCCGCTACCGCATACAAGCAGTACCGACATTTATCGTATTTAAGAAAGGTGAAGCCGTATGGCGCCATTCGGGTGTCATCAGCGGTAAGGATTTGAAAGCCGTTATAGAACAAAACTCTTAACAAGAAGAAATGAAGAAGATTATAGCAATGGTTGCCCTCGTGTTTTCCTGCATGCTGGCCTATGCTCAAACAAACGGAGAAGTTATCGTCATGAACAAAGCCATGTTCATCAAGGATGTGTTCGACTATGAGAAATCCCAGGACTGGAAATACAAGGGAAACAAGCCTGCCATCATAGACTTATATGCCGACTGGTGCGGACCTTGCCGCATGGTGGCTCCCATTATGAAGGAACTGGCCAAAGAGTATGCCGATAAAATCGTTGTCTACAAAGTCAATGTGGATAAGGAAAAGGAACTGGCAGCGTTGTTCAATGCAACAAGCATCCCTCTTTTTGTATTCATCCCTATGAATGGAGAGCCTCAGCTCTTCCGCGGAGCAGCCGATAAGGCTACCTACAAAAAGGCGATTGACGACTTTTTACTGAAAACAGAATAGTTCATAATAGAAAGAAAAAACTCCTGACTACCTTTACAAAAAGGCAAGTCAGGAGTTTTTGTATCCTATTCACTCAAAACACGATAGGCATCTCTTTCCATTCTCCTCCGTGTAGTTCCATCACCGATTCATATCCAGCTTTCCTCAAGGCACACAAAGCTTCGGGACGTCCGTTGCTTATCCGTTCCGGATAGTGCGAATCACTGTTCACCTGCACACGTACACCCAAATCATGCAGGTAGGAGAAATACCGCTCATTGGGGTAAAAAGTACCCAGGTCATGATAGGCTTTGGTATTGACCTCTACCTGATAGCCGCGACGGGCAATATCTGCGAAATACGCCCTAACCAGCTCATCATACCAAGGCTCCTCCAGCAATCCCGGGCGATAGCATGCTGCATTGTAGTGCATCTTATCGGCATGGCCCACAATATCAAAACCACCCAGCTCGAGCATCCTCGTCAACCTACCATAATAGAGACGGACCACATGCTCCAAGTCACCGCAGAAATGTCCGTCTACAATGGTCTTAAAGGTATCCGCAGGTACATCTACATCCACCACTTCCCCTTTGTCATTGTAGAGAAGATGTACAGAACCAATACGGTAGTCCAACGGCAACTCCCTGAAACGGGCGATGGACGGATTACTCGCTTCATTCAGATAATCAATCTCCAGACCGATATACAGTTCGATACGTCCGGCATACTTCTCCTTCAGACGATGGAATTCAGATAGATAGTCGTCCATGATATCCCACTCCATAGTCCATGCCGTAGAAAAAGGCAATGGAGCATGCGATGAAAAGCCATAAGATGTAAAACCTTCACTCAATGCAAAACGCACAAAGTCCTCCATGCCGGCACGCCCGTCACAATAAAGGCTATGGCTATGATAATTCGTCAGATTTCCCACTTTCTCAGTTCTAATTTTTAATTCTTAATTTTCAATTTCGAACTTCAGTTCGATTCTATCTCACTCAGCTCCAGCCAGCGCAATGTTTTTTCGTCAATCAAGTCCGACAATTCCGGCAAACGTTTCGACTTCTCCGTCAGTTCGTCCACAGACAAAGTACCGCTGCACAAAGCCTCTTCAATTGCATTCTTTTCGGTTTCCAGGTCAGCTATCTCCTGCTCCAATTGTTCAAACTCGCGTTTTTCCTTAAAAGACATGCGCCGCTTTTCGTTCAGACGCACCTTCGCCGTCTTGTCCTCCTGAGCCTTGGCGGCTTCTTTCTCTTTCTCCTTTTCCTGATGGACTTTCGCATCTTTCCAGTCGCGATATTGTGTATAGTTGCCGGGAAAGTCGCGGATGTCCCCTTGTCCGTTGAACACTAACAGATGGTCTACCACTTTGTCCATGAAATAACGGTCGTGGCTCACCACAATCACGCATCCTTTGAAATTCTGCAAATACTCTTCCAGCACATTCAGCGTCACAATATCGAGGTCATTGGTCGGCTCATCCAGCACCAGGAAGTTGGGATTGCGCATCAGGACCGTACACAGATAGAGGCGGCGGCGTTCTCCCCCACTCAGCTTGTAGACATAGCTGTGCTGTGTCTCGGGAGTAAACAGGAAATGTTGCAGGAATTGCGATGCCGTCAGCTTCTTGCCGTTGCCCAGTTCTATGACTTCGGCAATGTCCTGCACTACATCAATCACTTTCATCTGCTCGTCAAACTGCAAGCCGTCCTGCGAGTAGTAACCGAAGCGGACCGTCTCGCCAATGTCCAGCGTACCGCTGTCTGCCTGCTCCAACCCCATCAGTATCTTGATGAAGGTCGACTTGCCCGTACCGTTATTCCCTACGATACCCATCTTTTCGTAACGGGAGAAGATGTAGGAGAAATCATCCAGAATCTTCAAGTCACCAAAGGATTTGTACAGATGGTCTGCCTCGAATATCTTACTGCCTATATAAGAAGCCTTAACGTCCAGCTTTACATTGTCGTTGTTGAAACGCTGCTTAGCCACCTTCTCCAACTCGTAAAAGGCATCCTCCCGATAGCGTGCCTTGTGCCCGCGGGCTTGCGGCATGCGGCGCATCCATTCCAGCTCTGTGCGGTACAGGTTACTGTCTCTTATACACATCTGACGCTGCC
>ENA-OYZR01000664-OYZR01000664.1-human-gut-metagenome-genome-assembly--contig:-NODE-664-length-9043-cov-5.037494_pt1 | contig 9043 bp, 5 predicted proteins | sample MGYA00243295_ERZ653487 | MGnify/ENA primary metagenome ERZ653487 (study PRJEB26926, sample SAMN06164926) | human gut metagenome | biome: ENVO:00009003; feature: ENVO:2100002; material: ENVO:00002003... | reverse complement strand
TAAGGATAAGAATTGAAGACCGAATCATTCAGATAACGCGTTTTTTTTTTTCAAGCAGAAGACGGCATACGAGATAGGCTCCGGTCTCGTGGGCTCGAAAGCGGGGGCATACTTTCCGTTTGCAAGCATTTCCCCGGGCATGGCGATACGGATGTGGATTCTCATAAGGCGCTTCCTGCCTTGCACTACGACCGTGCACGCCTGGACAGTGTGGAACTTTATCCCTTCAAGGAAATGGTACGTGCCGGATTGGGGGGTGTCATGGTAGGCCATCTGCAAGTGCAGGCGCTGGACCCGGACGGGGTGACTCCTTCTTCCTTGTCGCGGAATGTGGTGACCGGGTTGTTGAAGGATGAACTCGGCTTTAAAGGGCTGGTGTTTACCGATGCCTTGGACATGAAGGGGGTGTCTGCCATTCCGCAGGTAACTACCAAAGCGCTGCTGGCGGGAAATGATATGGTGCTGGTACAGTTCAATACGAAGAATGCGGTGCAGGAGCTGGTAGATGCAGTGGAGTCGGGACAACTGAGTAAGGACGAACTTGATGCCAAGTGCCGCAAGGTATTGATGTACAAGTATATGCTTGGTTTGAGAAACCGCCAGCCGCAACTTCGGGTCAGCGGAATGAGCTATCGCATCAATACGGAGGAAGCGCAGGTGTTGGCTGCCAAGTTGCGCCGTTCGGCAGTGACTGTATTGAACAATTATTTCGATGTCCTCCCGCTGGCACCGGTGGAAGGTGATATTGCCGTGCTCAGCATCGGAGAGAAGGAGGCGGATGCTCCCTTTGTGGAAGCTATGAAAAAGAATGCAGGCATCAGCCATTTCCACTTGCCTTGGAATGCCGATGAGGCTCTCTGGCAGGAAGTGCAGGGGCAGTTGGCTGCTTTCCGTCGCGTGGTTATCAGCATCACCGGTTCGGCTTATGTCAGCGACCGTGATGTGGCCTTTCTGGAAGGCTTGAACCTGCGTGCTCCGCTGGTCTATACTTTTTTTACCTCTTACCGTACATTGCAACCTCTGATGCCCGCACTTGCCAAATCCAGCGCTGTGGTGCTGGCACATTCGGCAGAGACGGATTTGCAGCAATACGTGGCTGATGTTCTTTTTGCCAAAAAGCTGGCCAGTGGCAGAATGTCGATGAGTATCGGTAAACTGTTTCCAGCGGGAACGGGCTGTATGATTGAGCCGGGCATGAAACCGGGGAAGACTGTTCCGGAAGATTACGGCATGAAGTCGTATGTGCTGCAAAGTATCGATGCCGTTGCCCGAAAGGGACTGGAAGCGGGAGCTTATCCCGGTTGCCGCGTGCTGGTGTGGAAAGACGGACTGCCGGTATATGACAAAGGCTTCGGAACCCACTCTGATAAGGATACCACTACTGTCCGTTCTTCGGACCTTTTTGATTTGGCTTCGCTGACCAAGACTACGGCTACGTTGCTTGCCGTCATGAAACTGTATGATGAGGGCAAGATAAAACTGGATGACAAGGTTTCCGCTTATCTGCCCTTCTTGCGCAATGGCAACAAGCGGAACATTACCATCCGCGAACTTCTGTTCCACGAATCGGGGCTTCCTCCCTATATCCGCTTCTACCTGGACATCATAGACCCGAATTCGGTACACGGCCCGTACTCCCAGAGTTGGGTGGACGAGTGGCATCGTACGCAGGTAAGCGAGCATAGCTATTATTGTTCCGATTTTAAGTTCCGGAAAGGGATGGTGTCCGACAAGAATACACCGGTCTATACCCTGCACATGGCAGATGGCATGTGGCTGAACAAGAGTTTCAAGAATTCTATCCTTCAGCGGATAGCCAAGTGCGAGTTGGATGGCAAACGTTATGTTTACAGCGACCTTGGCTTCGTGCTGTTGCAGCAGGTAGTGGAGAAGGTGACGGAGCTGCCGATGGATTTGTACCTTGCCCGTGAGTTCTATGCCCCGATGGGATTGCAACGTACTATGTTTCTGCCTTTGACGAAGTTCACCAAAGCGGAAATCATGCCCACGGCATCCAATGACTTCCTGCGTCGCCAGGATATATGCGGATATGTGCATGACGAGACTGCTGCCTGCATGGGTGGGGTGTCCGGTAATGCAGGACTTTTCTCTACGGCCGAAGAGGTGGCAAAGGTTTATCAAATGTTGCTGAACGGCGGTGAATTCAATGGCAAGCGTTTCTTGAGTGAGGCAACCTGCCGTTTGTTTACGACGGAGAAATCTGCCATCAGCCGTCGCGGTCTGGGATTCGACAAGCCGGATGTATCCATTGTGAAGCGCAGCCCTTGTGCTCCTTCCGCTCCGGAAGCGGTATATGGACATACCGGATTTACCGGTACTTGTGCTTGGGTGGACCCGGAAAACAAGACGGTGTATGTATTCCTCAGCAACCGCTTGTGCCCCAATGTATGGAACACGAAACTGGGTGACATGAATATAAGAAGAGATATCCAGGAATTGATTTATAAAAGTATTATTCCGCAAATCCCCTAAAAACAATCTATCTATAAGGAATGAAGAGAATATACCTGCTTGCCTATATCACTATATTGTGTTGTCTTTGTCCGCTTCTGAAAGCGCAGCTTGGCCCGATGCCGTTTACTCCGGTGCCGCCGAACGACCCTTCGCTTGTACGTCTCTTGAACAGTGACGTGCGGTGCAGGCAGTGGGTGGATTCCGTCATGCAGCGTCTGACTCTGAAAGAACGCATCGGACAACTGTTCATCTATACGATTGCCCCCCAGCAGGACAAGGCCAACAAGGAACTGCTGCGTAAGGTGGTGGAGGACTATAAGGTAGGCGGTCTGTTATTCTCCGGCGGATTGATGCAGAACCAGGTGATGTTGACCAATGAGGCGCAGCGGATGGCGGAAGTTCCGCTGATGATTACCTTTGACGGTGAATGGGGGCTGGCTATGCGCCTTCGCGGTACTCCGAACTTTCCGCGAAACATGGTGCTGGGCTGCATACAGAACGATACACTGATTTATGAATATGGGCGCGAGGTGGCCCGCCAATGCCGTGAACTGGGGGTGCAAGTGAATTTTGCTCCCGTAGCGGATGTGAATATCAATCCCAAGAATCCGGTTATCAATACCCGTTCCTTCGGTGAAAGTCCGTTCAATGTGGCGAACAAGGTTGTTGCCTACTCCAAAGGGTTGGAGGATGGTGGTGTGCTTTCTGTCAGCAAGCACTTTCCGGGACATGGGGATACGGATGTGGATTCTCATAAGGCGTTGCCCGTGCTGCCTTTTACCCGTGCCCGTCTGGACAGTATAGAGCTTTATCCTTTCAGAAAAGCTATTCGTGCCGGATTGGGAGGAATGATGGTGGGGCACTTGGAGGTGCCTACCATAGAGCCGCAAAAGGGGCTCCCGTCTTCGCTTTCGCGTAAGGTAGTTTCCGGTCTGTTGGTGAATGACCTCGGCTTTCAGGGGCTTGTCTTTACGGATGCCCTTGCCATGAAAGGGGTATCGGGCAATGAAAGCATCTGTTTGCAGGCGCTGAAAGCCGGCAATGATTTGCTGCTTGTCCCCCGGCGTATTAAGGAAGAAGTGGAGGCTGTGCTTGCCGCTGTGAAAAAAGGGGAGCTGACAGAGAAAGAGATAGAGGCGAAATGCCGTAAAGTACTGAAATATAAATATGCCCTTGGGTTGGAAAAGAAACCCCATGTACAGCTTTCAGGTTTGGGGACCCGCATCAATACTCCGAAAACGCGTGATTTGATGCGCCGGCTGAACTTGGCGGCCATCACTGTGCTGGATAACCGGGACGAGGTACTTCCGCTGGACCCTTCCATCGGTGAAGTTGCCGTGCTCAATGTGGGAGAAGCGCAGGAAATCCAGCCGTTCCTCAAGGAACTGTCGCAGTATACCCGTCCTGTGGAGTTCCGTTTGGGCAAGAATCTGCCGGAGGCTGACGGGAACCGTTTGAGAAATGCGCTGGCCAAGTACAAACGTATTCTGGTCTGTGTCACCGAACACCGTTTGACGCCCTATCAGAATTTCTTTGCAAAGTTCGCTCCTGACGTACCGGTGGTTTATCTGTTCTTTATTCCTGGCAAGCAGGTATTGCAGATAAAACAAGGGGACGCTGCTGCTGAAGCGGTGATTTTGGCACACTCCTCCAACGAGGAGGTACAGCGGCAGGTTGCCCGGATTGTTTATGGCAGCGCTTGTTCAGAGGGACGCTTGTCTGCCAGTATCGGTAGTCGGTTTGCTGCCGGTGCGGGAGTGACGCTGACTCCTCAAAGCGCCCCCCGCTTTGTACCCGAAGAGCATGGTATGAATTCCCGTCTGCTGGCTGAAATAGACAAGATAGCTGAAGAAGGCATTCGTGAAGGGGCTTACCCCGGCTGCCAGGTGGTGGTGCTGAAGGATGGTAGGGAGATGTATAATAAAGCTTTCGGTACCCACGTCTGGAACGAGGCCGGAAGCAAGGCGCTTCCCGTAAAGAAGACGGATGTATACGACATCGCTTCGCTGACAAAGACCACAGCCACGCTGCTTGCTGTGATGAAGTTGTACGATGGCGGACGCCTCAATCTTACAGACCGGGTGTCGGATTATCTGCCTTTCCTACAGGATACGGACAAGAAGAATATTACGGTACGCGAACTGCTGATGCATGAATCCGGTCTACCTTCTACCTTGCTATTCTATCAGGAAGCGATTGATGAAGAGAGCTACACCGGCACTTTGTTCAAGGCACGTCCCGATGCCCGGCATTCCGCACGCATCGGACGGCAGACTTGGGCGAACCCTAAGTTCCGCTTCCGTCAGGGACTGACGTCGAAGGTGCAGACACCGGAATATACGATGCAAGTGTCCGACAGCCTTTGGCTGAACCGTTCTTTCAAGCAGGAGTACTTGCAGAAGATTGTGGATACTCCGCTTAGAGATAAACGTTACCGTTATAGTTGTGTGGGCTTTATCTTGTTGCAGCAGTTGGTCGAGGCGCGCACCGGCATGTCTATGGACGAATATTTGGCCAAGGAATTCTATACTCCGATGGGATTGGAGCGTACGGGGTATCTTCCTCTGCGCTTCTTGAAGAAGGAAGATATTGTACCTTCATCAACAGATCCTTTCTTGCGTAAGACTACCTTGCAAGGATTTGTACATGATGAATCCGCAGCTTTTCAGGGTGGCGTTTCCGGTAATGCCGGGCTGTTCTCCACTGCCGAAGAAGTAGCAAAAGTCTATCAGATGTTGCTGAATGGGGGTGAACTGGACGGTAAACGCTATTTGAGCAAGGAGACCTGCAGGGTATTTACTACCACTGTCTCAAGGATAAGCCGCCGGGGGCTGGGATTTGATAAGCCCGACCGGCATAATCCCCAGAAGAGTCCCTGCGCAGAGTCTGCCCCTGCTTCTGTCTATGGTCATACCGGTTTCACGGGTACTTGCGCCTGGACAGACCCGGAGAACGGCTTGGTTTATGTCTTTTTGAGCAACCGCACCTATCCGGATGTGTGGAATAACAAGTTGATGAGGCTGGATATAAGGACGAGGATTCAGGAAGCTGTATATAAGGCGATGCTGGGAGGAAAAAAATAACTGGTAGAATTAAAAAGAGCCTCCCTTGCTCACGCAGGAAAGGCTCTTTTCTTCTTCAATTTTGAAACAATTAAATTCTATCTGTTAAGCTTTAAGTGTGTGTCTTATCAGAACGCAATACCTACGCGCAGACCGAAATTGCTCAAACCGTCTACGCTGTACGTAAAGAGGTCACCTTTGTTCGTACCGTAGCTGTAATAGGCTGCGAAATGCAAGCCCGGTCCATAAGCCCAAGGATACACATTGAAACCAATTTCAGGAGATACATAGAAACCCCATGTATCTTTGTTGGCTTCGAATACGTTGAAAGTTGACTTCAACTGTGCATATTCAGCACCCAGTTTTACACCGGCATACGGCTGGAATGCACCTCCACGGTTCCATACATAGCGGGAGGCCAGACCGAAAGGCAACTGGAATGCAGTGTGCTGCTGGTCGGTATTCAGACTGCCGCCTTCGCCTACGGGAAGTGTCTGGCGACCGAAATACTCATGGTTGCTATGGTAGTTCAAGAAAGCTCCCAATGCAAAATTGTCTGTCAGGAAGTAACCGCCTTCAAAATTCATACCCCAGCCGCTTGATTTGTCGGCGAAGTTGTTGCTGAGGGGAAAGTTATATTGCCAGTCGATATTGGCATAACCGTTATCGGTCATCTGTGCCTTCGTCGGTAGGGCGAAGACGAGAGCAAGAGCGGCAACCGCAAGTACTCTCAAGGAAAGATATTTTATTGTTTTCATACTTTGTTCTTGTTTTTTGGTTCAATGGCAACTTCCCAGTCCGGAAAGGATGCTGCCGTATTATTCTTGTTACCTTAATATTGGGTAACCCGTCATTTGTCACTTATAGCTCGTAGCTTGTCACTACTTGTTAGTCAGGTAAGTTGATTGAGTGAAAGCTTGGTTCACACCTTGCACGGCAAGTTTGGTATTGACAGAAGTAGAACCACTCAGCAAGCCGCTCATATAGCTGGTCCACAGAACAGGAAGTTTCTCGCTCTGGCCTTGCGGCGCCTCCAGATTCAACAATTCGCTGATAAAGGAACCGGTGCTGTAGGAATAGTTCACGGCATAGGGATAATACCATCCGCCCCAGTTGCCCCAGTAAGGAGCATCCCAGTAGCCTGGATAGTTCCACCACCATTCGGGACGTCCGTAGTCGGTGAAGTAATAGGTACTTCTGACATAGCTTACCTGCAAGCCAAGGTCGGCTTCTTCCCGGTCCTCCACACGGGTGTAGCCGCGGCTGTTCATGTTAGCAACATAAGCGCTGAGAATTTCCTGGGCATTCTCATCTTTCCAGTATTCGGCGTTTTCCTTATCACCGATAACCAGAATGCTGTCCGGCAAGTAATAAGTTTCGAAGGTTTTGAAATCCGCCTTCTTGTCATAGTTGGTATAAACCAGATAATTATTGTCCAGCTTATCCATGTCAGGGTCTTTTTCGCAAGATGCAAGCGTCACTGCAAAGACCGCTAATAATAGGGGAATAAATTTCTTCATACTTTTATAATTGTTTAGGTTTAATATAAATTCCTGCCCTATGGTACCTTAGGCTTTTGTGAGAAAAAACAAGATAGGATATAAAAGGTTCACGTAGAGGTATGTTAAAAGTGATAAAGGAATAGGGTGACAGCACTTTTAACGTAACTGTCACCCTATTGCACTTATCATGTCATTACTTTATCACCCTATCATCTTTTCCATATCCGTGCTGTCCATCCTCCTCCGGGTGCCATGTGTATGTTCAGCTTGTCTCCCGAGGTCACGGTGCGTACTTCTTTCTTGTAGTCGGTTGCTTCCCGGTCGGCATTGATGCCGTCGGAAAAGATTTCGGCTTCGTAACTTCCTTCTCCGAGGAAGGAAAGGTCGATGGTACAGTCGCGTGGTGTCCAGTCGGTCATGGAGGCGATGTACCAGACGTCTCCCTTGCGGCGTGCCAGTGTAAGGTATTCGCCTACTTCACCGTCCAGTGCCACGGTCTCGTCGAAAACGGTAGGCACTTTGGCAATGAAGTCCGTGCATTCCTGCTCCTTCATATATTTGCTGGGGCTGTCGGCAAGCATTTGCAGCGGGGCTTCGAAGAGGGTGTACATCGCCATCTGGTGGACGCGCGTACCCTGGCTCATCGGATGGTCGTTGACGGCACGGAAGGTTTCGCGGGTTGCGTTCATTGTGGCTCCCGGTGTGTAGTCCATCGGGCCTATAAGCATACGCAGGTAGGGAGCAGTCACGTCATAGCGTGGGAAGTTGTGGAGGGGGGCTCCGTTCACTATCGGTTCCCATTTGGCGTTCTCCAATCCCTTTACACCTTCAAAGTTCAGGACGTTGGGATAGGTGCGCTGTATACCGTATGGCTTGAGGCCATGCAGGTCCAATACCAGGCGGTGCTCGGCGGCGCAGGCTACAATGCGTTCTACAGACTGTACCAGTGGCTGGTCGTCACGGTCGAAGAAGTCTATCTTGAAGCCCTTGATACCCATCTGTGCATAGTGGCTGAATGTGGCTTCCGTATCTTTGGCAGAATTTCGCCAGCTTGCCCAGAGAATGATGCCGACGCCCTTCTGGTTTCCGTAGGCTACCAGTTCCTTTAAATCGATATCCGGATTCAGGTCTTTCAATAAGGATTCGTTTCCGCTCCAGCCGTCATCGATGATGATATATTCCAGGTTGTTGTCGGCGGCAAAGTCGATGAATGCCTTATAAGTCGGGGTGTTCATGCCGGCTTTGAAGTCTACGCCAGTCAAGTTGCAGGTGTTCCACCAGTCCCAAGCCACTTTGCCGGGTTTAATCCAGGAAATGTCTTTGATGCGGCAGGCGGGGGCAAGACGCTGTGCCATGTCATTGTCGGCAAGCTGCGTGTCCTTTTCGGTGACGAGCACCACACGCCAGGGGAGCTCCTGCTTGGCACAACGGGCGATGTAGTCTGCACGTTTTGTCGGTATCAGGTTCAGCCGGTTGTGTCCGCCGATTGTTTCTTCCAGCGGATAGGGGGCAAATGCTGCCTGCACTCCTTGACGTGTCTGGGGATTTGCAGTGAGGAACATGCCGGGATAGTTTTCCAATCCGGCTTCCATGATAACGGCTTTCTTTCCTCCGTCCAGGCAAACCATCAGTGGGGTGATGGAGAGTGAGTCGGTGTGCATTTTGGACAACGGGGCTTCGTCGTAGTAAGACTCGAAAGAGAAGCAATAGCGCTCACCGTTGCGGTTGTCGTTTATGTAAGGTACAAATGCCTGGTAATCCTTGTCGAAATTGAAGTCCGCAGTTTCGTTGAGGACGATAAACGGCTTGTTCTGTTCGGAAATGAAGCGATAGGCAGCGCCGTCATCGTATGCGCGGAACTGTACGCTGTAGCCTCCGCGGCATTTCAGTGTCAGCTGGTTGTAGACATCCTTCACACTTGCTTTTTTATAGAGGGGAGTGGGGAAGGAGGACTCCTGTCTCTTATACACATCTCCGAGCCCACGAGACTACGCTGCATCTCGT
>ENA-OYZR01000663-OYZR01000663.1-human-gut-metagenome-genome-assembly--contig:-NODE-663-length-9050-cov-8.150195_pt1 | contig 9050 bp, 6 predicted proteins | sample MGYA00243295_ERZ653487 | MGnify/ENA primary metagenome ERZ653487 (study PRJEB26926, sample SAMN06164926) | human gut metagenome | biome: ENVO:00009003; feature: ENVO:2100002; material: ENVO:00002003... | reverse complement strand
TTCGGGACTTACACCCGTTAGAGCGCGCCCATGGCGCGCAAACAAAGAAAAAGAAGTCCTGACTTTTCCGCCGGACTTCCTTGCCTGTAATTTCATTATTCACTTTCTCTTAGGATTCTGAGAATCTCCAGTCTGGTCTCCCCAACGCCGATCACATCTTCTCTCTGAATCTCTGTCGGACGATCTACCAGAATTCCGTTCAGGTATGTTCCGTTCTTAGAACCATCATCCATCAGATACAAACAGTCACCTCTCTGTATGATCACACAATGCTGCTTGGATACTCTTCCATCCTCATGCAGTGGCAGATACTTCTCATAATTGTCATTCCGCTTTGCTCTTCCGATTCCTACTTCGTCATAGAATATGAAGCTATACTTCTGCCATGTATCCAGATCTTCCAGGATAATCTTCCACTGTCTTCTCTTTTTAGAAGAACGCTTCGCTGAATCCATAGAACCGTTCTGCCCTGAACTGCGTCTCTTCTTTCCCTGCGGCTGATCCTCTTCTGGATCATATCCCTGATCTGCCTTGTTACGCTTTCCTTTCTTGGACTGCTTTCTCCGCTCTGCGTCCTGTGCCTTATTCTTTTTTACACTTATAAATGTACTGCAAAGAAGTGCGATACTCCCTAAAATCAGCAGTACCATAATCGCCCAATACCACATATACATTATCACTCCTATCTGAATCTTAATCGTACTATATTTTTACGTTCTCGGCAAGCATAACATGTATCTTTTTGTCGAATTTTGTGATAAAATAAGTAGAAACCGAGAAAATAAGTGATTTTTAGAAGAGGTAATATCATGGAAAGAAATGAATTGTGCTGGTGCGGCAGCGGCAAAAAATATAAGAAATGCCATATGCCGATCGAAGAAAAGATAATGATGCATGCTGAACGTGGTGAGATTGTTCCGACACGTAAGATTTTAAAAACTCCATTCCAGATTGAAAAGATCAGAAAAAGTGCTGAGCTTAATACAGCGATCCTGGATGAAGTAGCAAGACAGATCCACGTTGGAATGAGTACACAGGAGATCGATGACATCGTATATCGATTCACAAAAGAACACGGTGGTATCCCGGCTCCGCTTAATTATCAGGGATTCCCAAAGAGCGTGTGTACTTCTATTAACAACGAGATCTGCCATGGTATCCCGGATGAGAATATCATTCTGGAAGAAGGCGATATTATCAATGTTGACGTATCCACTATTCTTGACGGATATTTTTCTGATGCATCCCGTATGTTCAAGATGGGAAAAGTATCTGAACGTGCAGAGCGCATCGTCCGTGTCACAGAAGAGTGTGTGAAGCTTGGACTTGAGGCTGCGAAGCCTTGGGGACATTTAGGTGATATCGCAGATGCGATCAATACACATGCCCGTGCAAATGGATACTCTGTCGTAGAAGATATCGGTGGACATGGAGTCGGACTGGAATTCCATGAGGATCCTTTTGTCAGCTATGTGACACCAAAGGGAAGTGAGATGCTTCTCGTTCCAGGTATGATGTTCACAATCGAACCTATGATCAACGAAGGTAGTCCTGACTTCTTCGTAGACGAGGACAATGACTGGACTGTTTATACAATGGATGATGGTCTTTCTGCTCAGATTGAGTACATGGTCCTCATCACTGAAAATGGTGCAGAAGTTCTTACAAAATAATAATAGTAACAACCAGGGGATGAACAGATGTTAAAACTGCTCATCCCCTGGTTTTACTATTCTCGTATAATGCTCTTTCTTTATCTGCAAGATACCGTTTCATTTCTTACGGCATCAGTCGCAATGCTTCTGCCGGCTTTAATACGATTGCTGAATGAGATCCCATATTCAGGACAATCTCTCCATCTTGTACGATATACTCGTCATATTCTGTCGTATAACCGTTTTCATAAGAGTAGATCAGTCGTTTCATCCGTCCTTCCCTCTCTACACCCGCATACCATACCGGTACGGTCACTGTACGAAGTTCATCACTGTTATTCACAACAACGACAATCTGTTCATCCGCTTCAAATCTTCCATAGGCCAGCAGATTTTCATCCGAAGCCAATAGCTTAATAGAACCCTTTTTCAATGGCTTCTCTTCCTTGTGGATACGGATCACTTCTTTGTGGAATGCCTGAAGTTCTTTGTCTTCGTTCCCCCATGGGAAAGTTCTCCGGTTATCCGGATCGGTGAATCCACAAAGTCCTGCCTCATCACCATAATAAATTGTCGGCGCACCGATCCAGGTCATCTGCATAATAACCGCTTCTCGTAAGATTGCCTTATTCACATCCTTTTCAGCTGCTTCTGTTCCAAGCTGTGCCACGCGTCCTGCCTTGTGGTTCGTACGTGTCAGGAAACGAGAATGGTCATGGTTGGAAAGTTCATTCATTGCCACCTGAAGAGATGGTGTCAGCATACTTGCCATAAAATGACGCATCGCTCCGACAAAGTTATCAGCATTTCCACACAGATCCTGACGATATTCATCACTATGCTTCTCCATACCAGTCAAAAACCAGGTCAGCGGTTCCATAAATGCGTCATAATTCATAACGCTGTCCCACTCATCTCCCTGGAGCCAGTCCTGCGGATCTCCATAATGTTCTGCTAATATAATTGCATCCGGATTCGCATCCTTAACTTCCTTTCGGAATCGCTTCCAGAAGATATGGTTGTATTCATTACTGAATCCAAGGTCCGCCGCAACATCAAGACGCCATCCGTCTACGTTATACGGAGGTGATACCCATTTTCTTCCGATATCCATAATGTACTGCTCAAGCTGTGGTGAATCCTCATAATCGAGCTTTGGCAGTGTATCATGTCCCCACCAGCCATCATATGTTCCGTTATAAGGCCAGAGCTCATTTCTCGCATCATGGAACAGGAAAAAGCTGTTATATGGACTTTCTTTACTTACATATGCTCCCTTCGGATAGTCCGGCTGCGGCTCATAGATACGTTCTCTGTCCATCCATTTATTAAAAGAACCACAATGATTGAATACACCATCCAGAATTACACGCATTCCACGCTTATGCATCTCTTCTACCAGTTTGATAAACAGCTGATTACTTGCCTCAAGGTTACGGATATCTCCTGTGCGTTGCTGATACTTTGTCGCATGGATATTATCCTTTGCACCTACCGGAAGTACTTCTCCGTCATCCACAACAATCTTTCCATAATGCGGATCTATGTAATCATAATCCTGAATATCATACTTATGATTCGATGGAGAAACAAACAACGGATTGAAGTAAATAACTTCAACTCCAAGATCCTGCAGATAATCCAGCTTATCTAAAACACCCTGTAAATCCCCGCCGTAAAAATTACGGATATCCATTGCTTCCGGTGCCTGATTCCAGTCCTTCACCTTGCGGCTCGGTGCCCCAATATAAATATATTCATTATCCTCTACATCATTTGTCGGATCTCCATTACAAAAACGATCAACGAAGATCTGGTACATCACAGCACCTTTCGCCCACTCGGGTGTCTTAAATCCCGGCGAAATAATAAAATCGTAATAGTTTTCTTTTTTTCCTGTTATTCCATACCTACTATAAAAAAAGATCTCTGCTCCCTGCTTGATTTCAAAACAATATCTTAAGATATCCTCACCAAGCTGATACTCGATCTCGTAAAAGTCAAATTCACCATCCGTACGTGTCTTCCACATAGGATACTCCTGTTCTCCGATGTGCAGTTTCACTTCATCAACATCATTGTGTGCCGTACGAAATCGCAACACTACTTTTTCATTTATCTCAGGCTCTGCCGGACAGACATAATCACCTGTACCGTCACAAAACAGTGCTTCTCTATTCACCTGTTTAGCCTCCTTTAACTCAATTCTTAAAACTATCTAAAATAAGAACACCCCCGGCCAACACGGGATTGCCCGCCGGCAGAGGGTATCTTATCCTAAATACATATAATAACTACTATCCTTCAACCTCACTGTCTGCAAACAGTGCTTCGAATTCACTTCTTGTTATCTTTTCCTTCTCAAGAAGCAGTTGTGCACACTTCTCGAGTACCGGATGATACTCCTGAATAAGTGTACGCGCTTTCAAATAACACTCATCAATAATACGTTTCACTTCTTCATCAATCGTTCCGGCCACTTTTTCGCCATACCCTCTTGATGTATGACCGAAATCACGTCCAATGAATACTTCATCGCTGTCATTATCATAATTGATCAGTCCCAGTCTTTCAGACATACCGAACTTCGTGATCATTGATTTTGCAATTGCTGTTGCCTGCTTGATATCCTGGGAAGCTCCCGTTGTGATATCATCAAAAATCTCTTCTTCTGCAACACGTCCGCCAAGGGAAACTGTAATTTCCTGAAGCATATGTCCCTTTGTATTGAACATATCATCCTTCTCCGGAAGCGGCATCGTATATCCGCCGGCTCCACCTGTCGGAATGATAGATACACTGTAAACCGGTCCCACATCTGGAAGCAGATGGAACAAGATCGCGTGTCCGGCTTCATGATAAGCCGTGATCCTGCGTTCCTTCTCAGAAACGATACGGCTCTTCTTCTCCGGACCGATTCCGACCTTCACAAATGCATGACGGATATCAGACTGCTGAATGTACACCCGGTTCTCCTTCGCTGCCAGAATTGCAGCCTCATTGAGAAGATTCTCAAGATCTGCTCCTGAAAATCCTGCCGTTGTCTGGGCAATCTGCTTCAGATCCACATCATCTCCAAGCGGCTTATTTCTCGCATGAACTTTCAGAATCTCTTCTCTGCCGCCTACATCCGGACGTCCGACAATAACATCACGGTCAAATCTTCCCGGTCTTAAGATTGCAGGATCCAGAATATCCTTACGGTTTGTCGCTGCCATTACGATAATGCCTTCATTTACACCAAATCCATCCATCTCTACAAGGAGCTGGTTCAGGGTCTGCTCGCGCTCATCATGTCCACCTCCAAGACCGCTTCCACGGCGTCTTGCAACTGCATCGATCTCATCAATAAATATGATACATGGTGCGTTCTTTTTCGCATCCTGGAACAGATCACGGACACGGGAAGCACCCACGCCAACAAACATCTCAACAAAATCTGAACCCGAAATGCTGAAAAATGGTACTCCTGCCTCACCGACCACAGCCTTTGCAAGAAGTGTCTTACCGGTTCCCGGAGGTCCTTCTAAAAGAACACCTTTCGGGATACGTGCTCCAACCTGGATGTATTTCTTCGGATCTTTCAGAAAATCTACGATTTCTTCCAGTTCTTCCTTCTCTTCTCTCAATCCTGCAACATCACGAAATGTAACCTTGATCTCATTCTTCGTGCTCATCTTTGCGCGGCTCTTTCCAAAGTTCATCGCCTTTGAATTCCCCCCGCCATTCTGACGGCTCATCAGGAAAAAGATCAGAAATACTCCACCAAGTGTGATCAGCATCGGAACTACAACTGTTGTCAACATGGAATCCTTCGGTACATCCGAAAGCCTGTACTCCACCTGATTCTCTGTCAGAAGCTTCTCTACCTGCTCAACATCTGACACATTCACTTTCCTTGTATTACCATCATCTTTCAATGTAACAGAGACAGTTCCTGTCGGAACTGCACTGTTCTGATTGATGTAGACATCAGAAACATTTTTTTCCTGTACTGCAGAGACAAAGGAGGTATATGTCATCTCCTGCTGATGCATCTGAAGCTGGTTCGCCATCCACAGAACCACAACAAGGATCACAACAAAACTGATGATCGTTGCCCCACTCAGACCTCTGCTTTTTCTGTCATTATTCAATTTATTATTGCTTCCTTTCTATTCTGCGACTTCTACTACTCCGATGTATGGAAGATTTCTATACTTCTGTGCATAATCCAGTCCGTATCCAACTACGAACTCATCCGGAATCTCAAATCCTGTCCAGTCTACGTGCACATCTTTCACACGGCGGTCTGGTTTATCAAGTAATGTGCAAAGACGGAGACTTGCCGGCTTTCTCTGACGAAGTACGTCCATCAGATAATACAGTGTATTACCGGAATCAATGATATCCTCCACGATCAATACTTCCTTATTCTCAATAGACTCATCCAGATCTTTCGCAAGTCTTACAACACCACTGGATTTTGTTCCGTCTCCATAGCTTCCAACACACATAAAGTCCATAGATACCGGAACTGTAATTCTCTTTGCGAGTTCACACATAAAGAATACTCCACCTTTCAGAACACAGATCAGATGGATCTGCTTTCCTTCATACTCTTTACTGATCTTTTCTCCGAGTTCACGGATTCTTGCATCTACTTCTTCCTCTGTAATTAACACTTTAATCTTCTCAGCCATTGTTCTATTCCTCCATAATCTTTATCTTAAGAATCTTTTTCGTCTGGTCTCCCACCTGGTAGTACGAACTCATCCTTCTGCCCGGAATCCATACGATGTGGCTTCCCTCTGCGATCAGAAGCTGTCTGTCCCGTTCTTCTTGCGGAATCTTCTCATCAATAAAGTAACTCTTCAGCTTCTTTTTCTTTCCTTCCCCATCAATTGTAAAATAATCTCCGGGTCGTCTGTATCTCACACAGAGACTGCTTTTTATTATATCATAATCAAAGCATTTCGTGTAGCTTTTTTGTGGTATCTCTTTTGCTGAATTCTTCTCATTTTCACCGCTGATTGTACAGCAGATTTTCAAATTTGTTCCCGGGATCTGTGTTTCTCCCGGAATCTGAAGCTGTAGAACAAAATCACTCTCTTCTTTTCTTTTCTCTTTCTGATGTACAGATGTAACTTTTTTATCACCTTTTGTAAGCAGAACTCCCTCATACATTCTTTTGGCTGTAACACTATACGGAAGATCAATCTGCCGTCCTGTCTGCCGTTCAAACAGTTGCAGTACCGCCAGGATATGCCTGCTTTCAATATCTTTCTGTGCCCCTGCCACTTCACTTACTGATCTTTGGATCAGTAATTTCTTTATCACAGGATCAAGCTGTTTCATTTCCTCTGCCTTGAGAAATATTTCTTTCCTGCTTTGAAGTCCGTCTGTCTGTTCTGCACAGATATTCCATGCCTGATCTGTCTGTTTTTCCAGATATTCATAGATTTCTTCTGCCTGTTCACTGAGCTTCACAAAATGTTCTATCGTCCTTGTATTAACCTGTTCTTCTAATGTTGGAATCACATGATGACGAATCCGGTTCCTTGTGTATTCATCTTCCTGATTCGTTTCGTCAACACAATATCTGATATCACAATCTTTCAACCACTGTTCAATCTCTTCCCTGGACAAGTCCAGAAGTGGGCGGATCCATTTTCCATACACTGGTCTTATCCCACACAATCCACGAAGCCCGGTTCCTCTTGCCATATTAAGAAGCATTGTTTCTGCATTGTCATTACTATGATGCGCTGTTGCAATCTTTGTCCCGCCCTGTTCTCTACAGAGTTGTTCAAATGCCTGTCTTCGCACATATCTGCCTGCTTCCTCCAATGATTCTTTCCGCTTTTTTGCAATTAATTCCACATTTTCATGAAATGCAAAAAAAGGAACCTGCATTTTATGACAAAGCATTTCCACATATGCCTCATCCTGTGCAGCCTCCTCTCCGCGCAGTTCATGATTCACATGGCAGACAAGCACCTGGAATCCCAGCTTTTCCTGCAATGAACAAAGTGCCATCAGCAGACATACAGAGTCTGCGCCACCCGATACACCTATGACAATCCTGTCTCCTTTTTCTATCATATGATATTGTCTGATATAGCTTTCAATCTTTTCTAATCTTTTATCCATCATACCTCAACTATACGTTAACGGTTACTTCTATGTCAATGGCTACTTTCTGCATTTCCACAAAGCTGCAACCAAAACTGACATATCATCCTCCGGTTCTTTTCCTGTCCAGTTAAGTACCTGCTGTAAAATGTGTCTGGCCAGTTCCTTTGGATTTCGTATTTCCGTTCCTTTTATGATTGTTTCAAGAAGGAAGTCCTGCTCTCCTACCGGAAGTGCATCCAGCACTCCGTCTGTCAGCATGATCACATACGTCCCATCCGTCAACTGCCGTTTCACTGAATCTATTTCAAGTGAATTCATCACTCCGATTGGCAGGCTTGTCGATGTCAGATGCTCAATCTGATCCTTTCTTCGAATAAAAGTTGAGGATGCGCCTGCCTTGATCAATTCGCATTCCCCTGTATACAGATCAAACACTGTAAGGTCGATCGTAGAGTAATGGATTTCTTCTCTTCCGCAGACCAGTGTTGTATTGATCATCTGGATCGCAGTCTTTTCCGGGAATCCCGCTTCCAGAAGTTCTTCGAGAAGTTCTATCACAAGTGTGCTTTCCCGACAGGCAGCCTGCCCACATCCCATGCCATCTGACAATGCAACTCCCCTTTTACCACCCGGAAGATCCATCATCGTGAAACTGTCCCCTGAAATATTACTGCAGCCTTTTCCGATTCTTGCTATCCCGGACATTGTGTAATAGGATGGTCCTTCTCGGAAGACCACTGTTGTATAATCCGTTCCGATCAGCTGCGCTCCCTCTTTTCCCGGAATCAATCTTCTTCCTGTCAGATTACTCAGAGTCCCTGCCAGACTTTTCACCGGAATCTTTTCCGATTTCCAGGTACGCATCGTCAGATGCAATTCATATTTTCCTTCTCCATTCACAAGAAAATGCATGGAAAGTACACGTATTCCTTTTCTCTTTAATTGAGATAAGATCCGTTTCCCCAACCTTTCATCTGTAAATATGCTGTCTTCCAGATTTTTCGCCACATTTTGTAGCATATCTGCAAATAGATCAAGCTGGGCTGCACATCCTTCCCGGCTTCTTGCGATACGATTGATCCAGATCATATTTTGTCTTGCTTCGTGAAAACTGTCAAGCATCCCCCGATAAAACCGCGGAGCCATAATGCAGCGCTGCATCAGTTTTCTTTTTGTCTCTGCATCCAGTTCATTTCCATACTGATCCACTGCTGCAAGAATCTCGTATCCCATCTGATACCTGTCTCTTATACACATCTGACGCTGCCGACGAAGAGG
>ENA-OYZR01000659-OYZR01000659.1-human-gut-metagenome-genome-assembly--contig:-NODE-659-length-9099-cov-5.989385_pt1 | contig 9099 bp, 6 predicted proteins | sample MGYA00243295_ERZ653487 | MGnify/ENA primary metagenome ERZ653487 (study PRJEB26926, sample SAMN06164926) | human gut metagenome | biome: ENVO:00009003; feature: ENVO:2100002; material: ENVO:00002003... | reverse complement strand
CGGCAGCGTCAGATGTGTATAAGAGACAGCATCATAGTTATGCGGGCGGTCTTCGTAACTTACGATCACGTTACCTGCTTTGCCAGGTTTCAGTATATCACGGTTTGCTTTCTTATCATAGATCTTCGCAAACTGACCTTTTTCATTATATTCCACCTTGAAGTATTCATTTTCCATCACTTCTGTGGAAACTTCCATGGACGGTGTTGTATCTGCTGCTTCTTCTTTCACGATATAAGTCTTATATCCTTTTCCTGGGACGCCTGCGGCAAAGAATACATATGTGCCGTCTGCGGTTTTCTGAACAGTCAGTTTGGTCTCGCCATCGTAAACTGCAGGTTCTCCTATTCCTTCCGGAACAGTAAAGGTTACCAGATCATACGCTGCTGCACTGTTCGGGTTATATACAACCAGCGAATGCTTCGGTGCTTTTACACCGGCAGCGATATGAGCCAGCGTTGCATCAGTCAGCGCTTTATTTTCTGCAAAGATGCCTTCGTACTCTGCTTTGGAATCATCATACACTTCTTTGATCGAAGATCCCGGCAGAATATCGTGGAACTGGTTACGCAGGATGACCTCCCAGCCCTCATGCAGCTCTTTTTCCGGATATGCACCGCCTGCGGTCTGTGCATCCAGCATTGCGTACATTTCTTCGTTCTGATATGCAAATTCTGCTTTCCGGTTGAACTTTTTGTTTCTTGCCATAGAAGTATAAGTACCTCTGTGGTATTCCAGATACAGTTCTCCTACCCATGTCGGCAGATATTTTTTATCGGTTACATGTTTATCCAGAACATGGAAGAATTCTTTTGCAGTAGACATCTTGGTTCTCGGCATACCCGGGAGACCTTTTGCCAGACGTCTCTGGTTCTCCAGCATATCTTTGGTTGGACCGCCGCCACCATCTCCGAAGCCGAAGCTGCAAAGTACTTCTTCGTTCAGATATTTCTGGCTGTATCGTGCCCATGCACCCTTCATCTGGCTCGGATTGATATATCCGTTATAAGTGGTAAAGTGTTCTGTCTCTGTACCACCCTCTACTGCTGCCTTATTATAGTCACGGGTCGGAACAAAATGTGTCAGTACACGGCTTCCGTCGATACCTTCCCATTCGAATGTATCATACGGCATCTTGTTAAACTCGTTCCAGCTGATCTTTGTTGTCATGAAATACGGAATTCCACATTTCTGCAGAATCTGCGGAAGTGCTGCGGAATAACCGAATACGTCAGGAAGCCACAGGATCTCATTGTCCACGCCGAACTCTTCTTTGAAGAATCTCTGTCCGTGTACAAACTGGCGAACCAGTGCTTCACCGGAAGCGATATTACAGTCTGCCTCTACGAACATACCACCGTCCGGCTCCCAGCGTCCTTCTTTGACTCTTTCTTTGATCTGTTCATACACATCCGGAGCATTTTTCTTCACATATTTGTACAGCTGTGGCTGGCTGGACATAAATACATATTCCGGATATTCTTTCATCAGTTCCAGTACGGTAGAAAAGCTTCGAACTGCCTTGTCTTCTGTCACGCGCAGAGTCCACAGCCATGCACAGTCAATGTGTGTATGTCCTACACAGTAGATGATCGGGCTTTTCTCACCGTCACAATATTTCTCATAAAATTCTTTTGTGATGTACTCCTGTGCTTTTTCCAGGCTTTGATAATACTCTTTGGAACCTTCTTTTCTCATATCCAGCAGATTCAGAGATTCATTCAGTGCCTGAATAATCGTAATATATGCCTGATCTTCCGTGTTCAGCAATCTGGCACTCTGGTACGGAACTTCCAGGTCATAGTAATATTTCTCAGTCTTACGATCCAGTACTTTCAGGCTGGAGTTCATCTTCAGACTGAAGTTCTGGTCTCCGGTAAATGCGGAAAGAACAATGCGATAGGTGTCTCCTGCTTTGGCAGGCTCTGCCAGAATGATTTCTCTGTGGTTGACATCAAGCCCCTGTACTCTCACACCGTTTACAAAGATGGAAAACTGTGGATTCGTTGCATCCCACTCTCCTTCTTTTCCGGTTTTCAGTTCATACACTACACACTCTCCGTCAAATTCTTCCGGAATCGTCACTACGGTCTCAAACCAGTAATATTCTCTGTGTCCGCCCCACAGTTCCTGGTTCGTAATCTCTGTCCAAGATGAGGTATCCAGATTGTTTACATCTAGACATCTCTCATCGGTGCGGATCATCTTGTAACTCGGAATCGCAACCTGCTTCGGATATACCTGTTCCTGCAGATATTCCAGCATTTTACCGATTCTTTCTTTTAGCAATATCATTTTTGCTACCTCCTGATAAATAATAACTTATTGGCAACCGTTTTCTCTCTTTACCCCCTGCGGTTGCACAAAAAAACATCACCAATGCCTGTGCACACAGCAAACATTAAAATAAATCTGTGTACTTTTCTGCATCCGGCGATGTTTTTTTATAGCGGTTCTCTTAGGAAACAGAACATACAGCAGAACTGACAGCTTTTCGTCGAGAACTTTCCCATCACGGAAAGCACTTCTGGTAATATTATACCATACACTCTCTCCTTTTTAAAGTTCTGATGTTATCTTTTTCCTATATTTATTCATTTTTTCAGATTTTTTTCGTCAACTTTACTTTTCATAGAAAGCGCAAATAATGCAAACAATGAGTTTGCCCATGCGAACCATTCTCTGGTGAATTTCTTCGGATCCTGACAGTCAAATCCCTCGTGCATCACTTTACAGTCTGCATCGGTAGCCAGAAGGGTTTCCAGCAGTTCTTTTCTCTCTTCTTCGTCATCAGAAGTCAGTCCCTGCATCGTCAGTGCGATGTGCCAGATATACTGATCCGGTGTGTGCGGACTTCCGATTCCTTTTGCGCTGGCGCCTTCAAAATAATATGGATTCTTTTTGCTTAATACAAAGGCTCTTGTATTTTTATAAATCGGATCGTCTTTTCCGCAATATGCCAGCCATGGCAGGGACAACAGACTCGGTACATTGGCATCATCCATCAGATTGTAGTTGCCAAGACCATCTGTCTCGTATGCATAGATCTTTCCGAAGGTTTCATCTTCCACGATACCATATTTCCGGATACCTTCCTGGATCTCTGCCTGTAACTCTTTTGCTTCTTTTGCCATCTGTGGATCCTGGAAATCTTTCTCCAGGAATTCTGCCATATAATCCAGAACTACGCTTGCAAACATGTTGGACGGAATCAGATAACCATACTTGCACGCATCATCACTCGGGCGGAATCCGGACCAAGTCATACCGGTGTAACCTACCGGTGCACCCTTTCCATCGTTACTTAAGGTATCAGACGGCGGACAGTTGAGACGTACGAAAGAATACTCGGAGTTCTCATGGTACTGCTCTGTCTGCCATACATCCAGAATGTCGCGAAATGCCTGTTTTACTTCCGGTGTAAAGACATCCCTTGCTCCGGAATTCTCCACGTACTGTTTGATCAGCCAGATCGGGTAGCACAGGGAATCAATCTCATACTTTCTCTCCCAGTTCCACGGATTATATTTTGTCAGGTCTTTCTCCCAGCAGTTTCCGTTGTCTTCTTCGTTAAATGCATTGGCATACGGATCAATATGTACATACTTTGCCTGACGGGCGATCAGCCCTTTTACCATCTCTTTTAAGATTGGATATTCTTTCAGATATGGCAGATAATGAACGACCTGTGCAGAAGAATCTCTCAGCCACATTGCTGCGATATCTCCGGTGAATACATACGCTTCCCCGCTCTCAAGAAATTTTGTCGTGGTTTTTGCAGTACTTACATAACAGTTCTGGAATGTTTCCTGCATCTTCGGATTCCCTTCCCAGTATGCTGCTTCTTTTCCGGCGATTTCTTCTACCGCCTGAACCAGTGCTTCTTTCTTTTCCTGTGTGTTCATGTAAAAATCCTCCTTGTTGCTTCAGTCTTTGCTTTGTATCATCAACAGTACACCCTGCTCCCAGCTGACATCTGCCACATCCGCTGTGATCTCATTGCTCACCCCCAGACCTTCCCGGTCTTTTAACTGATAGTGATCCAGCGGGTATTTAAAGCCCTTAAGTGTCAGTCCTTCCACGGTTTCACCCATGGGGAACAGAGACACATAGGTGCCATACTGTTCTTCTTTTTTGAGAGAAAATGTTTTTTCTACCGGAAGACCGATCTTATTTCTGCTGTCCACGATCCATACCGGTACTTTTTTCTCCCATGCTTCCTTTAATATCTGCAGATTGCAGACCACGTGATCGATCCTGGTCCCCGTTGCCCCCAGAATCCAGATCTCTGTACTGCCCTCTTCCAGGGCTTTATCCAGTGCGATCTTTGTATCTGTCGCATCCTTTACCAGATTGTAGGTACGAATCGGGATCTCTCCCTCCTGCCGGTAACGTTCCAGAATCTCTCCCGGAAGACTGTCAAAATCTCCCACGATATAATCCGGACGGATGTCATATTCATAACAAAACTGTAACCCTTTGTCTACCCCGAGAATGTAATCTGGTTTCAACTCCCGTATAAAGGAGAGAGCAAAATCTGCTTCGATCATGCCCCCTGTGATAATCAGCGTTTTCATTTTTTATCTGCTCTCCATTTTCTCTTTCAGGCAACGGACGTTTTCTCCAATATTTCCGCCAAAGACAGCAGATCCGGCAACCAGAATATTGGCACCTGCATCCAGTACTTTATCGATTGTCTTTTCGTTAATTCCGCCATCTACCTGAATATCCACGTCCAGTCCTGCCTCCGTGATCATTTTTCGTAGTTTCTGTACTTTTCCGGTACAGCTTTCAATATAACTCTGCCCACCAAATCCAGGATTGACTGTCATGATCAGTACCATATCCACCAGATCCAGCACACATTCCAGCTGACTGACCGGTGTACCCGGATTGATCGCCACACCGACCTTCATTCCGGCTTTACGGATCTCCCGTAATGTGCTGTCCAGATGCTTACATGCTTCCGCGTGTACGGTTAGCATATCCGCTCCGCTTTTTTTGAATTCTTCAATATATCTTCCCGGCTCCTCGATCATCAGATGGACATCAAAAAACAGAGAACTGTTTTTACGAATAGATGCGATCACCGGCATCCCAAAGGAAATACTCGGAACAAATGCTCCATCCATCACATCAATATGAAGCCATTCCACTCCTGCTTCTTCCACCTGTCGGATCTGCTCTCCAAGACAATTAAAATCTGCTGCCAATATAGATGGTGATAACTGATACATCGCTTAATATCTCCTTTTTTCCTGTTCTTTCAGCTCTTCATAAAAGCTGACATAATTTTCATAACGCTGTCTGTGAATTTTTCCTTCTTCCACTGCCTGTTTCACCGCACATTCCGGCTCATGAACATGCACACACCCCTGAAACCTACATTTTCCTTCATATTCCGCAAACTCCGGATAGTGGAACCGCAGTTCCTCTTTTTCCATTCTCTCCACAAACAGAGAACTGAATCCCGGTGTATCCATCAGATAAGTGTGTTCTCCCACTGTCAGAAGCTGTGCATGGCGGGTCGTATGACGACCACGTTTCAGTTTTTTACTGATCTCGCCTGTCTCCATGCTGACTTCTTCCTGTAAGAGATTTGTCAACGATGATTTTCCCACACCGGATGGTCCTGCAACCACTGTTGTTTTTCCTTCCAGAATCTTACGGATCTGGCTGATTCCTTCCTCCTGTTCGGCACTGGTAAGCAGCACCTGGTAACCACAGGAAATGTAGATCTGATACATCTGATCCAGTTCTTCCTGCTCTGCCAGATCTTTTTTATTGAAACAAATAATACTAGGAATCTCCTGCTGTTCCATTGTAATCAAAAAACGGTCCAACAGCTGGTAGTTCGGATCCGGCTGACGGACTGCAAAAATCACAAGTGCCTGATCCACATTTGCCGCTGCCGGCCGGATCAGTTCATTTTTCCTTGGAAGAATCTGTATCAGATTGCCGGTCTTTTCTTTTTCGTCCAGAACTTCAATCTCCACATTATCTCCTACCAGAGGTTTTTTCTTCTCTTTTCTAAAGATTCCCTTTGCTTTACATTCATAAACTCCGGACTCTGCTACGTCCACGTAGTAGAATCCGGCAATTCCTTTTATAATTTTTCCCTGCATAGATACCTCTTAAGACTGTTTAAACGGCACATTAGAATAATGTCCACGTTCTACATAATCTCCGTCTACCATTTCCCTCAGATATACGGTTCCGGTATCCACCCCATCTGCACCGGCAATTGCCAGTGTATAAGGGAATGTAATCGTCTGTCCGTCCAGAATCACAGTCTCCACGTTCTGTCCATTGACATTCTGCACCAGAGTCAGCTGCACCGGTCCTCCGGTATACGTAGATGGCTGATCCAGTTTCACATTACAAGTCCAGCTTCCGGTATCACTGCCGGAAGCATCCCCCTCTGCAGGTGCCTCATTCGGAAGAGTTGTTGTTTCAGGCGCATGATAAACCTGAAGCGTAATAGTAGATCCCGGATCTACAGAAGTTCCCGCTGCCACACTCTGATTTGCCACACAGCCTTCCGCCACATTACCAGACGCATCTGTAGTTGTCTCTACATTTACCTGTAATCCCTGATCATTCAGTGATTTCTTCGCTGTTGCTTCATCCTGTCCGATGACATTCGGTACTTCTACCTGTTTGTTCTCTTCTCCCAGACTGACAACCAACGTAATGGTAGAACCTGCGTCTACCTTTGTTCCTTCGGAAGGATTTACACTGATAACTTTTCCGATGGCTACCGTATCACTGTAATCCTGCTGAATCTCAGTATTTAGACCCAGTGCTTTGATCAGAGCTTCTGCCTCACTCTGTGATTTACCGGTTACACTCGGCACACTCGGTGCATCTGTTCCCGAACTTACAACATAGTTAATTACCGTTCCCTGATCTACTTTTGTTCCTGCCTCTGTTTCCTGAGACATGATGGTTCCTGCTTTATATTCGGAAGACTGACTTTCTCCGGTCTTGTTTCCCTTTAAACCAAGCTGTTCCAGAACACTCAACGCATTTTCTTCTGTCATGCTGGTCAGCTTCGGTACAGATACCTGTCCGTTTTCATCTACTGTATCATCAATTTCTTCCTGTTCTGTCTGCTGAGTGTCATCTTTTTTTGCAGTTCCACCGATATTTACCAGACCTGCTGCCCGCGCAATAAAGAAAATCAGAATACAGATAATGATCGCACCGATAATAAATCCGCCGATAGTCATAGCTTTTTCCAGTTTGGAACTTACTTCGCCATCCTCATCGTCTTCCTCATCGTCATCATACTCGTCATCATATTCTTCTTCGTCATCATCCTCTTCCTCCTCATACGTATCTTTCTGAGGAGTGGCATATCCTGAACGTCCTTCCCTGATGGCTTCCAGTTCATCATTGGAAAGCATCACCGTCTGTGCATGCTGTGCCAGCGGTGTCACTACAACAAAATTTCCATTCGGATCCAGCAGCGAATGTTTCAGATCTTCAATCACTTCTGACATGTTTTCATATCTGCGGTCAACGCTTTTCTGTGTACATTTCAGAATGATCTGTTCCAGACTGTATGGAAGATCCGGTACATATTTTCTGGGTGATACAATTTCTTCCTGCAGATGCTTAATTGCAATTGCAACAGTAGTATCCCCGTCAAACGGAACATGTCCCGTTACCATCTCATACATGGTAATACCAAGCGAATAAATATCACTCTTGGCATCACTGTAACCACCACGTACCTGTTCCGGTGAACTGTAATGTACCGATCCCATCACATTGGAACTGATGGTATTGGAAGAAGCTGCTCGCGCAATACCAAAGTCAGACAGCTTTACTTTACCATCTACAGATATGATAATATTCTGCGGTTTTACATCTCTGTGCACAATATTGCTCTTATGTGCCGCCTCCAGTCCTAGAGAAACCTGAATTGCAATACTCGTTGCCTCTCTTACGGAAAGTTTTCCTTTTCTTGTAATATAGTCTTTCAGGGTAATCCCCTGTACCAGTTCCATAACAATATAGTAAATGCCGTTATCCTCCCCAACATCATAGACATTTACCACATTCGGATGCGCAAGACCTGCTGCAGCCTGTGCTTCCTTGCGGAATTTGGAAATAAAGCCTTTATCCTGGCTGAATTCCGCTTTCATTACCTTCACTGCTACGAGACGGTTCAACTTATGATCTTTTGCTTTGTAGACATCCGCCATACCGCCGCTGCCGATTCTGCTGATGATCTCGTATCTTTCTCCTACAATCATTCCCTCTTTTAACATTCTTTCACCTCGTTTGTAAATGGTTCGATTAGAATTACTGATATATTATCTCTGCCCCCGTTTGTATTGGCAGTTGCCACCAGTTGTCTGCCGGACTGTTCGATATCCGGTGAATCCCCCAGAATCTTCTGGATCTCCTCATCCGCCACCATATTACTCAGTCCGTCTGAACACAGCAAAATCCGATTCTTTTCCTCCAGCTGCACATCGAAGAAATCGATATCCACCTCTTCGGACGCTCCTAATGCTCTAGTGATAATGTTTTTATCCGGATGATTCCGGGCTTCCTCTTTACTGAGTTCTCCCCGCATCACCATCTCAGCGATCCAGGAATGGTCTCTGGTGATCTGCACCAGGCCCTGTTCACCGGAAATATACAGACGACTGTCTCCCACATTGGCCACATACGCATAATATCCCACAACGGTCACCGCCACGAGTGTTGTCCCCATGCCGGCTTTTCCTGCATCTGCTTTCGCCAGCTCATGAATCTTTTCATTCGCTTCCTCAATTGCATGACGCATGATCTTTATAGGATTAAAACTCATATCTTTTTTTACTGATGCCTCGATTACAGAAACGGCACAGCGTGAGGCAAAATCTCCGGCATTATGCCCGCCCATTCCATCGGCAAGCACAAACAGATTTGGAAGATTTCCTATCGGCTGCTCGGACGCATATACATAATCCTGATTCTGACTTCTGACCTGTCCTACATCTGTCAAAGAAAATGACTTCATGCCAGCTTCTCCCTTGTCTTTTTATTTGTAACTGTTCAGTACCTTCACAGTCACTTTTCTGTCTCTTATACACATCTCCG
>ENA-OYZR01000634-OYZR01000634.1-human-gut-metagenome-genome-assembly--contig:-NODE-634-length-9294-cov-7.435328_pt1 | contig 9294 bp, 8 predicted proteins | sample MGYA00243295_ERZ653487 | MGnify/ENA primary metagenome ERZ653487 (study PRJEB26926, sample SAMN06164926) | human gut metagenome | biome: ENVO:00009003; feature: ENVO:2100002; material: ENVO:00002003... | reverse complement strand
CTACACTATCCTCTTCGTCGGCAGCGTCAGATGTGTATAAGAGACAGGTCTCATAGTTATCCGGTAATAAATATTTGGAATCGTGTACAACTTCGATCTTTACAAAATCCCCACATCCCACTTCTCTTGATAATCTGGCGATCCGCACTGCCTCCTGGGCATTTCTCGCTCCGGATGTATTCGGAAGCAGGGTTACATTCTCCGGAATGTAATCCAAAATATTGGCAAGTCCTCCTTCGTTTGCACGGCGAAGTGCCAGTGTGATAATCTGTGCGTCTGCTTTTTCAATGCAGGCTTTCACAAGATCCAAAGAAAATTTTCCTGATCCTAAGATAAATCTTGATGTAAATTCATGTCCTCCAAGGCTCCATGTATCTTTTGTACTCATAGGTTTATTTCTCCTTCTTCGTAACTGTTCATTGTCTACTTAATATCTGCTGAATAGTTACCTGTATTCTTTATACTTCGTAATGGTTCACTGTTTTCACAATGTCTGCTGAATAGCTGCTATATTTCTTCTTCTCCAAGCAGCAAACGGGTGATCATATTGGCTTCATGGGCTGCGCAGATCGCAACCCTCGGAGCCATCAATCCATGTCCATAAGTCGGTTCCGTAACCTGATCCCCGCAAAGATAGAAGTTTTTCATCAATCGCCGGGTACGAATTGTATTGCTGCTTTCATACCCGGCCATTCCGGATGCGGACACCAGTTTTTTCTCCGGAAAATGCTCCAAAATTCCATTTACAAGCATGGCTTTTGCCTCCGGATTGTCAAATGCTTCACATATAATTCCTGCATTCTCAAAAAGTGAAATCAGATTCTCTTCTGTCACTTTGACACAATCCGTCTGAATGTCGATATACGGATTGATCCTTTGAAGCAGAGATTTTAAAGCATCTGTTTTGTACATACCAATATGTTCTATAAAATACTGCTGCCGGTTCAGATTCGTAATATCCACCACATCAAAATCAATAAGATGAAGATGGCCCACGCCGATACGCGCAAGTGCATATGCCACGTTGGATCCCAGACCTCCGAGACCTGCGATCGTCACCCGGCCTTCGGACAGTTTCTTTTGCTTTTCCGGTGAATGACGTTCTTCAAGTGCAGCCTGTATTTCCTCTTTTGTCAAAACCTTCGTTGTATCCATTTTCAGCCTCCTCCTACAAATGTCACCACCTCCATGCAGTCTCCTTCTTCTAACATCCTGTCCGCATACTCGTTTTTGGGAAGGATCTCGCCATTCAGTTCTACTGCAATCCGCTTCATCTGGTATCCTGCACTTTCAAGATACACTTCTACAGAAGTTGCCTTCTCCAGTTCGATTTCTTTTCCGTTTACTTTGATCACCTGCATCTCACCTCCTTGAAGCAAAAAAAGAGTCCACAAAAAAACGTACCCTCGGTGGTGCGCCCCTTCATGAACTCTCGCTCAATCTCATTCTTTTATACCTGGATTCGCGTAAAAAAGGAGATACCAAAGTATCTCCCGTTAAATCTGTCGTAATTTTTCTGTATCTTCACAGTTACAGACTCTCTTACATAACGTTCCTACGTTGGCATTATCCAAATCAGGTATACGGGTCGAAATTTTCAACTTCCTCTCAGCCTATCACATAAGCTCCCCTGTTCTATTTATTTGACAGTTCAAGTATAATTATTTTTTTCTGTTCTGTCAAATATATTTTTTGTCTTTTTTAATTAATACATCGCTTCGCTTTTTATTTTACCCTGTCTGCGCTGCCACGTACAATAAGCTTCGCAGGTACGATCACTTTTAACCCTATCTCCCTGGAGGATGTGATGCGTTCACGAAGAAGGCGAACCGCCTCCTCACCCAATAATTCCATATGCAGGCGCACTGTAGTCAGCGGCGGAACCAGATAGTTTGCCACCGCTATATCATTATATCCCACAATACTCACATCCTCCGGAATCCGGAGTCCCTTTTCACTGACTGCCCGATAACAGCCCACTGCCAGAGAGTCATTATTTGCAAATATCGCTGTAGGTTTCTCCTCCTCTTCCAGGATCTCCCTGCACAGCACATAACCGTCTTCCGGCGTGAAACTTCCCACCCGCACAAGCGCCGGAGAGAATTCACCGATTCGCTCCATATATTTTTTGTAAGTTACCATTCGTTCATCATGCACTTCATCGCCATCCTTGTCGACTTCATAGCCGCCAATAAATGCTATCTTCTTATGTCCCAGTCCTGTCAGATAATCCAGCACCGCTTCCACAGAACTGTCCAGATCGTTGACTACGCAATCAAACTGATCTCCTTTTGGCATAGCATCCAGAAATACTGTAGGCTTTTTGAAGGCTTCTATCTGCCTTACCATGCTCTTACTGAACGTTCCAAGGCACAAAAGGCCATCGAGTCCTCCAAGATTCTTCAGCTCCTCCAGATTCTGGATCTGACAGCGTTCCATATTCTCTGCCTCTAATTTCTTTTCTACCGCCAGACGGACTGTCAGATAATAAGTATCCCTCAGCTCCTCCTCTCTGGAATAGGAATAATAAACCCCAACCGTCAGGTGACGCTTCCTGCTTTTTCTTTCCCTTGCCTGATACTGAAGTTCCCTGGCAGTATCAAATATTTTCATTCTGGTCTCATCCTGCACATTCAACGTCTCATCATGGTTCAAAACTCTGGAGACCGTCGCTGCGGAAAAGCCGGTACGCTCTGCGATATCTTTTATTGTAGCCATCTTAAATCCCTCTCTGCATGATACTTTTCAATATTTTTCGAATCGCATCAGCTATGTCAGTGCATTTCATGGTTTATCTTACCATATTGCCCCCAACCACGCAACGAATTGTTACGGCGCTGTAACTGTGAAGGTACTGAACAGTTACACGACGCTGTCCTTATGCCGTTGTCTCCTCCGTGGCTGAATTCGCCAGAATAACCGCCGCCAGAATAATGGCACATCCCAATATCATGCGCAATGTAATACTTTCATGAAGAATCATAACCGAGAACAAGGTTCCGAAGACAGACTCCATAGACAGAATGATTGCCGCCTTTGTCTCATCCACATACTTCTGGCATGCTGTCTGAAGAAGATAACAGACCGTTGTGCTGATAATGCCGAGATAGAGAACACTCCACCATCCTTTTGCAGTAACCTGAAAATGCACCTGCCCGGAGGCAATCATGAATATCAATGATAAAATACCTGCCGTACACATCTGAATAAAGTTCAACACAGATGCCCTGTACTTTTTCACAAAGATGCTTGTCAGAAAAATCTGAAAAGCAAAGCCCACTGCACATATAAGGGTCAGTCCGTCACCCAGTCCCAGGGACAGATCTTTATCCAGGGACAAAAGTCCCACCCCCACGATGGCCAGCACTGCTCCTATTATACCTCTGAATCCTACTTTTTTCCGGCAGATCAGAAAAGCAATAAAAGGAACAATCACCACATTTGTGGCTGTGAGGAACGCATTCTTTGACGGAGTCGTATACTGCAGTCCTATGATCTGAAGAGAAAACCCAATAAAAAGAGCTGCGCCCATAAAAACTCCTGCAGTTACTTCCTCTTTTTTTATTCCTTTAAGATTTCGGATACTTATCCCACCCATAAGCACGGAAGCCAACAGAAAACGAATGGTCATGATCTGAAAAGGCGACAGACTGTCAAGAGCCATGTCACTGGCCACAAATCCTCCTCCCCAGATAACAGTAACTAATACCAATCCGGCAATCGCCATATATTTTTTCATAAATCACCTTATCCTTTCAGAGGTTTCAGGCAAATATCAGACCCGATTCCACATAAAAATTCCGCAAGCACGTCAATACATCCCTGCACATCCTCCATACTGCACACTTCTGCCGGATTATGCATATAGCGAAAAGGTATGGACATAACTGTTGTAGGTATCCCCCTGCCTGCCATATGAATAGCATCTGCGTCCGTACAGGTTCTTCCACATCCGTCCTCCCACTGATATTTTATATGTACATTCCGGGCAGCTCCGTGCTTTGTCAGTTCTTCCCCTACAGTAGTTGCCGCATAAATTCCACATGTGCACCCTCTTTCCTTGGCCTTTTTCGCAGCCTCCAGGATAATATATCCTCCCAGACGGTCATCAAGGCCTCTTGCACAAAGTCTGTCATTTAAAAGTTCTCTGTTCATATGTATTCTTACTCCCTTTTCCCATTCTATACCGTGTTCATCGTCTGCTCACGCTTTTTGTTGATCCGATAATACAGCCCTACACTGAGCAGGAATCTGGATACCTGATCCATCGCAATGATAATCCAGATTATTGTCAAAGGCAGCCTTAACACATAAGCAGCCAGCATGCACAAAGTATTGCCGTATCCCTGGAAAGAGGCGGTAACCACCGTCGCGATCACCACAAACGGAATTTCGAATATAATAGTCTTCATATACCCCTCTGCCAGAGAAAGGATCTGGGGATCCTTTGAAAAAAAACCAAGAAAAAGCGGTGCCTTAAAGTATAACACCACCTGAAAAACAAACACAATGATCATTTCCGTAAGTATGGTCTGCTCCGCAATCTTCCTGCAATCCTGATGTCTGCCCGCACCGTATGCCCGGGCGATCAAAACCGTAGCCCCAATTGCCACTCCCTTATAAAAACACCATAATGTATCCGTAATCCGGATACAGATCCCCTGTGCGGAAATGTCATTTGCAAGCAACCGTCCAACCATTGCCGTGATTACCAGGTTTGCCGAAATCTGAAGCATGTTTTCCAGTATCATCGGAATAATGATTTGATAAATATCTCGTTTTATAACTTTTTTTCCGTACACAGAAACCTCCATCCTTTTTAAAACGGGTGTTTGAATATACTTCAGACACCCGTTTTATTATGCTTTGTTTATAAATATGACTATGCTTCTATTTGCCGAATTTGGCTTTCATTTCCTCCTCCCATCTTTTCCCTTCCTTTCTTACTTTCTTCTGTATTGCTCGGCCCGCTCTGCCAGCGATTCCTTCCCGGTTCCGAAAATCTTCCAGGTAAATGTAAACGGTTCCGGATACAGTTTATCTTTTTCCAGACACTCGGCACCCCAGCTTGCACTTCCCAGACCATGCTGTGCATAATCCACAGATAATTGGATATTTTCCGTTCTGTGAAGTTCATTTGTATGTGTCGCCTGTGTCAGGTTTTCCTGTGTATAATGTAATGCTCCAAAAGAGAATTCTTTATCCGATGCGATACAGATTCCATTACCCGCCTCTGTCACAAACGCAGCCCAGCGAGTATCCTCATGATTACCTGTCTCCTGAGGCAGTACATAAGGGAAATAGAAATCTTCCACGTTCTTCTCCCAGCAGCCTATCGCGTTGCCTTCTTTACAGTCCGGATATGTTTCCAGAGGTCCTCTTCCGTACCAGACTGCCTGTTCACAGGCTTTATCCAGCACAAACCGCATACCAATCCGCGGAAAACTCTCCGGAAGCTGCACACCGGTTGGCACTCCGTGATAACTCATGGTTATAAGACCATCTGCCTGAATGTGATATTCAGCCTTCACAATGATTTTCCAGTCAACCGTTATCGGTGCATAGATCTGTGAAACGGAGATAACCACTTCCTGTTTCTTCTCCTCTACCGTCACCTTTTCAACAAGGTTTGTCATGGCTTTCAACATCGCTTTTTCCCAGATTTCAGCCACATTCTTGTCATTGTCAACAGGTGCTCTCCAGAAGTTCAGCCCCAGTCCTTTGCAGATTAACCGTTCGCCATTCAATGTATAACCACTTAAATATCCATGAACCCGGTCAAACTCGGCAGTAAAATTCTGGCCTTCCACATAAATAATTCCTGATTTTTCCACCATATGCAGTTCTCCGGAGTTTCCGTTATCTGCCGGCTCTTTCACTGTCTTCCGAACTGCTTTATTGAGACATTCCTGATGGAACGCAACCTCATGATGAGCTTCCTCAGACCAGATCTGTTTTTCTTTGTAACATACGGTGATCGTCAGCCAGATATCCTGTTCATCGCACCATGCTCCTGACTCTGCAGAATCATATACCATGATGCGTTTGCATCTATGTGGTGCTACCTCACTCAGATCCACCTTACCTTCCAGCAGAATTCCCTGCAGTGTATGAACCTTGAATGTACCTTCAAGATGAGACAGGTCAGTAAAATCATATTTATTGCAAACTGTAATTTCACCTGTGGTTTTATCAAAATCGATAAATGTTACCGGCTCCATTACTTTTTTCACCTGTAAAATACCTGGCGTCGGTCTTCTGTCTGCCTGGATCAGTCCATCACAACAAAATGCCCCACTGTTTGGATAATCCCCGTAATCTCCGCCATATGTATAGTAAGCTTTGCCGTTGCCGTCATATTTTTTAATACCGTGATCAACCCACTCCCAGATAAAACCGCCCTGCAGTCTTGGATATCGTTCAAATATTTCCCAGTATTCTTTTAATCCTCCCGGGCCATTTCCCATTGCATGTGCGTACTCGCATACTACATGAGGTTTCTTCTTTGCAGTGTCTCTTCCCAGGTTTTCCAATGCCTTATGTCTGGTATACATAGTACTGTACACATCAGCTATAGAAGCATCCCTGTCTTCCTCGTAATGAACCAGTCTGGTTGGATCATACTCTTTTACAAATCTTCCGCTGGCTACAAAGCTGCTTCCGAATCCTGATTCGTTTCCCAGTGACCAGAACAGAATACTTGGATGGTTCTTATCCCTTCTTACCATACGTTCCGCACGATCCACATAGCTTTTTTCCCAGATCGTATCATCACTGATCTTATTCATGTTTTTGGTATAAGCCATCTGGTTACACTCCAGATCAGCTTCCTCCATCACATAAAGTCCAAGACGGTCACACATATCCAGAAAATCAGGATGTGGCGGGTAATGCGAGGTTCGTACTGCATTGATATTGTTCTGTTTCATCAGATACAGATCAGCCAGCATATCCTCTTTTGTAATGCATCGTCCTGTATTTTCATTCCAGTCATGTCGGTTTACTCCTTTTAATTTGATAGCCTTTCCATTTACCAGGAATAATCCGTCTTTTACACAAATATTTCTGAATCCTGTCCACTCTCCATAGGATTCCAGAACTTCTCCCTGTTTCTTCAGGGTAAGGATCACCCGATATAACTCAGGGTATTCTGCTGACCAGGGTTTTATATTCTCCAGAATTACCTCTGTCACATATTCTGTCTCGCCTTTTTTACCACTTATCTCACGGCTTTCACTGAAGATGACCTGTTCGCCGTCCATTACTTCCATCTCAACAGTAAGCGCCGTCTCATCCTCCGTATGATTTTCAAACACTGCATCCAGGCAAATCTTTCCGGTCGTCTCATTCTGTTCCATAACCAGATCAGATACGATCCGCCAGTCCAGCATATGATGTTTCGGTCTCCGGATCAGAGATACATCTCTGATAATTCCGGCAAACCACCACATATCCTGATTTTCCAGATAACTGCCATCACTGAATTTGTAGACGATCACCGCCAGCACGTTTTCCCCATCCTGTAATGCTTCTGTCACATCAAATTCAGCTGTGTTACGAGGCCCCTGGCTGTATCCTATGAATGTACCGTTGAGCCATACGTGATAAGCACTTTCAACCCCGTCAAACCTCAGGATATATTCCCTGTCTTTTTGTTTCTCCTCCTGGAAAGTGTACCGGTAAACACCCGTAGGATTGTCTGCCTGTATGCCCGGGTCATCCAGAATCGGGAACAATGCTATCGCATCATTATAATGTGGATAATCATAACCATTCAGCTGCCAGTGTCCGGGAACCGGCATCATGCCAAACTCCCGATCGTCATATGCTTTCTCCATACATGTGTCAGGAACATAAAACGGTGACTCATAATAAGCAAATTTCCACTGTCCGTTCAACAGACGGTAATTGGAACATTCTTCTCTTCTTCCCTGTCTTGCCGATTCCTTATTCGGATAACCACAATAAAACGGTCTGACCGGAAGACGATTTCTTCCAAGGATCTCTACGTTACTCCAATCCATGTGTTTGTATACGTATTCCATATCTTTCCCCTTTCTACTTTTATTCAGGGCAACTTTCCCTGAGAATCAACTGATTTGGTACAATGATTTTTAAACCTTGTTCTCTTTTCGTGTAAAGACATTCCATCAATGTCTTTGCTGCCATCATTCCGACCAGGTCATTATGTAACTTCACAGTGGAAAGCCCAGGAGTTACAAAGGATGCCACCTGATCATCGTTACACCCGACAATCGCCACATCACCCGGAACAGAAATTTTCTCTTCTTTCAAAGCTTTCAGAAAACCGATGGCCATGGTATCGTTTTCCACAAATACCGCTCGTGGAAGCCTTCCTTTTCGGATAATTTCTTTTCCCAGCTCATATCCAAACTGTGTGTGATTGGATGGACACAGGTAGATATTTTTCTCATCATATTTTCCAAGGCTTTTCATAATCTGCCGGAAATAAAGAAAACGTTCATCTCTGTGAATCTTGCCATTCGCTTCCAGCCCGTATGTCCCCATATATCCGATAGAATCAAATCCTTTTTTTAGGAAAATATTTATAACTTTCTTTACTGCCTGTTTGAAATCGTTTATCACGCAATCAGCTGTAAGCGATCCGTCTTTCAGGTGAAAGTCCGCACATACCACCGGCAATCCGGAATCCAGAACAGCCTGTCTGAACACCTTCTTTTGATACCAGAGTGTAGAATATCCTACAAAGATCAAACCCTGATAATCGGATATCTTCGATGCGTTGGCATCCAGCATAGATTCAAAGATCTCTTTTACTTTAAATCCGTTTTTTTCAAGTTCCATCTTTATATTCACGCGGATAATCTGATAAAATTTATCTTCCACTTCTTCTTCCTCGCCATACAAAAGCATAACTCCTATGGTTCCTCTTGTACCTTGAATGGCTGAGTATTCAAAACATTTGTTGTATCCCAGTTCGCCTGCCGCCTCCAGAATCCTTTCCCTTGTCTTCTGAGATACAGAAAAGGTAGTGTCATTTTTCAGAACTCTGGATACAGATGCTGCAGATACCCCGGCCTTCCGGGCGACATCTCGTATTGTAGCCATATTCCCACCTCTTGATTAACTTCACACACATCGTCTGACTGTACATTTACCTCCGATGCAATTTAGTTAATATTTCTTTTCGTTTAGTAAATTTATTTTCATTCCTTATACCATCACATTACTTGAAATAATAGGATTTGTCAACAATATAATTGGTTATTCTTCTGTTTTTTTGCTGTCTCTTATACACATCTCCGAGCCCAC
>ENA-OYZR01000600-OYZR01000600.1-human-gut-metagenome-genome-assembly--contig:-NODE-600-length-9584-cov-8.158464_pt1 | contig 9584 bp, 9 predicted proteins | sample MGYA00243295_ERZ653487 | MGnify/ENA primary metagenome ERZ653487 (study PRJEB26926, sample SAMN06164926) | human gut metagenome | biome: ENVO:00009003; feature: ENVO:2100002; material: ENVO:00002003... | reverse complement strand
ACTATCCTCTTCGTCGGCAGCGTCAGATGTGTATAAGAGACAGATATAGGATAAAGATTAATATTTGAGAGTATTCTATTCCTTGAGAATCTCTATAAAATTGATTTATATGTCCAAGCACAACAAAAAGGATTCCTATTGCTCTGGCAATATCTATATACGTTAGTCGCTGCTTAATATTTGTTTTTCCTCCCATAATAGATCTTTCCTCTTTATTTCAACCGGATCTTCGAAGATATTCCAAGCGCAATTCCCATCTCGGCCAGCAAGATCACAATCGCCGTACCGCCATAACTAATAAACGGAAGCGTAACTCCGGTAGTAGGCATCAATCCGGTTACAACCGCAATATTTAAAGTAACCTGCAGCGCGATATGCGCGAAAATTCCTGTTGCAATCAAAGAGCCATAAAGATCCGGTGCATTTCTCGCTATGAACAATAATCTATAAAGCATAAAGGCAAACAGACACAAAACGAGAATTGCACCAAACACTCCAAGCTCTTCACAGATAACCGCGAGGATCATATCATTCTGTGCCTCCGGAATCGCATGCAGCTTCTGTGTACTATTTCCAAGCCCCTTTCCAAAGAAACCTCCCGAACCGATTGCATATAATCCCTGTAAAAACTGATAGCTGTCCGTATCTGCATTTGCCTCCGGATTCAGCCATGCAATAATTCGACGCATACGGAAGTTATCACTTTCCGCAAGTGTATATTTCAAAAAAATAATTCCAATGATTCCCACAATTCCTACTGCAATTACTCCAGTAACAAATGGTTTTGTCTTTGGATGCACAACAAAAATCAAAACAACTGTGATTGAAAGAATAATAACAGCTGTACTTAGGTTATCTGTTAATTTATAAGCGCCAAGGAAAGCAATAATACCATAAAATAGCAAAATTTTAATTCCATCCCATTTCTTCGCCTTTTGCCCCAAGAGACAGATTGCATATGCTATAAATAGAATCACCGCAATCTTCGTAAACTCTGCCGGCTGCAGCGACAGTCTACCCGGAAGCCTGATCCATCTTCTTGCTCCATTTACTGTCTTGCCAAGTGGTGTCTGCACCAATGCCATCAAAAACATTGAAAACCAAAAAAATTCTTTTGCGTACGCACCATATAGGTGATAGTCAATCTTAGAAACGATAAACATCGCAATAAATCCGATAATACCGATAATTGCCTGTCTTGTAAAGAAAAACATATCATTATTATAATCATTCTGTGCACTGTAGGCACTACTGCTATAAAGCATTACAAGTCCAAAGCACATCAGAAAAATAATTACAAGAAGCAGATCATAATCATAATAAGGTTTTCCCTTTTCTCTTGTCCTTTTGCGTTTTGTACTCGCAGACCTTTCCGCTGTTTGCTGTTTCCCCTGTACCGCAGTCTGCTGAGAATATGGAGAACCTGACGTTCTCACAACCTTCTGTCTCTGCTCCATTGAGCTTCGATACTTCCTATAAGCATCACTCTCATAGTTTCTCATACATACTCCCATCTAAAATCTGTATCCATTCTATTTTTTAACATTCCCAATTAATAAACAGCAGATACACGTTTTATTATTGAACACTCATCGCCGGATGAACCGGTTTTCCATGCTCAAAGAATCTGTCATACCATACGAGGAAGATATAAACTGTCCAGATCTTACGACTGTTATCTGTCTTCTCATTCGTATTCTTTCCGTTCTTATGATCATCAAGCATCTTAAGCAGGAGCTTCGTATCAAAGAACTTCTTCGCTGCATCAGACTCAAACATCTCTTTTACAATATTATAGTACTTCTCTTCCTTCAGCCATACACGAATCGGAATCGGGAATCCCAGTTTCTTCTTCTCTGCTGTCTTACTTCTGATGTGACGCTCTGCCGCAGCACGTAATGCAACCTTCGTCTTTGGCGCACGTACTTTGTATTTTAACGGAAGTGTCTCGGCAAGTTCAAGTACTTCTCTGTCAAGGAACGGAACTCTGACTTCAAGAGAATTCGCCATTCCCATCTTGTCCCCCTTCATCAGAATATCATGAACTAACCACAGATGAAGATCTACATACTGCATCTTTGTCACAGGATCTTTTCCTTTCACACGTGCATACAATGGTTTTGTCACTTTTTGGATTCCCGGCTTACATCCTTTTTTCAAAATACGATTTGCCTCACGCTCTGTAAAAATATTCGTCGCATTTGCAAAATATCTCTCTTCCAGTGTCTTTCCGTGACGCATAAGGAAACCTCTTCCCTTCATACCACGTGGCAGACAGCGTTCTGCAAACGCACCCAGGAAACGGCGTACCGGCATCGGTATTTTATTAAAAGAAGTATGTTCCAAAGGTTCACAATAAATATTATATCCTCCAAACAATTCATCAGATCCCTCTCCTGAAAGAACTACCTTAACCTTCTTGGAAGCCTCTGCACTCAGGAAATAAAGTGCGATTGCAGCCGGATCTGCGACCGGCTCATCCATATAATACTGAATATCCGAAAGCTTATCCCAATATTCTTCCGGTGAAATCACCTTAGCGTCATTCTTCATGTTAATGCTTGCTGCAAATTCCTTTGCATCCTGAATCTCACTGTACTTTCCTTCATCAAATCCGACTGTAAAAGTACGATCCACCTGTCCCAGATAAGTCAGATAACTGGAGTCCACACCACTGGAAAGGTAAGAAGCAACCTCTACATCACTGATTTTATGCTTCTCAACGGAATCCTTCATCACGCGTTCTACATCATCCACAACTTCCTCAAACGGTTTCTTACAATCACCTGTAAAATGAGGTTCAAAATAACGTGTAATGTTCATTTTTCCATTTTCATATGTAAAATAATGTCCTGGCTGTACACAGAACACCCCTTTAAAAAATGTCTCATTCGTAGGAACAAACTGGAAAGAAAGATAGTTTCCAAGCGCCTCTTCATTGAACACCTTATCAAACTTCGGATGCTCCATAAATGCTTTGATTTCAGAAGCAAACATCAATGTACCATTCATATTCGCATAATACAGCGGTTTGATTCCGAAAATATCTCTCGCTGCAAACAATCTTTTCTTCTTTGTATCCCAGATTGCAAAAGCATACATTCCGCGAAGACGGTCTACCAGTTTCTCGCCCCACTCTTCGTATCCATGAATCAGTGTCTCTGAATCTGTATTCGATACAAACTCATGACCAGCCGCTTTCAGTTCTTCTCTCAGGTCCTGGTAATTATAAATCTCTCCATTAAATACAAGAACCATGCTGCGATCCTCATTGTACAACGGCTGATCACCAACGGAAGAAAGATCTATGATACTCAGACGGCGAAATCCGAGTGCTGCATCTTCATCCACATACTTTCCCGCACTATCCGGTCCCCTGTGTACGATTGTATTCATCATATTAACAAGTACCTGTTCTCTGTCATCAACTTCTCCGACAAATCCTGCAAATCCACACATATGCCTTCTCCTTTTTTAATTACTGTCAACTGTATATTTGTTACTGTTCACACGTTGTGCGACCAGCAACGCATCTCGCCATTTTAAATCGCCTTTGGCGATGGGGCGAGATGCATTCAAGCCAAAACATGCATCCTCCGTGTCAATCAGCGGAGTGATTGACACGGGAGTGAACAGTAACGTATATTTACACCCGACAATAAATTTCTTTTATTATAGCCTCTTTTACTCAGGGAAAAAAGTCCCTTTCATCAGAAAAACAGAAAAATACTGTGAGTATAACATCACAGTATCCCCATTGATCGTATATTTAATTGTTATGGTTTCCCCATCAACGCGTATATTATATCTGATTTATAGGGAAAAGTAAAGGGGGATTTTTGAGCAGTGTATACATAAAACGCAAAACGCAAATCAGGGATTGCCGTCTGACAATCCCTTTCACAAAATAAACACTTCATCTTCATTCAAATTCTGGGTTGATCGCATAGAAATTCTTACTGTCAAGATGTTCCTGGACAATTCTTAAACTTTCACCAAATCTCTGATAATGCACAATCTCTCTTTCTCTCAGAAAACGGATCGGATCACAGATTTCAGGATCTTTAATCAGCCGCAGGATATTATCATACGTAGTCCGCGCTTTTTGCTCTGGGGCGACCCTGTAAGTACAACATATACAAAAATATAGAGGGTAAAGCAGATATTCCGCCTTTCCAGTGTATCAATTCAGACGTTCAGAAATGAGCGTCTATTTTTTTATCCCAAAACCAGAAAGGACGTGATACCACGAAGAAATCACCACTGCCGGAGCGTTCCCCTCCGCTTCCAAACCAGAATCCCAAAACAACCATCAAACACAACATTCAGAAAGGACAGGTACATCTATATGGAATTAAAATTCGTTATCCCCAACATGGAAAAAACATTCGGCAACTTGGAGTTTGCCGGAGAAGACAAAACAGAGCAGCGAAGAATCAACGGACGCATGGCGGTACTCTCTCGCAGCTTCAACCTGTATTCAGACGTACAGAGGGCGGATGATATTGTGGTTATCCTCCCTGCCGAAGCCGGAGAGAAACATTTTGATTTTGAGGAACGCGTGAAGCTCATCAATCCCCGTATCACCGCAGAGGGCTATAAAATCGGCACAAGGGGCTTTACCAACTACATTTTACACGCTGACGATATGGTAAAAGCGTAAGGAAAAGGAGGACATCAGACTATGAGATTAGCAAACGGAATCGTGATTGACAAGGAAGCAACTTTCGGGGCATTGAAATTTTCTGCCCTCCGCCGTGAGGTTCACCTCCAGAATGAAGACGGCTCGGTATCAGAAGAAATCAAGGAGCGTACCTATGACTTAAAATCCAGAGGACAGGGGCGTATGATTCAGGTTTCTATCCCTGCCAGCGTGCCGTTAAAGGAGTTCGATTACAACGCAGAGGTAGAACTTATCAATCCTGTGGCAGATACCGTGGCAACGGCTACCTTTCAGGGAGCAGAGGTGGACTGGTACATCAAGGCGGATGATATTGTCCTGAAAAAAGGGGCTGCCATGAATCCGCAGCCACCGAAGAAAGACACTTCCTCTGTAAAATAACAGGAACATAAAAAAAGCGAAAGGAGGATTATTCCCATGAAGCAGCTTTTCCCCCGTGGAAAACGTATCCGTCCCACGGATAAAGACCTTGTGTTCCATACTGCCCTTGCCGCCCTGTTCCCTGTCTTCCTGCTGGTTGTCCTGCTGTTTCATATCCGGCAGATTGCCGGAACCAACTGGCAGGAAGTGTCCCTCTCCCAGATAACACAGGACGTAAATCTCCCTTACCTGTTATTCAGCATGGGCGTGGCAGGGCTGGTGTGTCTTGCAGCCGTTCTTCTGTTCTGGCGATACCGCAGGGATGAAGTAAAACAGCTCATCCACCGCCAAAAGCTGGCAAGGATGGTGTTGGAAAACAAGTGGTATGAATCGGAACAGAGAAAGGAAGACGCTTTTTTCAAGGACTTGTCTTCCAGCCGTTCCAAAGAAACCATCACTTATTTTCCCAAAATCTACTACCGGATGAAACAGGGCTTGCTCCATATCCGTGTGGAAATCACCTTGGGGAAATATCAGGAACAGCTCTTAAACTTGGAAAAAAAGCTGGAAAGCGGCTTGTACTGTGAGCTGACGGATAAAGAATTAAAGGATTCCTATGTGGAGTACACCCTGCTCTATGATACCATTGCCAACCGTATTTCCATTGAGGACGTACAGGCAAAGGACGGCAGGCTCCGTCTTATGGAAAATGTCTGGTGGGAGTATGACAAGCTCCCCCATATGCTCATTGCCGGAGGAACCGGCGGCGGAAAGACCTACTTTATCCTGACCCTCATTGAAGCCCTGCTCCGCACCAACGCCGTCCTGTTCGTGCTAGACCCGAAGAACGCCGACCTTGCGGATTTACAGGCGGTTATGCCGGATGTGTACTACAAAAAGGAGGATATGCTCGCCTGCATTGACCGTTTCTATGAGGAAATGATGAAACGCAGCGAAAACATGAAGCTCATGGAGAATTACCGGACAGGGGAAAACTATGCTTACTTGGGACTTCCGGCAAATTTCCTTATCTTTGATGAATATGTGGCATTTATGGAAATGCTCGGCACAAAGGAAAATGCCGCTGTCCTCAACAAGTTAAAACAAATCGTTATGCTTGGACGGCAGGCTGGCTTCTTCCTGATTCTCGCCTGCCAGCGTCCGGACGCAAAGTATCTGGGGGACGGAATCCGTGACCAGTTCAATTTCCGTGTGGCTCTGGGGCGGATGTCGGAAATGGGCTATGGGATGATGTTCGGGGAAACCACAAAGGACTTCTTCCTAAAGCAGATAAAAGGGCGTGGCTATGTGGATGTGGGAACCAGCGTTATCTCGGAGTTTTACACGCCCCTTGTACCAAAAGGACACGATTTCCTCAAAGAAATAAAAAAACTGACAGACAGCAGGCAGGGAGTGCAGGCGGCGTGCGAAGCGAAAGCCGCAGAAGCGGACTGACCTGCTGTGGCTGGTGTGCCGTAAGGCACGCCAGCATAAACCCCTCGTATCTAACAGAGGGGTACAAATCGACAGGCAACAACCAAACAACAGGGCAGAATCCCACAGTACACAAGGGATTTTCCCCATATCCGGCGTGTGTCAACAAGGCTCTGAAAGTTGACATACGCTTTTTTTAGACAGGAGGGATTTTCACTGAATGAAGAAACATGGGTACGGGACATCAAAGAAAAACGGGAAATTTATGGTATCTCACAACAGAAACTTGCCCTAGCTGCCGGAATCACCCGTCCGTACCTGAGCGATATTGAAACGGGCAAGGCTCACCCGTCCGAAGCATTACAGGAAGCCATCACGGAAGCTCTGGAACGCTTCAATCCAGACAATCCCCTTGAAATGCTCTTTGATTATGTGCGGATTCGTTTTCCCACTACGGATGTGAAGCATATCGTGGAAGACGTGCTTCGGCTAAAGTTGCCCTACTTTATCCATGAAGACTACGGCTTCTACTCTTACACAGAACATTACTATCTTGGGGATATTTTCGTTCTGGTATCACCGGAACTGGAAAAAGGGGTGCTGCTGGAACTGAAAGGGCGTGGCTGCCGCCAGTTTGAAAGCTATCTGCTGGCACAGGAACGGAGCTGGTATGAGTTTTTCATGGATGTTCTCATGGAGGACGGCGTGATGAAGCGGCTTGACCTCGCTATCAATGACAAAACGGGAATCCTGAACATTCCCCATCTGACAGAGAAGTGCCGGAATGAGGAATGTATCTCGGTCTTCCGCAGCTTTAAAAGCTACCGCAGCGGCGAACTGGTACGGCGTGAGGAAAAAGAATGTATGGGGAACACCCTGTATATCGGCTCCCTCCAGAGTGAGGTGTACTTCTGCATTTACGAAAAAGACTATGAGCAGTACAAAAAGCATGATATTCCCATTGCGGACGCAGAGGTAAAGAACCGTTTTGAAATCCGGCTGAAAAATGAGCGTGCCTTTTACGCCATCCGTGACCTGTTAGAACATGACAATCCAGAACGGACAGCCTTTCAAATCATCAACCGCTATGTCCGGTTCGTGGACAGGGACGATACGAAGCCCCGTTCTGACTGGCGTATCAATGAGGAATGGGCGTGGTTTATGGGGGAACACAGAGGAAGCCTGAAACTGACAACGAAACCGGAACCATATTCCTTTGAACGTACCCTGCACTGGCTCTCCCATCAGGTAGCCCCCACGTTAAAGCTGGCTCTCCGTCTGGATAAGATGAACCACACCCAGATTGTCCATGACATCATCACCCATGCCAAACTGACGGAGAAGCACGAAAAAATCCTGAAGCAGCAAGCCGCCGCTGCAAAGGAGGTGGTGGTTTAACGGCGGCAATCTTGGAACCTAAGAAATCTTACAGGAAAGAAAGGAGCTTTTATGAATTTCGGACAAAATCTTTACAACTGGTTTTTATCCAACGCCCAGTCCCTTGTGCTGCTGGCAATCGTGGTGATTGGACTGTACCTCGGATTTAAGAGGGAATTTTCCAAACTTATCGGCTTTCTGGTGGTGTCCCTTGTAGCGGTCGGTCTGGTCTTCAATGCGGACGGTGTAAAGGACATCTTACTGGAACTGTTCAATAAGATTATCGGTGCATAGGAACCCCTTGTTACACTTCCGTTATGGAGCAAGCTCTGATTGCTTCATGGCGGAAGTCCACTAGGGGCTTGGGGAGCGTAACTCCCCAAAAACTTAACAGAGAAAGGACGTGATACAGATTGAGGAAATGAAAATCTACATCCTGAACACCACACGGTTTTACCATGAGGATTTTGAGGAATACCCTGGGGCATGGTTTTCCTGTCCTGTGAATTTTGAGGAAATCAGGGAACGTCTTGGGGTTCAGAGTGAGGAAGAAATCGAAATTGAAGACTATGAACTGCCGTTTCCATTGGAGGGCAACACAAGGCTCTGGGAAATCAACGCCCTTTGCCGGATGGTACAGGAAGTACAGCTATTTGGAGAAGTACATCCAGACCTGTTGAACCATATCGACTACTCTGCCATTGGTCGGGAACTGGAAACCAGCGAAAACTACCTGTTTACAGACAATGGTATCTTTTATTACCGCTAAAAGGAGGTGGAGGAACTTGGAAGAAATGCGAATTTATATTGCCAACTTAGGCAAATACAATGAGGGCGAACTGGTCGGGGCATGGTTCACGCCGCCTGTGGATTTTGAGGAAGTCAAGGAACGTATCGGCTTGAATGATGAATATGAGGAATACGCCATCCATGATTATGAGCTGCCCTTTGAGATTGACGAATATACCCCCATTGAGGAAGTCAACCGCCTGTGTGAAATGGTGGAGGACTTACCGGAGTACATTCAGGAGGAACTATCAGAGCTGCAATCCTACTTTGGCAGTATCGAAGAACTCTGTGAGCATGAAGACGATATTATCTGCCATTCCGGCTGTGACGATATGGCGGATGTGGCTCGCTACTATCTGGAAGAAAGCGGACAGCTCGGAGAACTTCCGGCACACTTACAAAACTATATCGACTATGCCGCCTATGGACGTGACATGGAATTGGAGGGAACCTTTGTTGTCACGAACCACGGCGTATATGAAATCTTACGGTAGACCCGTCTGTATCTCCTTTGGGAAATGCAGGCGGATTTTTTATTCAGGGGCGGCTTTGGCTGCCCCCATCTTTTAGAAAGGACGGACAACATGAAAAAAATACGAAGCTATACCAGTATCTGGTCGGTGGAAAAGGTACTCTATTCCATCAATGATTTTAAGCTGCCATTCCCCATCACGTTCACACAGATGGCGTGGTTCGTGGTATCGGTGTTTGCAGTTATGCTCTTGGGGAACCTCCCTCCCCTTTCGTTCATTGACGGGGCATTTTTAAAATACTTCGGCGTACCCTTTGCCCTCACTTGGTTCATGTGCCAGAAGACCTTTGACGGGAAGAAGCCTTACGGCTTCCTGAAATCCGTACTGGCATATCTGGTACGCCCGAAACTGACCTATGCAGGAAAGCCCGTGAAGCTGGAAAAGGAATATCCGGCACAGCCCATCACGGC
>ENA-OYZR01000593-OYZR01000593.1-human-gut-metagenome-genome-assembly--contig:-NODE-593-length-9662-cov-7.233371_pt1 | contig 9662 bp, 10 predicted proteins | sample MGYA00243295_ERZ653487 | MGnify/ENA primary metagenome ERZ653487 (study PRJEB26926, sample SAMN06164926) | human gut metagenome | biome: ENVO:00009003; feature: ENVO:2100002; material: ENVO:00002003... | reverse complement strand
AAAGTTGTTTTTCATTTTTTCCCTTTGGGGAATGCCTCGGCTTTCTCTTAGGAGGGATCCGTAATATCCATTTTACTAAGGGAACACACTTATTAATATACCATTTTTGTCTTACTTTCTCAAGCAATTTTTTATTTTCTTCTATCTTTTCAAAATTTTAGTTACTGAGAACAGGAATGTTGTTGTACCTGTTTATCTGGGAACACTTCATTTCCCGAATCATTGAATACTCATTTCATAAAGTCACACATCAAACAGCAATTGTTATGGTTGTGCTTTTGGTGATTATGCTAGCGATCGGTGTGTCAATCAGTGTAGCGGTAGGATTATCATCCGCGCTGGCTATGTTGTGTATGCTCGATGCAAATATTTCATTTGCGACATCTGCGCAGAGATTGTTTGCCGGAGCCAATTCATTTTCACTGATTGCAATTCCGTTTTTTATTCTTGCAGGAAATATTATGAATAACGGTGGAATTGCAGAGCGAATTGTGAATGTTGCCAAGGTTGTTGCCGGACGTATGCCGGGGGCACTGGCGCAGTCTAATGTAGTAGTAAACATGTTATTTGGTGCAATTTCAGGTTCCGGTGCAGCAGCGGCTGCTGCAATGGGTGGTACGATCGGACCGATGGAAAAAAAGGAAGGATATGATCCGGTTTACAGTGCCGGTGTAAATATTGCTTCTGCGCCGACAGGAATGCTGATTCCACCGTCCAATCTGATGATTGTTTATTCGACAATTGCAGGAAGTGTATCAGTTGCTGCCTTGTTTATGGGAGGATATGTGCCGGGAATTCTGTGGGGATTACTCGTGATGTTCCTTGCAGGGGTTAAAGCAAAGAAATGTGGATATGTTGCAGAACGACGAATTCCTGCAAAAGATGCAATGAAGATTATATTAGATGCAATTCCGAGCCTGTTGCTGATTGTGATTATCATAGGCGGAATTATGTGTGGTGTTTTCACAGCAACAGAAGCGAGTGCAGTTGCAGTTGCGTATGCATTTGTTCTTTCTCTTATTTATAAGAAGGTCAATTTAAAAGGAATGATCAAAATTGTTGTGGATTCTGCAAAAATGACGGGTATTATTACGTTTATGATTGGATTATCCTCTATTATGTCATGGGTTATGGCATTTACAGGTTTGCCGGATCTGATCGCAAATGGAATGCTTTCTATTACAGAAAACAGATATGTGATTTTGATTTTAATGAATATTATTTTGTTGATCGTAGGAACCTTTATGGATCCGACTCCGGCGGTTTTGATTTTTACACCGATTTTTCTGCCAATTTGTCAGACGTTCGGTATGCATCCGGTACAGTTTGGTATTATGGTCACGCTGAACCTTTGTATTGGAACAATTACGCCTCCGGTTGGCTCTATCTTGTTTACAGGAGCGAAGGTCGGAAATGTAAAAATTGAGCAGGTGTTTCAAGAATTACTGCCCTATTTTGGTGTGATTTTGATCGTACTGTTGCTGACCACATATATTCCTGCGATTTCTATGACATTACCAACTGCTGCAGGACTTATTCAGTAGGGAGAGAGGCGTTATGGAAAAATTATTATGCCCGTCGCTTTTGAATCTTTCGATGGATTATCTGAAAGATGAGATTATGAGACTTGATGTGAGTGGAGCGGATATTTTACATATAGATGTAATGGATGGCCATTATGTGCCTAATTTCGGGATGAGTTTTCAGGATATTGAAACAATACGTAAAAACACTTCTTTGAAGCTGGATGTTCATATGATGATGTATAATCCCGGACGTTATATAGAACGATATGCAGAGTTCGGAGCAGATATTATTTATATCCATCCGGATTCTGAAGCAATTCCAACAGAGACACTCTGCAGAATCCGTGAACTTGGAAAGGCTCCGGGGATTGTGATCAATCCCGGAATTTCACTTGACAGTATTCAGGAATTGTTGTCGTTAGTAGATTACGTGCTGGTCATGACCGTGAATCCCGGATTTGCGGGAAGAGACTATCTTCATTTTGTAGAACCTAAAATTGAGCAACTTTTGAAATTGCGGCAGAGGTATAAATTCCATATTGTGATTGACGGCGGTGTGACCTGGGAGATTCTGGAGCGTCTTTGGAAAAAAGGGGTGGAAGGCTTTGTACTGGGAAAACAGATTTTATTTAAAAAAAATGAAGATTATCGTACAATCATCCAAAAAGTAAGAAATATTTAAATGATTGAATTAAAATCCTGTTGGAAGTGGAGCAAAAAATCCATTTGAAACAGGATTTTTTTGAGTAGATTTTTTCAGTCAATATGATGTAGAATATGGGAGAGAATTATTTGCTGTTAAAAGGAGTATTGCGGTGAAAGATAATTCCGATTCACAATTTTTTTATAAAATTTTAAATGGAATAAATTCGAATAATCGTATCATAGATGTTGAGGCAAATAAGATTGTATATATGAATGAGTGTTGTAAAAAGACATTTCAGGTTGAGCATCCGGAAGGTAAGCTTTGTTGGGAAGTGATGCAAAAAGGGATGAAACAAAGGTGTTGAAACCCAAAAGCAGCTTGGCGTATTAAAAGAGATGTATTGTGATGTCATTCAAGGATACTTTTTGAATAAGCCATTATCAGAAGAATTTGAAAAACAGTATTTTAGAAAGAACAGGCGGCAATAAATATGGAAAAAGCAAGAAATGATGAATTGTACAGAGCTTTGAAGGAGAAGGATTATCCTGATGACTTTTGCAGAGAAATTGCGTATAATCAAATCAGGACAGATTATACGGCAACTCGTATGCTGGGGTATCTTTACAGAACATCAAATCCGAGAGCGGAAGATGTGGTGGATGAGATGCTGGCAATTTTCAGTGATCGAGATGCTGTCATGCAGAAAAAGGAGCTGGAACATGCTCAGGCAACAATCAATCAGATTTACAGAGACGGATTATAAGGAGAGGAGAACATGAGTATGAACAATCATGAATTATTGCAGGAAATTTATTATCAGAACAAATCGTTAAACAGAACAGCGCAGAGAATTTCTCTGATCGGATTACTGGGGATTGTCGGAAGAATTGCAAAAGACTGTGCAGAAAGACAAGACGAGACAGGGAAAAAAGTGGTGAAATTTTTATTTGTGCTGATTCTGGTAAGTCAGATACTTTTAGGGATTGATGCAATCAGTGATGTGATTGAAAGAAGAAAATAGAATAAGGGATAATCAGAATGAGCAGAATAAGAATTGTAAAAAAGAACGATGAATATACTTCAGAATATCAGGTGGGGGATCTGTTTGAGATTACAGGCACCTGGTATGGAGGCGTCCATATTATGGGAAAATCAGGTGCGCCTGTTTCTCTGGATAAAGAGGAATATGTAGAATTGGACACAGAGCCTGAGTTAAAGCAAGAAGAGGTGATTCCGAGAGACATCCGAGTGGGAGATATTGTACAGCATTTTAAGAGAGAATGGGTGTCAGGGAAAACTTCAGAATATTTATATAAAGTGCTTGCATTTGCGCAGCATACAGAGACAGGAGAAAAACTGGTGATTTATCAGGGGTTGTATTCTCCGTTTAAAATCTGTGCAAGACCATATGGAATGTTTATGAGTGAAGTGGATCATGAAAAATATCCGGATATTAAGCAACAGTACAGGTTTGAAAAAATAAAGGAATAAAATGGAGATGAAGATGTTTCACGTGAAACATCTTCGTTTTTATTACCAGTATGTTTGATTACATTTATGAAAAAAGTGCCATTCGTGTCTGGTGAAAAGAAAATAAAAAAATATTTAAAATCGCTCTTGACTTGGAGTTAACTCCAGGTGATATAGTATCATCAATCCTCAAAAAGGAGAAAAACAGTAAGAATTGATGAGAAAAAGAGGAGTGAATATTAATGTATATTGAAACAATCAACAGCCCTGAAGATGTAAAAAAACTGACGATCGAGGAGCTTCCGGCACTGGCAGAAGAGATGCGCCATGCACTTTTGACCCGGGCAAGCCGGCATGGCGGACATTTCGGACCAAATTTCGGAATGGTGGAAGCGACCATTGCCATGCATTATGTATTTGAATCTCCAAAAGATAAAATTGTATATGACGTTTCCCATCAGAGTTATCCGCACAAAATGCTAACAGGAAGAAAAGATGCATATCTTTATGAAGAGCATTACGATGATGTATCCGGTTATACAAATCCACATGAGAGTGAGCATGATTTCTTTACGATCGGTCATACATCTACTTCTGTCAGTCTTGCCTGCGGACTTGCAAAAGCAAGAGATCTGAAGGGGGAAGACGGAAATGTGATCGCAGTGATCGGAGACGGTTCTTTAAGCGGCGGAGAAGCACTGGAGGGAATTGACTACGCCGCAGAATTGGGTGGAAATCTAATTATTGTAGTGAATGACAATGATATGTCCATCGCAGAGAATCATGGAGGATTGTATCAGAATCTGAAGCTGCTGAGGGAAACAAACGGAACAGCTCCGTGTAACCTGTTCAAAGCGATGGGGCTTGATTATATTTATGTAAACCAGGGAAACGATACAAAAGCGCTGGTGGAGGCATTTCAGAAAGTAAAAAACAGTAGTCAGCCGGTTGTGGTTCATATCAATACGCTGAAAGGAAAAGGATATGAGCCGGCAGAGCAAAATAAAGAACAGTGGCATTTCAGCGGCCCGTTTGATCTTGAGACGGGAAAACCTCTTTATACTTCAAATACGGAGGACTACGCTGGTATTACGAGAGATTATCTTTTGAAAAAGATGAAAGAAGATTCCAGTGTGGTTGCCATTACATCCGGAACGCCTGCAGTTATGGGATTTACAGAAGATAAGCGAAAAGAAGCCGGACGCCAGTTTATTGATGTGGGAATTGCAGAAGAGACAGCGGTTGCTCTGGCATCCGGTATTGCGACAAACGGAGGAAAGCCTGTTTACGGCGTGTACAGTACTTTTGTACAGCGGACATTTGACCAGATCGCACAGGATCTGTGTATCAACAACAGTCCGGCAACAATTGTGACATTCTGGGGTTCTGTTTATGGAATGAATGATGTCACACATCTGGGATTTCAGGATATTCCGATGATGGCAAATATTCCGAACCTTGTTTATCTGGCACCGACGACAAAAGAAGAATATCTTGCCATGCTTGATTGGAGTGTGGAGCAGAATTCTTATCCAGTTGCAATAAAAGTGCCGGGCGGTGAGATGATTTCGGATGGGAAAGCAGTGACGAAGGATTTCAGCAAATTGAATACTTATGAAGTAATACAGAAAGGAAGCAAGGTTGCAGTGATCGGACTCGGTGTATTCTATTCACTGGGAGAGAAAGCAGCAGAACTGATCGCAGAGAAAACAGGTGTGCAGCCGACACTGGTGAATCCATATTACATCACAGGTCTGGATGAAGCACTTCTTGATGATCTGAAGAAAGATCATGAAATCGTAGTGACCCTGGAGGATGGAATTTTAGACGGAGGTTTTGGTGAAAAGATTGCCCGTTATTACGGTGTTTCTGATATGAAAGTGTTAAACTTTGGATTGAAGAAAGAGCTCCTTGACCGATATGACGTGCAGGAAGTATTGGAGAAAAATCATCTGAATGCAGAGCAGATTGCAGGAGATGTAGAAGCAATCTTAAAATAATAGAAGGCCGGCGGAGTAATCTGTCGGTATTTTTGTGCCCAAACAGTTGATTTTATAAAAACATCAGTGTATGGTAGAGTAGTAAGAAAGCTCAAACGAATGAGAAAGAGGAAAAGACATGAAATTAAATGAATTACAAATAGGAAGTACTGCCACCATTCTTTCGGTTGGGGGAGAGGGCGCTCTGCGCCAACATTTTCTGGATATGGGATTGATACAAGGCACAGAAGTGACGGTTGTACAATATGCACCGATGGGAGATCCAATTGAGCTGCGGCTTCATGGCTACGAGCTGACGATTCGCCTGAAAGATGCAAAAAACATTGAAATCAGTAAAGAACACAAACCAAAGAATATCAGAAAAAAAGTAGAAAAACAGGAGAAACTGCATCCGGGATACGGGGAAGGCGGAAAGTTTCATAATCGGAAAGAGGAGACTCCGCTGCCTGAAGGGGAGACACTGACGTTTGCTCTTGTGGGAAATCAGAATTGTGGAAAGACGACATTGTTTAACCAGTTGACCGGTTCCAAACAGCATGTGGGTAACTTTCCGGGAGTTACAGTAGACAGAAAAGATGGAGTGATCAAAGGCCATAATAATACACTGATCACAGATCTGCCGGGGATTTATTCGATGTCTCCTTACAGCAGTGAGGAAATCGTGACGAGAGAGTTTGTCATTCGTGAGAAACCGAAAGGGATCATCAATATTGTGGATGCAACAAATATTGAGCGAAATCTGTATCTTACCATGCAGCTGTTAGAGCTTGGTTTTCCGATGGTTGTTGCATTGAATATGATGGATGAACTGCGTGAAAACGGAGGTTCCGTTCTGGTTAATGAAATGGAGGAGGCCCTGGGAGTGCCGGTCATTCCGATTTCTGCGGCAAAGGCAGAAGGAATTGAGGAGTTGATCCAGCATGCCATCCATGTAGCAAAATATCAGGAAAAACCACTGGAAACAGATTTCTGCCGAAAAGAGGAAGGGGTTCACAGAGGAATTCATGCAGTAATGCATCTGATCGAGGATCATGCTGAAAAAGCAGAGATACCGGTTCGGTTTGCGGCAAGCAAGATCATGGAAGGTGATGAAAAAATATTAGAGCAGCTGAATCTGACAGAAAATGAGAAAAACCTTCTGGAGGATATTTCCCGACAGACGGAGGAGGAAACCGGACTGGACCGTGCAGCCGCAATTGCACAGATGAGGTTTGCTTACATTGAAGATGTCTGCAGTGAGTCAGTGATCAAGCCGAAAGAGAGCAGAGAACATCTCAGAAGTCGGAAAATCGATCGGTTCCTGACTGGAAAATATACCGGAATTCCTGCATTTGTTGGAATTATGGCAGTTGTATTCTGGCTTACATTCAATGTAATCGGAGCATTTTTGCAGGGGGTTCTGGAGTCTGGAATCACAGCACTGACGAATGTCGTGGATCATGCAATGACAGCAGCGCATGTAAATAGTGTGGTACATTCGCTGGTGATTGATGGAATTTTCAGCGGAGTCGGCGGTGTTTTAAGTTTTCTGCCGATCATTGTGACACTGTTTTTCTTTCTGTCGCTTCTGGAAGACAGTGGATATATGGCAAGAGTAGCTTTTATCATGGATAAACTTCTCCGAAAACTGGGACTCTCCGGACGAAGCATTGTTCCGATGCTGGTCGGATTCGGATGTACAGTTCCTGGTGTGATGGCAAGCCGGACGCTGCCGTCTGAGAGAGACCGAAAGATGACAATTCTTCTGACTCCGTTCATGAGCTGTACGGCGAAGCTGCCGATTTACGCATTTTTCACTGCGGCATTTTTCCCGAAGAGGGGAGCGCTTGTGATGATTGGACTTTATGTATTTGGAATTGTGATGGGAATTTTAATGGCACTGATCTTTAAGAAAACGGCATTCAAAGGGGAAGCGGTTCCGTTTGTGATGGAGTTGCCGAACTATCGTCTGCCAGGAGCTAAAAATGTAGGGCACCTCTTGTGGGACAAAGCAAAAGACTTTTTACAGAGAGCGTTTACGGTTATTTTCATTGCAACGATCGTAATCTGGTTCTTGCAGAACTTTGATATGGGATTGAACATGGTTTCTGATTCCCAGAACAGTATTCTGGCACTGGTGGCGGGTGTGCTTGCACCAATCTTCCTGCCGGTAGGATTTGGAGACTGGAGAATTGTGACAGCATTGATTTCTGGATTTATGGCAAAAGAGAGCGTTGTGTCATCCCTGACTGTTTTGTTCGGAAGCAGCGCAGCACTTCAGGGCACACTTACAGTTGCCGGGGCAGCAGCACTTCTCGTGTTCTGCCTACTTTATACGCCATGTGTTGCAGCAATCGCATCTGTGAAACGGGAGCTGGGCGGAAAATGGGCAGCAGCAATGGTATTCGGACAGTGCCTGATCGCATGGGTTGTTGCATTCGTTGTTTATCAGATTGCCGGGCTGCTGTAGCAGTTGACTGCATATAAAAAGAACCGGAAGGAATTCCAGTGTATGGAAATTCTTTCCGGTTTTTTCTATATTACAATCCAAATAAATGCTCGATCAGAATTTTCAGACCGATGAGGATCAGTATGACACCACCGGTGATCTCAGCATATTTTCCAAGTTTTCCACCGATTTTATTTCCCAGGAAAACCGCGATGCAGCTGATGATAAATGTGGTGATGCCGATGAGACAGACGGCGGGAATGATGTCTACGTTTAGGAATGCAAAACTGATACCTATTGCGAGAGCATCAATGCTGGTTGCAACTGCAAGCAGCAGAATATCCTTTGCCGGAATAGAATTCATATCAGTATCACATTCGGCTTCCGCTTCTTTTGATTCCCGAATCATATTGACCCCGATAAAACCAAGCAGGAAAAATGCAATCCAGTGATCTACAGCTGTGATAAAGGACTCAAAATAGGTTCCTACCCACCAGCCGATCAGCGGCATCATTGCCTGGAAAAATCCAAAGGCGAGCCCCAGTTTCAAGGCATAAGTTTTGACTTGTTTTTTCAGACAGATTCCTTTTGCAAAGGATACGGCACATGCATCCATGGAAAGGCCGATTCCGATTAGAAATACAGAAAATAAGCTCATTTTTTCTCCTCCTTCATAAAAAACGAGACTTATCCACGCAAAAATATCACGTGAATAAGTCTCGTTATTGAACGCTGTACCAGATGGAAAACCATCAATATGTTGACACAGCGACTCTGTACAGAGCTAACTACTCCCTTATTGCAGTTTTATTATCATAACAGAGAGGGGGAGTGATTGTCAAGAAAGAAAAAATATAAAAAATTAGCACTCACCTCTTGATAATGGAAGTCGATTTTTGTCCTGTCTTGTGTATCTCAGAAATGCCTATTTTACAGGCTTTCGGAGTGATCAGACATTTTGTCTGGTATCGTAGAATAGCGTCAAATGAATTGCAAATGGTGTAAATTTGGTGTAAAAAATCAAAGAAAAAAGGAGAGTGCTAATAAAATGAAATTGACTTATACAAATGTGAATGGATATCTGATTCCCAATCTCACCTATAAATCCGGTGAGCAGATGGAACAACTTGGCAAGTATGGTTTTCTTCGCAGAGATTATCCGAAGAAACATCGAAATTCAACTTATCAGGTGATGCTTCTGCAGGACACCATTGGAGAGCATCTTCTGGAAGTAGATAAGGCAGCCAGAGAACTGGAAGAAATGATTCTGAAACAGTTGGAAGAAAAAGAACCATTGCCAGATAAAGAAGCAGATCAGATTGCCTGGGTAAGAACTGCTAATCAGCGCAGAGCGATTGCAGAAGAGATTATTTTAAAGGAACTGATCTATGTTTAACAAAGTTGAAGCTGGTAACTGAGGATTGAACAGGTAATTGGACAGATTAAAAATTTATTGAAAAAAGAATAAAATGTTTAGAGAAGGCGTGAGTGATAGAGATATTACTTACGCTTTTTCTTTTGAACTGAAAAGGGGGATGGAGCATGGCACAGATTTTTCGTGTAGAGAGAACTAAGAATTTTACGGTAATGAG
>ENA-OYZR01000592-OYZR01000592.1-human-gut-metagenome-genome-assembly--contig:-NODE-592-length-9672-cov-5.230009_pt1 | contig 9672 bp, 3 predicted proteins | sample MGYA00243295_ERZ653487 | MGnify/ENA primary metagenome ERZ653487 (study PRJEB26926, sample SAMN06164926) | human gut metagenome | biome: ENVO:00009003; feature: ENVO:2100002; material: ENVO:00002003... | reverse complement strand
CCTTTCGAGAGACTGAAATCTGGTGCTCAACACCAGATTTCAAGGCATTCTGAGCTGGGAAAGCATCAGGCTTTCCTGGCGAATAATGCCGGTGTCTGTCGAAAGACCTCCATTTTTTCTACGTTTTTCCCCCGCTTTTCCACCGCTGCCATGCGCATCACGCAAGGGCGGACGGGCGACGGCGAGGCGTCCCCTCTATTTACACAATTCATCCGTCAACCGCGCAAACTCCTGTAAATTCAATGCCTCCCCACGAATCGTAAGCGGCCAGCCGCAGGCTGTGATTGCAGCCTCAATCTCCTCTTTCGAAAAATGCAGCAGCTCCGAATTTTTCAGTCCGTTCGCCAGCGTCTTCCGTCTCTGATTAAACGACGCCCGAATAATGGAGAACATCAACTTCTCATCCTTCGTCTCCACCGGCATCACCTCATGACGCGTCAGCCGGATCACCGCACTTCCAACCTTCGGCCGCGGCATAAAACAGTTCGGCGGCACATTCGCCACAATATACGGCTCCGCATAATACTGCACCGCCAGCGACAGCGCCCCGTAATCCTTCGATCCCGGCCCCGTCTGCATCCGGTCCGCAACCTCCTTCTGAACCATAACCGTAATCGAATCCACCGGCACATGATTCTCAAATAATCCCATAATAATCGGCGTCGTAATATAATACGGAAGATTCGCCACAACCTTGATCGGCCGTCCGTTGTTCTTCTCCTTCGCCAGCGCCGCCAGATCCACCTTCAAAACATCATTGTTGATAACCTCAACATTATCATAATCCGACAGCGTATCCTCCAGAATCGGGATCAGATTCTTGTCAATTTCCACCGCACACACACTCCGCGCAGCATACGCAAGATACTGCGTCAGTGTACCGATACCAGGTCCGATTTCCACAACAAAATCGTCCGGTCCGATACCTGCAGCGGCTACAATCTTATCCAGCACATGTGGATCGATCAGAAAATTCTGACCATACTTTTTCTGAAATACAAAGCCGTACTTCTGCAGTACGGCTATTGTATTCTGCGGCTCCCCGAGCCACGGTTTTACTTTCTCCATAAATTCTCCATGTATTTAGAACTCAAAGTCTTTCTCGTAAAGAATCACGCGGTCGTCCGCATCGGTATGCTTTCTGGACATGCGTCTTCCGAATTTACGGGTTCCCTTTTCTGCATGGGCGATGGCACGATCCACCATATCTTTGACCTGTGAAATCGTCATCGGCTCGCCCTCCTTCTGATTGTTGCCAATCTGTGTATACAGAGCAAGCACACCCATCTCGTCCATCTTGTATCCATTCTCACGCGCATACGTGCGGGCAAACGTAACCAGCTCGTCGTTCGTGAAAACAGGAATCGAAATGACCGTCTCAAACTTCTTCGCAAAATCAGGGTAATTCCGCAGAAGACCTCTCATGCTGACCTTCTCATCCTCAATGATCAGAACCAGACTGTCGGTACGGAAATCCATTGCCTGCGACAGCTTCTCGATCGTCTCCGGATACATCAGACCGGCACGCTCGATCAGGAGGAAACCTCCCGCCAGCTTTGAAACAATCTGCGCACAGTCCTTTTTGTTCAGAACAGATGCATCCAGACGGGCCATCTTCGTTGCCGGAAGTTTTAAGTCAGCACAGATTGCACGGACGAGATCCTCCGACAGCTTCGTTTTTCCAGTACCGTATCCGCCCATAATGGCAATGTTTCCATGACGGGAAGTACGGTCGCCTGCGTAATGATAAACACCATGCATTGCATCCAGAATCTGGATATCCATGCCTGGAACTTTCGCAAAGTAAGTAAACAGCGCTTTCTGCTCATCACTCAGCTTATCCGGCTGGGTGTCGTTCAGGATGCGGAGTCTTGCCTCCTCCGGCGTCTCCTCGCGGAGCACCTCTTCAATCGATTTCGCAACAGTTCCTTCCGGAATGTTGTCGCGGATCAGCTGAACGGTGGCATCCGTTGTTTTTTCGATGCTCATGTTGATCGTCGCATCGGATACGCGCTCACGCTTTGGCTCGGTCGGAACTTCGATTTCGATTTCCTCCGGGGTAATCTCGATCGACTGGGTTCCTGCCGGCTCAAACGGATCGGCTGGCTCAGTCTCGGCCGGGGTCTCCGGCTCTGTTTCGCTTTCCGGCTCGTCCGGCAGTTCGATTTCCGATGCTTTTTCAGCTTCCTGCACTTCTGCGTTCAGCGCTGCCTGAAGCTCACTAAAATCGATGGTCGGCCGTGTCTCCTCTGCCGGTTTCAGGTCCGGGATGACAACCGTTGCATCCATGGACGGCGTCTCCGCCGGTTCTACGGTTTCCTCAATTTCGGCTTCCGCCTGAGCCTTCTCGGCTGCTTCTGTTTCAGCTTCCACTGCTGGTTCTGTAACTTCTGCTTCTTCGATTTCAGCCTCGGCTGCCGGTTCTATAATCTCTTCGATCTCAGCTTCATCCATCGGCTCTGTAGCTTCTTCGGTTTCAGCCTCATCCGCCGGTTCTGTGATCTCTTCGGTTTCCGCTTCATCTGCCGGTTCTGCATCTTCTTCCGGCTCAGCTTCCGCCTGCGGCTCCTCTGCCGTTTCCCGTGCCTCTGTCTCGGACTCCGGATCCATCGGCTGCTCTGCGGTTTCGGCTTCTGCTGCCGGTTCCACTGGCTCTTCTGCTTCTTCCTCCGCAACTTCCTCCGACAGGTTTGCTGCGGTCTCCTGGAACAGTGCTTCGAGGTCCGGCTCTTCGTATTTCTTCTCCGGCTTCGGTGCTTTCGGCATTACCGGCTCGGCTTTTTCCTTCGGTTTTGGCTGCGGTCTTGTCTTGATTGTCGTGTTGGCATCCGGGGATACCTCTACGTTTACATCAAGCTGCTCCGGCTCCAGATCTTTTACTTCGTACTGTACCGGCTCTTCGCTTGTCTCTTCCTCGACTGCCGTCTCTTCCTGTTTCTTTCCGCGGAAGGAGAAGACATCGCGGATGCTCTTTGCAAGCTCTGCGTGAAGATCGATCGTATTTCCAAGGTACGTCGGCGTGCTGTCTGCATACGCCTGCTCTTCCGGAATCTCCTCGATCGGCTCCTCTGTCTGCTGCAGTGCTTCGTACTCCTGCACCTGCTCTGCATCTGCCTCGGCCTGCTGTGTTTTCTCATATGCTTCGTACGGCGAACCGGCTTCTTTTTCTTCTTCACCGGCCACATACTGGCTCATCACACCGCCGTTTACCGGTTTTACTTCCGGCGTCTCTGCCGGCTCTTTCGTCGCAGCCATTTCACCGGCTCCGCTCTCTCCGGCTAACCGCACTTCAAGTGCTTCCGGATCCTCAGACGGCTCTTCATTCTTTTTGTAGTCAAAACGATGCTCGTATTTGATCTGCTGGGACGGTGACAGCGGCTCGTACTTCATTTTCAGATCCATTGCCTTTGTCACATATTTGCCCTCGCTGAACCACAGGATCAGCTCATCACAGGCATCGATGCATTTCTGCGTCTCTCCGGCTTTGCTGTAAAGGTTTGCCAGTTCATATGCCCATCTCTCGGTAAATTCCCGCTCTTTGTATTCCTCCAGAAGGGAAATCTGCTCCTCAAGCGGCTCTTTCTGTCCTCTTAAAATCTTGTATTTCAGCAGATACCGGGAATTATCGTGACGTGCGACTGCTTCAAACTCGTTGTAAAAGTCAATCGCCTCATCAAAGTCTTTCATTTTTACGGAGACCTCTACCAGGCGGTACAGAATGCCCTTTCCGATGGAGGAACGGTCATACGCCATCAGCAGAATCTTCTTCGCCTCCGGATATCGTTTGTTCGCCTCATAGACATCCGCTACCATGCCGAGCGTACGCAGACTCTTGACACGCCGCCAGTCAACGGCTTCTACAACTGCAAGTGCCCCCTCATAGTCCTCTTTTTTTACCAGACTGTTCAGCTCTTCCAGCCGGCTTTGATATTCAGCTTTATCCAATCTTTTCACCTCAATACATTTCAGATTGTTTTAGTTCATAGACACGAACAGTGTACCACACTCCCCGTAGAATGTCAAAAGAATGCCTGTTTTGCAGGCATTTTTCGGGATGCAGATCCTTCCAGCGGTCATCAAAAAAAGAACACCCGCCCCTCCGGTTTTTCCCGGAAAAGCAGGTGTCCCCTAACTACTTATATTTGATTCCGATTACTTTCTGACAGTAATCTTGTCCAGATGCCAGATATCATCTACATACTGCTGGATGGTACGGTCGGATGTGAATTTGCCGCTGTGTGCGGTATTCAGGATCGCGCTTCTTGCCCATGCAGAAGTATTTCTGTATTTATCCTCAACACGCTCCTGTGCTGCCGCATAGGACTTGAAGTCTGCCAGGGTAAAGTACATATCCGGGCGCGGAGCATTCTTCGGTGTGAGCAGGGAGTCATACAGATCACGGAACATCATGGTGTCGCCGTTTGAGTATCTTCCGCTGATCAGATCCATCACTACGTTGTGGATGTCCTGATCGTGGATGAAGTAGCTCATCGGATCGTAGGTGTAGTTGTTCTCATATTCGATAACCTGATCTGCGGAAAGTCCGAAGATGAAGGCGTTCTCTTTTCCAACTTCCTCAACGATCTCTACGTTTGCACCGTCCATGGTTCCAAGAGTCAGGGCACCGTTCAGCATGAACTTCATGTTACCGGTACCGGAAGCCTCTTTACTTGCGGTGGAAATCTGCTCGGAAACATCAGCAGCGGCAAAGATCAGCTCTGCGTTGCTGACACGATAATCCTCGATAAATACAACTTTGATCTTTCCTTTGATGGTCGGATCGTTGTTTACCACATCACCAACGGAATTGATCAGTTTGATGATCGCTTTTGCACGCTCATAACCTGCGGATGCTTTTGCTCCGAAGATGAAGGTTCTCGGGTAGAACGGCATATCCGGGTTCTTTTTCAGGCGGTCATACAGATACATGATGTGCAGAATGTTCATAAACTGACGTTTGTACTCATGCAGACGTTTTACCTGAACATCGAAAATGGAGTTCGGGTCTACATCGATACCGTTATGCTCTTTGATGTATTTTGCCAGGCGGACTTTATTTTTATATTTGATTTCCATAAATTCCTTCTGTGCCTGGGTGTCATCTGCCAGCTTAGCGATCTTTTCGATCTTCGGCAGATCGGTGATCCAGCCGTCTCCGGCGTACTCGGTTACCCAGTCAGCCAGGAGCGGGTTTCCGTGAAGCAGGAAACGACGCTGTGTGATACCATTCGTCTTATTGTTGAACTTCTCCGGAGTCATCTCGTAGAAGTCTTTTAAGGTCTGTTTTTTCAGAATCTCGGTATGAAGCTGTGCAACACCGTTGACAGAATAGCCGCCTACGATAGCCAGACGGGCCATATGAACCTGTCCGTCGTAGATGACTGCCATCTGGCGAACTTTCTCCTCATCACCCGGGTACTGCTCTCTTACCTGGATCAGGAAGCGGCGGTTGATCTCCTCTACGATCTGATAGATACGCGGAAGAAGTCTGGAGAACAGGTCAACCGGCCATTTCTCGAGTGCCTCTGCCATGATGGTGTGGTTGGTGTATGCGCAGGTCTTTGTGGTGATCTCCCATGCCTCATCCCAGCCAAGGCCTTCTACGTCCATGAGGATTCGCATCAGCTCCGGAACGGCCACGGTCGGGTGAGTATCGTTCAGCTGGAAGGTAACCTTCTCATACAGCTTTGTGATATCATCGTGATGTTTTTTATATTTTGCAACTGCTCTCTGTACGCTTGCAGAAATGAAGAAATACTGCTGTTTCAGACGCAGCTCTTTTCCTTCGTAATGGTTGTCGTTCGGATACAGAACCTCTACGATGGTTTTTGCAAGGTTTTCCTGCTCAACCGCTTTGTGGTAATCACCTTTGTCGAAGGAATCCAGGGAGAAGTCCTGAATAGCCTCTGCATCCCAGATGGTCAGCGTGTTTACAACATCGTTGTCGTATCCTACGATTGGCATATCGTAAGGAATTGCGTTTACAGACTGATAATCTTTCTGTACGAAGTTTACGCGTCCGGTAGTCTCATCATACTCCTGTGCTACGTATCCGCCAAATTTTACTTCTTTTGCGTATTCCGGGCGTTTCAGCTCGAATGGATAGCCGTGTTTCAGCCAGTTGTCCGGTACTTCTACCTGATAACCGTCGCGGATCTGCTGTTTGAACATACCGTATTTATAACGGATACCGCAGCCGTATGCCGGATATCCCAGTGTAGCCAGGGAATCCAGGAAGCATGCTGCCAGACGGCCAAGACCGCCGTTTCCAAGCGCAGGATCTCTCTCCTGGTCCTCCAGAAGGTTCAGGTTCAGTCCCATCTCATCAAGAGCTTCCTGTACCTGTTTGTATGCAGTCAGGTTAATCAGGTTATTTCCCAGCGCACGTCCCATCAGGAACTCCATGGACATATAGTACAGAATCTTCGGATCCTGCTCATCCATTGCTTTCTGGGTTTTCAGCCAGTTGTCAATAATAACGTCTTTTACTGCGTAGCAGACTGCCTGGTAAATTTCCTGCTGGGAAGCCTCTTCCAGATTTTTTCTGTACAGCATTTTTACGTTTTCTTTGACACTGTTCTTAAAAGTTTCTTTGTTGAACTCGGCGTTTAACATCTGCGTCCTCCTCAATAGCAGTCTGCGAGCGGAGAGCTTGTCTGCATCCCCGCTCGCAGGCTGATTTTTATATTAACGATCGTCGTGGAAACGCATCCAGAAGTATTCTTAGATACGCTCTACTGCCATGGTAACCTTTTCGGAGTTGATATTCCACTCCTTCTCATAGCCCTTTGTCTCTCCAGTCACGATTTCTTCTGCCAGAACTTCAGATTTAATTTCATCACCATGGTTTTTCATGATGCTTACAATCTTGTCGTTGTCTTTTGCATATACTCTGATCTTGTCCATAACCTCAAAGCCGGCCTCTTTACGCATGGTCTGGATTTTACTTACCAGCTCACGAACAAAACCTTCCTCGATCAGTTCCGGAGTCAGATTGGTATCCAGAACAACGGTGATTGTATGGTCGGATTCGGATACATAGCCTTCCATCTGTGCCATGTCAATTAACAAATCCTCCTCTAATAATACAATTTCCTGTCCATCGATGTCAAGTTTAAGTTCGCCGGTGCTCTTGAGCTCTGCCATAGCCTTGTTTCCATCCAGCTCAGACAGGGTTGTTTTGATCTTGTTCAGGAGTTTTCCGTATTTTGGTCCTACGGTACGCATCTGCGGTTTGAAGCTGTAGCTGATGAAATCTGCGATGTCATCTTTAAATACAACTTCTTTGACATTCAGCTCGTCCTCGATGATCTCTTTGTAGAATTCGGAAAGCTGGAACTCGCTCTTCACGTACATGGTTCCGATCGGCTGACGGTTTTTGATATTGGCGGTGTTTCTTGCGGCACGTCCCATAACGACGATCTCCAGCAGGTCTGCCATATCCTCTTCCATCTTCGGATCGATCCAGTTCTCATGTACCTCCGGGAAGTCGCACAGATGGATACTTTCCGGTGCACTTGCATCGATGCTCTTTACGAGGTTCTGATAAATATCCTCTGTCATGAACGGAATCATCGGAGCTGCTGCTTTTGCAACGGTCACCAGTGCGGTGTACAGAGTCATGTAAGCATTGATCTTATCCTGCTCCATGCCTTTTGCCCAGAAACGCTCACGGGAGCGGCGTACATACCAGTTACTCATATCATCCACGAAGGACTGCAGTGCTTTTGCTGCCTCCGGGATACGGTAATTTGCCAGGTTGTCGTCTACTGCTTTTACAGTGGATTCCAGACGGGACAGCAGCCATTTATCCATAACAGCCAGTTTGTCATATTCCAGACTGTATTTTGTTGCATCGAAGTTGTCGATGTTTGCATACAGGACAAAGAACGCGTAGGTGTTCCACAGGGTTCCCATGAACTTTCTCTGTCCTTCGACTACGGTCTTGCCTGCGAAACGGCTCGGCAGCCACGGAGCACTGCTGGTGTAGAAGTACCAGCGGATCGCATCGGCACCGTAGGTCTGCAGTGCGTCAAACGGATCTACCGCATTTCCTTTGGATTTACTCATCTTCTGTCCGTTCTCATCCTGTACCAGACCAAGAACGATAACGTTCTCGTACGGTGCTTTGTTGAACAGCAGAGTGGAAATTGCAAGCAGGGAGTAGAACCATCCACGTGTCTGGTCTACAGCCTCGGAAATAAACTGTGCCGGGAACTGTTTCTCGAAGGTTTCTTTGTTCTCGAATGGATAGTGATGCTGTGCAAACGGCATGGATCCGGAATCGAACCAGCAGTCGATAACCTCCGGTACACGGTGCATCTCTTTACCGCATTTCGGGCACTTGATGGTCACTGCGTCGATGTACGGGCGGTGAAGCTCGATGTCATCCGGGCAGTTGTCTGCTTTTTCTTTCAGCTCCTCGATACTGCCGATGCAGTCCTGATGGCCGCATTCACACTGCCATACCGGAAGCGGAGTTCCCCAGTAACGGTTTCTGGAAAGTCCCCAGTCCTGAACATTTTCCAGCCAGTCGCCAAAGCGTCCTTTTCCGATGCTTTCCGGAATCCAGTTAATGGTGTTGTTGTTGCGGATCAGATCCTCTTTTACTGCAGTCATGCGGATGAACCAGGTTTCACGTGCATAGTAGATCAGCGGAGTATCGCATCTCCAGCAGTGCGGGTAGCTGTGCTCGAACAGCGGCGCATCAAACAGAAGGTCTTTATCCTCGAGTGCCTGCAGAACGGCCATATCTGCTTTCTTGCAGAAAGTACCTGCCCACGGAGTTTCCTCGGTCATCTCACCTTTTTCGTTTACTAACTGTACGAAAGGAAGATCGTATCTGTGACCGACCTTGGAGTCGTCCTCACCAAATGCAGGGGCGATATGAACAACACCGGTACCATCGGTCAGTGTTACGTAGGTATCGCAGACTACATAGTATGCTTTTTTGTTTCCGATTCTCTTCTCAGCGTACGGGAACAGCGGCTCGTACTCTTTGAACTCAAGATCTTTGCCCTGATAATGCTCCAGGATTTCAGCGCCCTCACCGAGAACGGTGTCTACCAGAGCGGCTGCCATATAATAGGTATATCCTTTGCTTGTTACTTTTACATAATCCTCATCCGGGTTGACGCAGAGCGCAACGTTGGACGGAAGGGTCCACGGTGTGGTGGTCCATGCCAGGATGTAAGCGTCCTCGCCTTTTACTTTAAAGCGGACAACGGCAGAACGTTCTTTGACATCTTTGTATCCCTGCGCTACTTCGTGAGAAGAAAGCGGGGTACCGCAGCGCGGGCAGTAAGGAACGATTTTGTGTCCTTCGTACAGAAGACCTTTCTTCCAGATCTCTTTTAATGCCCACCACTCGGACTCGATGTAATCGTTATGATACGTAACGTATGGGTTTTTCATATCAGCCCAGAAGCCAACGGTATGGGAGAAGTCTTCCCACATTCCCTCGTATTTCCATACGCTCTCTTTACACTGCTCGATGAATGGCTCTACGCCGTATTTTTCGATCTGATCTTTTCCGTCCAGACCGAGTTTTTTCTCAACTTCCAGCTCTACCGGCAGTCCGTGGGTATCCCAGCCTGCTTTTCTCGGCACCTGATAACCCTTCATGGTACGGTATCTCGGGATCATATCCTTGATAACCTGTCTCTTATACAC
>ENA-OYZR01000583-OYZR01000583.1-human-gut-metagenome-genome-assembly--contig:-NODE-583-length-9754-cov-6.091247_pt1 | contig 9754 bp, 9 predicted proteins | sample MGYA00243295_ERZ653487 | MGnify/ENA primary metagenome ERZ653487 (study PRJEB26926, sample SAMN06164926) | human gut metagenome | biome: ENVO:00009003; feature: ENVO:2100002; material: ENVO:00002003... | reverse complement strand
ATCAAATTCATCGTAGACAGCAAGGGCAGTAGTGCTGAAGGTATCGCTGAATACCTTCTCCTGTGTCATCGTAGAATACTTCTTGAACAGCACATTCATGAATCGCTGCTTTTCTTTGATAAGATTCTGAACAGCGAAGAAACGTGCCCGTGTGAGGTTCTGGAGTGCTTTGTAGCGATAGTCTCCCAGATATACCTCTTTGTTGATTCTACCGAAACGCAGGCAGTCAGCAATAACAAAAGAGTCCACATAATCATTCTTTGTCAAGTCATTGTAAGCATCATGAAACTTTTTCACTTGCTTAGGATTGAGGACATGAATCTTTCTGTTAAACGGTGCCAGAGTGGCATCTTCCCTTAAGAAGTACACGAGATTGTCTCCATAAACAGAGGTTGCTTCAAGACCGATCAGAACCGTGTCAAGGGAATGTGAAGTTAAAGCAGAAAGAATTCTTTTTACCAACTGGGTAGAACCTTCATGAGAATTAGCAACAGAAAAGTTACTGTGCTTATCCCCATTCGGGAGCATTAAGTAAACGACATTGGATTTGCTGCTTACATCAATACCGACGTAAAGAGTGTTCATTGTGATCACCTTCTTTCGTTGTAGAATAAAGTGTTCAATCGGCTTGGTAAAACCCATGATCATGGAGCATCGACACCCTCGCATATAAGAATCCAGCTTAAGATGGACAGATGCGAAACCATACTGCTAAATGGTCGTCCATGTACTTAAGCAAACAGCCAGCCGGTTTGAAGCTAACGTCCATGTCAGGGGAACAGACTATCTATGAAGCAACCATTACTGGTTCAACAAGGAGAAAAAGAACTATTACCTGATTGACACTGGGACAATTATATCATGGGCTTTGCTAAGCCTATTGAACAGATATTTATTAAGTTATCGAGGTACATTTATGTATCTAAAAGATATTATACGAGGAGAGATACTATGAGATTATGCAGCATTGCCAGTGGCAGCAGTGGAAACTGCATCTATGTAGGCAGTGACAATACACATTTACTGATCGATACCGGAATCAGTAAAAAAAGAATTGATGCCGGTTTAAAGGAGCTGGAGATTAAAGGGGAGGAGCTGGACGGGATTTTGATCACCCATGAGCACTCAGATCACATTCAGGGACTTGGAGTGTTCAGCAGAAAATATGAGATCCCGATCTATGCAACTCCGGGAACGATTGCGGGGATTCAGGCGTATTCCAGACTGGGAGCCATGCCGGAAGGATTGTATCATGTGATACACAGTGATGAATCCTTTATGCTGGGGGATATCAGGGTAAATCCGTTTGCAATTTCCCATGATGCCAACGAACCGACCGGATACCGTCTGGAGTGCAGAGACAAATCTGTGGCAGTGGCGACAGATCTGGGAATCTATGATGCATATACGGTGTCCCATCTCCAGAATCTGGATGCAGTTCTTCTGGAGGCAAACCATGATCTGCATATGTTGGAAGTGGGACCATATCCATATCCGCTGAAGCGAAGAGTAATGGGAGACAAAGGACATTTGTCGAATGAATTGTCAGGACGTCTCCTTTGTGATATACTACATGATAATTTGAAACATATTGTTCTGGGGCATTTGAGCAAAGAAAATAATTATGAAAGTCTGGCATATGAGACTGTCAAACTGGAAGTGACATTAGGGGATAATGCATATAAAGGGGAAGACTTGAATATGGCAGTGGCAAAAAGGGACAGTATTTCAGAGATTATCACCGTTTAACTTGAGGAGGAAAAACCATGAAAAAATGTATCGTAACCGTAGTAGGAAAAGACACTGTGGGAATTATCGCGAAAGTGTGTACATACCTTGCAGAAAGTAAGATCAATATTTTAGATATTTCCCAGACGATCGTACAGGGATATTTCAATATGATGATGGTTGTAGATATTTCAGAAATCGAAAAAGATTTTAAAGTGATCTGTGATGAGATGGAGCAGATGGGCGAAGAGATCGGGGTAAAGATCCAGTGCCAGAAAGAAGAGATTTTTGAAAAGATGCACAGATTATAAGAATAAGCAGAGACGAGGATAAAGACCATGATTAATATGTATGAAGTTTCCGAAACCAATAAGATGATCGAGCAGGAAAATCTGGATGTTCGTACCATCACACTGGGAATCAGCCTGATGGACTGTATTGATTCGGATTTGAATGAATTGAACAGAAAGATTTATGAAAAAATCACAGTAACTGCAAAAGACCTTGTGTCAACAGGAAAACATATTGAAAGAGAATTTGGAATTCCGATCGTAAACAAACGAATTTCTATTACACCGATCGCTCTGATCGGCGGTGCTGCATGTAAGTGTCCGGAAGATTTTGTGACCATCGCAGAAACACTGGATAAAGCGGCTAAGGAAGTTGGAGTTAATTTTATCGGAGGATACTCTGCGCTGGTTTCCAAGGGAATGACAAAAAGTGATGAGAATCTGATCCGTTCGATCCCGCAGGCACTGGCAAGAACGGAGAGAGTGTGCAGTTCTGTCAATGTAGGTTCCACCAGAACCGGAATCAACATGGATGCAGTACGTCTTTGTGGAGAAATGGTAAAAGAAACAGCAGAAGCGACAAAAGAGCGTGATTCTTTCGGATGTGCAAAACTTGTTATCTTTTGTAATGCGCCGGATGACAATCCGTTTATGGCGGGTGCATTCCTTGGAGTGACAGAAGCGGATGCGGTGATCAATGTCGGCGTCAGCGGTCCCGGAGTTGTGAAAAAAGCATTGGAAAAGGTGCGCGGCAAAGGATTTGAAGAGCTTTGCGAGACAATCAAAAAGACGGCATTTAAGGTGACACGAGTAGGACAGCTGGTAGCCGGAGAGGCATCCAGACGTCTGGGAATTCCGTTTGGAATCATTGACTTGTCACTGGCACCGACTCCGGCAATCGGAGACAGCGTGGCAGAGATCTTAGAAGAGATTGGTCTGGAACGGGTAGGTGCGCCGGGAACGACGGCGGCACTGGCACTTCTCAACGATCAGGTGAAAAAAGGCGGTGTGATGGCATCCTCTTATGTAGGAGGACTCAGTGGTGCGTTTATTCCGGTCAGTGAAGATCAGGGAATGATCGATGCAGTGAATGCAGGTTCACTGACACTGGAAAAATTAGAAGCCATGACTTGTGTCTGCTCAGTTGGTCTTGATATGATCGCGGTTCCGGGAAAGACATCTGCAGCGACAATTTCCGGAATCATTGCAGATGAGATGGCGATCGGTATGGTCAACCAGAAGACGACAGCAGTCCGTCTCATTCCGGTGATCGGAAAAGATGTGGGAGAGACTGTCGAATTCGGCGGACTTCTGGGTTATGCGCCGATCATGCCGGTGAATGAGTTCGGCTGTGAGGCATTTGTAAATCGGGCAGGAAGAATTCCGGCACCGATTCATAGTTTTAAAAACTAGAAACAGGGGAGAAAAGATGAAAAAAATTGCAATCGTAACGGACAGCAACAGTGGTATTACGCAGGAAATGGGAAAAACGATGGGAATTCATGTGATTCCCATGCCGTTCTTTATTGACGGGGAGTTGTTTCTGGAAGATATTACGCTGACGCAGGAGGAATTTTATAAGCGTCTGGGAGAAGATTCTGATATTTCCACGTCTCAGCCATCTCCGGGTGAAGTCATGGAATGCTGGGACGAGCTGCTGAAAGAGTACGATGAGATCGTGCACATTCCAATGTCCAGCGGACTGAGCAGCACTTGTCATGCGGCACAGTCTCTGTCTCAGGAATACGAGGGAAAGGTTTGTGTAGTGGATAACCAGAGAATTTCTGTGACACAGAAGCAATCGGTGGAAGATGCGATCGTGCTCCGGGATGCAGGAAAATCTGCATCTGAGATCAAGGAGATACTGGAGGCTGAAAAGCTGCAGGCAAGTATCTATATTACCGTGGATACGTTAAAATATCTGAAAAAGGGCGGACGTGTTACACCGGCTGCCGCGGCGCTCGGAACGGTATTGAACCTGAAACCGGTGCTTCAGATTCAGGGAGAAAAACTGGATGCATTTTCAAAAGTAAGAGGATGGAAAGCCGCAAAGCGTACTATGCTCAAGGCGATAGAAAAAGATCTGAATGACCGCTTTGCAGATGTCCGGGAAGATATGGTGCTGGGAATGGCTTATACTTGCAGCAAAGAAGAGGCACAGGAATGGAAACAGGAGATCGCGGAGAAGTTTCCGGAATACGAAATTGTAGAAGGTCCGCTTTCTCTGAGCGTTGCCTGTCACATCGGACCAGGGGCTATGGCAGTGACCTGTATGAAAAAAGTCCGGTGATTGCCGCTGGTATTATGAAAAATGTCCGAATAACCTCATTTTATAGGTTATTCGGACATTTTTTAAATCAAATCTAAATCATTTTGTGTTAGAATTGCTTTAATCTATAAATTCTCAGGTGGTGCTTACATGAAAGAACGTATATTGATTATGGAAGATGAAACAGCAATACAGTCTGTTTTATATGAGTTGTTGACTGACGCGGGATATGAAGTTTCATTAGCAAGTGATGGATTGGAAGGAATTTCGCTTTTTCAGTCACAATCCTTTTCGCTCATTTTGTTAGATATTATGATGCCTAAAATAGACGGTTATGCGGTATGTGAATTTATTCGTAAAAAGTCCCGGATTCCGATTATCATGCTTACGGCTATGGACGAAGAAGAAGCACAAATAAGAGCTTTTGAATTGCAGATTGATGATTATATCACAAAGCCCTTTTCGTTAAAACTTGTTTTAATGAGAATTGAAGCTGTACTTAGACGGATCAAGGAAAAATCAGAAAAACAAAAAATACTCTCTGCGCAAGGAATTGAACTCAATAAAGACAGTCATGAGGTATATAAAAACGGTGCTCCTGTCAATTTAACACAACTCGAATTTGAACTTTTACTGACCTTTTTGAACCATAAAAATCAAGTCCTCACGAGGGATAATCTGATCCAACAAGTATGGGGCTATGATTTTGCCGGCGACGAAAAAACAGTAAATATACATATTATGAATTTGCGACGAAAATTAGATACAGGATGTATTCATACAATACGAGGGGTGAGATATAAATTTGAGAGCAAAAATTAATGACAGCCTGAGTGCAAAAGTTTTCTTATGGATCGCAGGTTCTTTAATTTTATGTAGTTTTCTTATTTATGGAAGTATTCTGTTTTTCCTGCCGAAAAGTTATGTGGCTGTATCATCAGAACATATCAACACGGAAATAAAAGAACTGACAGAAACACTTTCTAAAACAAAATTTGAAAATGCAAAAGATGTATTGGAAAAATTTTGTTCAGATCATCAGGCAACTATCATCGTTCAAGGTGGTGGAGAAGAACAGCAGTATGGAACGCCTGACGAAGTTTCTTCAGAGAAAGAAGAAATGTTATCCTTTGCTCAGGAGATTCAATTCTCTGACAGAGCAGAGACATATATGCTCAATATCATTGCCCAGATTTCCTCCAGTCATGAGTTAATAAGTGCGTTATTAAAATTATTGCCGTTTCTTTTGATAATTATTTTCCTGGTTTCATTTTCAGGGGCATGGATTTGCAGCCGTTTGATCGTAAAACCAGTGATAGAAATCAGTGAAGTTTCAAAACGAATGGAAAAGCTTGATATGACCTGGCAATGTAAGATAAACCGTACAGATGAAATTGGTATTCTTGCAAATAGTCTGAATTCCATGTCCCAAAATCTGTCAGATACCATGCTGAAACTGGAAACAGCAAACAGACAGTTAAAGCAGGATATGGAGCATATTGACGAACTGAATAAACAGCGTCAGTATTTTTTTGCGACAGCTTCCCATGAATTGAAAACCCCGATCACCATAATCAAAGGGCAGGTGGAAAGTATGATTATGGAAATTGGAAGATATAAGGACACGAGAACGATACTTCCGGAAACATTAAAAGAAATTGAAAATATGGAACAGCTTGTAAAGGAAATCCTGTCGATATCAAAGCTGGAAATGAATACAATGAGTCATACGGAGCTTCTTTCTCTTTCCAATATTCTGAAACGTGTATATAAACATCTTATCCCACTGGCCAATGAAAAACATATCCGTATTCAGAAGAATATTTCAGAAGATGTTATGATGATGGGAAATGAGCTGCTTTTGGAAAAAGCAGTCCATAATATCATCAGCAACGCAATACGGCACTCCCCTGTTGGTGCCGAACTGGGGTTAGAACTGTCTTTTGATTCTCTTCTTGTCAGAAACAGTGGTGTAAATATTCCGGATGAAGATTTGGATAAACTGTTTACTCCATTCTATTGTGTGGAAAAATCACATAATAAACTGACCGGCGGAAGCGGGTTGGGACTATATCTTGTAAAAATTATCTTGGAACAGCATGGTCTGTCATATACGATTGAGAACCGGCAAGACAGTGTCTGCTTCAAAATCACATTAAATTCACATAATCTAAATTAAAATTAAATGGAATCTAAATCGAAGTTAAACCGTCCTTTCTTATACTGCAGATATAAAGAAAGGACGGTGTTTTTATGAATGTAGGAAAGCGGGCATTTCTCTATCTGACCCGCAAAAAAGGAAAAAATTTATTGCTTGGAATAGTATTTCTATTGATTTCATTCTCCTTGCTGACAGGAAGTGTGGTCTATTTGGGGATCCGGCAGGTTTCTGAGGATTTGCGTTCCAATATTGGTGCTTCTTTCAATATCAGACCTTATGAACAGTTTGATATGAATAACGGACAGGTTTCCAGTAAGGGGACACCTGTCATTGATGAGCAGTCCATTCGGCGGGTTATTTCCATCGTTGGAAAAGATCTGAAATGCTACAATACAGAACACTCCGGCTATGTAAAGGGAGAAAACCTGTCATTTCTCGCAGGGACAGGACACAGTGAAGAAAGCAATATGGGAACTGTAAAAGCAGTGCGTGATTCCAGCTTGTGCCAAGCCTTTTTGGATGAGGAATACGAACTGGCAGAGGGGGAACATATCAGATCAGAGGACAACGGTAAAATTCTTATCAGTAAAGCCCTTGCCGAACAAAACAATCTTGCTGTTGGAGATAAGATAACCCTTACCCATGCAAAACTGGGTTCAGACGATGGTGTATATACAGACCTGATGAAAGAAAAAAGTGCATATGAAACAGTGGAAATCAAAGGAATCTACGATATAAAAAATGCTTCCGATAATGCGTTAAATCCGACAGTGAAAAAAGCCGAAAATCTTATTTTTTCAGATAGTCAACTGTTAATCAACTTGCAGGAGCAAGGTGTTTATGAGGGCGAGATTTCTTTTTTCATTGCCGACCCACTGCATCTTGACAAGATGGTATCAGAAATAAAAGGGATTGATTCGATTGCCTGGAACAACCATGTCATCAATACGAATGACTTCAAGTATTCTAAGATTGCAGAACAGCTTCAAAGTATGCAAAAGATCGTTGTCGCACTGATTGCGGTTGCTGCAGTATTGGGATTTCTGGTATTTATGCTGATACTGACATTCAGGATTCGTGGAAGAATGCAGAAAGCCGGCATTTTACTTGCCGTAGGAAAACCGAAACAGCGGATTATCGGGCAATTTCTGATAGAGGCAATGATTCTGCTGTGGATCGGCTTTCTAGTAGCAATCATTATCTTTCTTCCGCTTGCAGATACATTAAATTCATTCCTGTTTGATTCCATAACACAATCAACGATTCATAAGAATTACTTACAGCCAGATTTCCTGCATTTTGTCATATTGTTCATTTTAGAAAATCTGGGTGTTCTTCTGACAGTTCTTGTGTGCAGTGGAGCGATCCTGTCATTAAAACCGAAAGAGATTTTAACCAAAATGAGTTAGGAGGGTATTACAATGAATTTTTTGAAACGCGCTATAAAATACTGTGTCAGACAGAGATTACGTACGCTGTTGCTGTTTTTGACATTTACTCTGCTGTCTACAACCGTTTTGATTGCAGTTTCCAGCGAGGAAGCTGTTTTGCAAGGAACAAAGCAGATAGAGGAAACTGTAGGTGCTTCCGTTCGTATGGAAATTGACATGAACAATCAGAATAATTTTGGCCCGGCTGAGGATTTCGGAAATGGGGCTTCTGGATATACCTATAATGGCGACCGTATTACAGAAAAAATGATAAGTGCAATTTCAAAACTTCCCAATGTTGTGAGCTATAACGCTAAAATAGATGGTGGCTATTGGGGGATTCCGGAAAATTTCGAGCCGATTCCGGGCATGGTGAATGCACCAGGTTTGTCAATCCCTTATACTGCAGTATTGGATTCTTCTTTAGATATAAAATTTTTAAATGGAACATATAAACTGGAAGAAGGACGACATATTAATCCTGATGACTCTTGCACAGTTTTGATTTCAAAAGAATTGGCAGACAAAAACAATCTTTCTGTAGGAGATAAAATTACTTTTCAAGAGTTTGAAACAGGAAAAACGGAAAGTACCTTTACCATTGTAGGAATTTATAGTGGTACAGAGGGTACGACAAAACAAGCGATCACACCGGATGGGATTCCTGCAAACAGTGGTTATATTGATATGGATGGTCTGAAAAAGTTTTATGACGGAGTAAATGAAAAATTGGAGGGATATGACAATCTTGATATTTATACGCACTCTCCAGAGGAAGCCAAAGAGCTTATGGAAACCATCAAAAACCTTCCAGAAGTAAAAGGCAAAACATTTACTTTCGATGTCAACACAGAAGATTTTGACTTAGTATCCACCCCATTGTCTTCTTTTGGAAGTATGGTTGATACGGCTGTATTAACAATTACTGCAATTGGCATGCTTGTTATTGTATTGTTCCTTGTTTTATGGACGAGAAACCGTAAGAAAGAAATTGCTGTTTTACTTGCAGTTGGTCGAGGCAAGGCAGAAATTGTCGGACAGTTCCTGACAGAAAATATATTGATTGCAATACTATCCATGTTTGCGTCAACGGCATTATCTTTTGAGCTTGCAAATCAAATCGATTCATTCATTATCAGCAGATCGGGAGAAAATATATCCAAATTGACCGTTCAGATTGCCACATCAGATATGCTTAAAGTATTTGGCATTGGTGTTATTTTGATTTGTCTTGCGGTTATTGTTGCTTCCTATACGGTCATTCGTTTACAACCGAAAGATATTTTAACTAAAATGGAATAGGAGAAATGTGATTATGAGTATATTATCGTTTTCAAATTTAAGTTATAGCTATGACAAGAAAAAGAACATATTTAGTAATATCAGCGCAGAAATGGAACTGGGAAAAATATATGCGATTTTAGGACCGTCTGGTTGTGGCAAAACAACATTACTTTCTTTGTTGGGTGGATTAGATAGTCCTACCAAAGGCAAGATATTATTTAATGGAGAAGATATTACTGAAAAAGGATTCGCAAATCATCGCCGGAACCATGTTTCCTTTATTTTTCAAGCATATAATCTCATTGATTATATGACACCATTAGAAAACGTAAAATTGACAAGTAAATTACCACCGGAACCGGTTTTAGAAAAAATGGGATTGACGAAAGAGGAAATGAAACGGAATGTGTTACAACTTTCCGGCGGTCAACAACAACGTGTAGCGATTGCAAGGGCATTGGCTTCAGAAGCACCCGGTATTTTGGCTGATGTAAACTGAACCCCATGTGCTTACTGTACATAGCGTGTACACAGTAGGATTATATGACAATATAGGTACATGATACACAAGTAATGAGAAAAAATGTGTATG
>ENA-OYZR01000569-OYZR01000569.1-human-gut-metagenome-genome-assembly--contig:-NODE-569-length-9822-cov-6.104536_pt1 | contig 9822 bp, 9 predicted proteins | sample MGYA00243295_ERZ653487 | MGnify/ENA primary metagenome ERZ653487 (study PRJEB26926, sample SAMN06164926) | human gut metagenome | biome: ENVO:00009003; feature: ENVO:2100002; material: ENVO:00002003... | reverse complement strand
GAGATGCAGCGTAGTCTCGTGGGCTCGGAGATGTGTATAAGAGACAGGTTTCAATCAGCCTTTACAATACCTCTCCGCTTTTATTTATTGACATATATCTAATAATATTCTACAATTTTATTAGATATTTATCTATTATTTTAAGAAAGGTTGTGATCTGTATGTACCGTACCCTCCTAAAAAATCGGAACTATACAAAACTTTTGTCTGCCAATATGATCAATCGTCTTGGTGACGGGATTGATTCGATTGCATTCACATGGCTGACCTATGCTCTGACGAAAAATGCCAGTCTTTCTGCCATTGTGTTTGCAGCCAATGTCCTTCCTACTGTTTTATTCCAGCCACTGGCCGCTCCATTTGTGGACAGGATGCAAAAACAAAAGGTTATGGTGTGGTCTGATCTCCTTCGCGGACTCTCTCTTTCAGGATTTTTGCTGCTGTTTCTGACAGATTTTCTACAGCCATGGATGTTTGTTGCATTTACCTTTCTCTTTAATAGTATCGAGGCATTTCGCATTCCCGCCGGAGTTTCTTATCTGCCAAAAGTGCTTGCCAACGAAGAGCTTGACGAGGGCATCAACTTCAATCAGATCAGTTCTCAGGTCTGTATGATCGCAGGAACTGCTGCAGGAGGAGTTCTTGTGGCCATAGCCCCCGGCCTTGCCATCGGTCTGGATCTGCTGAGTTTTTTCCTTTCTGCATGCCTGATTGGTGCGATGAAGGTAGAAGAACATCTGGATATGGCTATTACGCAAACTAATTACTGGGAGAATCTAAAAGGAGGCGTTCTTTATTTTTGCAAAAACAAGTTGTTTCTTCTGTTTGTCAGCGGAGCTTTGTTATGCAATGCACTTGCCACGATCCTTTCCTCCCTTTCGGCGGCCTACATCAGCGGAACCTTGCACAAATCCTCAGAATACCTTGCCTGCGCTGATATTCTGACGATTTTATCGAGCCTGCTGCTTCTGTTTTTCTATCCGAAAATCCAGAAACTGATCCGGCCGTCTTTTGTCTATACCTGGTGTTCTCTTGGGATATGGGGACTCTTTTATCTGATTCTGGCAGTCCTTCCTTCCCTGAATGGAGGCATGACTCTGCCAGTATGGATTGGACTGTTTTGTATACAGGGATGCGGTATGGGAATTTTTCAGGCATTTCTCAATACTACGTTTGTCAAAATCGTAGAACCCGAATACCTTGCCCGCGCCGCCGGATTTTTTAATTCTGCCGGAAGTGCCATCATGCCGGTTCTCTCTTTTCTGCTTGCAGGAATTGTACATTATATAAAAATCCCCATGATCTTTCTTGGAACAGGGATCTTTTCTCTTCTGCTTCTTTTCCTTTTCAAGATCAGCAGATGTGGGGAATTTTTTGACCGGGAAATATCGAAACTCAAATAAGAATATTTAGATTAGAAAGGAATACTTTTAACCATGAACAAACTGACACCTGATTTATACGCAGAAGCATTTGGAATTTTAACACGAAAACTTTTAAAGGATGACTGTCTCGCGATGCGTAACAGCATTCTCGCAAAGCGGCCGGAAAAAGAACTGATCACAGAGCTTTTCCAACCTTTGCTGGAAATGATGGCAGCTTCCGAATCGCTCACACCGAATCTCTCAAATCCACTTTATACACAGCTTACACCGCCAGATGAGGGGAATGTTCCTACTTTTTTCATTCGTGATTTCTTTTACATCTACTATGATATCATGGAGCACGGCGTCTCTTTTGATGATATCTGCAGGCATTTTGAAGATGATCACGGCGCAAAATGGACCGCTTCCATCCTTCATCTTGAAGAAACGCCTTCCGATCCGGTATCCTGTGTCCTGAAAAGTTCTCTGGATGCTCCTGAAAAACTTGCCATGCTGCAGATTTTATTAGATGGAAAGACCTGGATAGAAGAATGTCTTCTCCTGTTAAAACAAATCGCCGCCGCAATTGAGCCGATTTTTAACAAATATCATTCTCTTTACACATACTGTGATACTCTGGTTTCCTCCAAAGACTGCCAGAAAATCCTGCTTCGCAGAATGGGAATGACGCTCCCACAGGACACCTGCATCCTCCCTTGTCTTTCCCTCTGTAATATGGCCGATTTTTATACTTCTTTTGCTGACAAAACACAACGTTCCAATATTGTCCGTCTGGGCATTCTGTTCTGCGCTATTGACACTTTTTCCCGGGAAGTATTCTCCACAGAGCAGCTCAGTGAACACCTAAAAATGTTCTCGGATCCAACCAAACTGGCAATCCTTTCCATTTTAAAAAAAGAACCCACTTACCAGAGTGATCTGGCAAAAAGGCTCTCTTTGACAACTGCGACCATTTCGCATCATATGAATCAGCTGTATCTGAATGGTTTTGTATGCCATGAAGTCCGCAATAACAAGCTGTACTATTTCTATCAGTCAGATATGGCAGAACATACGGTAAACCAGCTTTTTCAGTATCTGGATTCCTGATGGCCTTACTCAATCTGCCAGTCGATCGGTGTCACCCCATGTTCTTCCAGAAACTGATTGGTCTGGCTAAACGGCCTGCTTCCGAAAAATCCTCTGTATGCAGACAGGGGACTCGGATGCGGCGCCTCAAGGATCAAATGCTTCGGATTGTTCAGCATCCGTTTTTTGCGCTGTGCCGGCGCTCCCCACAGAATAAACACGATCGGCCGATCCTGTGCGTTGACTGCCATGATCGCTGCATCTGTAAATTCCTCCCAGCCGATTCCTCTGTGGGAATTTGCCTCATGCGCCCGCACCGTCAGCACCGTATTGAGCATCAGTACTCCCTGCTCGGCCCATTTTGTCAGACACCCGTGGTTCGGAATGGTACAGCCCAGATCATCCTGCAGCTCTTTATAAATATTAACCAGAGACGGAGGCACCTGCACTCCCTTTTTCACCGAGAAGCACAGCCCGTGCGCCTGATTGAAATTGTGGTACGGGTCCTGCCCCAGAATCACTACCTTCACATCTTTTAAAGGTGTCAGATGAAACGCATTGAAAATATCATTCGCCGGCGGAAAAATCTGTCTGGTCCGATACTCCTCATTGACCGTATTAAATAATGTTTTATAATAAGGTTTCTTAAATTCCCCCTTTAATGCTTCATACCAGTCTCCATTGATTCCAGACATGATGTTCACTTCCTCTCTTTTGTTTTATATTAGTCTGACGGAAATCCCCTGATCTCTCAAATATTCTTTGACCTGCCGGATCTCCAGTTCCTTATAGTGGAACAATGATGCCGCCAGTGCTGCGTCTGCGCCGCCGTCTGTCAGCGCCTCTTTGAAATGCTCCACGGTCCCCGCACCGCCGGATGCAATCACCGGAATGGACACGCTCTCTGCCACCGCTTTGGTCAGCTCCAAATCGTATCCTGCTTTTGTCCCGTCACAGTCCATACTTGTAAGAAGAATTTCTCCTGCGCCCAGACTTTCCACCTTTTTCGCCCATTCAATGGCATCGATCCCGACATCCACGCGTCCGCCGTTCTTATAAATATTCCAGCCGCTTCTATCCTCTCTCTTTCTGGCATCGATCGCCACCACTACACACTGGCTGCCAAATTTATCCGCTGCACCCCGGATCAGCTGCGGATTGGCGATCGCAGAAGAATTAATGGAAATCTTGTCTGCCCCCTCGCGAAGCAGTGCTTTAAAATCTTCCACTGTGCGGATTCCCCCGCCGACTGTAAACGGAATAAACACACACTTTGCCACTTCCCGTACCATATCGATCACTGTCCCGCGCCCGTCAGAAGATGCGGTAATATCCAGAAACACAAGTTCATCTGCACCTGCCGCGTCATACGCTTTCGCAATCTCTACCGGATCCCCGGCATCCTTTAAATCCACAAAATTCACGCCTTTTACAACTCGTCCGTTATTTACATCCAGACATGGGATAATTCTCTTCGTAAACATCGCCTCTTCCCCCTTACAGTTCTGTAAAATTTTTCAGGATCTTCAGACCTGTCTCACCGCTTTTTTCCGGATGAAACTGACAGGCAAATACATTTTCTTTTTCCACGGAAGCATGGATATGTACCCCATATTCGGCAGAAGCTTTCACGATCGACTCTTCTTCTGCTTCCAGGTAATAAGAGTGCACAAAATAAACATATGCGCCCTCTTCGATTCCCTGAAACAGCTTTCCATTATGCGCAAAATGCAGAGAATTCCATCCCATATGAGGAATCTTCAATCCTTTTTTTGCCGGAATCTTCTTCACTTCCCCTTTTAAAACCCCAAGGCCTTTCACTCCCAAAGCTTCATCACTCTTTTCAAACAAGAGCTGAAGACCAAGACAGATTCCAAGAAACGGGATTTTTCTTCTTACAGCTTCGCGGATCACTTCATCCAGTCCGGTTTTTTCAAGCTGTGCCATCGCGTTGCCAAACGCGCCGACACCGGGAAGTATGATCCTTTCGGCATTTAAAATCGTATCTGCATCATCTGTGATCACGACCTCCTGTCCGAGAGAGAGCAGTGCTTTTTCTACACTTTTGATATTTCCTGCGCCATAATCGATAATTACTGTCATGTATGTGCTCCTTTCATCTGAACGTTCTTTCCTATGAAAAAAGGCATACAAAACACCTCCTGTTTCCAGTTGGCACGTTGTATGCCTGCATTTGCAGATTATTTTATCGCATTTTGTTCTTCATGTAAAGCTGATTTCCCGTCCAGCTCAAACCAGAATTCCACACCATTGTCAAAGTTTCTGACCCCGTATTTCTGATGGAAGGACTCCATGATTGCTTTGACGATCGACAGTCCGATTCCGTTACCGCCATACTCTCTGGTATGTGCTTTGTCTACTTTGTAGAACTTGTCCCACAACTTTGCAAGATCCTCCTGAGGGATCGGATGACCACTGTTGAACACCGTCACCCGAACAATGTCATCTTTTGACAGGACACGGACTTCGATTCTGCGCTCATTGTCCACATGGTGGATCGCATTGGTGAGATAATTGCGGATCACCTGCTCTGTTTTGAACTCATCTGCCCACACATAGACCGGACTCTCACCGATAAAATCAATCTTCGCATCGGCCTGCTGGATCAGGATCTCACAGCTCTGGATCACACCCTGGATCAGTTTGGAGACATCAAAACGTTCGAATATAACTTCATCATTTCCAAACTCAAGCTGATTCAGCGTCAGAAGATTCTTGACCATGAGATTCATCTTGGAAGCTTCATCCATAATCACATCACAATAAAACTCCCGGCTTTCCGGATCATCACTGACGCCTTCTTTCAATCCTTCTGCATATCCCTGGATTAAAGCGATCGGCGTTTTTAACTCATGGGAAACATTGCCCAGAAATTCATTCCGCATATCTTCCATTTTTTCTTTCTTCTCAATATCCTTCATCAACTCATTATTGGCGCGCTTCAGTTCCGAAACTGTCTTCTCCAGACGCTCGGACATAATATTGAAATTATTCCCGAGCGTTCCGATCTCATCCTCTCCACCTCCGGTGTACCTTGCGTCAAAATCCAGCTCTGACATCCGTCTGGAAAGGGAAGCAAGCTGTGTGATCGGCTCTGTAATCTTTCTCGCAAACAAAGATACCAGAATTCCTCCCAGCACCAGTGCCGCAATTCCGACATAGACCAGCAGCTTGTTTGCAAGCGCCGTGCTCTCCCAGATACTGTCCAATGGACTCCTCAGAATAAAGATCGCTCCTTTAGAATAGGTTCCCCACATTTCCAGATAGTCAATTCCTGCTACCGGATCTCTGATCTTTCGTATTTCATAGTTGTCCGTACTTTTCAGAAGCTCTCCTTCATCCTGATTCTGATTAAATACATATCCGCGCAGCTGGCTGACAAGCTGTTCCTGATCTCCTCTCGGCGAGAAAATCACCTGATTATCCTGTAAGACAAGCATGGATATATTCGTACGCTCCATCACTTTCCACGCGCGCTCATCTTCCTTATTTCCCTGTGCCAGTGCCGTTCCTACTGTCTTATGCACTTCCAGAAGGTCCCTCTCCTTATGCATGATGTAGTATGTCTCCAGACACTTGGAATATACGAGAAACATCATGACCAGAATAAAAATGATCAGTCCGCTGAATACTACGGTCATCTGCCTTTTGATCGAATGTTTCATTACTCTACCTCAAACTTATAGCCCATCCCCCAGATGGTCTTGATATATTCTCCCTTGTCCCCCAGCTTGCTCCTGAGTTTTTTGACATGGGTATCAATCGTTCTGGCATCCCCGAAATAGTCGTAATTCCACACATTATTCAGAATCTTTTCTCTGGAAAGTGCAATTCCCTGATTCTCGATAAAATATGTCAAAAGCTCGAACTCTTTAAAACTCAGATCTACCGGTGATCCATCACTCATCACTGTATGTGCCGCTTTGTCCACCACGATTCCGCCGGCTGAAATCTCATCTGTGTTTCCGCTTCCCTGCGTCCTTCGAAGGATTGCTTCTACTCTGGCTACCAGGATTTTCGGACTGAACGGCTTGGAAATATATTCGTCCACTCCCAGATCAAATCCCTGCAGCTCATCCCGCTCTTCCGATCTTGCCGTCAGCATGATGATCGGCACCTTTGAATGCATACGGATCTCCCGACAAACCTGCCATCCATCCATCTTCGGCATCATCACATCTAAAATGACCAGCGCAATATCTTTATCCTCATAAAAATAGTCCATTGCCTCCATGCCGTCTGCGGCCTCTAACACGGTATATCCCTGCCTCACAAGAAAATCCTTTACCAGCTTTCTCATCCTGCTCTCATCATCTACTACTAAAATTTTCGTCTTATCCATCTTTTCCTCACTCCTCATCTTGCCACTCTTTGTTACTGTGAACAGCAACCACTCTTTAGCTTCATCATATCAAAGATTTATGTCCGTACTGTGAAATTTCTGAATTTATTCTACACTCTTTAATGACTCCACCATATCAATCTTTTTGAGTTTAAAATACATGACAAGATTTACAAATACAGAAAATGCAAGTGTAATCAGAAAACTGTATCCATAACTGGACATTTCAATACTGCGTCCGAACATCGCAGAATCTACTTCTACTGTCACGATCACAAACCGGTGCAGAATACTTCCGAGAATAATACCGGCAACGCCGCCGATTACAGTCAGTATCATATTTTCCCTGTATACATATGCCGATACTTCATTATCATAAAATCCAAGTACCTTCAATGTTGCCAGTTCTCTTCTTCTCTCTGTAATGTTGATACTGTTGAGGTTATACAATACGACAAATGCCAAAAGCCCTGCCGAAATAGCCAGCACTGCCATTACAATATCCAGACTTCCAAGCATGTCATCCAGCTGATCTTCAATGGAATCTGTATAGCTGATATTCAGTGCTCCTTCTCCTTTCAAGATATCCTCTCCCAAAATCTCCAGCTGATCTTCATATCCTTTTTTCATCTGGAAATACACACTGTTATACTGCGGCTCTTCCCCATACAAAGACTGGTATATTTCAGGACTCATATACAGATAGTGCCCGATATAATTTTCGCAGATCTTTCCGACCTTTACTTTGACATCTTCTTTTCCTGTCTGGCAGAGCGTGATCGTATCCCCTTCCTTTACTTCCAGAAGTTTCGCTGTCTTCTCTGTAAGGATTACCCCTTCCGTCTCCAGATCATACTGTGTATAAGATCTGCGATCACGAAATACTACCATTTCTTCAAAGTCCTGCAGATCTTCCGGAACATTCAGATATACTTCCTGTTCTTCGTTCCCATGTTTTACCTTCATCTGACCAAGATATCCCACCGCAGTCTTATCTACCTGATCATTCCAGTACAACTCCTGTTCCACATTATTCTGCTCCTGCTTACTGGCGCTGGTATTTAAAATAATATTGGCATCATAGAGCTGAAGTTCATGATACTGAAGCTTCGCAATATCAACAATAGAATCCCGCAGGCCAAATCCCACTAAAAGCAGAGCCATACACCCGCCAATTCCAAACACTGTCATAAAAAACCGCTTCTTATAACGCAGCAGATTCCGGATTGTTGCCTTCCAGATAAAATTGAACTGGCTCCACAAGGATGGAATCTTCTCCAGAAATACTCGTTTTCCTTTTTTCGGGGCAGGCGGACGCATCAATTCCGCAGCCTGTTCTCTCAATTCTTTATAGCAAGAGAACAATGTAGCTCCCATCGTACACAACAGAGCCGTCAGTGACGCTGAAACTCCATAGTAAAGGTTATATGGAATCACAGCCGTATTCATATGAGGATACATAATTCCATAAGCTGTCACAATAATATAAGGAAGGATTTTTTCTCCAACCAGCACACCGGACACACAGCCTCCCACTGTCGCCCAGAATGCATATCCCAAATATTTTCCGGCAATGGAACGTCTGGAATATCCCAGCGCTTTGAGTGTTCCGATCTGAGTCCTCTGCTCTTCCACCATACGCGTCATAGAAGTCAGACTGATCAACGCCGCAACTAAAAAGAATAAAACAGGAAATGCTCTCCCGATGGCCCGCATTCGGTCGGCATTCTCTCCGTAGCCACTGTACTCTGTCAGATCTTCCCTGTCATTTACATACCACTTTCCCTGTTCCAGGCTTGTCTTTTGCTGCTCAATCTGCTGTTGGATCTGAGGTGCTGCAATTTCCATCGCCTCCGATGGAACTTCTGCCAGTAATTCTGCCTGCTTTTGGTCCATCTGCTGCATCAGCTCTTCCCGACGGATATCCTCACGCTCCGACTGGATCGCTTCCACCTGCTTTTTCGTCTCATCCACCAGGTTATCATACTCTTTTGTAAAAGCAGTCTCTTCTTTTGCGCCTTTCACCTGAATTGAAATTTCTGTATACGCATCCATCTGAAAGCTTTCCGGAAGTACCGATATAAAACCACTGACACTTCCGTTTCCGATCATACTGCTTCCTCTGGAAAAGGAAATGTACTCCGGACTGCTCACACTTCCCACGATCTGAAAGGTGCTCTGTGTCAGTTCTTCTGTCACTTCCGTATCCTCATCCTTCAGAAATGTGATCTTATCTCCGATCTGATATCCGCTGGATGCCAGAAAATCTGCATCTGCCACGCACTCGTCCGCTTTCTCGGGCATACGCCCCTTTTCTACCTTCAGCTCATTTATCCCATCCTGAGAGGAAAAAATATGTACGACCTTCTGACTGCCGTCCACATCACATAAGGCATCCATGGAATAGACAGGCTGTGCCTGTTCCACTCCCTTGACCTCCCGTATCGCCTGCAAGTCATCCGCTGTCAGCCCCATCGTACTGACTACCTGCAGATCCATCAGCTTACTTTTGTCAAAATACGCGTCTCCCGATAAGCGCATATCCGGTTCCGCTGCCCGGATTCCCGAAAAAAACGCAGTTCCTATGGCAACAATGAAAAAAATGGAGAGAAATCTTCCGAAGCTCTTTCGTATTTCCATATAAAAATCTTTTCGCAGTGCTTTTTTTCTCATCTCATCCCCCTACCACTCAATCTCATCTATGGATATCGGATTCTCGTTTACTTTCATACTGGATACTTTTCCGTTTTTGATCTTGATCAGACGGTCGGCCATCGGTGCCAGTGCCGAGTTGTGTGTGATCACGATCACCGTCATTCCCTTTTCCCTGCACATCTCCTGCAAAAGCTTCAGGATCGCCTTTCCGGTATTATAATCCAGTGCTCCGGTCGGCTCATCACATAAAAGAAGCTTTGGATTTTTAGCCAGAGCTCTTGCGATAGAAACTCTCTGCTGCTCCTGTCTCTTATACACATCTCCGAGCCCACGAGACTACGCTGCATCTCG
>ENA-OYZR01000561-OYZR01000561.1-human-gut-metagenome-genome-assembly--contig:-NODE-561-length-9931-cov-4.825638_pt1 | contig 9931 bp, 6 predicted proteins | sample MGYA00243295_ERZ653487 | MGnify/ENA primary metagenome ERZ653487 (study PRJEB26926, sample SAMN06164926) | human gut metagenome | biome: ENVO:00009003; feature: ENVO:2100002; material: ENVO:00002003... | reverse complement strand
TGCGGGAACTGACTGTTTCACAGGAATCGGATTTTTCAGAGCCACTGCCGTCTCCATTTGAAGATTTTGTGATCAATCGTCCGGAAAGCACGGCGTCGGATGCGAGCGCAGTGGATACTCCATTATGGGAGAATGAACCGGAACCGGCAGAAGAGGGCAACATGACGCAGGAGGATGTTCCGGAAGAGTCAGTCCGTACAAGGAAGAAGACCAAGGCGAGTGCGGCAGCTGTGGAAGCAGAGACTGTTCAGGTAGAACAGAGTATCAAAGAGCAGGAGCAGCAGCCGAAGAAAGTGTACAAGATTCCGCCAATGAATCTTCTGACAAAAGGGAAAAAGGGCGGCGGAGACTCGGATGCCCAGTTGCGCGCCACGGCCCAGAAACTGGAGCAGACCCTGCAGAATTTCGGGGTTCGCGTTCATGTAACAAATGCAAGCTGCGGACCGTCTGTGACGCGGTATGAGCTGCAGCCGGAACAAGGTGTGAAGGTAAGTAAGATTGTAGGTCTGGCAGATGACATCAAATTAAATCTGGCAGCGGCAGATATCCGGATCGAGGCGCCGATTCCGGGAAAAGCAGCCGTTGGGATTGAGGTCCCGAACCAGGAGAATACGGCAGTGATGCTTAGGGACCTGTTAGAATCCGGGGAATTTAAAAATTCCACAGCGAATATTCCGTTTGCCGTGGGAAAAGATATTTCAGGAAAGACGATGATCGCAGATATCGCAAAGATGCCGCATTTACTTGTGGCAGGAGCGACAGGATCCGGAAAGTCGGTATGTATCAATACGCTGATCATGAGTATTTTATACCATGCAGATCCGGAAGAAGTAAAACTGATCATGGTGGATCCCAAAGTAGTGGAACTAAGTGTCTATAATGGAATTCCGCACTTGCTGATCCCGGTCGTGACGGACCCGAAAAAAGCAGCAGGCGCTCTGAACTGGGCAGTCGCTGAGATGATGAAGCGGTATCAGCTGTTTGCCCAGCAGAATGTCCGGGATCTGAAAGGATACAATGAAAAGATTGCGCAGATGACAGAAGAAGGAGCTCCGAAAAAACTGCCGAAGATTGTGATCATTGTAGATGAGCTGGCGGATCTGATGATGGTGGCGCCGGGGGAAGTAGAAGGCGCGATCTGCCGTCTGGCGCAGCTTGCCAGAGCGGCGGGACTGCATCTGATCATTGCAACACAGCGGCCTTCGGTGAATGTCATCACAGGTCTGATCAAGGCCAATATGCCGTCCAGAATCGCATTTTCTGTCTCATCAGGAGTAGATTCCAGGACGATCATTGATATGAATGGAGCGGAGAAACTGCTTGGAAAGGGAGATATGCTGTTTTATCCGACAGGATATCCAAAACCGGTCCGTGTGCAGGGATCCTTTGTTTCAGATAAAGAAGTGCAGAAGGTTGTGGACTATCTCATCGAACACAACGGAAATGCCTCCTACAGTGAAGAAGTGGAGGAGCACGTAAATTCCGATCTGCCGTCACCGGTTCCTGGGATACAGGGAGCCGGGGTGCAGGATAATGCAAATGAGCAGGATGCATATTTTGCAGATGCAGGACGGCTGATCATTGAAAAAGAAAAAGCATCCATTGGAATGCTCCAGAGGATGTTTAAAATCGGCTTCAACCGGGCAGCCCGGATTATGGATCAGCTTGCCAGTGCAGGAGTGGTCGGAGAAGAAGTCGGAACAAAACCAAGAAAAGTACTGATGACAAAAGAAGAATTTGAACAGTACATTCAGGAAAATTTATAATGCAGTGGAGGAAGAAATGATGAAAACAGATATTCAGATCGCACAGGAAGCAGAATTAATGCACATCAAAGACGTGGCAGCGTCTATCGGAATTTCAGAAGAGGAACTGGAGTTTTATGGAAAGTACAAAGCGAAGCTCTCCGATGAACTCTGGGAGAACGTAAAAGACCGCAAGGATGGAAAACTGGTTCTTGTGACAGCCATCAATCCGACCCCGGCAGGAGAAGGAAAGACCACGATCACAGTAGGTCTGGGTGAGGCATTTGCAAAAATGAATAAAAAGGCAATCATCGCACTGCGTGAACCATCTCTTGGACCATGTTTTGGAATCAAAGGCGGAGCAGCAGGAGGCGGGTATGCACAGGTTCTCCCAATGGAAGATCTGAATCTGCATTTCACCGGAGATTTCCACGCGATCACTTCTGCGAATAATCTGCTGGCTGCCATGTTGGATAATCACATTCAGCAGGGCAATGCATTGGGAATTGATCCGAGAAATATTGTCTGGAAACGCTGCGTGGACATGAACGACAGAGTTCTTCGCAACATCGTAGTAGGACTTGGAAACAAGATGGATGGAATGGTGAGAGAAGACCATTTTGTGATCACAGTCGCATCTGAGATCATGGCAATCCTTTGTCTTGCAGATGATCTTGCAGATCTGAAACGCCGCCTGGGACGAATCATCGTGGCATATACATTTGAAGGCAATCCGGTAACAGCAGACGATCTTCAGGCAACAGGCGCCATGACTGCACTGTTAAAGGATGCGATCAAACCGAATATGATCCAGACACTGGAGCACACACCGGCACTGGTACACGGCGGACCGTTTGCCAATATCGCACACGGCTGCAACAGTGTCCGCGCGACAAAGCTGGCTTTAAAAATCAGCGATATTACAATTACAGAAGCCGGATTCGGAGCGGATCTTGGAGCTGAGAAATTTATGGATATCAAATGCCGTAAAGCGGGATTAAAACCGGACGCAGTGGTACTTGTAGCGACAGTGCGGGCACTGAAATACAATGGCGGAGTTGCAAAACAGGATCTGGGCGAAGAAAATCTGGAAGCACTGAAAAAAGGAATCGTGAATCTGGAAAAACACATTGAGAATATTCAGAAATACGGCGTTCCTGTTGTAGTAACACTGAATTCCTTTGTTACAGATACGGAAGCGGAAAATGAATTTATCCGCAGCTTCTGTGAAGAAAGAGACTGTGAATTCGCCCTTGCAAAGGTATGGGAAAAAGGCGGAGAAGGCGGAATCGAACTGGCAGAAAAAGTGTTGGATACACTGGAGAATAAGGAAAGCAATTTCCATGTACTGTATGAGGATGAACTTTCTCTGACAGAAAAGATCGAGAAGATTTCAAAAGAGATTTACGGGGCAAACGGTGTTGTCTATGAGCCGGCTGCAAAGAAACAGCTTGCGAAGATCGAAGAGATGGGATTTGGACATTTCCCTATCTGTATGGCAAAGAATCAGTATTCTCTGTCAGATGATGCGAAAAAACTGGGACGTCCGGAAAACTTTGACATCCATATCCGTGAAGTTTATGTCAGCGCAGGTGCCGGATTTGTCGTTGCTCTGACAGGTGCGGTGATGACAATGCCTGGACTTCCGAAAGTCCCTGCTGCAAATAACATCGATGTAACAGATGACGGTAAAATTACAGGACTGTTTTAAAGGAGTATTGAATGGCACAGATAATTGACGGAAAACGAATTGCAAAAGAAATCAAAGATAAATTGAAAGAAGAAGTATCCGTGCTGAAAGAAAGAGGCACCAAGATCTGTCTGGCAGTGATTCAGGTAGGGCAGGATGCGGCTTCTTCGGTATATGTAAACAACAAGAAAAAGGCGTGCGCCTATATCGGGATCGACTCCGTTTCGTATGAGTTAAAAGAGGCTACAACAGAAGCGGAACTGGTAGAATTGATCGAGAAACTGAATCATACAGAGAAGGTACATGGAATCCTGGTACAGCTTCCGCTTCCGGCACACATTGATGAAGACCGGATCATACGTACGATTTCACCGGACAAGGATGTAGACGGATTTCATCCGGTGAACGTGGGACGGCTCTGGCTCGGAGAGACCGGATTTGTATCCTGCACACCGGCGGGGATCATTCAGCTTTTGAAGTATTCCGGAATTGAGATTGCAGGAAAAGAGTGCGTGGTGATCGGGCGAAGCAACATTGTAGGAAAGCCGATGGCAGCACTGCTTCTGCGTGAGAATGGGACCGTGACGGTTGCACATTCCAGGACAGCAGATCTAAAAGAAGTGACACGCAGAGCAGATATTCTGATCGCAGCAGTCGGACAGACCAAGATGATCACAGCAGAGTACATAAAAGAAGGCGCGGTTGTGATCGATGTGGGAATGCACAGAGATGCCCAAAACCATCTCTGTGGAGATGTGGATTTTGAGGATGTGTATTCCAGGGCATCTGCCATTACGCCGGTACCTGGCGGGGTAGGTCCGATGACAATCGCCATGCTGATGAACAATTGCGTGCAGGCCGCACGCGATTAGGAGGAACTAATATGAGATGTACGCATTGTAATGCGATTATTCCGGAAGGCTGGATGCGTTGTCCCAGATGTGGAAAAGAAGTTCAGATCGTCCCTGATTACAATCCTCTGGATGATGTTCTTACACAGGAAGTAAAAGGCTCGGTCGAAGATGTTACCAGGCAGCTTCAGACAAAGGATGTCCGTGATTTTGGCAGAAGACAGGAAGTGTACCAGTCAAAAGCAACGCGGGTGCTCAGTCAGGAAGAGCTGGATGAAATACAGGCCGGGCGAGAGCGTGCGGCGAGAAACAGATCCCGTGCAGAGGCGAAACGAAAACAGCAGGAACGAAAAAAGCAGCTGGTTCGCAGAAGACGGAAAGTGCTTTTGATCCTGTTTCTGGTCCTGTTGATTTTTGGAGCGGCGTTCGGCTATTTTCTGTATCAGAATTCTTATGTGGGAAAAGTGGCAAAAGGGTACGATGCACTGCAGATGAAAGAATATCAGACAGCAGAAAAATACTTCAAACATGCGATTGGAAAGAATGCCCAGAGGGCAGAGGCATATTCCGGTCTGGCAGAGACTTATATGGAACAGGATGAAGGGGATGAGGCAGAATCCGTATTTCTTTCTGCTATTGCTTCTTATCCATCCAACGAAGAACTGTATCGGGCAGCAATCAGCTTTTATGAGGAGACAAAGCAGCTTGATAAGATTTCCGAGATTCTCGAGGACTGCGATGACGAATCCGTGCTTTCCAGTCTGAAAGCATATGTTTCTACAGAGCCGGTCTTCAGTCTGGATGATGGAAAATATAGTGAAGTACAGGAAGTGACACTGTCCGCATCAGGGGAGACCATTTACTACACGACAGATGGAACGAATCCGACTTCGTCCAGCACAAAGTATACCGAGCCGATTCTTTTAAATGAGGAAGGAAAGACGCAGATTAAGGCGATTGCCTATAACAAAAAGAAAATCCCAAGTCTGGTGGTCTCAAAAACTTATGAGATTGAATTTCCGGTAGCGGATGCACCGGTTGTAACACCGTCCACGGGGCAGTACAGTACAGCGACGCAGATCAGTATTACCGTGCCGGAAGGCTACACAGCTTATTACACGACAGATGGTTCCACGCCGACAACTGAATCTTCCTTGTATACCGGACCGATCGAGATGCCAGAAGGGCAGACGCTGTTCAGTACAGTTCTGGTGGGTAAGACCGGAAAAATGACACAGATAACAAAACGAAATTATATTTATCAGCCGCAGTAAAAGCGGCTGATTTTTTTAGATAAACACTTTGTAAAAATGCAAGGGGATTTTCTAACAAAAATGAGCCTGGTTTTTTGTACATTATTTAACGAAAAAAAACGGCAGTTTTGTTGTGTGAAAAGTTTCACAGTGGTATAATGGTTTTAGTTGAAATCAACAGACTTTAATCAAAGGAGATGCAGGATAATGAGCAGATTTTGTTTACCAAGAGACATTTATCACGGAAAAGGATGTTTGGAAGAATTAAAGAACCTGAAAGGAAAAAAAGCAATTCTTGTAGTGGGCGGCGGTTCCATGAAACGTCAGGGATTTCTTGACAGAGCTGTAACATATTTGAAAGAAGCAGGAATGGAAGTCCAGTTATTTGAAGGCGTTGAGCCGGATCCGTCTGTAGAGACAGTTATGAAAGGTGCCGAGGCAATGCGTGCATTTGAGCCGGACTGGATCGTGGCAATGGGCGGCGGTTCTCCGATTGATGCTGCAAAAGCAATGTGGGCATTTTATGAGTATCCGGATGTAACATTCGAGGATCTGTGCATTCCGTTTAATTTCCCGGAACTGAGACAGAAAGCAAAATTCGCAGCGATTCCATCTACATCAGGAACAGCTACAGAAGTAACAGCATTCTCTGTTATCACAAACTATCAGACAGGTGTAAAATATCCGCTGGCTGACTTTAATATCACACCGGATGTTGCGATCGTTGATCCGGATCTTGTGGCAGGTCTTCCTGTAAAACAGGTTGCATACACAGGTATGGATGCACTGACACATGCGATCGAAGCATATGTTTCTACACTCAACGGACCATTTACAGATCCACTTGCACTGCAGGCAATTGAGATGGTACTGGATAATCTTCCGGCATCTTACAACTGCGATATGGATGCAAGAGAGCAGATGCATTATGCACAGTGTCTGGCAGGTATGGCATTCTCCAATGCATTGCTTGGAATCGTACACTCTATGGCACATAAGACAGGTGCAGCATTCTCAACAGGACACATTCCTCACGGATGTGCGAATGCGATCTATCTTCCATATGTTATCAAATACAACGCAAAAGATCCGGTTGCAGCAAAACGTTATGCTGAGATCGCACGCAGAATGGGACTTCCGGGAGCATCTGAGAAAGCACTCATCAACAGTCTGGTTGAAAAGATCGATGACTTTAATGTCAAACTGAACATTCCAAAGACTCTCAAAGACTTCGGAATCGAGGAAAATGAATTCAAAGAAAAAGTTGCCAAGATTGCAGAACTGGCAGTAGGTGATGCATGTACAGGATCTAATCCTCGTGCAATCGATCCTGCAACAATGGAAAAATTATTCACGTGTACATATTACGGAACAGAAGTTGATTTCTAATCAGGCTGTCCGCTTGTGGATGAACGGGAAAGGGACAGGCACAGTACAAAAGCGGTGCCTGTCCTTTTTGCAGACAGAAGAGAAAAATCACGGAAAGAACTATTGCCATTATGCCATTTTTGGCGTATTATTAAAAAAGGTGATTTATTACAAGGAGGAAGAACATGTATAAGATTTTAAAAGCAGAAAAATTGTCTGAGAATATTTTTCTGATGGATGTGCATGCACCAAGGGTTGCGAGTCATTGTGAGCCGGGGCAGTTTGTTATCGTAAAGATGGACGAGAAGGGGGAGCGTATCCCGCTTACTATTTGTGATTATGACAGAGAAGCCGGAACGATCACGATCGTGGTTCAGGAAGTCGGAGCTTCTACTGTGAAGATGTCTGAACTCAAAGCCGGAGATTCTTTCCGTGACTTTGTAGGTCCGCTTGGATGTGCCTCTGAGTTTGTTGAGGAAGATATCGAAGAATTGAAAAAACAGAAGATTTTATTTGTTGCGGGAGGACTTGGTACAGCTCCTGTATATCCTCAGGTGAAATGGCTTCATGAGAGAGGAATAGACGCCGATGTGATCATCGGAGCAAAAACGAAGGATCTTGTGATCATGGAGAAAGAGATGGAAGAAGTTGCCGGAAATCTCTATGTGACAACGGATGACGGCTCTTATGGACGCTCCGGTATGGTGACGCAGGTGATCAAAGATCTGGTAGAAAAAGAAGGAAAACATTATGACAAGTGTGTTGCGATCGGACCGATGATTATGATGAAATTTGTCTGTCTGCTGACAAAGGAACTGAATCTTCCAACGATCGTCAGCATGAACCCGGTTATGGTAGATGGTACCGGAATGTGCGGAGCATGCCGTCTTCAGGTTGGAGATGAGATTAAGTTTGCATGTGTAGACGGGCCGGAATTTGATGGCCATCTTGTAGATTTTGATCAGGCGATGAAGAGAAGCCAGATGTACAGATCAGTAGAGGGAAGAGCAATGCTGAAATTACAGGAAGGCGATACTCATCACGGCGGATGCGGACATTGTGGAGGTGACGAGTAATGGCAAAAGGAATGGTGAGAGTACCTGTCAGAGAACAGGATCCAAAAGTACGTGCAACAAATTTTGAAGAAGTTTGTCTTGGATATAATCAGGAAGAGGCAATGGAAGAGGCAACAAGATGCCTGAATTGTAAAAATGCAAAATGTATCGAAGGATGTCCGGTATCGATCAATATTCCGGCATTTGTTCAGGAAGTAAAGGAAGGAAATATCGAGGAAGCATACAAGATCATCGGACAGTCTTCCGCACTTCCGGCAATCTGTGGACGTGTCTGCCCGCAGGAGTCTCAGTGTGAAGGAAAGTGTATCCGTGGTATCAAAGGAGATCCGGTATCCATCGGAAAACTGGAGCGTTTTGTGGCAGATTATGCACTGGAGCATGACATCAAACCAGAAGGTGCAAAAGAACAGAACGGTCATAAGGTAGCTGTGATCGGTTCCGGACCATCCGGACTCACCTGCGCAGGCGATCTGGCAAAGATGGGATATGATGTGACGGTATTTGAAGCACTTCATGAACTGGGAGGAGTACTTGTTTATGGTATTCCGGAATTCCGTCTTCCAAAAGACAAAGTAGTTGCAGCAGAGGTTGAGAACGTAAAATCTCTGGGTGTTAAGATTGAGACCAACGTTATCATTGGTAAATCCGTAACAATCGACGAGCTTCTTAAAGATGAGGGCTTTGAGGCTGTATTTATCGGATCCGGTGCCGGACTTCCTATGTTCATGGGAATCCCGGGTGAGAACGCAAACGGCGTATTCTCCGCAAACGAGTTCCTGACCAGAAACAACCTGATGAAAGCATTCCGCGATGATTACGATACCCCGATCGCACACGGCAAGAAGGTTGCTGTAGTCGGCGGCGGCAACGTAGCCATGGACGCTGCAAGAACAGCACTGCGTCTTGGCGCTGAGGTACATATCGTGTACCGTCGTAGTGAGGCAGAGCTTCCGGCCCGTGCAGAGGAAGTTCATCATGCAAAAGAGGAAGGTATCATCTTCGACCTTCTGACCAACCCGGTAGAAATTCTGACCGACGACAAAGACTGGGTAACCGGTATCCGCTGCATCCGTATGGAACTTGGCGAGCCGGACGCTTCCGGAAGAAGAAGACCGGTTGAGATTCCAGGATCTGAGTTCGAAATTGAAGTAGACGAAGTTATCATGTCTCTTGGTACTTCCCCGAACCCGCTGATTTCTTCCACCACCTACGGTCTGGATGTCAACAGAAGAAAATGTATCGTAGCTGAGGAAGAAACCGGAAAGACCAGCAAAGAGGGCGTTTACGCCGGCGGTGACGCTGTAACAGGTGCAGCAACCGTTATCCTTGCTATGGGTGCCGGAAAAGCCGGAGCTAAAGGAATTGATGAGTATATCAAAAGCAAAAATGCATAAGGCATTGCTTTTCTAAACTAAAAGCCATATAGACGCGGACAAAAAGTGATCTATATGGCTTTTGGTGTTTTTGACAGATATCCGAAAGGGTTTTAAGATTACAGAATGAAAATTACGATATTAACAGTAGGAAAAATCAAAGAAAAATATCTGCGGGATGCGATCGCCGAGTATTCGAAGCGCCTCAGCCGCTATGCAAAGCTGGAAATTATCGAGGTGGCGGATGAAAAAACGCCGGACAGCGCGAGTGAAACCGTAGAGACGAATATCAAAAATAAAGAAGCAGAGCGCCTTCTCAAATATATCCGGGATGACGCTTATCTGATTACATTGGAAATTAAGGGAAAACAGCTCACATCCGAGGAGCTGGCCCAGAAAATAGATACGCTCGGCGTGCAGGGAACGAGCCATATTATTTTTGCGATCGGCGGTTCCTTAGGGCTTGGCGAGGAAGTTCTGAAGCGTTCGAACTATGCGCTCAGTTTTTCGAAAATGACATTTCCGCATCAGTTGATGCGGGTTATTCTGCTGGAACAGATTCTGTCTCTTATACA
>ENA-OYZR01000470-OYZR01000470.1-human-gut-metagenome-genome-assembly--contig:-NODE-470-length-10849-cov-9.418473_pt1 | contig 10849 bp, 6 predicted proteins | sample MGYA00243295_ERZ653487 | MGnify/ENA primary metagenome ERZ653487 (study PRJEB26926, sample SAMN06164926) | human gut metagenome | biome: ENVO:00009003; feature: ENVO:2100002; material: ENVO:00002003... | reverse complement strand
GCAAAAGAATAGAATGAAGATTCTTTTTCTGCCCCCGTTCTGAGTGATGACGGACGGTAAAGCGTCATCCTGAACGAATGTGAAGGATCTGTATCCGTGATGAGGAAAGCCGTAAGAAGATAAAAGCTATCAGCTGTGAGCTGTTAGCCGTTAGCTGTGAGCTGTTAACCGTTAGCTGTGAGTTGAAAGCCGAAGCATATGATTTCCATTAGGTGTCATACGAAACATCAGCAAAGGATCTGCTGCCGTGGATGAGAAAGCGGTATGAGTAGAGGTATTCGTAGAATAGTATGCATTATGTGGTAATAAGATAAATGTTTTGCTATAATAAAAACAGAGGTTGTTTAATAAAATAAGTGTTGAAAGGAAAGCGGGGAAATCCGGCAGGAATTTTCCTGTTTACGGATTCTGTATCCTGCTTTTCAGGCAAATGAAGTGTTATGGGGAGAGGTGATGTAAAAGCAGTATCGGCAGCATGGGGATGGTGCTTCTTTTTATTGCGTTTCTAAATTATATTGTTTTTTTATGGGAGGAAAACATGAATCACATCTACAAAGTCATTTGGAGTCGAGTGAAGAACAGTTATGTCGTCGTTTCAGAAATTGCGGGCACAGCGAGAAAAAGTGGGGGGGTAAGAGTCTCTAAAAACGCGCTGGCAGCAGTTTTAGCGGCTTTTTTATTGACAGGGATTTCTGTAAGCCCTGTATCTGCGGCGCTTGACGGGGTCAATACGTTTGTAGAACCGGGGAATCAGAATATTAAAATCGGGAATGATATTGATTTAAGAAATAACAGTACGAAAAACGGTGCCATTGCGATAGGCGATCACGCCCAGATTGATGATTATGTTATGCAGGAAGGCAGTATTGCCATCGGCAAGAATGCTTTTGTAGAAAACATGTGGGGAACGCAGGACAAAATATTCCGTTTCGGGATGCATTCGACGGATCCTTCCCGTACAGACCATTTACTGCCGGCAGGGATTGCCATTGGGCAGAATACTTATGCCCGCAGCGGCAGTCTGATGATCGGCGACCATAAGTATGTCGGCGTCTTGGGAGATACCACGGTAAATTCCAATACGGATAATGAAAAGCGTAAACTGTCCGTCTTGGTAGGCGCGACCACCGTCGGGCTGAACAGTTATTCTGCCGGTGCGTTTGCGACGACGACCGGCGCCTACTCCATCATGACGAATGCGTATGACGGAAATACGAACCAGGGATTTGCTGCCCAGAATTTCGGGGCGGTTATCAACGGATCCTTTAACAGCATTGAATCAAAAACGTCAGGCAGCAGTGTATCGGGAATCGCCAATGCGGTCGTAGGGACTGCCAATCGGACCCATAACGCAAACGGTACCTTGGTTTTCGGTGCGGGCAATGAAGTAACCAATTCAGTGGACAATATAGCGGATCCCATGTCACTTTTGACTAATAGCCCCAAAGAATTGGCGGAAAAACTCAGAGAGGGGATACGGAGAAATGATTCCGGCGGCGCTGTCCTTGCTGTCGGCGGCGGAAATAAAGCAGACTACGCATACCGCTCCCAGCTGATCGGGGTGGGAAATACTCTGGAAGGAACCGCAGCGGAAAAGGCTGCTTACAATTTACTGAACGGTTATAGAAATACCGTAACCAAGGCCGAACACGTGTCCGTGATTGGCTCCGAGAATACCGTTGAAAACAGCAAGAGTCAGACCGTCATCGGGGACAGCAATAAGATTACCGATAGAAATGCCGGTACGGTTTCCGGGAAACAGGAAGAAAGGACGAAGAATGTGTCCGACCTTGTCATCGGCAAGGGAAATGATATTTCCGGCAACGACACCTATATGAAAGGGTATGAGAGCCTGACTGTTATCGGGAATAATAACAAAGCAGTCAATCCCAGCTCGTCTATCGTGATCGGGGATAATCAGAAGTTATCAGCGATTAAAGAATCTGTTGTTATCGGTTCCATGACACCGGAAGAAAAGGCCGATCCCGATATCGGGCAGAAACATGCCAGTGTCGTTGTCGGGTATCATGCCCAGAGCGGGACCAGAGACGGCGGCGGAATGAATGTGGCTCTTGGCCATGGCGCAAAAGCTTATGGCTGGCAGGAGACCGTGACAGGGATCAAATCCATTGTGGAGGCAGGCTCCGGCTATGACGGTTATCTGGCTTCTGTCTATGGCGGTCTTAATACCGTAGCGTCAAATAAGGCGGACCAGAATGATGGGATGGCAAACACCATCGTCGGTACCCTGAACAAAACAGAAGGCGCCAATGGGGCACTCGTTTTCGGCGCGGGCAATAGCGTTACACATTCTTTCGGGACGGCACCGACCGATGAAGATGGAAACAGTATGAATGAGCATTGGAGCGATGCCATACTTGGAGGAGGACAGAAGTATGCTATGGGAGAAGGACCGCTGGGCCATGATGAGCTCAGGAAAGCGATGGGACTGGCCATGTCGACCGGCGGCGGCTCCGTGGTCACCATGGGGAATGGAAATACCTCAGATTATGCCGTCCATTCCCAGATCATCGGCTCCGGAAATATCCTTACAGGTACAGCAAATACACCCAGCATCAATAATACGATCAACGGATATGGAAATACAGGCAGGAATGTGGAACGTATGTCTATGATGGGGACCGGGAATAATATGTCCGGCAGTACGGCCGATGTAGTGATTGGGGATTATCACCATATGGACGGCGGTAAAAACAATGTAATTCTTGGATCCATGGCTACGGAAAAGAAGACTGTAACGAAAACGTATATGATGAAAGATGCTTCGGGCAATGTTATTCTTGAAAAGAAATATAAGGTGACGGAAAATGTACCGATTAAATCGCATACGGCGAATATAAGCAATGCGGTGATGCTCGGCTACAATACGGATGTGGAAAAAGACGGCGGCGTAGCGATCGGCGCGGATTCGATTGCCTCTGTCGATAAGGGCGTCGCAGGCTATGACCCGGCTGCCGGTGATCATTCCAATGATACGACAGGCACGTGGAAAGCGACAGCCGCTGCTGTTTCTGTAGGTAAAGCGGCAACTCCGACCAGTGCGGCAGTCACCCGCCAGATTACAAACGTGGCAGCCGGCACGCAGGATACCGATGCCGTCAATGTGGCACAGCTGAAAAAGGTACAGGCAGCTGTCGGTGCGGCGAAAGTGCATTATTACAGCGCCAAGTCTACAAAAACGGGAGCCGGCAGCAACTATGACAATGACGGCGCCGAGGCGGAAGACAGCATCGTGCTCGGTATTTCCTCTTCTTCGAAAGGGGTGAACAGCACCGTTCTTGGCAATAATAACAAACTGACCGGAGTGAAAAACGGAAGAAACAACAGTATCGTCGCCGGCCAGAATCTGGAAGTGGAAGGCGCCCATAATGCCGTATTCGGCACGGATTATAACAATTATGACCATAAGCTGACAAAAGTCTTCGGGGAACAGAATACGGTCATCGGTGTGGGGAACCTGGTCGGCTATACGGCAGAAAAAGATCCGAGCGATCCGACAAAATGGATTTACACCAAGAATTCCAGCGGCAGTGATCAGAACGTGGCTGTCGGTATGACAAATACGGCAAACGGCGGTAGTGTCGTGGTAGGCACCAGTTCCGAAGCGGAAAATCTGGGGGTCTCTTTCGGTCATGGGAATAAAGTCATCGGCTCGAATAGCGGCGGCGGACAGAGAGGTCTTGCCCTGGGGAATTATCTGACAGTCAAGGGCGAAGAAGCGGTAGCTGTAGGTACAAATGCTTCCGCGACCGCGGACTGGGCCATTGCCATGGGCAAGAATAGTAAAGCGGAGAAAGAAACTGCTATGGCTTTTGGTTATGATTCTCATGCTAAGGTCTCCGGCGGCGTGGCCCTCGGCTCGTGGAGTGTGGTGGATACGGCAGCGGGTGTGAGCGGCTATGACCCCTCCACCAAAGCGGCTTCTACGGATACGTCAGCTGCCTGGAAATCGACTGTAGGCGCTGTTTCCGTAGGTGATGCATCCAAAGGTATCACTCGCCAGATCACCGGTGTAGCGGCCGGCGCGGCAGATACCGATGCCGTCAATGTGGCACAGCTGAAGAAAGTGGAAGCCACGGCGGCAGCAGCTAAGACTAATGTGACGGCCGGTGATAATGTGACCGTTACTCATGATTCCACGACAAATACATACAAAGTCTCCGCCAAGGATACCTATACGACGGGCGGTACCTACGATGCAGCCACGAAGAAAATCAAATTTACACAGAATGATCCGTCCAAGAACTATGAAGTCGATGTGAGCGGTCTCGTAGGGAGCGGCGGAACCGGTAGCCTGACCTTTGCGGGAGACACTGGCAGCGCCATTACTAAAAATTCAGGCGAAACACTGCAGATTACCGGCGGCGCGACAGAAGTGGCAGCAGCCAATAATATCGGTGTCGTTTCCGAAAATGGCAAACTGAATCTGAAACTGGCAAAAAATATTGATCTCGGCAGCGACGGCAGCATTAAGACCGGTGATACGAAGATGGACAACAAAGGACTGGCCATCCAGGGCGGCCCGTCTGTGACCAAAGGCGGCATTGACGCAGGCAGCAAAAAAATTACCCATGTGGCGGCCGGTGAAATAAGCGCCACTTCCACTGATGCTGTTAATGGAAGCCAGCTCCAGGCCGTAAAGAATGATGTGCAGAATAATACGCAGAACATATACAACATGGGTAAAAAGGTAGGAGAACTGGGCACCCGGATTAACAAAGTAGGTGCGGGTGCGGCAGCACTGGCAGCCCTCCATCCGCTGGATTTCGATCCCCATGACAAGTGGGACATCGCGGCAGGCTTCGGCAATTATCGTAACGCCAGCGCTGCGGCGGTAGGTCTCTTCTATCGGCCGAACGAAAGAACGATGATGAGTCTCGGCTGGACCATGGGAGATGACAGGAACATGCTCAATGCAGGAATTTCTGTGAAGCTGGGACGCGGTGACGTTTATACCCGTTATTCCAAAGTGGAAATGGCGAACCAGATTAAGGACTTGAAAGAGAAAAATGACAAGATGCAGGCGGAAAATAAAGAGATGAGATCGGAGCTGGATGAATTGAAGGCCCAGGTAGCAGCTCTCGCTGCCAAGAAGTAAGGAACTTCCAAAAAGAAAGGAGCAGGCACTGCTGATGGTGCCTGCTCCTTTTTCGTTTTCCGGTAAAAGTGGAACTCATGGCAGGGTGTCCGCCAGAATTGTGCGAAAAATCTGTACTCGTGGTAAGGTAACCGATAAGGCGTCATCAGTATTATAGATTCTTCACTCCGTGTCACTATCTTGCTTCCTGCCTTTTTCAAACAGAATGCTTGCCCCCCGTTCAGAATGACAATTGGAGAAAAGGTGTCATAATGAGGGAAGCGTTAAGCGTCATCCGAAGCGAACGTGAAGGATCTGTATTCGTGGTGAGGAAAGTCGTAAGAAGATAAAAGCTATCAGCTGTGAGCTGTGAGCTGTCAGCTGCAAGCTAACTATTCTTTTACGATTTAAATTATTACGACAAGCGAGTATCCTCAATCGCACTACATGCGCCAGCAGCTCCTTCTGACGGCCGGCTCCATGATCTTTGTATAAGACGTTAAGGCGTTATCCTGAGCGGCAGCGAAGGATCTATTATCGTGGTGAGGAAAGCGGTAAGATGTCATCCGGGTAATAGATTCTTCACTCCATTTCACCGTCCCGTTTCCCTGCTTTTTCACAAAGCATTCTTACCCCGTTCTGAATGACGATTTTGGGAAAGCACGTCACTAACAATGGGGAACGGAAAGCATCATAATGACGGAGACGGTAAGGCGTCATAATGAGGGAAACGTCAGTCGTCATCCGAAGCGAACGTGAAGGATCTGTATTCGTGGTGGGGAAAGCGGTAAGAAGATAAAAGCTATCAGCTGTGAACTGTCAGCTACAAGCTATGTTATAATGAATAAATTATAAGGTGTGTATTGTCTTTGGAGGGAGTATCAGGGTGGCAGAGCTGAATTTACTGCAGGAGAAAATTTTGAGCGACGGAGTGATCCGTCCGGGGAATGTGCTCAAGGTGGACAGTTTTCTGAATCATCAAATCGATGTGCCTTTTATCAGTGAACTGGGGAAGGAATTTAAAAAGCTTTTCGGGGATCGGAAAGTGGACAAGATTCTGACGATCGAAGCGTCGGGGATCGGCATTGCCTGCCTCACGGCGGTGTATTTCGGGGTGCCTGTAGTTTTTGCGAAGAAATCTGCGGGAAGCAATATGGATAAGGAAATGTTTGCTACGGAGGTTATGTCATATACCCATAATCGGAAAAACCATGTGGTGGTATCAAAGAAATATCTGAAACCCGGCGAACATATCCTCATCATGGACGATTTTCTTGCCAACGGCTGCGCCGTGAGCGGGCTTCTTGATCTGGTAAAACAGGCGGGTGGTATCGTAGAAGGTGTCGGCATCTGCATCGAAAAAGGTTTCCAGGGCGGCGGCGACGCGCTCCGTGAAGCGGGATATGATGTCCGCTCTCTGGCTGTTATTGAAAAAATGGATGCCGAAACAGGCGTCATTACGTTCCGCTGAGGAGGCCGTAATGAATACAGATCCGATTTATGAAGCGGATGGGAAGATATCTGTCCGCAAAGCGGTGCCTTTCGGTCTCCAGCATGTTCTTGCCATGTTTGTGGCAAATATCGCACCGATCCTTATCGTGACGGGCGTGGTAAAGATGCCTGCCTCAGAAGCGGGCGCTGTTGTCCAGGCGGCCATGATCATTGCAGGCATCGGCTCCCTGCTCCAGATGTATCCCGTCTTCCGTCTGGGCAGCGGACTTCCTGTCATCATGGGAATCAGCTTTACTTTTGTTTCCGTTTTTTGTGTGATCGGATTGAAATACGGTTACGGTGCTATTCTCGGCGCTGTCCTTGTGGGAGGGGTTTTGGAGGGAATCCTCGGTCTCGGCGCGGCATGGTGGCGGAAACTTGTACCGCCCATCGTTTCGGCGACTGTCGTGACGGCCATCGGGTTTTCCCTGCTTCCCATCGGGGCGAATTCTTTCGGCGGCGGTTTCGGTCATCCTGAATTCGGCGATGTCCGGTTCCTCATTGTCGGTACAATTACTTTGGTTTCCTGCCTTATTTTTAATATCCGGGCGAAATCATTCTACAAGCAGTTATCTGTCCTTTTCGGGCTTTTTGTGGGGTACGTTACGGCATACTTCTACGGTATGGTTGATTTGGGCCGCCTGACGGAAGTATCCCTTGTGTCTCTGCCGGTTTTCATGCCTTATTCTCCGGAATTTCATTATGACGCCATCTTTTCTGTGTTCCTTATTTTCCTGGTGTCTGCCACAGAAACGCTGGGCGACACCTCGGCGCTTGCCGCCATGGGGTTCAATCGGGAGGCGAAAGACAGGGAAATATCCGGCTCCATTGCCGTGGATGGGTTTGTTTCTGCCGTGTCTTCTCTCTTCGGGTGTTTGCCGATTACATCTTTCAGCCAGAATGTGGGGCTTATCGCCATGACGCATGTGGTAAACAGGAAAGCCATCGCCAGCGGCGCCGTCATCATGATTCTGGCAGGACTTGTTCCCGCGCTGGGGGTCATTCTGGCGTCACTGCCTGAGGCCGTCCTCGGCGGCTGTACGCTTATGATGTTCGGCTCCATCGTGGTGTCCGGTGTGCAGATGATCAGCCGCTGCGGATATTCACAGAGAAATATGAGTATTGCCGCCCTGTCTCTTTCCATCGGACTGGGATTCACGCAGACACCGCAGATCTTCCGCATATTTCCCGAACTGCTGCGGAGCGTATTCGCAGAGAACTGTGTAGCGGTGGTTTTCATCGTGGCGGTTCTTCTGAATCTTGTATTTCCCAAAGAGGAAGAGGAAAAAGCAGCGGCAGGAGCTGCCGAATGAAATACAGGCGCTGACCGGCAATCGGCGCTTTTATTTTGCCATAGTAATGGAAGTATATATTTCCTGTTGTAACAGCTGATTTGCGTATGCTAAAATGAGTTTAAATTATAAAAGGGGAGGCTGGTTTATGACAAAAGATGAAATGAAGAAGGTCGTCTGTCAGGCGATTGATGAAGCGGCGGAAAAGATTCATGAAACCGTTCTTCGGATTGAAAGCGAACCTGAACTGGGATACAAAGAAACGAAAACGGCGGCAAAAGTGGAAAGTTATATGAAAGAATTAGGACTTACGCCGCAGACGGGACTTGCTCTCACCGGTGTGAAGACTTGCGTCGATGGTGGGAAGAAAGGCCCTGCCGTAGCCGTTCTTGCGGAACTGGACGCGGTGGGAACGCCGGACAGTCCCAAAGCGGATCCTCTTACGGGAGCGGCCCATACGTGCGGACATTTCCTCCAGATGGCGTCCATGCTGGCGGCATGTACGGGGATCGTCAAGTCGGGCGTGATGAAGGATCTGGCGGGGAGCGCCGTGTTTTTTGCCGTACCGGCGGAAGAATATGTGGAAATTGATTACCGCAAGCGTCTGGTGAAAGAAGGGAAGATCCATTTTCTCGGCGGCAAGAGCGAACTTGTCTATGAAGGACATTTTGACGATATCGACATGGCGATGATGATGCATTCACAGGGAAACGCTCCTGAAAAGGCGGTGTACATCGGGAAATCAAGCAACGGTTTTGTAGGGAAAACAGTGCAGTATATAGGAAAGACCGCTCATGCGGCCAATGCCCCTCATGAAGGCATCAATGCGCTGAATGCGGCATGCTTGGGGATTATGGGGATCAATGCCCTTCGTGAAACGTTCAAAGAAGATGATATGGTCCGTGTCCATCCCATCATTACCAAGGGGGGCGACCTGGTTAATAATGTCCCCTCCGATGTGCGCATGGAACTCTACGTCCGTGCGAAAACCATGGAGGCCATCGACTGCCAGCACCGCCGTGTTGACGAGGCGCTCAAAGCGGGCGGCGCGGCTGTCGGAGCAAAGACCGTTATTGAAACGCTGCCCGGGATGTTTCCCCTGGCATGCAGTCCCCGATTGAATGACCTGTTTGTAGAAAATATCAAAGAATACTTTCCGGAAACGAAAATTGAAGATGCGGGACATTTTACGGCATCTACTGACATGGGTGATATTTCTCATCTCATGCCGAGTATCCACCCGTTTATCGGCGGCGTGGACGGCGGACTTCATACAAAGGATTTTTGCGTCACCGATTTCGATGCGGCGGCTATCCTTCCGGGAAAGGTTTTTGCCATGAATATCATTGATCTGCTCTATGACGAAGCGGCAATGGCAAAAGAAATATTGGAAAAAGAAAAACCCATTCTTACCAAGGAAGAGTACCTGGCGAAACTGGAAAGCTATTTCCAGAGTTAATTAAGAAGAGTATGTAAGAAAAGGAAAGGAAAGGAAAGGGGACTGCTATGAAAAGCATTAAGCTGCACCTGATCGTTCTGGTGATTATCGTCATCGCCGAACTGATCGGAAACATCGTCATCAACGTAGGAATAGGGAAAATCGTGCTTCTGCCCATGATGTACGCTCTGATTATGGGGGTTTTGACGGCGCCAAAGTTCACGAAGATTTCAGGAGAAAAGGAAATTCATGCTGCCAGCGGACTTTTGGGCGTCACTCTTGTGCTTCTCATGGCGCGCTACGGCACGCTTGTCGGACCGACACTGCCGAAAATCCTTGCCGCGTCTCCCGCCTTGATTCTGCAGGAGTTCGGTAATCTGGGAACTGTCCTTATCGGTATCCCGTTGGCCGTCCTGATCGGTCTTAAGCGGGAAGCCATAGGCGCGGCGCATTCTGTGGCCCGTGAACCGAATGTCGCTCTCATCGGCGAAAGATACGGTCTTGATGCAGCGGAAGGACGGGGCGTCATGGGCGTCTACATCTGTGGGACTGTCATCGGTACCATTTTCTTTGGCCTTATGGCCAGCGTGGCAGCTTCTTACCTGCCTTTCCACCCTCTGGCGCTCGCCATGGCGGCAGGCGTGGGGTCAGCAAGCATGATGACGGCGGCGGTAGGTTCTCTTTCCGCCATGTATCCGCAGATGGCCGACCAACTGGCGGCTTTCGGTGCGGCAAGTAATATGCTTTCAGGTTTGGACGGTATTTATATGAGTATCTGGCTCGCCCTCCCCATGTCGGAATGGCTCTATAAAATCTGTTATCGGATTAAGTACGGCGAAGCTCCGCCGAAGCGGGAAGAGTGCGATGTGGCAGAAGCGAAAGAAGAGGAGGGGACAAAATGAAACTGACAGAAATATTTCAAGTTCTTATTATTACAGGCGTGATGTCCCTCGTGGCAAATACCGTAGGCACCAAGAATGATCTTATGCAGGCGATTCCGGGTATGGGTATCCTCATTGCCATCGCTTTTGTCGGCATGTGGATGGGCCGCGTCCTTCCGGGGAAAATCCCCGGCGTAGCCTATGTGGTCACTCTCGGATGTATCCTGACCTATCCGGGCTTCCCCGGCTCCGATTTTATCAATGCGTCCGTTAAGAATGTAGGGTTCCTCCAACTCTGCACTCCGATCCTGGCTTATGCGGGCATTGCGATCTGCAAAGACCTGGATGTCTTCGCCAAGAGCAGCTGGCGCATCGTCCTGGTCAGTGTAGTCGTCTTCATCGGCACTTACATCGGCTCCGCGATTATCGCCCAGGTGATTTTGAAGAGTATCGGACAGATTTAAAAACTTTCTTATTATAGAGCAATGAAGATAAACCCGTTTTTGTTGGTCAGTAAGATTGACGGAAACGGGTTTTATTGTAAGGAAATGGAGAGAAGTTATCATCCACATGTTGTTACATAAAAAAGGCGCTGTCTCTGACAAGGAGAGATAAGCGTCTTTTTATGCTGTGCCTGTTTTTTTATAGT
>ENA-OYZR01000455-OYZR01000455.1-human-gut-metagenome-genome-assembly--contig:-NODE-455-length-11074-cov-4.960795_pt1 | contig 11074 bp, 8 predicted proteins | sample MGYA00243295_ERZ653487 | MGnify/ENA primary metagenome ERZ653487 (study PRJEB26926, sample SAMN06164926) | human gut metagenome | biome: ENVO:00009003; feature: ENVO:2100002; material: ENVO:00002003... | reverse complement strand
ACGAGATGCAGCGTAGTCTCGTGGGCTCGGAGATGTGTATAAGAGACAGAGTGACTGCTGTTTTTATTCTTGCAATGTGGATTTACAGGGCAAGAAAAAATAAAAGAATGTTGAAAATCTTTTCGGCATTGTTGTGTGTATTATTAGCAGTTGTGATAGTTATCAATTTGGCAGTTATGAATTTTTATGTGATGATCAACCAGTTTTTACATAGAAATACAGCAGATCCAGAAACGGTTGTCAATGAGACACAGGTGGCAAGAGAAGTGACAGAGCAGATTGAAGAAGAGGGGCTTGTATTACTTAGAAATGAGAAAAACGCACTTCCTATGACAGAAACGAAGGCAAATGTATTCGGATTTGCATCTGATGCGATCATCTATGGAGGTTCCGGATCCGGAGCAGCGGATGAAAGCAAAAATGTCAATTTAAAGACTGCACTGGAAAATGTGGGAATCGAAGTAAATGAAGAACTGTCAGATTTCTACAAACAAAAAAATGATGAAGCAAAGGCAAAAAACGGAGTTACAATCGCATTGAGTGATTATAGTGTCAAAGAGCCTTCTGTAGACAACTATGAAAATGGACTTCTGGAACATGCAAAGGACTTTTCTGATACAGCGATTGTTGTGTTTGGCCGTGCTGGCGGTGAAGGTGCTGATATGCCGATGGATATGGCAGCATATGAAGGCGGTACAGAGGGCAGACATTACATGGAGCTGACAGAAAATGAAGAAGCAATGTTTGACATGGTAAAAGAAAACTTTGAAAAAGTAATCGTGTTGATCAACTCTTCTTCTCCGATGGAATTGGGATTCCTTGAAAATGAGAAAGTAGACGCTGCAATGTGGATCGGTGGACCTGGATCCGTTGGGTTACAGGGTGTTGCCAACGCACTTTGCGGAGAGGTAAACCCATCCGGCCGTCTGGTAGATACCTATGCTTATGATGCAACTTCAAGTCCGGCATACATGAATATCGGTGATTTTACTTATACAGGAACAGAACATGAAAATGGCGGAATGCTCGGAGGCGTGGCACCATACAAATTCATGAATTATCAGGAAGGTATTTATGTCGGATACCGTTATTATGAAACTGCCGCACAGGATGGTTATATTAATTATGAAGAAACAGTACAGTATCCATTTGGATATGGTCTGTCATATACGACATTCGAGCAGAAGATGGGTGAACTTTCTGCAGATGGAGATTCTATCAGTGTTGATGTTACTGTTACAAATACAGGAAAAGTTCTTGGAAAAGAGGTTGTTCAATTATACTATACTCCACCATATACAAAGGGCGGGATTGAAAAATCACATGTTGTTCTGGCAGCATTTGACAAAACAGATGTGTTGAAACCGGGCGAAAGCCAGACACTTACACTGTCCTTTATGAAAGAAGATATGGCAAGTTATGATTACAAAGATGCAAAAGCCTATGTTCTGGAAAAAGGGGATTACGCGATCAAATTGATGAAAAACAGTCATGATGTCATTGATCAGCGTACATACAAAGTAAAAGAAACTGTGGTCAATAGAGAAAGTGACCTTGTAGAAGCAACCAACCAGTTTGATGATGTGGCTGGAGATATTACTTATGTAAGCCGCGCGGACTGGGAAGGTACAATGCCAAAAGAAAAGGCAAAGGATCAGGCTCCATCTAAGGAAGTACTCAAAGCATTACAAAATACAAAGGTTGAGACAGATCCGGACGCAGAGGATATTGTATTCAAAAAACACGGACTGACTCTCAAAGATGTAAAAGGATTACCATACGATGATCCAAAATGGGAGCAGTTGTTAGAGCAGTTATCGATCAAAGATATGGAACAACTGATCGGAATGAGCGGATGGCAGTCAGTTCGGATCGGATCTGTCGGAAAACCGGAGGTATTGGATGTAGACGGACCGGCAGGACTCAACGGACTGATCAACGGAACAAAAGGAAATCAGTATACAAGTGCGGTTGTAGTGGGCTCAACATGGAATACAGAGTTACCGGAAGCATTCGGTGAGGCTTTGGGTGATGAAGCGTATGCGAACAAAGTATCTGGAATTTATGGTCCGGCTATGAACATTCATCGTACACCATTCAGCGGAAGAAACTTTGAATATTATTCAGAGGATGCATTATTGTCCGGTAAGATGGGAGCAGCAATGGTTCGCGGCTGCAACGAGAAAAATGTGTATACCTATATCAAACATTTCGCATTGAATGACCAGGAGACAAATGCGATCGGCGGTGCAAACTGGTGTAATGAACAAGCGATGAGAGAAATCTATCTCAAACCGTTTGAGCTTTCTGTCAAAGAAGGCGAGTCAAAAGCAATTATGACGACATGGAGCCGAATCGGAGCAACATGGGCAGGTGCAAGCAAACCATTGCTTCAGAATGTTTTAAGAGACGAATGGGGATTTGAAGGATTTGTCATCACAGATAATGCGATGATGGGCGATTTTCAGAACGCAGATCAGGCAATTGCAGCAGGAAATGATATGATGCTGAGTTCTACTCAAAAGGAGATCACCATCGATGAGACAGCCGAAGGCCGTCAGCTCATGAGAAAAGCCTGTCACAACATTTTATATGTAGTTGCAAACAGCAATGCGCTGGAACATGCAAGAGTGGGAGTTCCGGGATGGATTTACGGATATGTTGCATTTGATGCCGTGATGCTGGGACTGATTGCACTTGGATTTATGGGCTGTACAAAAAAGAAAAAAGTAAAAGTGAAAAAAGAGAAATGTTAAATATATTGAATCAATTATAGAAGATAAGAGAGCAATACTCTTTCTGTATTTGTAAAAAATCCGAGAGGAATCCTTTAATATGTGGATTCTTTTCGGATTTTTTGGGTATTTTTAAGAAAGCAGAAGTTCGTAAGTATACTCAGGGCAGACTTTATTTTCTCCGCGTTTGACATAGCTACCTGTGTGAACAACTTTAAATCCCAATTTTTTGACGACACCATTTGAAGCGGCATTGTCTGGATCAATCTTAACCGTGATCCGTTTTCCGCTATGTGCTTTTGCGTAGGCGATCATACCCTGTATCATCTCTGTGGCATAGCCTTTGCGCCAGTGTAATTTATTGACACAGTAGGCAATATCATATACAGTTTGATCTTTCAGAGGGATAAAACTGCAGGTTCCGATTCGTTCCCCTGTAGTTTTTGATTCTGCGATCAAATAGCAGCAGATGGGATCGTCTCCTAATGCTTCTATTTCTTTTACATATTCCGGATCAATCGTTTCCAGAGCAGGATCGCCGAGATATTCTCCCATTTCGGGATCGTTCCAGATACTGATTGCAAATAAGGCATCATCTTTTGTGAAAGGACGCAAATATAAGCGATTGGTTTCGATTTTTTCAATATTCATAGTGAGTCTCCTTTGCGATGTTTTATTTTATGAAATGGTGTCAGTAATTTCTTTAAGTATACCATAGAGAAAATCGCAGTGTTTTCTTTTTTTAGAAAAAATTTTTATTTTATTTATAGATTCACCAGAAATTCTATGTTAGACTATAGCTATATCGGATGCCAAACACGCTGATATCACAGCAGTCGAAAAATCTTTCAGGCGTATTGCCTTATCTTAAGCATCCAGATTCAAATCAGTATTCTGATTCAAGAGCAGTTTCAAAAAATCAATCAATCAACAAAAGGAGAAGTATGTGTATGTCAGAAACATTAAAACAATTATTTCCGAATATTCGGACCGAAGAAGCAATTATAGGAGAGATCAAGAGTGATGAGAATCTGCTCGCAGAATATGAGAGCTGGACAGAACTACAGCAGAGAGATTTTCTGAAGTTCTGTTCAGGGATGCGGGGAGTCAAGGTGTTGTATGACGGGTTTGGAAAGGAGATATTAAGCCCGATCTATCATCCGGATCGACTGGAGGAGCTGTTGTCCTGTATCCTGGGGACAGAAGTGAAGATCCGTCAGGTTATACCAAGTGACGGAACGAGAATTGCAGATGAGCAGAGTCTTGTTATTATGGATATTGTGGTAGAGCTCATGGACGGAAGTCTGGCGAATGTAGAGATTCAGCGTATCGGATATCTTTTTCCGGGAGAGCGGTGTGCGTGCTATTCCGCCGATCTGCTTCTTCGGCAGTATAAGAGTGTCAAGAGCAGAAAAAAGAGAAATTTTACATATCGTGATGTGAAAAATGTATATACAATCGTATTTATCGAAAAAAGTACAAAAGAATTTCAGGAATTTCCGAATACCTGTATCCATCGGGCAAAGCAGCAGTTTGATACCGGACTTTCTGTGAATCTGCTGCAGGAATACGTTTTGGTGCCGCTTGACATTTTCCGGAAAACCACGCACAATAAAATTATCGAAAACAAGCTTGATGCATGGCTTACCTTTTTAAGTAATGATACTCCGGAAAAAGTAAAAGAGCTGGTCGAAAAGTATCCCGAATTTAGAGACATGTATCAGGAAATTTATGACATTTGTGAGAATGTAGAAGAGGTGGTACGTATGTTTTCAAAAGAATTGCAGGAACTGGACCGTAATACGGTGAAATTTATGATTGAAGAGCAGGAGAGAAAAATTAAGGCGCAGAAGGAGCAGCTAAGGCAGAGTGAAGAAGAACTGCAGAAGAATCAGGAGCAGCTGAAGAAGAATGAAGAAGAGTTGCAGAGGAGTCAGGAGCAGCTGAAGCACAGTGAAGAAGAGTTGCAGAGGAGTCAGGAGCAGCTGAAACACAGTGAAGAAGAGTTACAGAAGAATCAGGAGCAGTTAGCACAAAAGGATGCACAGATTGCCAGACTTCTGGCTCAGATTGAAGAGAAAGATACGTAGTTGTTGGTCCATTTATGATGATAGAACAACCAGTTGTGCAGAAATCTCCCCGTTTCTACGGATTTGTGATAGAGTAGTCTTCAGAAAAATGAAGAGATAAAGAAGTGAAAGGTGAGAGATATGAAACACGCAGAAATCATTGCGAAAATGACAGTTGAAGAGAAAGCAGCGATATTGAGTGGAGTGTCCGAGTGGGAGTCAAGAGAGATCAAACGACTTGGAATTCCGGCGGCGTTTTTTTCAGATGGTCCTCATGGAGTGAGGAAACAGGAAGGAGAAGGCGACCATCTCGGATTGAATGCATCTGTTCCGGCTACCTGTTTTCCGACGGCAGCTACGATTGCAAACAGTTGGGACGAATCGTTGGGTGAAGAGATTGGAAAGGCTCTTGGAGAAGAAGCATCAGCATTAGGCGTAGATGTACTTTTGGGACCGGGACTGAATATTAAGCGAAGCCCTCTGTGTGGAAGGAATTTTGAATATTTTTCTGAAGATCCTTATCTGGCGGGAAAGATGGCTGCATCTTATGTAAGAGGAATCCAGAGTCAGGGAATCTATGCATGTCCGAAGCATTTTGCTGTTAACAGCCAGGAGCTTCGCAGGATGGCAATGAATTCGGTATTGGATGAACGGACACTGAGGGAGATTTATCTGACCGGGTTTGAAATTGCAATTAAAGAAGGAAAAGCAAAATCCATCATGACCAGTTATAACGAGGTCAATGGAGTCTATGCAAATGAAAATGAGCATTTGTTAAAAGAAATTTTAAGAGAAGAGTGGGGATTTGACGGACTTGTAGTCACTGACTGGGGGGCTTCGAACGATCATGTAAAAGGAGTTGCCTGTCGCTCTAATCTTGAGATGCCGGCGCCGGGACTGGATGCGGCACGGGAAGTTCTGGCGGCATTAGAAGAGGGACGCCTTTCCATGGAAGAACTGGATCAGTGTACGGACGATCTTCTGGATGCAGTACTGACACTGGCAAAGAACAGAGAAAAACGTGCGCGTGAATTTGACCGGGAAGCTCACCATACGCTTGCGAAAAAAGCTGCAAGAGAGAGTATTGTGATGCTTAAAAATGAAGAAAAACCGTTCCAGCTGCTTCCTCTCAAAGAGAATACAAGAGTGGCACTGATCGGAGATTTTGCATCTGTTCCTCGTTACCAGGGGGCAGGTTCTTCTCTGGTGAATCCAACGAAAGTAGAAACAATGGAACAGATGATCAGCAGTTATCCGATTCAGTGTATTGGTACAGCAAAAGGATATCAGAGAACAGGAGAAGCAGATGAAGTACTGAAAAAGGAAGCAGTGAATCTTGCGGAGAAGGCAGAGGTGGTTATTTACTGCTTCGGCCTGGATGAATTGAGTGAATCAGAAGGACTGGATCGTACGCACATGCGGATTCCGCAGAATCAGGTGGAGCTTCTGGAAGCAATGGCAAAAGTAAACTCCAATATTGTAGGTGTATTAAGTGCGGGATCTGCAGTGGAGATGCCGTGGCATTCCTGCTGTAAGGCATTGCTGCACGGATATCTTGGCGGACAGGCTTCTGCAGGAGCCATGCTGGATGTGCTGACCGGAAAAGCCAATCCGTCCGGAAGACTCAGTGAGACATATCCGGTTCGCTATGAGGATACTCCGGCATTTAAATATTTTCCAAGTACAGAGCGTAATTCGGAATATCGGGAGAGTCTGTTTGTTGGATATCGTTACTATGATACAAGTAAAGTGAGAGTGCAGTATCCGTTTGGATATGGTCTGTCGTATACATCTTTTGAATACTCAGACTTGAGAGTAACGGCGGATGGAGTTGAATTTGTACTGACGAATACCGGAAAGATGGATGGTGCGGAAGTAGCTCAGATGTACGTATGTGCACCGAAAGGAAAGATTTTCCGTCCGGATAAAGAATTAAAAGGATTCGCAAAAGTATTCCTGAAAGCAGGAGAAAGCAGAAAAGTACAGATTTCGTTTGATGATAAGACATTCCGTTACTGGAATGTAGAGACAGACCGCTGGGAAAAGGAAGCAGGAAAATATGAAATCTGTATTGGCGCATGTGCATTAGATATCCGATTGAGAGAGACACTGGAAATAGAAGGAACAACTGGTACAATGCCATATGACGCTGAAAAGATGCCGTCATATTTCTCGGGGATTATCAGAGATGTACCGGATGCAGAATTTGAAGCACTTCTGAAGCAACCGATCCCGGATGGAAAGTGGAGCGGTGAACTGGGAATGAATGACGCAATCTGCCAGATGTATTATGCAAAGAGCAGACTGGCAAGAATGATCTACAAGATTCTCACAAATCTGAAAAAGAAAAGTGAGGATAAGGGAAAACCGGATTTGAATATCCTCTTCATTTATAATATGCCATTCCGCGGCATTGCAAAGATGACACATGGTGCCGTCAGTATGAAAATGGCAGAGGGTATGACAGAAGTGGTCAACGGACATTTCATGAAAGGAATGGGGAAGGTGATCAGAGGGTTCTTTGCAAACCGCAAAGCCAATAAAGAATATAAGAAAAAGCTGGAGGCCGGAAAATAGAAATGCGGAGAGCAAAAGGGAGAAAGCACAAAAAACTTTCTCCCTTTTTGTATCTAAGTATCCAGCGGGATCAGCACCTGCAGAGTAAACCAATGGTCTTTCGCATGAAGTGTCATGGAACCACCATATTTTTGAGCTGCGTGCTGGATACTTTTTAGTCCGTAGCCGTGATACCCGGCATTTTGCTTTGTTGTAGACGGAAGTTGATCCGATTTTAAATGAAGGATTGTATCTGTATAGTTTTCACATTGAATCATCAACAGCTGATTTTTTTGATACATGGACAGCGTGATCAGTCGTTTCTCTGGGTCATCAAATTGAGAGACACATTCAATGGCGTTGTCCAGTGCATTTCCAAAAATAGAACAGATATCTTTGACGTGCATGAAAGAGATCAGTTTGCCGTCTGCCATGCAGGTAAAAGTGATATGTTTTTGCATACAATAGGTACTTTTGGTTGTTAAAACCACATCCAGTACACTGTTTCCAGTATTGGTGAATGCTTCTTGTGTATGGATCGCCTCTTCCATTTCGGAGAGATATTGTTCCTTCTTTTTCGGGTCTTGTTCAGAACGGATGGCGATCATATAATGTTTCAGATCATGAAATTCTCTTCGCAGGAGTTCAATATTGTCAATCGAGAGACGATACTGGTCATACTGACGCTGCAGCAGGATGTTCATGGCCTGATTTTCGCTGCGCATTCGGAGTTCTTCTCTTTTTTCCTGCATGGAGAAAAGCATAACAAGTCCACCAAAATCTACCAGTGTACGGACATATAGAATCGAACTGGTAGCACTGGAAAACGGGGTGTTTGGCATAACAAAACTGATATTACTGATGGCAAATGCACCAAGAGCAATCAGAACGGCGCTGAGAAGTTCCTTCCCATTGATCTGAAGTCGTTCGTCTGTCGGAAAATGTCCTCGTTCCAGAAAATAGTATCCCACATAGATGCCTGTATACAGCACTGTCATTGTGACAACTGCAAAAGCCGGACTGAGCTTTCCATAGGTCAGCGTCCACCAGACATAGAGCTGCCAGTGAAGCGAAGCTGCAAATTCCGCAAGGACCAGTGCTTTTGCACAACAGAACCATGCATCCAGCCAGGTTGTATCACAGAGAAGATGCAGAAGTGCACACATTAAAAAGGCAGCTCCGATCATACAGGGAATCCAGAAGTAGATCGGAAGAGTTCCTGCAAATTCATGATAGGCAACAAAAACAATCAGGCTTCCTCCCAGGAAAAATGACAGTTTCAAGCCGGACATTTTTCGGCGCAGGAGGAAGATATATACCAGGCAGGCGCCCCATTCAGCCAATGCAGTATAAAGTCTGGGGGTATCCATCAAAGTGGTCAGATTCATCGGGTGACACCTCCCATATAGTCTGTCAGAGCCTCTAGAAAAGCTTTCTTTTTGGCGCGGCTGACAGGCAGTGTTGTGGAATCAGACAGGATCACATTGTTCTGTACAATGCCCGTTACATGCATCAAATGAATGAGATAGGCATTATGGCATTTGGAAAATCCCTTTTCATTCAGCAGCGCTTCGATCTTTTTCAAAGGTCCGGTTGTAAGAAAATCTCCTTTTTCTGTGTGGATGAGAACATGATGCCGCTGGCTTTCAATATAATAGATCTGACCAATATCCAGACGCATCTGACCGCCCTCTACTTCAATTGTCAGGTAATTTTTCTGTTGCTTCTGAGTTACTTTTTTAATTGCTTTTCCAAGAATCTGAGAAAAGGCAAGGTAAGATACCGGTTTGACCACATATCCAAGAGCATCCACAAGATATCCCTGTACGGCAAACGAAACGGTGGATGTAATAAAAATAAAAGACACGTCTTCGTCCAGCTTTCGGATTTTTTCTGCGGTCGTCATTCCATCAAGATGTTTCATTTGGATATCCATAAGAATGATGTCGTAGTCAGCTTTATAATCTGTGACGATATCCAGCCCGTCATGAAAGATGGTGGTATGGAAGGAAAGGGAATGCTGTTCCCCATATTGCTCCAGATATCCGGTGAGTGCCCGGATATAGGAATCGTCATCTTCAACAATTGCAATTCGGATCATAGAGTCTCCTTTTCTTTTTGTATCATAAAATTTGAAATCAGTTCTATTTTAGCGGAATCGGAATGAAAAAGCAATTCACAACAAAAGTTTGGCAAAACAAAAATGGACTGGTAGGTTGAAATTAAACAAAAAGACAAGTATAATAGAAATACTGAAAAACAAAGAAAAAGAGAGGTTTTTTAGTGGAGGAGGTAAATATGGCCGAGCAGTATCGTGGTATGGCAATTGGAATATTTGAACTGGACAGCGAATGTGCCTGTTTTGTGGCGTTGGATGCGGCAGCAAAAGCAGCAGCAGTACAGATCCAGGGAGTGGAGAGAAACCGTCTGGGAGCAGGTGCCTGTGTAAAGATGCGGGGAAGTATTTCAGATGTGAAAGCAGCGATGGAAGTGGCGATCCGGACGGCAGAGCCGATCGCAAAAGTTGTTTCACACACAGTGATCGCATCCCCATCTGAAGAGGCAGAGACAGCAATCGCAATGACCATTACAAAATAAGGAGAGAGTGATATGACATACGGAGCATTTGGACTGGTAGAAGTCCTTGGGGAGGCAAATGCGGTTCTGGTACTGGATCGGATGTTAAAGACTGCAGAAGTTTCTTATGAGACACAGGATACAAAGTGCGGCGGACATGCCCTGATTTTTGTAAGCGGCAGTGTATCGGCTGTTCAGGCAGCAGTGGAGAGTATAAAAGAAGCGCCGCCGTGTAAGGTGTTTCAGACAGCAGTGATCTCCAATCCATCACAGGAGATGGTTCAGATCGTAGAAGGCTTCAAAGCCAGAAAGAAAAAATAAAATACAGATTCAAAGGACAGCATATCAGGTGGAAGTGCTGTCCTTAGTTTTTATACAGACTCTTTGATAAGATCCGACAGAGAACCAAAAGTATATCCCATTTCTTCCCATTTGGAAAGCAGTGCATCCATGATCTCTCCGTTTGTTCGGGAAGTATTATGCAGCAGTACGATGGCTCCGGGATGTACGCGGGACAGGAGTTTGTCGAAAGCTTCTTCATGAGTAGGCTGCGCATCCTGCTGCCAGTCAACGTAGGCAAGACTCCAGAAAAAGGTGTGGTATCCCAGGCTTTGAGCCATTTTCAGATTCTCGGTACTGTAAATTCCCTGTGGGGGACGATAGTATTTTATCATGTCAGTACCGGTGATTTCCTGATACAGAGCTTCTACAGCGGAAAGTTCTTTTTGGAAATTTTCAAGAGAAGAAATTTTAGACATATCCGGATGACTGAAAGTATGGTTCCCTACTGTGTGTCCTTCTTTTGTCATACGTTGGATCAGATCAGGATTGTCACGGACAAAATTGCCGACTACGAAGAAAGCCGCAGGAACCTGGTGTTTCTTTAATGCATCTAAAATAGCAGGAGTTGCCCCGTTCTCATATCCGCAGTCAAAGGTCAGATATAAAATTTTTTCTTCTGTATCCTGCGCATAATAGGCAGAATATTGCTTCAAATCTTCAATGGAAGCGTTGGCGGTTGGAAGTTTTCCTTCCTCTGGAAAACTAAGTCCCCAGTTTTCAGAGGCTGACAGTATGGAACTGGATACAGGGGCTGTCTCTTATACACATCTCCGAGCCCACGAGACTACGCTGCAT
>ENA-OYZR01000452-OYZR01000452.1-human-gut-metagenome-genome-assembly--contig:-NODE-452-length-11089-cov-6.081204_pt1 | contig 11089 bp, 8 predicted proteins | sample MGYA00243295_ERZ653487 | MGnify/ENA primary metagenome ERZ653487 (study PRJEB26926, sample SAMN06164926) | human gut metagenome | biome: ENVO:00009003; feature: ENVO:2100002; material: ENVO:00002003... | reverse complement strand
CTGTTGTAGTTGTTGATGTTGTTGTATTCGCAGCAGTATTACTTGTCGTTGTAGTCGTTGTTGTACTGCTGTTTGATTTTTTCTGTGTCGCTGACGCTGCCTGCTGCGCTGCTTTCTGCTGTGCTGCCTTTTGTGCTGCTGCATCTTCTGCCGCTTTTTTCTCTGCCGCTTCTTTTGCTGCCGCTTCCTGTGCTGCTTTCTCAGCTGCTGCCTGTGCCGCCTGCTGTGCTGCTAATCTGGCTGCTGCTTCTTCCTCTTTTGCCTGACGAAGAAGGTCGTTGATCGCATCTTCCTGACTGCTGATCTTGGTCAACAGATCATTCTCTGCTGTCTGCTGACTCTGAATATCTTCCTGATATTCACGGATCTGCTGGTAAGTTGCCTCCACCAGTTCTTCTACTGCTGCCTGCTTGTCCGCGCTCTCCTGCTGAAGAGCCACAATCTCTTCTTTTTCCTGTGCCACCTGTTCCTCTTTGGTCTGGATGGCTTCTTTTGTTTCTCTGTATGTATCCAGCATGTCTCTGTCATACTTTGACATCTGGGAAATGTTCTCAGCCTGGTTTAAGAAATCAGAAATACTTCCTGATTCGAACAGCAGGTTCATATAATTGCTGGCTGAGTTTTCGTACATATAGCGGATGCGGAGTTTCATCGCTTCATACTGCTGCGCTTCATCCGCTTTCGCATCTTCAAGGTCACTTTGCAGCTGTGTCAGTTCTTCCTGCTTCGCATCGTAATCGTTCTGCAGTTTTTCCAGACTGCTGCGAAGATCGTCCAACTGAGTGTTCAGATCTGCAAGATATGTTTCGGATTCACCTTTTTTTGATTCCAGTTCCTGAATCTTTTCCTGGGTCTGCTGCAGGGAAGACTGATTCTCCTGCTGCTGTGCCTTCGCATCGGAGATCTTCTCCTGCGTGGTAGCAGCTCCACCCTGTACCGCACTTCCCACGATAAGACATGCGGAAAGTACCAGGCTTATGATTCTTTTTCTTCTCATATTAATTCCTCTCACTTTCTCAGGCAAGAGTCATTATAGCATGATTTTGTAGCATTGTGAAGTAGTTTTTTAACATCTCGTAATATTTGCGTAATAATTAGTAGAGTTTTGGCGAATTTCCGCATTAAAGTGCGGATTATGTCAACTTTTTAGTCGCCAGCCGCTCCAGTATTTATTCTTCAGAACTCCGTTCACAAGTTTTCCCCAGCCGAGTGCATACTGATCCACACAGACCAGGATCCAGCCTTTCTCTCTGGTCGCTTCCCCCGGTTCCAAAAGCAGGGTTTCTCCACGCAGATATCGTCCGATCCGTTCATCCTCCGGTGAAAGGGATACGCTTCCCTCATAGTCGGAAGCCTTCAGCGTCATCGCCAGCTGCTGGGATGGTTCAAAACGGTTTTTCTTCAGATCTCCCAGATACAGTCCGTTTCTTAAGAAATGGATCCCGTTCAACTTTGCCGGAAGTTCCGGTACCAGATAGACTTTCTCGCCCTTGATCTGTACCCGCTCCCAGTCCGGCTTCCACTGACAGTCCCTGAAGAATTCTTCCAGAACTGCTTTATTTTTCTTATCCATCCGCGTCGGCGGTTCCAGTCTGATCCTTGTCTCGGGCGCATCCTCAGACTTTTTCAGCAGGGCCAGAAAATGTCCCTCTCCTTTCATCTTATGCGGCCAGATCCGCACACAGCGGCGCAGTTCCTCTCTTCCATCACCCCACGCAGGGTTACCCTCAGAGAATCCTTCATATCCTTCGATGGGAATCAGTTCCATCTCCGGACACTGCTCCAGGATCCAGGAGATACTTCCCTCGTTTTCTACCGGAGCAAAGGTACAGGTGGAATACAGCAGTTTTCCACCCGGGCGCAGCATCCGCACTCCATTTTTCAGAATATCTTTCTGCAGTTTCGCAAAGTACTCCGGGCGTTCTTCCTCCCAGGTTTTGATCACCGCCGGATCTTTGCGGAACATTCCCTCCCCGGAGCACGGTGCATCGATCAGCACTTTATCAAAAAATCCTTCAAACCGCTCTGCCAGGTTCTGTGGTACTTCGTTGGTCACAAAGGCGTTGGATATGCCAAATACTTCCAGATTCTTTAACAGTGCTTTAGCCCTGGAATTACTGATATCATTTGCCACCAGCACACCTTTTCCCTGAAGCGCTGCGCCGAGAGCCGTTGCCTTTCCTCCCGGTGCTGCACACAGATCCAGAACTCTCTCCCCCGGTTCCACCGGAAACCTCGCCGCCGGAGTCATGGCGCTTGGCTCCTGCAGATAATAAAGACCAGCACTGTAATATGGATGTCTGGCCGGCTGATCTTCTTCTTTATAAAAATACCCGGTCTTTGTCCACGGAATCGGATCCAGAGAAAAACCGGAGCCTTCCGCCAGTTCCTCTTCCGTGATCTTCATCGGATTGATCCGGAGTCCGTACTGTCTGGGGTTATCATAACTTTCGATATACGATTCATATTCATCCCCCAGCATCTCTTGCATTCTCTTTTCAAAGCTTTCCGGCAGTTCCACTCTCATCACACACCTGTCTCCTCTTTTTCTTTCTCTTCCGCCATTCTCCCACGGACATTTTTCTACGCTCCACTATAGCAAGACTCTGGCATTTTGTAAAGAAAAAGCGGTGGCCCCCCAGCCACCGCTTTTATCTCGTTTTTGCGTCACCCCATATATATGACAATCCGGTTACGCATTATCTGCAACGGCATCTTCTGCCATTACTTCCTCGTATTTCTCCAAAATCAGACTCTGGATCTTTTCTCTTGTGTTGGAATTGATCGGATGTGCAATATCGCGATACTCTCCATCGGAAGCCTTACGGCTTGGCATAGCGATAAACAGTCCTTTCTCTCCCTCGATCACTTTAATATCATGTACAACAAATTCATCATCAATTGTTATGGAAACAACTGCTTTCATCTTACCTTCTTTTGTCACTTTGCGCACTCTTACGTCTGTAATCTCCATAGCACATGCCCCTTTCATATGTCGTTCTCCTTCCGAACAGTTATAACCGCTGATTAGTTATTTCTCCGCGAACCACCAGACAGCCGCTCTGTTATTACAGCGCATAGCGCTCGTTCTTTTCCACGACAACTTTTATTTCGCCTTCTCCGCAATAGTAAGAATTGGCCCGGATGGTATCCCGGCTTTCTACGATGCAGTTTTCGATATGGGTATTATCACCCAGATATACGTCGTTCAGAATAATAGAATTCTTGATAACGCAGTTATTTCCCACATATACTTTCTTAAACAGAACAGAATTCTCCACCTGCCCGTTGATGATACAGCCGCTGGATACCAGGCTGTTCTTTACCAGACATCCCGGATTATATTTTGCCGGCGGAAGATCGTCGATCTTGGAGTTGATTCCCGGATACTGACGGAAGAAATAATCTCTCACTTCCGGTTTTAAGAAATCCATATTGGTCTTGTAGTAAGCCTCAACGGTAGAGATGTTGTTCCAGTAATCCTGGATCTTATATCCATAGATCCTCTTCAGATTCTTATAGCGGATCAGGATATCTTTTACAAAATCATGTCTTCCTTCCTGTGCGCAGCGCTCGATCATCTCGATCAGCTGACGACGCCGGATCACATAGATTCCTGTGGAGATCGTATGATAATCGGACAACATCGGTTTCTCTTCGAATTCTTCGATCCGGTAGTCTTCATTCATGCGAAGCACACCAAATCTGGTCACATCCTCATTGGCATCCACATCCTTGCACACAATAGTCACATCGGCACGTTTTGCGATATGGTATTCCAGAACTTTGTTATAATCCAGTTTATATACACAATCACCGGATGCGATGACCACATAGGGTTCATGGCTTCTCTTCAGAAAATCCAGGTTCTGATAAATCGCATCTGCGGTTCCCTGATACCAGAAGCTGTTATCCGGAGTGATCGTCGGTGTAAACACAAACAAACCTCCTTGCTTTCTTCCGAAATTCCACCATTTGGAAGAGCTCAGATGCTCGTTCAACGATCTTGCGTTGTACTGTGTCAGGACTGCAACTTTCGCAATATGAGAATTGGTCATATTACTCAGTGCAAAGTCGATGCTCCGATAGCTTCCCGCTACCGGCATCGCTGCGATGGCACGTCTGTTGGACAGTTCTCTCATCCTGTTGTTATTACCGCCTGCCAGAATAATTCCTAATGCTCTCATATTACTCACCGTCCTTCTTTACAATTGCTCCGCCGCTTACAAGCTCTCCGTCCGGATAATCCTCCACTGTGGTCTCACCGCTGATAGCTGTGTTTTTTCCAATCTTCACGCCTGACGGAATAACAGAATTTTCTGCGATTGTAACAAGGCCGAATCCATAGACAGCCGGTTTCAGAACATTCGGAGCTTCCTCGCCCACACCTGTGACAACATTTTCTCCGATATCCACACTCTCTGCGATAATGGACTTGTCAATCTGGCTTCCGGCGCCGATGCGTGTATGTTTCATAATAATGGAATCCCGCACCACAGCTCCCTTTTCAATCGTTACATCCGCACCGATGACGCAATTATGCACTTCACCATAAATCTCCGCACCTTCACCGATGATGCTTCTTTCAACAACGGATTCCCCGGATATGTACTGTGGACGGATGATATCACCTTTGGTATAGATTTTCCAGAATTCTTCATACAGGTTAAATTCCGGAATGATATCGATCAGTTCCATATTTGCTTCCCAATAAGACCCCAGTGTTCCTACGTCTTTCCAGTATCCGTTGAATTCATAGGCAAACAGTCTCTTTCCATTATCTCTGCAATATGGCAGGATATGTTTACCGAAGTCACAGTTTGGCTGATCTTTCAGTGCCATCAGAGACTCTTTGAGTGTCTTCCAGGAGAAAATATAAATTCCCATAGATGCCAGATTACTTCTTGGATGTTCTGGTTTTTCTTCAAACTCGGTAATACGTCCCGCGCCGTCAGTGATCATAACACCGAAACGGCTTGCCTCTTCGATCGGCACCGGCATACAGGCAATGGTCACATCTGCCTTATTTGCCTTATGATAATCAAGCATCACTTCGTAATCCATCTTGTAAATATGGTCACCGGAGAGAATCAGAACGTAGTCCGGATTATAGGTCTCCATGTATGCCATATTCTGAAAAATTGCGTTTGCTGTTCCGGTATACCAGTCGCTGTTACCATTTTTTTCGTAGGGGGGAAGCACGGTAACACCGCCCACATTCCGGTCCAGATCCCACGGAATACCGATTCCGATATGGGTATTCAGACGCAGCGGCTGATACTGGGTCAGAACACCCACGGTATCAATGCCTGAATTAATACAGTTACTCAACGGAAAATCGATAATCCGATATTTTCCTCCAAATGCCACCGCCGGTTTGGCAACTTTCTCGGTAAGTACGCCGAGTCGGCTTCCCTGGCCTCCGGCCAACAGCATTGCAATCATTTCTTTCTTGATCATGCAATCACCTCTTGTCATATATAGTAAAAAGATTATATCACACTTATCAGATTTAGTGAACATTTTTTACATATTTTTATCAAATCTTTTCGTGTTTTTATGACATTTATACAACGTTTCTTCTCCCTTTCGTCATTTTCTTCTATATCTATTGGTTTTTTTTCTCATCCTTAAAAAAATCTTTCCATTTTCCCCTTTTCCGTCTATAATAAATGTTGTTACAAAATGTCTTTTGTACCCGACTGATGCCTGCGGATCGCCCGCTGAAAGCAGCTTTCGCAATCTTTCCGACCCAGGGAAGCCGGCATCATAAATATGATACAAACGTCTGTAAGAAAGGGAGAACTCCTATGTATACCATTGATTTTACAAAACCTGTTCACATACATTTTATCGGCATCGGCGGTATCAGCATGAGCGGCCTTGCCGAGATTCTTTTAAAAGAGGGATTCACCGTATCCGGCTCTGATTCCAAAGAAAGTGCTTTGACGGATCATCTGACTGCGAACGGTGCACAGATTTTCTACGGACAGCGCGCATCCAATATTATTGACGGTATCGATCTGGTGGTTTACACTGCTGCGATCCACCCGGATAACCCGGAATATGCCTGCGCAAAAGAAAAAAATATTCCGATGATGACCCGTGCCGATCTGCTGGGACAGATCATGAAAAATTACCAGATCCCCATCGCAGTATCCGGAACCCACGGAAAAACCACAACAACTTCCATGGCTTCTCATATTCTGCTGGAAGGTGGTTTTGATCCGACAATCTCTGTCGGCGGTATCCTGCCGGCCATCGGCGGTAATCTGCGTCTGGGACATTCCGGTACTTTCATTACCGAGGCCTGTGAATATACCAACAGCTTTTTAAGCTTTTTCCCGAAAATCAGTATCATCCTGAACATGGATGCCGATCATCTGGATTTCTTTAAGGATATTGACGATATCCGCCATTCCTTCCGGCTGTTTGCAGAAAAACTTCCGGCTGACGGTACCCTGATCATCAACAGTGATACTCCTCATTATGAGGATATCATCAGGGATCTGCCATGCGAAGTCATCACTTACGGACTGGAGCATGAAGCTGATTATACAGCAACCGATATTACATACGATACCTTCGGTCACCCGACCTTTACCTGTCTGCATCACGGTGAAACCACAGGAACCTTCTCCCTGAAGGTACCCGGTATCCACAACGTGTCCAACGCCCTTTCCGTGATCGCTCTGGGTGAAAAACTGGGTATGGACGATGCAACGATCCAGAAAGGTCTGATCAACTTCACCGGAACCGACCGCCGTTTCCAGTTCAAAGGAAACATCGGCGATATCACTGTGATCGATGACTATGCCCATCATCCGACAGAGATCAAAGCAACACTGACCTCTGCCAAAAACTATCCGCACAAAAAGACCTGGTGTATCTTCCAGCCCCATACCTACACCCGTACCAAAGCTCTGCTCCCGGAATTCGCTGAAGCACTGACTCTGGCAGACCATGTAGTACTGGCAAACATCTACGCCGCAAGAGAAACCGACACCCTCGGCATCTCTTCCGCCGACCTTCAAAAAAGAATCCAGGAACTGGGAACTCCCTGTGAATACTTCCCAACCTTCGATGAAATCGAAAACTACCTTCTGGAAAACTGCCAGCCCGGTGACCTCCTGATCACCATGGGCGCCGGCGATGTCTACCAGATCGGCGAAAAACTCCTGGGCAAATAAACACCAAAAAAACCTTCTTTTACCCCATACAAAAATGGCAACCGCACATGTTCGGTTGCCATTTTTATATGTAAAAACTCCCCCTGATCCTTTCGCCTGCTCCGTACCCTGTAATTTTCTTCTTATGCTTTTCCTTCCATCCACAATCGGATTCAACCACCCCTCCCCACGTGAAAATCAGGATCCGAAAGCGGTCTGCAACATCAGGAGGCGGCAACACTTTGCGGGCGGTTAGGGCAAGCTTTGAGATCCAGCACCTACGTAGACTTTCGCGAGGGTCCGCTGACCCTCGTGAACTATAGCCGAAGTTAGCGGCCAGCTCAAAGTTGCCCTGCACACGTTGCAGCCTCCTGATGTTGCAGACCGCTTTCGAATCCGTCCCTTTTCACCACCCTCCCCCACGCAAAAGCCAGAACCCGGAAGAGGTCTGCGACACCACGGAGGCGGCAACACTTTGTGGGCGCTTAGGGCAAGCTTTGAGATCCAGCACCTACGTAGACTTTCGCGAGGGTCCGCTGACCCTCGTGAACATAGTCGGAGTTGGGGATTAGCTCAAAGTTGCCCTGCACACGTTGCCGCCCCGTGGTGTTGCAGACCTCTTCCGGGTTCGTCCCCTTTCGCCACCATTTTTTTCTCAACTTATCCACATTATCCACACATTTATCCCCACCCTCAGTTCCCACCTCTGTGGATTCCTCTGTGCATAACTCTGTTTACATAATCTTACACTCTTCCCTCCGAATTTTCTCTGTTTTTCAAACAATTCCTCCATTTTCCGGTTGCAAATAATCCCCACACCTCATAATTTCCCACCACTTATCCACATCATCCACATGCTTATCCACCTTACTTACACACCAGCTAATCCCCCATCACACCTTATTTTCCACCTCTTTCCCATAAAAAACCATGTTTGATTTCTCAAAGAATCATGCTATAATAAGCACGTAACCAGGACATATACCATCACTTTTCTATTACAGGAGAACTATGCAGTTATCTTTACATAATGGAAGTTCCAGCGGAGTTACCATTATTTCCAATATTTTCATAGATTATTATATGCCCCGCGCCAACGGGGAATTCGTTAAAATTTACCTTTATCTGCTCCGCAGTCTGCAAAGCGGCGACACCGCACTGGACCTGGCTGCTGTAGCGGATGTTTTTGACTGCACAGAATCAGATGTGCTTCGCACCCTTCGTTACTGGGAGAATCAGAAACTGGTCGTACTGGCAGGTACCGACACCCAGACTTCCATTGATTTTCTGCAGCCCATGGTGCCGGATACGGTGCAAAACACACTGGCAGAACAGGCAATTACTCAGATTTCGCCTGCCACATCGACAAACACCGTCACATCCGGCTCACCGTCGACAGCCGGAGCATCTGTCACACCTGCCAGGAATGCCCCGCAGACAGGCACTCAGCCCTCTCAGACAACAGGGAATAAAAAAACAATGAGTGCTGACCGTCTAAAAGAGCTCCGCGAACAGGAAGACGTTCGCCAGATTCTCTTTCTGGCCGAAAGTTACCTTGGTACTACACTGTCAAGAACAGTTACCGATGAACTTCTTTATATTTACGAGGAGCTTCATTTTTCTGTGGATCTGTTTGACTATCTGATCGAATACTGTGTTTCCAAGGGAAGCAAAGACATTCATTATATAAAGAAAGTAGCCTTCAGCTGGCACGAGGCAGGTATCGACACAGTTACCCGCGCCAAGCAGGAGACTACAACCTATCACAGAAACTATTTTTCAATTTTAAAAGCATTCGGAATCAGCAACCGTAATCCGATTCAGTCGGAGATCCACATGATCGACCACTGGATGAAAGATTACGGATTTACTATGGACATCCTCACGGAAGCCTGTTCCCGTACAGTAGCATCCACCGGGAAAGCCAATTTCCGCTATGCGGACAGGATTCTTTCCGGCTGGAAGGATAAAGGTGTCCGACACCTGACCGATATTCAGGCTCTGGATACTTTGCACAAACAGCTGCAAAGTGACCGTCAGGAACAAAAACAGCGGCAGGAACAGAAGGGAATCCGTCCATCGGGTTCCGGTAACAGATTCAATAATTTCCAGCAGCGAAATTATGATTACGCTCAACTTGAAAATCAGCTTTTAAAATAATAAAGGAGAATTACCGTGGCACTACAAAACAGTCAGTACGATGCACTGATGCGCTATTATCAGCGATTGCAGTTTCGCAATAAACATGAACAAGATGCCCGTATCGCCGAAGCACAGGCCAGGATACCCCGGCTGGCACTGATCGATCAGGAGATTGCATCGATCAGTATGAAAAAAGCACGAATCTTACTCGGTGATAAAAACGCCACTGATTTTGACCTGAACGAACAGATTCAGGCTTTATCCAGAGAGCGAACCGATCTGTTAAAAGCCAATGGTTATCCGGAGGATTATCTGAAGATGCATTATACCTGTCCTCTGTGTCAGGACACCGGTTATGTGGACAACCGGAAGTGTATCTGCTTCAGGCGTGCGATCAGTGAACATCTGTATACCCAGTCCAATATCCGAGAATTACTAAAAACAGCCAGCTTCGATGCATTTTCTCTGGATTATTATCCGGAAGATATGGTAAACGAAGCCACAGGACAGACCGCCCGGCAGAGTGCCGCAACCGCATTGCAGCGCTCAAAGGATTTCGTTCAGAACTTTGATCATTCTTTTGAAAATCTTTTCATTTACGGTGATACCGGTGTTGGGAAAACTTTTCTTACGTACTGCATCGCAAAAGAACTTTTGGATTCGATGCACAGCGTGATCTATTATTCTGCTTTCGATCTGTTCGATGCGTTCGCAAGAAACACCTTCTCGAACTCTGATACCACGGAAGGAGAAAATGACTATATTCTCAACTGTGATCTGCTTATCATCGATGATCTTGGAACAGAACTTACCAACAGCTTTGTTGCTTCTCAGTTCTTTTTATGTATCAATGAACGGATCCTCAGAAAGAAATCCACGGTGATTTCCACCAATCTGACACTGGGCAGTTTTATGGATACCTACTCCGAACGGGTATTTTCCAGAGTTTCCAGTAACTACACGATGATCAAACTCATCGGTAAAGATATAAGAATCCAGAAAAAAATATTAGGAGGAAACTAACAATGTCACACAACAAAAATCACGATTCACAACAGCTTCCTGTAGGACGACTGGGGATCATTTCTCCCTACAGCTGCGCCGAACTCGGTACAAAGGTAGATAACTACCTGGTCAGCTGGAGAAAAAAACGCCACAATGAAGGTGTTTTATATGAAGGCTACGACAGAGATACTTACCTGATCGGGTCTGATCTTCCCCGTTTCGGTTCCGGAGAAGCAAAAGGTATCCTGAGGGAATCCGTACGTGGTGATGATATCTATATTCTGGTAGATGTCTGCAACTACAGTCTGACATATTCTCTGGCAGGACAGACCAACCATATGTCCCCGGATGATCATTATCAGAACCTGAAACGAATCATTGCTGCCATCGCCGGAAAAGCCAGACGAATCAACGTGATCATGCCATTTTTGTATGAGAGCCGCCAGCACAGACGGACCGGCAGAGAATCCCTCGACTGTGCACTGGCACTGCAGGAACTGATCCAGATGGGTGTGGAAAACATCATCACTTTCGATGCTCACGATCCGAGAATCCAGAATGCGATCCCACTGCATGGATTTGAAACTGTACAGTCCGCATACCAGTTTATCAAAAACCTCTTAAAGAAAGAAAAAGATTTGAAACTGGATAAAGAACATCTGATGGTCATCAGCCCGGATGAAGGCGGCATGAGCCGTGCCATCTATCTGGCAAACAACCTTGGCGTAGACATGGGTATGTTCTACCTGTCTCTTATACACATCTGACGCTGC
>ENA-OYZR01000410-OYZR01000410.1-human-gut-metagenome-genome-assembly--contig:-NODE-410-length-11713-cov-8.729285_pt1 | contig 11713 bp, 10 predicted proteins | sample MGYA00243295_ERZ653487 | MGnify/ENA primary metagenome ERZ653487 (study PRJEB26926, sample SAMN06164926) | human gut metagenome | biome: ENVO:00009003; feature: ENVO:2100002; material: ENVO:00002003... | reverse complement strand
AGCGTCAGATGTGTATAAGAGACAGAAATAGGGCAGATATTTTTCTGCCAATTTCATTTTCCAGTTTAAGTTCTATAGTTTTTACGCTTCCCTTGAGTTGCACAATATCTGATTTCATGTTCGTGATATCCGTCTTCATGTTTGTGATATCTGCCTTCATGTTTGTAATATCTGCCTTCATGTTCGCAATATCTGTCTTCATGTTCGCAATATCTGCCTTCATGTTCGTGATATCCGTCTTCATGTTCGTGATATCCGTCTTCATGTTTGCAATATCCGTCTTCATATCTGCGATATCGTTCTTTACATCGGACATATCATTTTGAAAACCGGCAATGCTTCCCTGTATAGAAAAAAGGATATTTCTCAATTCCGCATCTTCCACATTCTTCCCTCCTTTTAGTACGTCTCGTTCTCTTTTGTATAGAACCAATTGTACCATTGAAGGAAGGAAAAGTCTACAGCGAAATTATTATAATATTTTTATAAGACATCTTCGGCAAATTATAACTTATGTATAAACAGCCCACTCCGAAGTTTTGGCTCAAACCAGGTGGATTTTGGAGGCATTAATTTGTTCTCGTCTGCAATCTTCATCAGGTCTTCCATAGATGTCGGGTACATGACAAAGGCTACACCGCCGGTTCTGTCCGCAATCTCTGCCAGCTCTGCTGCCTTATGGCTTCCGCCCACAAAGGAGATTCTCTGGTCTGTGCGCGGATCTTCGATTCCCAGGACTGGTCTGAGGACTTTTTCCTGAAGAATGGATACATCCAGCTGTCCGACCACGTCCTTCTTCTCATAGATATCCGGCCATGCTTTCAGGTGATACCACTGTCCGTCCACATACATTCCCATACAATGCTTCTCTACAGGCTTGCATGGAAATCCCGGCATCAGCATCAGTTCAAAGTTGAACTTCAGGGCGCCCAGAAATGCTTTTACAGTCAGGCCGTTCAAATCTTTTACAATCCTGTTATAAGGAAGAATGCAGAGCTGGTCATAGGGAAATACAACAGACAGGAAATAATTAAACTCTTCCTCCCCTGTATATCCCGGATTCTGTTCTCTTCTCTTTAAACCTACTTTTACAGCGGAAGCTGCGCGGTGATGTCCATCTGCGATGTACAGAGAATCAATCCCTGCAAATTCCTTATTTATTTCAGAAATGACCTCATCTTCATCAATCACCCATACTCTGTGTGTGATCTGATCCTCTTCTGTAAAATCATATGCTGCTTCATGATGATCTTTCCAGTTATTCATCAGTGTAAGCAGAGAATCCGGATATCTGCATGCCAGAAAAATAGGACCGGTATTTGCATTACAGGAATCTACATGGTGGATCCTGTCCTGTTCCTTATCTTCTCTGGTAAGCTCATGTTTCTTCACTACACCATTCATATAATCATCAATGGAACTGCATCCTACGATACCGGTCTGTGTCTTTCCTTTTCTTACAAGTTCATATATATAGTAACAGGCCTTCTGATCCTGAACAAGAATTCCCTTTTCTTCCATGTTGTCAAGATTTTCTTTTGCTTTTTCATAAACCCGATCATCATACAAATCTGTCTCAGGTTCCAGATCCATTTCCGGTCTGTCAATATGAAGAAAGGACAGGGGATTCTCATCTCCGATTGATTTTGCTTCTTCCCGGTTTACCACATCATATGGAAGTGCTGCCACATCAGCAGCCTTTTCCGGTGTAGGTCGAAGTGCCCGGAATGCATGAAATACTGCCATAATATTTTCTCCTCTTCTGTATCTTTTGTATTGCTCTTTTATACCCACTTTACTGTCTATCCTGTAAAAATAAAACGAACATTACTCATTATTTTATCATATCCAAATCCTTATATCAATGTACAAATTATGAAACCTAATTTTTTTTTGAAAAACCTAAAAATTTTTGTATTTTTCTATTGCAATTTTTAAAATATATGGTATGATAGAATCACAAGTTAAGGAAACCAAATGATAATTTTTAAGGGAGGTCATTTTATGACAGAAGGATTAAAATGGACTGTAAACGAGGTTCCGAAATCAGATGATAAACACCTGGAACTGATGTCCGAAGAAAATGTAAAGAAAGCAAATGAGTTCCACAGAAGTTTCCCACAGTACAGTGTGACGCCTCTTCAGAACCTTTCATCCCTTGCAAAATATTTAGGAGTAAAAAATATTTTCTGTAAGGATGAATCCTATCGCTTTGGCTTAAATGCTTTCAAAGTACTTGGAGGTTCTTATGCAATGGGCCGCTATATCGCAAAAGAACTTGGACGTGATATCAGCGAGCTGCCATACAATGTTCTCTCTTCTGATAAATTAAGAGAAGAATTCGGACAGGCTACATTCTTTACTGCAACAGACGGTAATCATGGACGTGGAGTTGCATGGGCAGCTAAGCGCCTTGGACAGAAAGCAGTTGTAAGAATGCCTAAGGGAACAACAAAGACCCGTTTCGATAACATTGTCAAAGAAGGTGCTACTGTTACGATCGAAGAAGTAAACTATGATGACTGCGTAAGAATGGCTGCAGCAGAAGCTGCCAAAACAGAACATGGCATCATCGTTCAGGATACCGCATGGGACGGATATGAAGAAATTCCATCCTGGATCATGCAGGGATACGGAACACTGGTTCTTGAGGCTGACCAGCAGTTAAAAGAAATGGGTGTTGAACGTCCGACACATGTATTTGTTCAGGCCGGTGTTGGTTCTTTAGCAGGTGCCGTAGTCGGTTATTTCGCTCATAAATATAAAGATAACCCGCCGGTTATGGCTGTCTGTGAAGCAAGTGCTGCTGACTGCCTGTACCGCTCCGCTGTTGCAAAGACAGGAAATCTGGTAAATGTTACAGGTGATCTTCAGACAATTATGGCCGGTCTTGCATGCGGTGAGGGAAATACGATCGGGTGGGATATCCTGAAAAATCACGTAGATGTATTTGCATCCTGTCCTGACTGGATGAGCGCAAAGGCAACACGTATCTACGCTAATCCACTGGGAGATGATCCACACGTTGTCTCCGGTGAATCCGGTTCCGTTCCGCTTGGTTTCTGCTTCACTGCTCTTCACGATGAAGATGCAAAAGACTTAAAAGAAGCGCTGAAACTGGATGAGAATTCCGTAGTACTTGTTATTTCCACAGAAGGTGACACTGATCCTGTTCGCTACCGCGAGATCGTATGGGACGGATTATACGGAACAAACGAATCTTTAAGCAAATGATGTTTTTGGTGAACACAGACAGGTAAGTGGTATGGTTATCTCGAAAATGATATACCAGTAACTAATAATATGATATCAGATTAGGGGCAAAATACCTTTTGACCCTAACATCATAATATTTTATACATATTGGGAGGGTAAAAAAATGGATTACGCAAAAATTAACGAAGCTGCAATGGGTTATAAGGATGATATGACTAAGTTCCTTCGCGATCTGGTTCGCATTCCTGGCGAAAGCTGCGGAGAAAAAGGACATATCATGAGAATCAAAGAGGAAATGGAAAAAGTCGGATTCGACAAAGTTCAGATCGATCCGATGGGCAATATCCTCGGCTACATGGGAACAGGTAAAACTCTCATTGGTTTTGACGCTCATATTGATACAGTCGGTATCGGTAATATCAAGAACTGGGAATTTGATCCATACGAAGGTTTCGAATCTGATGAAGAAATCGGCGGACGTGGAACATCTGACCAGATGGGCGGTATTGTTTCTGCAGTATACGGTGCTAAAATCATGAAAGACCTTGGTCTTTTAAATGATAAATATCAGGTACTTGTGACAGGTACTGTACAGGAAGAAGACTGTGACGGTCTCTGCTGGCAGTACATCATCCATGAAGATGGTGTTCGTCCTGAATTCGTTGTTTCCACAGAACCAACAGACGGCGGTATCTACAGAGGACAGCGTGGACGTATGGAAATCCGCGTAGATGTAAAGGGTGTTTCCTGCCATGGTTCCGCTCCGGAACGTGGTGACAATGCAATCTACAAAATGGCTGATATTCTCCAGGATATCCGCGCATTAAACGAAAACGATGCTGCTGATACCACAGAGATCAAAGGTCTTGTAAAAATGCTTGATGAGAAATACAACCCTGAATGGGAAGAAGCACGTTTCCTTGGACGTGGCACTGTTACTACTTCCGAAATCTTCTTCACATCCCCAAGCCGCTGTGCAGTAGCTGACTCCTGCTCTGTATCTCTTGACCGTCGTATGACAGCAGGCGAAACATGGGAAAGCTGCCTGGATGAGATCCGTGCTCTTCCGGCTGTACAGAAATATGGCGACGACGTAACAGTATCCATGTATGAATACAACCGTCCGTCCTATACAGACCTTGTATATCCGATCGAGTGCTACTTCCCGACATGGGTAATCCCGAAAGATCACAAAGTAACACAGGCTCTGGAAGAAGCATATAAAGGACTGTACGGCGAAGAGCGTCTCGGAAATGCTGAGACAGAAGGCATGAGAAAAGCTCGTTCGCTTACAGACAAATGGACATTCTCTACTAACGGTGTAACAATCATGGGACGTAACAGCATTCCTTGTATCGGATTCGGACCTGGTGCAGAAGCACAGGCTCATGCTCCGAACGAAAAAACATGGAAGATCGACCTTGTAAGATGCGCTGCTGTATACGCTGCTCTTCCAACTGCATACTGCAAATAATAAATAAATTTTCAAATTTTTTTAGGCGACGGATTTCCTATCATCCTAAAGGCTTAATATGTGTCCGGACAGAATCCCTGCTGTAACAGGCAGGGACACAAGATAAACAGATACAGCCGGATAACCGGTGTTCTGCCAAACGCAGAGATTCAATTATTTCATATCAGGAAAGGATAAGCTATCAAAGCATAGCAGGTATTGATTTTATGAAAACATTACAGGATTACATTGATAAATTAAACAGCTTAAACTTCAAAGAAATGTACAACAACGATTTCTTCTGGACATGGGACAAAACAGATGATGAACTGGAAGCTGTTTTCACAGTTGCTGATGCTCTCCGTTTCATGAGAGAGAACAATATCTCCACAAAAGTATTCGAGAGTGGTCTTGGAATCTCTATCTTCCGCGATAACTCCACACGTACACGTTTCTCTTTTGCTTCCGCATGTAACCTTCTTGGTCTGGAAGTACAGGATCTTGATGAAAAGAAATCTCAGATCGCTCATGGTGAAACTGTTCGCGAAACAGCAAACATGGTATCTTTCATGGCTGATGTGATCGGTATCCGTGATGATATGTACATCGGAAAAGGACATGCTTACCAGAAAGAATTCATGGAAGCTGTTACAGAAGGAAACAAAGACGGTATCCTTGAGCAGAGACCTACTCTTGTAAACCTTCAGTGCGACGTTGACCATCCGACACAGTGTATGGCAGATATGCTCCACATCATCCATGAATTCGGCGGTGTTGAGAATCTGAAAGGCAAAAAGATCGCTATGACATGGGCTTACTCTCCATCCTATGGTAAACCACTCTCCGTTCCGCAGGGCGTTATCGGTCTGATGACACGTTTCGGCATGGACGTTGTTCTTGCTCATCCGGAAGGATATGATGTAATGCCGGAAGTTGAAGAGATTGCCAAGAAGAATGCTGAGAAAAACGGCGGATCCTTCACAAAGACAAACGATATGGCTGAAGCTTTCAAAGATGCTGATATCGTATATCCAAAGAGCTGGGCTCCGTTTGCAGCTATGGAAAAACGTACAGACCTTTATGCAGAAGGCGACTTCGACGGAATCGATAAATTAGAGAAAGAACTTCTTGCACAGAATGCACAGCACAAAGACTGGGCCTGCACAGAAGAACTTATGAAAACAACAAAAGACGGAAAAGCTCTTTACCTGCACTGCCTGCCGGCTGATATTACAGGTGTAAGCTGCGAAACAGGTGAGGTTGACGCTTCTGTATTCGATCGTTACAGAATCCCGTTATACAAAGAAGCAAGCTTCAAACCATACATCATCGCTGCTATGATCATGCTTTCCAAATTTGAAAATCCACAGGATATCCTGAAGAAACTTGAAGTCAAAGCAGCTCCAAGAATCCTGAAATAATCAGGCGCAGATTAACAGTTGGATTGCAGTAATATTCCAGCTGCTTTCAAACAGATATTTAATTTTGAAAGCAGTTTCAGAATTTAAATATATCGAAAAATAGCACTCATCATATTGTATAGCAGGCGGGGCTGTCGCAGAAAGCACACAATCTTTATTGCGGCGGCCCTCTTTGCCTTTAAAATCAGGAGGTTTTTACAAATGTTTACAAGAAAAAGAATCGTTATTGCGCTCGGTGGGAACGCTCTGGGAAATACTCTCCCGGAACAGATGGTAGCTGTAAAAACTACTGCAAAAGCATTATGCGATCTGATCGAAGAAGGTCATCAGGTTGTTGTTGTACATGGAAACGGGCCACAGGTTGGCATGATCAACAATGCCATGTCTGCTCTCTCCAGAGAAGATGAGAATCAGCCAAACACTCCTCTCTCTGTCTGTGTTGCCATGAGTCAGGCTTACATCGGATATGATCTGCAGAATGCTTTGAGAGAGGAGCTTCGAATCAGAGGATTTGTCCGCACACCTGTCGTCACTGTTGTCACTCAGGTTCGTGTAGATCCCAATGATCCTGCTTTTGAAAATCCATCCAAGCCGATCGGCAAATTCCTGACAAAAGAGGAAGCAGACCATCAGGCCAAGGCATATGGACATATCATGAAAGAAGACGCAGGGCGTGGTTATCGTCGTGTAGTTGCATCTCCAAAGCCTGTTGAAATCGTTGAACAGGATGCGATCAACAGTCTTGTGGATGCAAATAAAATCGTTATCTGCTGCGGTGGCGGCGGAATTCCCGTTGTTCTTAACGGACATCATCTCAAAGGTGCATCAGCAGTTATTGATAAGGATTATGCAAGCTGTCTCCTGGCTAAAGAGCTGGATGCAGATATGCTTATCATTCTTACAGCAGTGGAGAAGGTTGCTGTAAACTTCGGCAAGGAAAACGAAGAATGGCTGGATGACATCACTGTAGATGACGCTAAGAAATATATTAATGAGGGACAGTTTGCCCCAGGTTCCATGCTCCCGAAAGTTCAGGCTGCCGTTGATTTTGCAAGCTCCAAAGAAGGAAGAACTGCCATGATCACTTTACTTCAGAAAGCCAAAGACGGTATCCAGGGAAAAACCGGAACCAAAATCCATCTATAATCTGTTCAGCAGATATCTTATTATATATCAGCTGCTTAATACTGATATGTATAACTGCCACATATTCAGGATATCTGCCATATAGCGAAATAATTGCGCAAAAAAAGTTCCGGTGACCTCGCCCGGAACTTTTTTTGTGATGAGTGGACCAGAGTGTCTGGAAAATCATTCCTGCAATCTGCACGCCCCACTTTTCGGTATATTTTGACATACATCTTGCGGAAAGCATTTTTCAGACACACTTTAGTACATCGTTTTCGAAATAACTATACCACTCACTTGTCTGCGAATCCGATTGCACAGGTCTAAAAGCCTCAGCGTAGCCCGCTACGCCTGCGTTTTTATACCAGCACACTCGAATCCGCATCCTACGCGATTGGTATAGTTATTTACGAAACGATGTACTAGCTCTTATGATATCCTGCTATTTCATGGATATTATCATCCATTTCAGGATTTATAAAATATTCTGTTTTCCTCTATTCTATTTTTTCACTGTTTCATAATGGAAACTGTTCAGGAACTGTTTTGCCCTGTCAGTCTCCGGATTGTCAAAGAACTGTTCCGGAGTGTTCTCTTCTACAATGTTTCCCTTATCCATAAAGATCACTCTGTCTGCTACGGAACGGGCAAATTCCATCTCATGAGTGACGATCAGCATGGTCATTCCTGTCTTTGCAAGTTCCAGTACTACCTGAAGTACTTCTCTTACCATCTCAGGATCAAGTGCTGCTGTAATCTCATCCAGAAGCATGATCTCCGGATGCATCAGCATGGCACGTACAATGGCAACTCGCTGTTTCTGACCACCGGAAAGCTGCCTTGGATAATTATCTTTCTTATCCAGAAGACCAACTCTGTCAAGAAGCTGCTCCGCTTCCTTTTTCACTTCTTCTTTATTTCTTTTCTGTACTTTCATTGGTGCCAGAAGAAGATTATTTAAAATTGTCATATTCGGGAAAAGATCATAGCTCTGGAAAACCATTCCTATCTTCTCTCTGACTTTGCTTATATTCTTTTTTTCTTTCTCATAGCTTACACCGTTAAGCTTCAGTACACCGGTGTCAATCTCTTCCAGGCGGTTGATACATCGCAGGAAGGTACTTTTTCCACATCCGGAAGGTCCTACGATCACTACCACTTCTCCCTTTTGCAGAGAGAAGGAAACATCATCCAGAATAGGAACATTGTTTACATATGATTTCTTTAAATGTTCTACTTCTAAAATCGGCTGTCCCATTCATTTATCCTCATTTCTCTATTAATCAGCAAACTTCTTTTCCAGTACTCTGGAGAGTCTGGAAAATGGAAAACATATGATAAAATACATAAAGAATACTGCACCATATACCCAGAGGGCCGCTGTCGGATTTGTATAACGTGATGCATCTATGATCTGTTTTCCAACTTTTAACACCTCTACTACTCCGATAAGAGCTACCAGTGATGTGGTCTTGATCATTCGGGTAAGAAGATTCACTGCGGATGGAAGAAGTCTTCTTATAGTCTGCGGAAGGATAATATAAAGATAGACCTGCCATTTGTTTAATCCAAGACCGTATCCGCTGTCATACTGGTGTTTAGGAATGGAGATCAGCGCACTTCGCACCAGATCACCCATTTCAGCAGTTCCCCAGAATGTAAATACAATGACCGCCGCTGTCTCACCGGAAAGATTCATCCCCAGATGCTTGGCCGCTCCGAAATATACCAGGAACAAAAGCACCAGCTGCGGCATGATTCTTACTATTTCAAGGTAAATGCGGCAGATAAACTTAATGATTTTATTTGGGATATTCATTACCATCCCAAGAAGAAATCCAAGGATTATGGAAAATACCATGGAAATCAGTGCAATTCTTATTGTTACCCACAAGCCCTGCCAGAGTCTTAATGAGTTGATTCCCTTAAAAAGAACCTCAATCCCCATATTCTGCATAGCGGACTCTCCTTTCTACAAATGAACAGATAAGTGAGATTGGTAAAAGTATGATCAGATATGCGATTACCAACATAAACAGGGCTTCATCTGTTTTGTAATAAATTCCGATCAGGTCTTTTGTCACAAACATCAGGTCTGCAAGTGCTACTGCACTGAATACGGAGGTTTCCTTAATAAGAAAGATCGCATTTGCACAGAATGCCGGAATAGAATTGGATACCGCCTGGGGCAGGATAATGTTTGTAAATACCTGACTCTTACTCATTCCAAGGCTTAATGCGGATTCCACCTGAATGGGTGGAACATTGTCCAGGCCGCTTCGGAAGGCTTCTGCCATATAACTGCCTCCGAGAAAGGTCAGTCCTGTGATCGCACACTGTTCTGAACTGAGGACAATCCCTATTTTCGGAAGACCGAAATACAGGAAAAACAACTGAATCAACAATGGTGTATTTCTGGACAGTTCAATGTAACATTCCACGATCTGACGAAGTACAGGAATCCTGAAATACTTAATCATGCTGCAGACAAGCCCAACCACAATGGCAAGCAGCACACCAATCACCGCCATGTGAAGTGTAAGCTTTGCTGCCTCAATATAAAGAGGTGTCTGCTCGCGGATAAACTCAAAATCCATGGTTACTTTATTCTCCTTCTATTATTATGATTTAGAGCATATTTGAAGAACGCTCTGGTGTGCCTGTGCCGCTTATTACTTTTCAATCCACTGCTATTTCGGTTAAAGCAGGTAGTTTACTTGATTTAGTTAAAGCGTTACATCTGCACATCTGTGAACTATCATAACATTTCAGGCTTCATCCTGCAAGCTTTTCATAAATTGCATCTGCAAGTCTGCTATGTCCCAGTTCATCCAGATGCTCCTGATCGGCTTCTCCCGGTCGGGCAAATTCTGAAGCCGGAAGATAAGAAATATTTCTTCTTCTGGCGATTTTCTCATACACCCGGGGCAGATTCCATGATACTTCGATAGAATTCTTATCGAATTCCGGATCAAAATCCTCTTCCCAGATTCTCTCCCCAAGGTAGATTGGAGATACCAACAATATTTTAGCATCCGGATTTACAGTGTTAATCTGATCAAGGAGCTGTTCAATCCCCTGTCCGATCACTTCCGGGGTTGCGCTGTATACGCTTTTACAATCGTTCGTGCCAAGCATGAGAACGATAGTGTCTACTGGTCTGTGGCTCTCAAGGATTGCCGGAAGCATTTCTGTTCCTCTTCTTTCTGTACGGAATGGATCATCGAATACGGTGGTTCTTCCGCAGAGTCCTTCTTCGATTACTCTGTAGCCTTTTGTTCTTACTTTGTCATCCAGGATGCTGGTCCAGCGGGTACCCCATCCGTATCTCTGATTAGTAGTTCCCGGGATTAAACCGTATGTATTGGAATCACCGAAACATAAGATTTGTTTCATGTCTTGTCACCTTCTTATCTGATATTTTTAATGGGATTTTTTGCTTTCCCTGTTTTCATATTGATTTGATAGGAATACTATACAATCTTTATTTTTGTTTGTCAAGCCCTTTTTTGTATTTTTTGAAAATGTTTATTTGTACGTCATAAGTCATAAAGGGACGCTCAGAAATATTTTTATTTTCCGTGCGGTTTCGGGACCTATAGCAATCCTCGTAAATAATCAAAAAACTTTTGATACCGATATTATTTCCAGTCCTGAACTTTATATTTTTTATATTTTGCAGGTGTTGTTCCTGTATATTTTCTGAAAATTTTTATAAAATAGCTCTGTGTGGAAAAGCAGAGATATTCACTGATCTGTGCTGCTGTATAATCTGAATAGGTCAGCATATTACAGGCAGCTTCTATCCGTTCTTTCTGAATATAGTCGACAAAAAGCATTCCTGTTTCTTTTTTAAACAATCTGGAAAGATAACTGGCACTAATCCCTGCTGCCTCTGCAGTTTCTTCCAGTGTAACGGGAACATGCAGATGAAGATGAATATATTTTACTGCCGCTTCAATTTCTCTGCTGTAATGTCTCATTCCGGACTTTTGCACTTCCTGGGCAAATCTCAGAGCTGCTTTTTGTGATAACTTTTCTATGGAAGATTTACTGGTACACTCTTCCACTGTCTGAATATAGCCATCGCTTAATGCATAAGCAGTTTCTTCAGGTACGCCACCTTCAATCGCAGCTCTGGTAAACAGCGTAATTCCTGCGATAAACATATTCTTACTGTTTCGCAGTTCATTTCTGGACAGTATTCCAGGAGTTCCATCCGGTGTGATCTGAAAAACGGACTGTATTCTGTCTGTCTGACCATTCCTGATAGCATCATACTGCCGACGCTCACTTGCATAAGATTCATGTTTCTGTAAATTCTCACGTCTCTCAAATAGAGTATTCCTGCTTCGGTTCTCTGCAACCTGTTGTTCTTTTTCATTGTATTCCTTACTTTTCTCCTGCATCTTTATTCCTCTCGCATACGCAGCAATATTTTGTTATTTATATCAATATTTTACTATATCTGTCTCTTATACACATCTGACGCTGC
>ENA-OYZR01000389-OYZR01000389.1-human-gut-metagenome-genome-assembly--contig:-NODE-389-length-11970-cov-5.165590_pt1 | contig 11970 bp, 14 predicted proteins | sample MGYA00243295_ERZ653487 | MGnify/ENA primary metagenome ERZ653487 (study PRJEB26926, sample SAMN06164926) | human gut metagenome | biome: ENVO:00009003; feature: ENVO:2100002; material: ENVO:00002003... | reverse complement strand
CGTTTTTCCGGTTCGTCTTCGGATTTTTCAAGTCAATTTCTTTGTGTGCCACGTTTGTAGCGCCACCATGATACATATTACCACGAAATGAAGATTTGCCAACATTATACAACAATAATATAGAGAAAGGAAGTTAAAAAATGCGTGTAGTATGGAAGGACAGCAATTCAAAAGGGAAAAAACCGATAAAATATAGAAAGCACTTTGTGGAAGGGTGTGAAGGCGGCTGGGTGATCGATATACCGGGAGACAATAATATATATCAAAATCATTATTCCGCTCTTAATGCCATAGATAAGGCGCTTGGCGGTTACGGACAAATGGGAAGCGCAAAAAGAAAATCCTACGGAATACAGATCGCAGGGAAACGGAATGAATAAAAAAAGAACCGGGATTGCTCCCGGTCTTTTTTTAAAACAGTTGGAATCTGTCGATAGCCTGTCCGAAACATCCAGCAAAGCCGTCCTGTCCGTTTCCTTTGTCGTTGTCATACTGCCATGGATAATATTCCTTATTTACAGGGCTGACACGGTACTGTGCTTTCTGGTAGCCGTATTTTGCAGCATAATCAGCCGGAGTGTTGTAGTACACCTCGATTGCATCAATAACACGTCCATTCCCTGCATAGCCGTTGTTATGATCGTTCCAGTTGCATCCAGTCACATAAGGCAGCCAGCCTTCACCTTTCACATGGACTCTGTACTTAACAGATCCACGGTTTACCTTAATAGCAACATCTGTAATCTGTTTTCCTCTGATACCAGCATAATCAGAAAGGTTATTTACAAATGGCAGGATTGTACCGCCTTCCGCTTTAACAGCGTAAGAAAATACGATTTCCGGCTGTTTTTGTGGATTTGACGGAGCTGGTGTTGGGTTTGGAGTCGGCGCTGGCGCAGATGGTGCATTTCCGGAAGAAATACCGAATGCATTTAAAATACCTCTTGCAATATCGTCCATGCGATTATTAAAAATGCTCAAATCTCCGGCGTTTGTGATAAATCCTACCTCTACAAGCCTGTAGCTGTACCCTCTCGCCGCTGCTCTGTTAGGGTTTGCCAAGTCGCTTCTGCCTACGATTAGATTTGCACGCCCCGGAAGGATACCGCCGATAAAACTCGCAAGAGCATTGTCGTATTTGTCCGGCGTAAATCCGGCTTTAACAATAACATGTCCACCTTTCGCTCCTTCTGCTGCACTGTCCATGTGTAACTCAGCAATCTCCCAATCTTTCGGAATGTTTAAAGAGTTGATTCCACCGTCCGCATAATAGTCACGGTTAAAATCTCCGAGTGTTACATTCTCGCCACCTAAAGCCTTGATTCTGGTTGCCAATGCCCTGACTCTTTCCGCTTCACTAAATCCATTTCCACACGCTCCGGGATCTCCTGCTCCATGTCCTGCAATTACAAATAAATGTGCCATAATAAAACCATCCTTTCTTATTCTTTTGTATTAAAAAAGAGCAGTTATCTGCCCTTTTTCTCTGATTTATTAAATTTGCTTCTCTGCCACATTTCTGCGACTTTCTCCCAGCCGCCAGTACTTACTAAATAAACAATGAAAGCAGCAATGAATGATGCAAAGATGTAATACCACTCAATCGGCAACTTATAATACTGACATGCAATAAGTACAGACACCGGGCATAGGATCATTGCCACAGCCAGAGCAACAACATTTGTCTGCAACTGCTTTAAAAACGGCATTTCCTTGATTACCTGTGTGATAATTGACACAAAAAAAGCCAGCACGCCAACCGCTGACAATAACAAAGTTACATTCTGAATTAAATTTTCCATGATTTTTTCCTTTCTTAACTTAATTTCCTTCTAAATGTTTCAATCTGATTTCATGCTGCGCAAGTTTCTTTTCGTGTTCGTCCAACTGCGCAGCGTGCGCATTTATACGCTTGTCACGAACACTGTCATTGACAGACATGGAATCGAGCTTGCTGTCTAAATTTGCAATGCTGACATTTAGCTTGATGATCGGCATAATAATTGCGCTTAACAGACCGCCAAGCGATACAAGACCTATCACAAGCATACCTAAAAATTCTGTCGAACTCATATCAATCACCACCCCTTCTTTTTTTGTATTTAAACGCCTATAACATAACGCAATACATACTCATTATTTTTAAAAGTAATACCGCCACCCGATCCAGTCAGATTATTATTTTTATAGCCGCTTATTTTTTCGTTATCTATATATAAATACTTTGCTGCAATAGATGTGAAGTCCGCATTGTGGTTAATGTTTAACGTCTTGCTAAAAAGCACAATTCCGGCACTTGTTATCTTTTGTGTAGGTGTAACACCCACGCTGTAAGTAGTGCCGTTTATCTTGCAATATACCGTACCTGTACCATATGTGGTATACCCCGTGTTGGTGCGGTAAAATCGCACCGATACAATAACATTGCTGTAATTTCCAGAAACACTCTGACTGTTCTGTTTTATCGTTATAGTGTATTTGACACGGGCGTTGCTTGTAGCGAACGCTTTACTCGTTGCCATTTTACACCTAACCTTTCTTTTAGCTTATACGCTGCCAGTATGATACAACTTTATAAGGCTGCAAATTGTTGTGCGGCTGCGTAGAACCTGTACGGTCTGTTTTTTGCCACACATCCGCACGTGAGTATAAATAATTACTGCCACTCGGAGTTGAACCAGCATACACATCTGATTTGACGTGTACAGTACCAAGATTCGCTCCCCATGCAAAAGAACGTGCAGAAGCATCATCTGACAACGAATGAGAATGACTCGGCATTTCGCTTTCGGATAATGCATGTTTTTTCTCTCCACCAGTTTTTCCGATTTGAGAAAAATCAGAATCATATGGATCTAAGCCAACAAGAACACGACCAGAAGATGTGCGCTCCCATGTTGTGCCTTTAAACGCTTCGTTTGGATCTGTATTGTTTGCGAAAGCAACTATGATCCCAACAGGATAAATCCAGTCGTACTTATGTTTAAAAGCTGCTGCAATGTCGATGTTTTTACCATCATCACCTGTAACATTTATACCTTTTTCAAACAGCACATTCTCTTCCATGAACGCTTCCATTTTAACAGCAAAACCGTCTTTGTCAGCCACGCCGCCGAAGGAAATGCCCTTTCCTGTACGGTAATAATCTATAAGTGTAAATGCCGTAGGAAGCTCGACTTCTGCTGTTGCTGATCCGAAGTAATCAGAGACTGTAAGGCGCACCTGATATGCGTAGTCTACATCAAATAGATTTCCCGTTTTAGTGCCGGACGAATTGTATTCGTATGTGCTGCCGGATGTTGCAGCGCTCCATCGTTCATCTGTCGATTTCTTATACTCGATCTTATACGTTTTATCATTGCGATTGTTACAAGTCGATATGCTAAACCGTGCTTGATACAGCAGGTTTTCGCCTTCATCGTCCGGTGTTCCATACGGGTTACACCGGGAGACTGTGAAACTGTATATCTGCGGCGGATCATATTCCAGCACATTTATTGTGTAGCTTCTTTGCGTCTGATTTCCTCTACTGTCTCGCACTGTAACAGTTACTTCTTTCGCCGTGTATATGACCGGGATATCCGAAACGGATGAACCGCTGTAGGTTTGACCTGCATACTGGATTGTTATACTGCTTATTGTACTTCCTTGCACACCGCTTGCCGACACGCTTACTTTCATTTTGCTCTTGCCAGAAACAAGTGCAGAGAACTTAGAAGCGATCGCCGAGTTTGTATCAGTTATGTTCACACTGTTTATAACTGGTGCAAGTGCGTTCGGAATAGTCGCTGTAAATGTCGCTTTTGCCGTACCTATAAAAGTGCCACCGTTGTATGTGTCTACGATAACCTCTCCGATTCCCGAAACATTGTTTGGTATCTGTGACGCAAGGCTCATCGGCAGAACGAAGGAAGTCGATGTTGTTGCTCCGGTTGCGATTGTCTCTGTAACCGATCCGAACGTGTACCTTACATTGTGTGTAAAGGATGTAGAAGCACGTGGCAATGACACCTGTATTCTTCCGCCAAGCTCTTGAGTAGACGGTGATAATGAAGGGACAGTCGCACGTGGAATTCTCGTCAAATTAGTTCCGAATGTCTGTTCGTTTGATGTAAGTGGAGAGTTAATGTTTATCCATGCACTAGCACCGACATACTTTCCGCCATCGCTGTCATGCGGTATATCAACAGCTTTAGAAAATAGTACGATTCCACCTGACGTGATTTTCTGATTAGGTGTTACTTGTGCGCTATATGTTGTCCCGTTAATTCTACACCATACAGTTCCAGATCCCCATGTTTCATACCCCGTGTTGGTGCGGTAAAATCGCACTGATACGGTGATATTAGATGTATTAGCCGCAACATTTTGACTGTTTTGTGTAATTGTGATTGTGTATTTTACATATGGGTTACTTGTACCCATTGCTCCACTTGTTGCCATTTATCTTTCGTTACCTTACCTTTCTAAACGACAAGTTTCCGTTTGCTCTCGGCATAAATGCAAAGTTTCCGAGGGTTAATGAATTTGTGTACTCTCCGTCTGTTACATACAGTTTTCGGTCAGAGAAATACGCAACCTCTACATTATTCTGCAAAAAGGAAATACGATCGTGCTGAATTTTTAAGGTCAATTCATTTCCAACCTCTCCGAGTACGATATTTCCTCCCACAAACCGGATGTACTTTGTTATCTTTTGGAATTCTGCGTTTGTGCTATCTGAAAGATCATTCATTGCCTGCTGGAATTCGTTAAATGTAAAAGTAAAATCCTTTTTGGTCTGTTCAAGTTTCGTACCAACTTCAGAAATAAGAGTGTCGGTTTCGTCTTTTGCATAGTATTTTTCGGAAACTTCCATCTGGATTTTTTCCGATGTCTGCGTAATGCTCGACATAAGTTCTTGCCGTAAATGCTGCAATTCTTCTGTCGGATCGTTTACAACAATCCATTCTTCTCCGTTCCACTGCTTTAATAGTGGCGGTATTACGGATGTATCAAGCCACAACTGCGACTTATCCTCTGGTTCTGTTGGACTTTGGATCACTGCATCTTTTCCCGGATCTCCGGGCTTCCCGTTCTCTCCATCGTCTACACGGCTAAAATCTATAGATTCGCTGTCAACGACAGATGTATTGCCGTCCTTATATGTTGCATAACAGATGTATGTCACATTCTTGCCGACCATATTTCTATTGATCGTCAAAACGCCTTCTTCCGAGACTTGCTCCCATCCTTCCAGTGGCACTTCCTGCCCGTCAACATTCCTTTTCCAGATATAAGAGCATGTAACAGGCTGGAACTTATACTTTGCTTCAGGAGTAATCACAAGTGGTGTTTTTGTATAGTCCGGCGTGTAAGTATCCGTTGCTGGATCGTAGTTCTGGAATTCACCGTGATTCTTCTTTAAGGACAGTGTCAGTCGGCTCAAAATAGCGTCTATAAGAGGTTTATTAACGTTATAATCTCCGATTATGCTTTCTATCTTCTCGACAATATCTCCAATAATATTCGAATCATCCTTATCCTGATCCGTGAAGCTCTTGAACGATACGCCAAGCGTCATTTTGTCGCTTTTCGGGTTCGCAAGATTGATAGATAGCTTCGTTACCAGAAGCAGCTCGTCAATATCATGTAACTTTGAAATTACTTTGTTGTAAGTTCCTACACGGAAAGAAGATATTTTCCGATTCGTCCCTGACAGATCAACAGCAGATATTTCAAGAGACTTCGTGTAAGAAAAGGCGTTTGCCAACTCTTCATTTGCTTTCCGCAATAGGTTTTCCGGAAGTGTCACGTCATCCCATGTGATAACCTTGAAAATCCATCCAAAGTTATCAACAGCCGACTGGTCAAAAACATAATCTTTTCCACCATTTACAGAGGAAATTGTTAATCTTTCCCCAGTTTCTACCATTTCTCCTTGATCGTTTTCTGTTTTAATCTTTGCGCCAAGAGGAAGGATCGCTGTTGCGATATCCTCGCCCTTTGTGATCTGCTTCAGGTCAAGAATATTTTTCCGCAACTCTATGTCCTGTTGATTCAATAGCTTAAATTCCGACAGGTAATCTATATAATTCCCGTCCGGTTCATGCCGTATATTCAAATATCCGCCGTGAGTATCTATCAGTTTTTTGAATACAGAATCATATGTGCTTAAATACTGCGTGTCAGAACGGTTTATATAGCCGTTTTTATCCGTCACTGTAATCTCGCCTACCTTAAACTGTTTCGCTGGCTCTACTTGCTTGTTATGCTCTGTGATAAGCTGCGTAAACAGTCCAGCAACGTCACCTTTGTATTCATATGGTCGTTGTGTTGTATCCAACAAAAAAGCAAGTTCTCCTTCACAAGTTACTTGCTTTTCGTTCCTGAACCCTTTTTCATCGTTCAGGATTCGCCCTCTAAATATAATGTCGTTGTTCTGGTACACAGTTATGATAGATTTCAGCTTCTTCAGTCGGCTGTAATATGGATGTCCGGGGAAGATTGTAAATGTAAATGATCCTGTTTTATTTACTTCAAGATCAAGTTTAGGGTTTATCAGCTTTAATTCGTCCATTGTGGGCGTATATAAAAGCCATGAATCGCAATAAACTTTATACATTTATAAGCTCCCTTCCTGATATTCTATCCGCACTGTTGCAGTACCTTTCAAAGTGATCTGGTTGTCTCCATCTCTTAGCACTAAATCAGGGATCGTAAAATCACCTGTGGTGCTGACAGAGTACGTACCACCATTAAATACAATCTGGATCGCTGCTGTGGTGTTAAATTTAGGCACTACATGCTGGCGCAAATTCGAAAGCTGCACAACCTGTGTCCCTGCTACGGAAATGGTTTTAACAGTTTTGTCCTGCTTGTATTTGTATGGTTCGCAATCGCACTCAACAGACAATTTCCCGATTACTCCGTCTGCCTGCCACTCTTTAACACTTACCCTTCCGACATAGTAAAATTCAGCGTCTTCATCAAGCACGATCTTCATTTTTCGACCATTTAAAGCGTTCTGGATCTTCGAGAACAGTGTTGAAAATTCGGATTGTGGTACAAGCGTGGAAAATTCAAATTTCAGCGTTCTGTTTTCGAATTTCACATCGCCGAAAAACTCCGTGAAGTCAAGCTCCACATCAGCTCCAGGAACTTCCTGTGTTTCTGTCTTAGGTTTCGGGCTTTCAATCGTTTTTTTGGAAAGGTACAGGGAAAAATCCCTGTACGAATGTAATGTATCGAATGATACGCCTTTCATTCCCTGCATCAATTTCCCCTCGCTTTCATTTTCGCAATTTCTCCGAGCTTCATATCCATTCCATCGCCCATTGCTCCAATAAGTTCTCCGGTATCCAGATAGATGTCCGATCCTATTTTTGCAATGATCTGTGGTAAATAAGCGTCCAGAAGAATGATAAGCCTTTCGAGTTTTGCGCCCATTCCGGCGTTTTCTTCTTTTACTGCTGTTCTAACATAGTCCAGAAGCACTGCAATAGGCGTGATCGCTTCTGCACCTGCTTCCCCACCTACCATGGCTTTTCCGGTAAATCCGTTGTAGCCGAACAGTGTAGGTTCTTCCATGATTCCACCATGCTTATACCATTCGATTCCGAAATGCGGAACAGAAGGAGGATTGATGCTGAACTTACCGCTTATACTGATATGCGGCAGCTTCAATGGTGGAAGCGACCAACTAAAATTGAAGAAGCTCTTCATTTTGTCGATTGCACTTTTTACTGCATCTTTAGCCGCATTGATCGGTTTCTCGATTGCGCTTTTAATAGCATTCCACACGCTTGTTGCCGTGCTTTTTATACTATTAAACACACTGGATGTTTTTGAGCTGATAGCGTCCCACACAGAAGAAACAACACTTTTCGCAGCGTTTACTGCTGTTTCTATTGCTCCTTTTATTGCGTTCCATACACTTGTAACAACAGATTTTACGGAGTTAAAAACAGAGCTTGTCACGCTTTTGATCGCATTCCAAACTGTTGTAACACCGCTTTTTATCGCATTAACAACAGTGGTCACAACACTCTTAATGCCTTCCCACACAGTAGTAATTACTGATTTTATTGCATTCATTACCGTTGTAATTACGGTCTTGATTGCGTTCCATGCTGTAGTAATAAACGATTTAATAGCGTTCATTACTGTTGTGATCGTATTTTTTACCGATTCTATTGCTGTCTTTACAGTGCTTTTAATTGCTTCCCATATCGGGATGATAATACCCTTGCAATTTTCCCAGATAAACCGCCATGGTGCTGTTATTAGTTCGACCGCAAAAGTGATTATTTCGACAATCAGCATTATTCCTGTTTGCACAACATTTTTAATGGTTTCCCATGCACTCGAACAAAACTCTGTGATAGCTGTCCATATACTATTTACCTTATCTTTGAACGAATCCAATCCCTGTTTTATGCTTTCTATGACACTTGAAGCCGTTTCTTTGATCCACTCCCAAAACGGAAGTGCAACAGCCTTTATCGACTCCCACACTCCCGTTGCCACAGTAGTAATTGTGTCCCATAGTCCGATCCAGAAATTACGGAATCCTTCTGACGTGTTCCAGAGATAAATAAATCCAGCAACAAGAGCAGCAATCGCAGCGATAACAAGTCCTATAGGATTCATTGACATCGCAAGGTTTAACGCTCTTTGTGCCAGAGTCATTGCCTTCATCCATCCTGATACCGTCTTTATAATTGCAAGAGCAGCAACTGTGGCTTTATATACCAATACAGCACCAGTAGCAATACCAAGAACGGCAGCAACATTCCTTATTGCGTCAGAATGCTCTTTCATCCACTGAATGCCTTCTTTGACCTTGCCGGACATTTCGCCGAGTTTTGCTGTTGCATTTTTTATAATCGGTATCAACATTTCAAGTACAGGTTCACCGATCACCGCCGTAAACTGCCGCCACGCTTCTTTCAGGTTTCCGGTCACGTTCTCATATCCGTCCGCTTCTCTGGTAGCTTGTCCCAAAGCACCAGACATTTCGTAGGTATGTCCGATCATATCCAGAGCCATCATCTGCTTTTGAGCTTCTGTACACTCCGAATATTTCTTTCCATACTTGTCCATAGCAACCGTGTTTCGCTGCGCTTCGTTGGTAAATACTCCGATTGCGTCTCCGTTTTCGAAGTTACCTTTTGCAAAGCCGAGAACCCTTTCGGACGCTTCTTCAAGGCTTATGTCGTAGTATGCCGCTGCATCCGCAGCCAAAGACATAAATTTCTCTGTTTCCACAAGGGCTGTGTTGGCATCCATTCCAGCGCCCTTGAACATGGAAAAAGCCTTTGTACCTTCCACCTGTAGCCGGGTGGAAAGAATACCTGTGCTTTCTGCTACACGACCGAATGCTTTCTGCGCTTCGTCTCCAAGGCTTCCGAATGTGGCTTCGAACTGTGCGTTTTGCGCCTGCACTGTTGCTGCGTTCTCCACACAAGTCCTGCCAAATTCAACGATCTTGTCTACTGCAAAGGCTGTAGCCACAATACCGCCGATCTTCTTAAATGCGCTTGTGATCCGGCTCTCTGACTGTTCAGCCTTATCGGTTGTATCGTCAATGGATTCATTCGCTTTTTCATTTTCAATGGCGATTTCGCCGAACAGCTTGAATATATTCATGTTCCACCCCCTTTAGCCTTCCGGCACAAAGCTGTTTAATATCTCTTCAGATTCCAGTACGGTTGTTTCAATTTCGGATTCAGACATCGGTTGTGCGCTGCACGCTTCCTTGAATTCCTCGAATGATTTATCAATAACCTTATGAAGCCATAGTTCATACAGCTTTTCATCGTTGTGTATCTCGATCAATTTCAAGACAAATTCAAAGAATCGCTTTGTCCGAATCATTCCGTCAAGCAAACAAAAAGGATCTGCATATCTTTTAAATAGCAGATCCAAAAATTCCAGCTCGCCTACTTGAACAATTTTGAAACAACCCCAATAAAATCCCTGAATTCATCTTTTTTTACTACATCGATAATCATTTCGAAGAATGTAACCATGCTCATTTCCGCAATTTCTTCCGGCTGCTTACCGCTGATCTGCGACAAGAATAAATAAATATCCTGTTCGCATTTAGGGACGTTCGTGACGATCACATTTGCAACTTCCAAAGCCACTCCGATCCCTACACTTGCGGCGATCTGATTTCCGTTGTTTGCGTTGTCATCCTGCATCATGGCAAGCACGGCGTTTTTTACGTCCGGTGACTCAAAGCAAGCCTTAAACTCATTCAGCCCGATCTTGGAAATGATACGGAACATCGGGAAAACGTCTTTCGACTGCAATTCACGGAGTTCGTATTTTTTCGGCTGCACCTGCTGCGCTGATGGTACTGATACCGGAATATTCTGCACCTGCTGCGCTGATGGTTGATTATATTCTGCAAAGTTCTGTGTTGTTTCGTACATGTTCTGTTATCTCCTTTTATTTCGTTTTTGTCTTCGCCGCTGCCATTGATGCCGCTTTTGGGAAATAGATATGATAAGGCAATGTCTCAAGATCTCCCGTGATCTCTGCGTAACATTCAAATGTGATTTTGCTCACTGCCGCTTCTTTCGACTTTCCTTCCAGTTCCATACCGGATGTGCAAAGTGCTTTATCAAAAATAATGATGATCGGCTTGCCATCCTTTAATGTCTTGCCAACGTAGGCAAGATGCTCGATGTAATCGCCTTTTTCGATACGTGGTTTGGACTTGATCTCTGTATATCCAGTAGCCATTTCACCGGATGCATCACCCAGAGATCCGATCACAGCCCATTTCATGATTTCTGGCGTTAATTCTGCAAAGTTGGTTTCCAGTGTTGCTGTTTCACCCTGTTTTGCTGCCAGTCCTTCAACTTTTACATTTGCACCGTCAATCTCCACATTTACGACTTCTGGTGTGATTGCCAATTTAGATCCGCCGCTTGTAGCACCGATCAGAGTTTCTTTAAAGTTCCATCCGGTGCTTGCTGTGTATTTCAATCCTTTGTGGATCGTCCCTGCACCGAGAAGGATGCTTTCAGGTGTTTTTTCGGTCACTCCGCTGCTTAATGGTGTTTCATTTACTGCCATTCGTTCACACTCCATTCTTTAACTGTTAAATTTATCTGTATCCTTTTAAACTCTCCGTCTCCTGTTGGGATCGGAAATGAATTTGCATAAAAAACAGCCACCCCGGATTTATTGCCGAGTATGGCTGTCTTGCCTTCGGATGTACCGAAGTGTTTCTTTATTTTATTTTTTGCCTGTTCCAGTGTCAGCCACGTCCCCCGTGTTGTCCCGGTAATAATAAACGTGCTTTCTTGCAGCCCGTCCTCTGTAAACGGTTCTGCTTCGGAGTATTCACCGACAAAATAAGGATTCGGCACTGGGTTGGTGTTCCACGTCATAAAGCTGTATGGAACGCCCAGCAAGGCAAGCTGATCCGCTATAAATTTCAATGCTTCTTCGCTCATTTTACAACCCTTTCAGTTTCGCTTCTAATGCCTGTTGCAACTGTTTCTTTTTAGCGTTAAAGGCATTAAACAGCGCACGTGTCCCACGTTTTCCACTTGTTCTGTGCCAATTTCCATGCCTGTCCTTATAAACCCATGGCGTTTTCCGTCCATTGCCTTCCAGTGCGTATTGTCCAGTTCCAAACTCTTCCCATATTGCATTTTCGTAGTTTGATCCGACAGCAGCCTTCTTTACTCCGCTGTCAACGGAATATTCAAAGCTGCTCTTTGTCCGTCCAGAATCAACACGGGTGTTTCTTTGTGCTTGTCCTTGCAACTCTCCGGCAGCTTCGTGCAGCCAGTCTGTGCAAATTCCGTTCAGTTTAGCTTTAACCTCTGCGGAATTATCCTCAAAATGCAAAGACATACTAAACACCCCCTGTATATTTAAGATAGATTTCAAGCTGCTTGTGCAGTCCCATAGGATCATCAATAAGCATCACGTCATCTCGTATGCCGTCTTCTGCTTGAAAAAAAA
>ENA-OYZR01000370-OYZR01000370.1-human-gut-metagenome-genome-assembly--contig:-NODE-370-length-12185-cov-6.010470_pt1 | contig 12185 bp, 7 predicted proteins | sample MGYA00243295_ERZ653487 | MGnify/ENA primary metagenome ERZ653487 (study PRJEB26926, sample SAMN06164926) | human gut metagenome | biome: ENVO:00009003; feature: ENVO:2100002; material: ENVO:00002003... | reverse complement strand
GTAGTCTCGTGGGCTCGGAGATGTGTATAAGAGACAGCATTTACCGCTGCAAACAGAGGAACATACATGGCCATAGCTTTCTCTCCACCACTGAAACGGTTAAATGCTGCATTTGTAAGCGGTTTCTTCTGCTCTTCTCCCCGTTTGAAAAACATACGGAATTCAAACCATTTTCGGTAATCCAGTGCATCCCTTACCAAATCCATATAATTCATTATTCCATTGTCTTCTTCAAGCTTCTGCTTCTCCATGCGAATTTTACTGCGGAAATGAGCAGCTACTTTTTCAATATCATCCATTGTGAGAAGAGTCCTGTCACGAAGAAGAATTTCTTCCAGCTGAACCGTATCCAGTTCTTCATCATTTTCCGATTTACGCGGTTTCCACTCCAGTGAAAAACTAAGCCCCATAGATGTATCCATATCACGCATAAGTCTGGACATGTCTGAAACCCATTTACGACTCTCCGCAATTTTGTCTGTAAGCTGCTGACTGATAGTCTGCGAAAGGATATCTTCAAACAGTTCTCTGTCCTTCTTCTGAATCAGTAATTCCGTCTCATCAATGGCTGCTTTCAAAATTTTATAGAATTCTTCCAGATACACTTTCTTTCCATTCCAGGTAGATACAATACGTACACGGTTTCGCAAAGCACTGCTGTCTGATTCCGCTTTTCGTTGATCGGCTTCAAAACAATTTTCTATGGAAGTTCCATAGCTGGTCAGGCTGCCATTATGGCGTTGGTATACCTGATACAGCGACTGGAACATTTCTGCAGCTTCTCTGTTTCTGTCACTTTCACGGATGATTTCCGTTGCAGCTTTCGCACATTCCAAAAGAGATTTACCCTCTCGCTTCATTACCAGTTTCAGAGAAAGTTCTTCCTCAAAATAACTTCGTACTGCTGTTTCATAACTGATTTCCCGCTGAAGTTCTTCCTTCTGTGCCGGTTCTGCCTCCTTCATTGTTTTGTATCGGTCTTTTAATACGGCAATCTCCTGACTTAAGGAAAAGCTTTCTTCATTTATTCCTTTCAGTTCTTCTCTGAGTTCTTTCAGACGTTTTGCCTTTTCTGCAATATCAGGACGATTCAGATACTCCTCATACTGATGAATTTGAATATCAAACTGTTTCACTTTTGTGCCGTATTTATCTTTTTCTGCAAAAGCTTCATCCATATGTTCTTCTGCCTGTTCTATTCCATCCTTTTGTACAGTGCAATTGTCTCTTATATTCTCGATTACAAGAAGATTCCTGCTGATTTCCTGCCAGATACGAATATATTCCTCCACGGCATCAACAGCCTCCTGATATGCTTCTTCTGTTCTTCCATATGAAAATGGTCTGCACTTCTGCAATACTTTCTGATATTGTCCGTTTTTCTCCTGTGCAAGTTTATTTTCCTGCGTTTCTGCTTTTTGATGCTCTACAGTCAGTTGCTGCAATGCAAAGCCGCATTCTTTTTCGTAATTCAGTGCCTCATCAATTTCTGTAAAACCTGGCAGATCCTGATATTCTTTCTCAAGCTGCTCCATATTCTCCTGAAGTTTATTTACTTCCTTTTCCAGAGTGTCCACTTTTTCTTTCTGCTGTTTTATCTCCACTTCCAGTTCATGGATTCTCTGCTCTTTTCGTCTTTTTCGTGCCAGAATACCTATGAATTCTGCTTCTCCTTCTTTTTCTGCCTTTCCAAACAACATCCCATGCCTGAACCATCCATCTTTCCCCAGACGGATTCCATCAGAAGCAGCACCATCCAGAAAAATATTTCCTAATATCTTCTTAACAGCCCTTTTCAGTTCCGGCGGCAGTTCTTCACTCACTGTCAGACCATTGAAATTTGAATTACCATTTTCTTTCAGGAAAAGTACTGTGTCCTGAAACTCAGGGCACTCCTTCCGAATCCTGTCCATATCCTGCTCAGTCACTACCAATGCATCCAGAATTCCAGCCTTTTGCAGTTGTGCCTCCATCCTGGCACTCTCTGCATTATCCAGTTTTTCGGAAAATTCCACGGTTTTATAAAACGGAACTGCTGCAATTCCCAGTTTCTCCAAAGCTGTTCTCGATGCTTTCATCCATTCATCCCGCTCTGGTTCCAATTCCGGCTTGTTTCTGATTACAGTAAGTTCTTCTTCTGTTTTTTCCAGCAAACTTACCTGAAGATTTCGTTCATTTATCTTGCTGTTCCATACATCCAGCATACTTTGTCTCTGACCCTCATAGTCCTCCCGCAAAATCTTCTGTACTCTTCCGGCATCCTCGACAGACTGATATTCTCTGACTGCACATTCCGCTTTCTTCAGTATATTCTGTCCTGGTTTCCATACAGCAGACATCCTCTGTTGCTCAAAAAGATCTGTAATCCACTGATCAATGCTTTTTGTTACCTGTTCCTGGGCAGACTGCATATCCTGTTCTGCTTTTATTTTTCCTTTTGTAAGCTGTTCGAGTTTTGCCGCTGCTTCATCATACAAATCCTCCAGTTTCTCATACTCTTCTATTACCCGCCGACATTCTTCCAGAAGTTTTTTCATTGTATTCAGATTTTTTACCACTTCTTCCGAACTGCTGTGGTCTTCTCTTTCTATAATTTGAACAGCCCAGGAATGTTGATCCCATTGTAAAATCTCCTGAGTTTCCTCCAACTCTTCTTTTTCATCCCCAAGTTCCTGTTGTCTTTGTTCCAGACCACCCTGCAGCTCTCTCAGCTTTTGTTCTTCCCGCAAGATCCTTTCTCTGTAATCCTGAATTCGTGATTCCCAACGCTGCTCATCTTCTAATGCTGTTTCTTTTTGTGTCCTGGCTTCCTCCAGTTTATGGTCAATTCCCTCCAGATCCATATCAAGGAGTCCATTCCGTTCTGTTTCTGCCAGTACTTTCCGCTCTTCCAGTGTCCTGAGCTGTTCTTCTTTTTCATGACAGGAAATCTCTGTATTCTGAATTTCTGATTTCTGTCTGTCTAATTTTCTCTGGGCTTCCTTCACCGCCTGATTTTTCTGCAAATACGCCTGAGCTTTTCTGCCCAGCATGTACTGATTGTAACGGGTGTATTCTGTGCGTATCACTTTTATATCTGCAAATGCCCGTTCCAATATCTCCAGGCTATCCTGAATTTCATCCATTTTCTCCATGGCATCTACCATAGCTCGCAGATCTTCATCCGTCAATGTCTGCAGTGAATCGTTGAGGATTTCATATACTTTCGTAGGCTTAAATTCCTTGGACAACTTGGGGGCACGTACTTTTACCAGCAGTTTAATAAACTGTTCATACTGTTCCGCTTTGCGGAAACCGAAAATATACTGATTTACATATTTCTTGTATTCACTCTGGCTGTCCGTAAAAAAATTATCCTCTCCCAGTGTGGCTTTCATTTCCCTTTTATCCATAGGAATCTTACTGGAACCAACTTCTTTATACAACCACAGATCATATCCAATTCTTTTTCCATCTAAGAGCACAAATCCCCAGAAGTCCATCGGTTTTCCGCGCTTTGCACGCTGTCCTATTCCTATCGTCCTGTACTCCTCTGTATCTGCCTTTTTAAATTCCAGAAACAAGTAACCAGTTGCATCATCTCTTCCTTCCTCACCCAGAAAATAATATTCCATTCTCCGGTCACTGGAACCAAAAGGGTCCAGTCTGCTGGGTGTTCGATCTCCGTCAAGTACAAACGGAATAAAACTCTGAGTGGTAATGGATTTTCCGGAACCATTCTGACCACGCAACAAAAGTTTTCCATCCACAAATTCAAAATCTTCTTCATCATACAGCCAGAAATTCACAAATCCAATTCGGTTCATTTTCCAACGGTCGCTCACTCTTTTGTACCTCCTTTAAAGTCGTCCGGATATACTCCGGCTAACCTTCCGGCTGCCGGACGTATAACGACCTGCTCCTCTTTGCACTGAATCATAAGCCAGTTTTCCATATATTCTGTCACTGTTTCCAACAGTTTCGTTTCATCCATTTCCCGATATTCTTTACTCCACCCGGCACACCATTCCTTACGACATGCCAAAACCAGATTATCAAATTTCTCTCTGGTCATATAGATACATTCATTTTCTTTTTTCTCCAGTTTTCCATCTGCCAATTGATTCTGTATCCTGACACAGATCATTAAAACCACTTCCGGAAGCATGGCATCTCTTGGATGTACCGTTCCATAACAGTCCGCATCATCTACAGTCAGACATGCTGTATTTCTGTAAATATCAAGATTTCCACCCAGATTTTCCTGCAGATATTTTGCCACCCACTGGCGCTGGTTTTTCAAATAAAGCGCATCTGCATCATCATTCCCTTCCCAGTACATGACCGGGCACACAGCCAGCTGCCGATAAACACGGTTGATACGTGTGGTTCCTCTGTCTTCCTGCACTTCCTGGAAATCAGCCTTTTCAAAGTCTTCCCAGGACTGATAACCGGAAATGTCCGTAGGAAAACTTGTAGCAAAATACTTGGAATATCCTGTATTTTCATATAATACTTCCTGTCCGGCTTCTGCACCGAATGATTCACTTTTTCCCTCATATACACGAAGCATTTGCAGTTTTTCCATATATTGCAGCACCCGAACAAGCCTCCATCCAAGCTGTTCTCGCACAAATCGCTGAAATGCCGGGATATCTCTTTTCACCTTATAATAGGTTTCTTTCTCGGTATCTTTGCAGATCCAGAATTTCTCAAATAATGTTCGAACTTCATTCATGATTTTTTAAACTCCAATACATAGGATGGCATGGTCAGATCTCCATCTTCACACTTTAGTACACAATGATCCTGTTCCCGAATCAGCCGGTATTCCTGTCCGTACTCAGTTCTTCCTGTTTTTCGGGAACTCACATTAGCCTGGGCTATCCATTGTAAAAATACTGTTCGGGTTTCTTCTGTGACTGGTTCCTTTATTTCTGAAAATATTATTTTATCATCTTTTATATATTGCATCACAATTTCTTTTTGTCTCCGTGCTTTTTGCAGATATGCTTCCCTCTGCATCATTTTTTCCAGAGATTTATCCTCAAAGCCGCGCCGGTCTTTTTTTTCACGATAATTTCGGGTATGAGGTTTCAATAAAAATTCAGCTGGTGATTCATCATATATGCTGTTGTTTATAGAATCTTCTTCTCTTGGATAAATTGTCTTGAAATGCTGAATTTTCTGAATTCCAAACACATGTGCCGAAAGTCTTCTGGCTTCATTGAGATCTTTACAATTGAGAAAAAGTTCGAGAAATTTCTTATAATCATCTTTTCTGCTGATTCCCCAGTTCTGAATCTGCACAATAAGAGCTGCGTTCTGAATAATGCTCCGGATTACATCATTCGTAATTTTCAGAACTTTTTTACACTCACATTCACGCCTATCAGAATCTATAAACCAGTTTTTCAGAGCTTTCCATTTGCCTTGCACATTTTCACGTATACTGGGTTCCGCATTTCCGTGGATTTCAAGAAGTGCATGGGGAATATCCAGTTCGCTTTGTACTACTTTTTCCAGAATTTTTTCTTCCATAAGAGGAATATTTTTCAATAAACTCTGTTCGATCCGATGGGAATGGCGTTGCATCTCCTGTATAAATTCAGTCAGATATTTCACAAATTTATCTTTGTGGACAACAAACTCTACAGATTTCATCAACTGCTCTGACTTTCCGGAATAAAAATCTCTCAGATAGTCCTGATAATTCTGATTCAGGCGTTTAAAATCCTCCTGCAGCATATTCCACCACTCATTTACTTCTTTTAATGTGGCGTTTTCCATTTCCGGAACTTCACTTAAACTTTTTTCCAGTCGGATAAAGAAGTTCGTAGACAGATTCCCGGATTCCAGAAAAATATTCTCCAGTCGAACTGTCAGACGTTCTATTTCTACAGCATATTCTGACATGGTATACTGGTACTGCTTATTCTTATAATCTGCAATCGTATATACTCTTCCCGGATCCTGTATCGGTGTGAGATTCTTCCACTTAACCAGTGCATCCAGATCCAGCATCAACTGCTCCATTGTATAATTATCAAAAGTTCCCTCTTTTTTCAAAAGCTGAAATATATCTTCTTTATACAACTGAAAATTCATTTTCTCATATTCCCGGTAAAAGCATCGCATGATCTTACGATATATTGGTGCATTGGGAACGGAAAGGTAAGAGGTTTCATTAATTTGTTCCAAATATTCCATTGTACAGTTTCCTTTCTTAAATTTATGTTCACTGCTCCCCTGATGGAAAATTATATCTTATAGAGACATAGTAATGTTTGCACTTTCAATCATCTTATAAGCCTCTTCACGTTTCTCATCACCATGACTCTGATCTTTGCAAAAAGTCTCACATCCCCCTTACGGTACAGACATGAGACTTCTGGTTTTATTTTTCATATTTTTCAATCCGACATTCATGTTCCTTGGTTTTTTCATTATAATTAATTCCAACCAGTAAAAGTTCTCCCGCGTAACATGCAACAGAATCCGGATATTTTCTGTCTTTGATCTGATCCAGGGCGGTCTTAACATCTTTATTCCACTTCAGTTCCACAACAAGTGCCGGATAGAACTTTTGAAACTCCGGCTTGGGAATAAATACAAAATCAGCAAATCCACGCCCTGCCGGGAATTCGCGAATTGGTTTGAAGTAATATTGCATTGCGCTCAGATACGCAATGGACAGTACACTGCTGAGTGAATTTTCATTATTATACTGAATCACTGAAACATATTCTCTGTGAATTTTTTCTATTTCTTTTGCTACCGCATCTCCATCCATCTGAAGGGTATCCCTCAAAAGCTGTTCGGATTCTTTCTGGAATGAAATCAGTTCATTCCATTTTTTTCTTTTTGTTGCCAGAATCATTTCCTGACGGATTTCCTCATTTGGGATGAATGCAGTTTTAAATGTCCGGTCATAGGCAAGGTAGCCAAGATGAATCAGATATGTCAATACATCATCTTTATTGGCAAAACTGACCGTGTCATTCTGAAAAGAAGTGATATCGATCGGAACATGATCGCCCGACAACATTTCAATCACTGCGCCTCTCAGTCCATCAAAGTCCATATTGATCAGCGGAACAATCGCCTCATAAGATGCTGTTCCTGACCAATAACTTTGGAATTCACCTTCCAGCATCAGGTTCACCACTGCATTTGGATTGTATACATGATATGTTCCAATCTGGTAGCCGTCATACCATCGTTTGACCTTTTCAAATTCATGTCCATATTCTTCGCACAGTTTCTGAACCTCTGCTTCTGTAAATCCAACATATGGCGCGATCGGACCGGCGTGCAACATCGAATAATCTTTAAAATTGTTTAACGCAGACTGTGTTTTTTCTTTTTTTACAGGCAGAATACCTGTCAGATATGCCAGCTGAATATATTTCGTCGGCTCTGTTCCTTTAAACATAGCCCGCAGAAAATTGATATATTCTTCCTGTGTTCTGACATCCGATGCTTCATCACGAATCAGAACATCCCATTCATCAATAATCACTATAAATTTTGTTCCTGTTGCTGCATTGATCCGTGACAGAGACTCCGGCAGCGAACGGATTTTTTCCGGTAAAATATGTGGATAATATTCTTTCAACTCCGAAATCGTTTGTTCTGAAATATAAGAAACGATTTTTTCCGGACCACCTGCCGGTTCCATACACCATTGGATATCCCAGTGCAATACATCGTACTGATTCAGGTGTTTTTCAAAGCCTTCTGCTTTACTGATACCCAGATTGGAAAACATTTCTCTGGAACTACAGCCTTTGCTGTAATACGCCGTGAGCATATTGGCCGTGATCGATTTTCCAAACCGTCGCGGGCGACTGTTGCAGATATATCCCTGCAGAGTATTCATAACCTTATTCGTATAAGTAAGAAGCTCTGTTTTATCTACATAAATCTCCGAATTTAATGCAACCGCAAATGCTTCATTCCCCGGATTTACAAATACTCCCATCTTCTCACGCCTTTCTTTTTCTGCACGCATTGTTATCTGTAATTTTATTTTTGCATGGTTTCAATCACGCATTCATGTTTTTTAGTCATCTTATTGTAATTAATTCCTACAAGCAACAACTTCCCCTGATATTCTTTCAATGCATCTCCATACTGTTTTTCTTTGATCTGCTCTATCGCTCCACCTGCGCTCTTATCCCATTTCAGTTCGATCACGACAGCCGGCTTGTCAGGATGCTTCTTTCTCGGAACCATACATATATCAGCAAATCCCTTTCCCGCTGGCATTTCCCGAATCATAGTATAGTATTCCCTTGCAAAATAAAAGGCGAGCTGAATCGTACAACTCAGGGAATTTTCATCGTTATATTGAAGAATAGAAATTTCCTCATGTGCTTTTTCAATTCCAGTTGCAACCGCATCTGCATCCATGTTCCACAATGCTTCCAGTAATTTGCGGGAGGATTCCACGGACTCTGCCACTCCATGCCAGTTCATGGTGCTGATGGCATTTACATATTCCCGGGAAACCTCTTTATTTGGTATACTTACGGTTCCATCCACACTGTCATAGGTCAGATATCCCAGATGCACCAGCAGAGTCAGCACATCGTCTTTCGTTGCAAAGGTAGTCATATCGTTGCTGAATGTTCCGATATTAATGGGGACAGATTCTCCCGCAAGCATGCGAACCACGGAGTCCTTTAAGCCGTCCATATCCATCTGGATATAGATTTTTAGTGCTTCATATGTCTCCGTCTGGTTCCAGTAGGTTCCGAACTTATGACGCAGCATGGCTTCCACAACCGACTTGGGGCTGTACATGGAATAGCATTCATTTCCCGTCTGTCGATGGGCAATTAATCGATAGCCATCATACCATGTTTTTGCATCTTCAAAACTCATTCCATATTTTTCGCACAGAACCGCCACTTCCTGTTCGGTAAAGCCAAAATACTCTGCCAACTCACCGGGATCCGTCATGGAATATTCTGTAAACATATTTAATGCCGAATGCGAACCATATTTTTTTATTGGTAAAATACCGGTCATGTAAGCCAGTGCAACATAATCTTTGTCCTTGAGCCACGCCCGCAGGAAATCCAGATATTTCTTCTGTGCCTCCTGATCCTGCTGATACTCCCGAAACAGACAATCCCACTCATCGATCAGAATAACAAAAGAATGTTTCGTCTTACTGTAAATATCCTTCATCACCTGAATCAGATTATTTTCATCACGGAAACGGACATTGTCAAAATGATCTGTCAGATCAAAGATCAGATACTTCTGCAGCATGGACAACATCTCATCCATACTGTGTGTCATACTGAGAAATTCCTGCATGTTTACTTTGATAATGTCATATTGATTCCGATTTTTTTCATAAGACTCAACCTTGCTGATTTTTAACGTTCCAAACAATTCAGCTGAATCTTCTCCACGTTCATAGTAAGCAGCCAGCATATCCGCAGCCATCGACTTTCCAAACCGTCGTGGGCGGCTGACGCACAGGAACTTCTGGCGGGTATCAAGAACCTCATTTGTTTTTTCAATCAGACCAGTCTTATCCACATATATTTCCGAATTCAGACTTTCCTGAAAGCCCTTATTTCCCGGATTCAAATAACTACCCATGCAAATTCCTCCCCGTCAAGATTTTATAAGATATATTATACTGGATTCCTCTGGTAATCACAAGGACAGGATTCCGGCTCTCCTGCATCCTGTGCACACTTTGTTACTGTTCACTGATAATATTGCGAGGCGTTTTTTGTGAGCGAAGGTCACAGAAAACCCGAGACATATCGCGCGAATTTATGCGATCAGCATAAATTCTGTGCATCGCGCAGCGTGTTACTGGGCACGGAGTGGACAGTAATATCCCGCGAGCAACAAGCCAAACGTTTTAAAAACCTTCTTTGCTTTTAACGTGTGATATGTTATAATTGTCAGTATGAGATATGCAGCTGTCCCAATCTCCAAAAGACAGCGGCAAAACTGAAAGCAAAGGAGCACACTTATGAGTCAGGCGAAAGTAGATAATTATAAAAAGAGTAAAGCCAATCGCCAGAAAATCATGAAAAGAGAAAAAATCATGCATCGTCTGGAGATGGTATGTATTGCCCTTGTCTGTGTGGTTTTCGTTGGATGGATCGGATATTCCGTATATGCGAAAATTGACAGAGCACAGGGTACTGCGCAGGAAACGGTAGAATTTGATGCAAGCGCGGTACAGAATTATGTCAGTGGACTGACACAGGACTAAAACAGACAAGGAGCTGAAAATATGAAGAGAGTATTATTAAAATTAAGCGGAGAAGCACTGGCTGGCGAAAAGCATACCGGATTTGACGAAGTAACCGTAACTGAGGTCGCAAAACAGGTAAAAGTTCTTGTTGAGGAAGGTGTGGAAGTCGGTGTGGTAATCGGTGGCGGAAACTTCTGGAGAGGAAGAAGCAGCGAGACTATAGACCGGACAAAAGCAGATCAGATCGGTATGCTTGCAACTGTTATGAACTGTATTTATGTATCTGAGATTTTCCGTTCCGTAGGAATGAAAACGGAGATCTTTACGCCGTTTGCCTGTGGAGCTATGACAAAACTGTTTTCCAAAGATGAGGCAAATGCATGTTTTGCAGAGAAGAAAGTCGCTTTCTTTGCAGGCGGAACCGGACATCCTTATTTCTCAACAGATACAACTACCGTACTTCGGGCCATCGAGATTGAGGCAGAGACGATTCTTCTTGCAAAAGCAGTGGATGGTGTTTATGACAGTGATCCGAAGACGAATCCGAACGCTAAAAAGTACGACAGTGTGCATATTCAGGAAGTCATTGACCAGAAACTGGCAGTGGTAGATCTGACTGCATCGATTCTGTGTATGGAAAATAAGATGCCGATGCTGGTATTCGGACTGAATGAAGAAAACAGTATTATCCGTGCAGCAAAGGGAGAGATTGACGGAACAAAAGTTCTGGTAGACTAAAAGCGAAATAAAAAGGTGTTACTCAGACAGAGTGAACAGTAACAAAAAGACAGACCAGGAGGAAATATACATGGATGAGAGAATTGTAAAATATCAGGAAAAAATGGATAAGACACTGGCCAATCTGGACAGTGAATTTGGAACAATCCGTGCAGGAAGAGCCAATCCTCACGTACTTGACCGTATTATGGTAGAATATTACGGAGCACCGACACCACTGCAGCAGGTAGCCAATATCTCTGTACCGGAAGCCCGGATGATCCAGATTCAGCCGTGGGAAGGATCTCTGGTAAAAGAAATTGAAAAAGCAATCAATATGTCAGATCTGGGAATCAATCCGACTAACGATGGTAAAGTCATTCGTCTGGTATTTCCGGAGCTTACTGAAGAACGAAGAAAAGATCTTGTAAAAGAAGTTAAGAAAAAAGGCGAAGCTGCAAAAGTAGCTGTTCGCAATATCCGTCGTGATGCAAATGATATGCTGAAAAAGCTGGGAAAAACTGATGTGTCTGAAGACGAAATTGCTGAGCTGGAAGATTCTGTTCAGAAAATGACAGATAAGTTCATCAAAAAAGTAGATGAAGCAGTGGAAGTAAAATCAAAAGAAATCTTAACTGTGTAATATCATGTACTTCCGGAGTACGTGAAAAGCTGAGGGGCATCAACATATGGAAAACGATCCATTGTATGGTGTCCCTTTTTCAATGAGCAAAGGAGAATTGTATGAGAGTACCAAATCATATTGCTATCATCCTTGACGGCAACGGTCGCTGGGCAAAAAAAAGAGGCATGCCGAGAAGCTTCGGCCATGTCAAAGGATGTGAAAACCTGGAAGATATCTGTGAAGTAGCAAAAGAACTGGGAGTAAAATATCTGACTGTTTATGCCTTTTCCACAGAAAACTGGAAACGATCCAAAGAAGAAGTGGATGGGCTGATGAAGCTGTTTCGTAATTATTTGAAAAAATGTATTAAGATCTCACAGAAAAATAATATGCGTGTAAAAGTGATCGGAGATATCACCGCCTTTGATTCGGATATTCAGGAAAGTATCGAAAAACTGGAAGATTTTTCCAAAGATTTCACAGATCTGCATTTTCAGATCGCACTGAATTATGGAAGCAGAGATGAAATCACCAGAGCAGTAAACCGGATGCTGGAAGATCAGAAAGCAGGAAAGCTGGAGACACCGGTGAGTGAAGATACGATATCAGGTTATCTGGATACGGCCGGAC
>ENA-OYZR01000348-OYZR01000348.1-human-gut-metagenome-genome-assembly--contig:-NODE-348-length-12606-cov-6.212891_pt1 | contig 12606 bp, 13 predicted proteins | sample MGYA00243295_ERZ653487 | MGnify/ENA primary metagenome ERZ653487 (study PRJEB26926, sample SAMN06164926) | human gut metagenome | biome: ENVO:00009003; feature: ENVO:2100002; material: ENVO:00002003... | reverse complement strand
CTTCGTCGGCAGCGTCAGATGTGTATAAGAGACAGATAATCACTATCACCATTAGTCATTATACTGAAAAAAAACAGCGATTTCAATGGATTGATGTATTTAATTCAAAAATGTCGAATTTGCAAAAAGTCAGTGGTTATTTTGTATAATTATAAAAGAAAGAGATGTTGATTTTATAGGGAAAATAGTTCAGAATATAAAGAAAAGAAACAGATCATCTGGCGTAGGTAAGGGAGAACACACTATGAAAAATAATAAATATGAGATCGATATGTGCAACGGGTCGATCATGGATAAACTGATATCTTTTGCATTGCCACTGATGCTTTCCGGTATTCTGCAGCTGATGTTCAATGCTGTGGATATCGTGGTAGTGGGAAGGTTCAGCGGCAGCCAGTCACTGGCGGCCGTAGGATCTACAACAGCACTCATCAATGTTTTTACCAACCTGTTTATCGGAATTTCTCTGGGAACCAATGTACTGGCGGCCAGGTTCTACGGAGCAGGAAAAACAAAAGAAATGTCAGAAACGGTTCATACGTCTATTGCACTGGCACTGGTCAGCGGTGTGGCAATGGCAGTGATCGGACTGATCTTTTCCCGCTGGTCTCTGGAAGTGATGGGAACGCCGGAGGATGTGATTGCCCAGGCAACATTATATATGCAGATCTATTTTCTGGGTATGCCATTTTTCATGGTGTATAACTATGGTGCTGCCATTTTGCGGGCGGTAGGAGATACGAAGCGCCCGTTATTCTATCTGATTATTTCGGGTGTGATCAATGCTGTGTTAAATATGATTCTGGTCATTTTCTTTCATATGGCGGTGGAAGGTGTTGCCATTGCAACGGTCATTTCGCAGCTGATTTCATGTATTCTGGTACTGCGGTGTCTGTATCGGTCAGAGGGAAGCTATCAGTTGCGATTCTCAAAACTGACCATGAAAAAAGCTTATCTGATGCAGATCTTTCAGGTAGGTGTTCCGGCGGGTATCCAGAGTACGGTTATTAACTTCTCCAATGCCCTGCTGCAATCCTCGGTCAATTCCTTCGGTTCGGTAGCTATGGCAGGGTACACGGCAGCCAACAATATCCTCGGATTCCTCTACGTATCCATCAATGCCGTAACACAGGCATGTATGAGTTTTACCAGTCAGAACTACGGTGTGGGAAAATACAAACGAATGGACAAAGTTCTGATCGATTGCCTGATTCTTTCGGTGATCGTAGGAGGTGTTCTCGGTTGCGGAGCCTATTTCGGCGGCTCCCCGATCCTCTCCATCTACACAGAGGATCCCGAAGTTATCAAAGCAGGCCTTGAGATCCTGTCTATTACAACCGTCCCCTACTTCCTCTGCGGAATCATGGATCTTTTTCCGGGAGCCCTGAGGGGCATGGGATCATCCACCGTCCCCATGATCCTGTCCGTCATAGGAACTGTAGGCACAAGAATTCTGTGGATCTTTGGAATATTCCCATCCCACAGAAGTCTCTACATCCTCTTTATTTCCTATCCGGGTTCCTGGATCATTACTATCATCATGCAGGTGATCTGCTATTACTTTGTGAGAAAAAAGACTTACGGACAGGCAGCTGTAAAAACGGCATAGCACCAGAAGAGATATAGAAGATAAAAAGAAAATAGAAAGAAAATAGAAAGAGAAACCACGAAAGACATACCATAAGAAAAATAAAAGACAGCTCAGCACTGTATTCTAAATGCAGCTGAACTGTCTTTTGCACTCATCGATCCGGTTTATCTGTGCAGCGAAATCATTTATGTAGCGACAATAGCATTTTATAATTCCCGGGACAGGATTTCTTCTTTCCGTTCCAATAACGAATCATCCCTCAAAAGCGCTTCCTCAACCGTTTCAAACCCAATCCGATCAATCATAACCGCAAACCTTTCTCCTGCGAGTCCCCTCTCACGGAACAGTAAAATCGCCTTCTCAATCACATCCATTGCCTCATCCTTAGTAGTAAACACCTTACTCAGTGCACGACCATGAGAAATCTTCTTCCCCCAGCGTCCGCCAACAAAAATTTTAAACCCATACGTTCCGTCTGTAATCGAATCGAATCTGCAGTTTCCCACACATCGACCACAGTGAATACAGACATTTTCATCAATATGTAATTTCTTATCCGATACTTTGGCAGCTCCCATCGGGCAAACTGCCTCAACACTACATTTTTTACATCCTTTACAAAGCTCTGCTTTAAAATGAGGAATTCGTTGCCCAATAATACCCAGATCATTCAGATTCGGTTTTACACAGTTATTTGGACAACCGCCTACTGCAATTTTAAACTTATGAGGCAGCTTCACATCATGATACCCCTCATAAAAACGTTTATGAATCTCCTCTGAAATCGCAAACGAATCCAGAAGTCCATACTGACAGGTGGTTCCTTTACAGGAAACTACGGGACGAACTTTAGCGCCCGTACCACCGATAGCCATACCGGCATTCTCGACAAACTCCTGAAACTCTTCCAGTTTTTCATAAGGAATACCCTGTACTTCAACTGTCTGTCTCGTGGTAAAAGTCAGAATTCCGTTTCCAAACGTTTCTGCCGCGTCTGCCATTGCCCGGTGCTGGGCAGCGGTAACTTTTCCATTTACTGTTAAAATACGGGCAGAAAAATTATCTGTCCCCTTATTATTCAAAAAACCAAGCCCTTTCAGTCTTTTTTCTTCCTCTTTTGAAAGTGTTAATGATGACATATTCTGAGTTCTCCTTTTTATAGAAATGTGGCAACTACTCAGTAGGTAACATTCCGCGAGGCGTTTTGGCATGTTTATTGCCAAAATCCCGAGACATACAAGTCAAAGTGCCATCACCGAAGGTGATTAGAAATGCATTTCGACTCGTAACTGTGAGGCTACTGAACAGTTACGAAATATGTAAATACAGCACGATATTAATTCAGTACAGCACGACCGGTCTTTGCAAAACGTACGATCATTTCCCGTGTCAGGCTGAAGTCTTCGTCTTCAATGATGATATCTTTCCTGTCCATCCAGAGTCCGGTGGAAAGTTCGTTGCGGTCAAGAGTGATGAAGGGATCACCGTCCAACTCTGCGTAATAGCCGATCAGGAGATCCGACGCCATTCCCCAGGGTTGAGTTTTGTAATACCGCAGATTTTTCACTCTTACTCCTACTTCTTCATAAACCTCCCGCATTACTGTTTCCTCGGCGGTCTCCCCGATTTCAGTAAAACCGGCAATCAGCGCATAATTAGGATTATTCCGTCCGGCATATTTTGTCAGCAGAATTCTTTCCCCGTCGATTACTCCGACAATAATAGCCGGACAGATTTTCGGATAAATGGTATTTCCACATTGTGGGCAAGAGAGCATCCGTTCTTTATGGGAAGGATCCGGAACAACAGGAGTTCCGCAACGTCCGCAAAAACGATTGTTCCGATACCAGTCATACAGATGAAAAGCCGTCATTGCAGCAAAAATATGATGCTTGGGCTCTCGACCGCGGATTTCCTGAAGAGAGTGGAAAGTATAAGTTTCCGGAAAGTCCAGATCCGCATCCATCACAAGAAAACAGGAGGTTTGATCCAGAGCAAACAGCCAGATCAGAGAAGTAGTGGTGGGAAACTGTGAAGAAACATTTTCCCATAGTGGAAACCGGCAGGTATTTGCTGAGAGATCTGCCAAAAGTTTTCGGTCACGGAAAGCAAAAATCAGATCTCCGTTCTGCGGAGATCTCGGAGTAAATTCATTATAAAGATGATGTGGGGTAATATCCTGAATCATAAGAATCCTTTCTGAATCTGTAAAAGTATCTGGAAAAAGACGGTATATTAGGTACATGACTATCTTCTGATACACGGACGAAAACATACCTTATTACTTCACCAGGGGATAAAATCTGTTGTTTAAAATGAGTATACATGACTTGAAAAGAAAATACAACGTGAACTTGCAGTGAGTTGTGGGGTGGGTTATACTAGTGTTACTGAGAATGGAGTGAACAGTAACATACTAGAGTTAGTGATGAATGACGGAAATGAAAAAGCAGTATTATGTGGAAATGACTGTAAAGGAGATAAGTATAATGGGAAGAAGCAATATGTGTAATATTCATACAGCAAAGAAAACAGAACGAACGCAGGAAGAAATCACCATTTCCGGCAATCCGGCAAAACCACAGGGTGAGGATGGAGCAACAATGCTGAAACGAATGAATGAGAGTCATTCACCGGTGACATGTTGGGCGCTGGAGCACTGGCAGATTGCACCGGAAGAGGAGCTTCTGGACATTGGCTGCGGTGGTGGTGCTACGTTAAAACGGATGGGTGAGAAGATAACGACAGGCCATCTGACGGGCATAGATTATTCACCGGTGTCTGTGAAAACCTCGCTGAAAACGAATCGACAGGATGTGGAAAGCGGAAAGATGAAAGTTCTGGAAGGCTCCGTGGAAGCGCTGCCTTTTGCAGACGATGGATTTGACAAGATCATTACGGTAGAAAGCTTTTATTTCTGGCCGGATCCACAGGAAAACCTGAAAGAAGTACGGCGGGTACTGAAAGAGGGTGGTACGTTCCTGTTGGTGGCAGATACCTATAACAAAGAGGGTCTGGATCCGAAGACACTAGAAAATATTTGCCGTTTTCACCTATTTACCCCGACCGCTGAAGAATTCAGGAAACTGTTTGAAAAAGCAGGTTTCACGGGCATTCAGATCCACGTAAAAGAGGGTACGGACTGGATCTGTGTAGAAGGGAAAAAATGATACTATTTATATGAGGATTGCGAGAGTGCAAAGCACGTAGCAATCTGGTATCAAAGGGGTCAAAATACCGTTTGACCCCAACATCATTTATATAAAGGTATATAGAAAGCAGAACCTTGCGTAAGGACTTTATGCAGGTTCTGTTTTTTTATTTACGCGAGTAACGAGTAAAATTCGCGAGGATGAGAAAGGATATTCTTTGTTCGGAATAAATGTGTAGATTTTGTGTTTTTTATGTTTCTTTAAACTTCAATTAAGGTTTCTCCGATACAATCACCTTCATAAGGAGGAACCGAGATGATGAATCAGACAATTTTCAAACGTTATGAATACAAATACCTGCTTACGGAAGATCAGAAAAAAGATCTGCTGGCTTATATGAAACCCTATATGAGACCGGACAGATTCGGCTTCATACCTACGGACGGGCACAGGATGACAGCGAAGCATTTATCGAACTGAAAAAGAAGTACAAAAAAGTGGTCTACAAACGGAGAGTCTGACCGGTGGTGTATCTCTCCTATGAACGGGAGGCATTTTACGGAAGGGAGAATCACGAACTTCGGATTACTTTTGACCGGAACATTCTCTGGCGTACCACACAGCTGGGGGAGGCAATACGAAAGCAACCAAAAAGAACGAAATGCAGGGACCTGGCGGATAACCAGAGCGGGGAGATCGCACTGGAAGATGAAGATGGCAATACGCTGGTAAGTTACACACCGGTGAGGGAATATAATTCCGTGGTCATCAGCTGCGCAGAATTAAGCGATGGAAGTACCTATACGATACACACAGGGGAGAACAGCCGGGAAGTAACCATGGAAGGTCTGGTATACACCGACGGAGAAGTGACGAATGCGCCGGGACAGGGTGGAGGACAGAAACCACAGGGTGGTCCGATGGGAGATAATAGTGGCGATTCTGACAATTCGGATAACTCAGACCGTCCGACCCTGCCGCAGGGACAGGGAAATCCACCGGATACGCAAAACGGGGAACGCCCGCAGGGGGACGCGCCACAGGGCAATCCGGTGGATTCGTCAAATGAGCAGACGAAGGAGGAGTCTGACGGTCAGAAATAGCAGAATGGTTTACATAATTACAAGAATGAGGAATCCGTATAGCAGATCAGGATTCCTGCTTCGCCTGCAGATCTGCCAGCATCTGTGAAACGGTAAGTCCCAGTATCGGGTGGCGTTTCCACGGAGCAATCTGTGTCAGCGGGATCAGGACGAAGTCCCGCAGATGCATCTCCACATGTGGAATGATCAGATCCGGGGTGTCCAGTACCAGATCGTCATACAGTAAGATATCCAGATCCAGCGTCCGCGGTCCCCAGTGGATCAGGCGCTCCCGGTGCGCTTCCTGTTCGATCTCATGGAGGCGTTCGAGCAGTTCCTGCGGTGTCAGCAGTGTTTTCAGTGCCAGTGCACCGTTTAAAAAGTCATCCTGCTCCACACCGCCGTAGGGTGCGGTCACCAGAAAATCAGACACTTTCAGCACCTGGCAGTCCGAAGTCTGCTGTAGTTTTTCAACTGCCTCGTTCAGGTATTTTTCCTTGTCCCCCATATTGGAGCCGAGCGCGATATAAGCGGTATGCCAGCCGCGGCTGATCTCCACCGATACGGTATCCAGAGGCAGACCGATGGGCGCCCACGGTTTTTTGATGGTAAGATCTACCTGAGAGACCATCGGGTAGGAGAGCAGAATCGCTTTTGCGGTCGCCTCCGCCACCGTCTCCAGCAGTTTCCAGGTATTTTCTTCGACTACTTTTTTGATCAGATGGCTGACTTCACCGTAATGTACCGAATAAGAAAGCTCATCGGTGAGCCCGGCTTTTCTGGTGTCGGTATGCAAAACGGCGGAGAGTACAAACTTTTGTCCTAAAAAATTCTCTTCCGGAAATACTCCATGCTTTGCAAAGATTTCCAGATTCTCAATTCTTATTTTATCCATAAATTTCCTCCTAGCAGGACAGGATCGCTTTCGTCATCTGAATGATCCGGTGGTTTTCTTTGATATCGTGTACCCGGACAAAGGAGCATCCGCGGAGCATGCCGATCACGGTGGTGGCAAGTGTTCCTTCCACGCGCTGATCTACCGGCAGATCCAGGGTGTTGCCGATGACAGATTTTCTGGAAGTGCCGAGAAGAATCGGGAGTCCGAGTTCCTGCAAGACATCTACATGATTGATGGCTTCCAGATTCTGCTCATACGTTTTTCCAAAGCCGACACCCGGATCCAGCATGATTTTATCGTCCGGAACACCTGCTTTGTGTGCAATAGCAACGCATTCTTTCATATCGGCGACCATGTCTTCCAGAAAATTCTGATATATGGCTTCGTTTCGGTTGTGCATCAGGCAGCAGGCAGCGTGGTAACGGGCGGTCACCTCGGCGGTTTTATAGTCGAACTTGAATCCCCAGATATCATTGACCAGATCCGCACCGGCCTGAAGAGCAGCCTCTGCGACATTTCCTTTGTAAGTGTCGATGGAAACCGGAACATCAAAATGTGATTTGACCGCCTCGATAACCGGCGTTACTCTTGCGATTTCTTCCTCGTCAGAGATCACGGTATGTCCCGGACGGGTGGATTCACCGCCGATATCGATAATGTCAGCGCCGTCCCGGATCATCTGCTCGGCGTGAGCGAGAGCAGCATCCATATGATTGAATTTTCCACCGTCGGAAAAAGAGTCGGGAGTCACGTTCAGAATTCCCATAATATAAGTTTCATTTTTTGTATCAAATTCACGATTACCAATTCTCATACATGTTTTCTCCTCTTGAAGTTTACATAAGTTCAAAATTAATAACAAATCGTCAGATTCATCTTCTCCTTCGGCCAGTTGCATGCATTTCTTGCAGGACAGTACAAACAGTTTCGTGACTGTTTGTCCGCACGGTAGAGATAGCGGGAAAATAAGGGAGTTTCCGCAGTATCTTTTACCCGGTGGCTTCGGATCGCAGCAAGAATCGATTTCTGCTCAGTAAGAGAAAAATCACAGTCCGTAAGAATGCGTTCCGCCAGTCTTGCCCCTGCCAGATGGTGAGGAGTACCTTTTTCCATCTGTTCATAACGGCCAATATCGTGAAGAAGTCCGGCGGCGTAGATCATTTCCTTGGAAAAGCCAGCCTGATCTTCCAGATTATAAATATACATCAGCCGCGCCACATCCAGAAAATGCTCCATCGTGTGACGGCAGAAGATCCGGTCTTTTTCTGCTTCCTGTAACAGTGCAAACTGCTCTCGAAAGACAGGGTGGGATAAAATCTGATCGATGCGTTTCATAATAATTCGCTGTTCCATGACAGATTTAAGCCTTTACCATCTGTAAAAAGGTCTGCTGCAGGGAAAAATCTTCCGCAAAGGCTCCACGCACGATGGTGGTCACAGTTTTGCTGCCTGGTTTCTGAACACCGCGCATGGTCATACACATATGTTCTGCCTCGATCATGACCATCACACCCTTCGGCTGCAGATGTTCTTCGAGAGCGTCCGCAATCTGTGCGGTCATATTTTCCTGGATCTGCGGGCGTCTTGCATAGACTTCTACCGTGCGGGCCAGTTTGCTTAAACCTGCCACGCGCTGATCCGGGATATAAGCCACATGAGCTTTTCCGTAGAAGGGCAGCAGATGATGTTCGCAGGTGGAATAAAAGGTGATATCTTTTTCCAGAACGATATTGTTATTGGTAGCGTGAAATTGTTTGGACAGATGCACACCGGCATCTTCATAGAGCCCGCCGTAGATCTGCTCGCACATTCTGGCGATACGGTCGGGTGTTTCGAGTAAACCTTCTCGATTGACGTCTTCGCCGATACCTTCCAGCATCAGACGAACGCCTTCTTTGATTTTTTCGTGATCCATCATGGTACAAAACCTCCTGTGTAAATAATGCTGTATACTGAGAAACTTCCTGTAAAATCGGACATAGAAAGATTCTGAGCATACAAAAATATGCATCAGGATGTTCTGCATAGATCTACAGAATAATATGTAAGAAAAAAACACCCTGATGTGAAGAAAATAAAACTACTGAAAAATAACTATGAGTATATCCCTTCACAATCGGATGTTAATCATCTGGTTGTTGCAACGGGTGCGGTAACCATATCGTAAGTCCGGTCCGCAGGCGAACCGACTTTTCGTTTCTGTGGCAACTCCCCATCCACAAAACACTTGACGCATGGAAACCTATTTTGCATAGTATTTCAATCGAAACAGCAGACACATAGGGTTTCTCTGCTGTTTGAAAGGATTATAGCACTCATGGAAAGAGGGTGCAAGAGAATACCGGAAAATATATGAAATTGTTGCTGTTCATTCCGTGGCTGGTAACATTGAATTATCATCTCCCTGTTGGTTTACATAAGAATAAAGCAGCGTAAGGAGAAAGTACCATGGCTATGCCTATGTATTCAGAAAATTTTTCACGTAAAACAGTGCCGCCCCAATTGCCGGTGTATACTGTCCGTGGGTGCCGGTAAGAAGCGAATCTTTCGCCAGAGGAAACGGTGTATGCTCATTGATCAGAGCAAGCAGCCGATCCAGATCCTCCGGGAGAAAATAAGGTGCAAGATATCCGCTTAGGATCACCGGACAGTCGATCAGCAGGTTGAGGTTACGGATGGCGAAAGCCAGATGCCGCAGATAGTCCTGCCAGATGTCCTGTAAATGTTCCCCTGAGCTATTCGGATCCCGCAATTTAAGGAAAAATTCTTTTACTGAAAGTCCGCTGCGCAGTTCCAGTGCACTGGCGGAACAGAAGGTTTCCAGGCAGCCGCGATTCCCGCAGTAACAGACTGGACCATCCGGTTCCACACAGATGTGTTCCAGAGAACCGCTGTGCATGGAAAAACCCTGATGAACGCTGTGATTGGTGATTACTGCACCGCCGAGATTTCGATTTAATAAGAAGACAAGAGCGCTGTCCAGTTTCGGATGATTCCAGAGTTCCAGATCGGCGGCCGCCTTGGAGTCGTGAACCAGATGACACGGAAAAGGAAGCCGGGAAGCAAAATCAGAAAGCTGCATCCGCGTATTTCCCATAATAGCACCGTAAGTCACGGACGAACCATCCGGGGAAATGATCCCCTGTGTGGCAATGGAGATCCCTGAGATTTTTTCCGTGGGGTACTCATTTTTTTTAATAAAATGAAGCACTTCGCCGGCAAATGTGTCGTAATATTCCGGCGTGTCCTCGTAGGCAAGTGGAATCATCTCCCTCGCGACGGCCTCCCCGTACAGATCCACCGCAACGAGATGGAACATGTTCTTTAAAATTCCGATCCCGATGGCGATCCTGAGATCCGGTACGATCCGGATAATCTGTGCTTTCCGTCCTCCGGTAGAGGCAAAATACCCGTTTCGTTCGATCAGCCCTTCTTTTTCTAACGTGGTCAGATTCTGACTGACCGTGGAAAGTCCCATGTTCAGATCCTGTACGATCTGAAATTTGGAAGTTTCCCGCTGGCGGTAGATGTACTGATAGACGGTACGTTTGTTGATTTGTTTTAACGTGAGAGTTGTCACACTTTTTTTATCCATAACGGTGGCTGCTCCTTTGATAATCTGACAATTGTTACTTATGATTGTAATACAACCAAAAGAAAAAAGCAACGGAAGGGACAGAGAGGGATTTGTATTTTGCACTGTCAGGCTGGGCAGTGGCAATCCTTCGGCAAATATGATATATTTACAGTAATTTACGCGGGCAACGAGCCAAAGTCCATGTTTGTATGAGACCTTGGTGACTGCCGCGAGAATCAAAATTGCTCCACCGGATCAATTTTGGATATGCGGGCAACGAGCTAAATTTGTGAAGCGTATTTTATCTCGTTGAAAGAACAAAAGCAAATATGCAGCAGACAGTATTCTGTTCAATAAGTTATTCTGGTAGAAGGAGAGAAAGAGCATGAAGATAAAAACAGTTGCAGTTCTTGGCGCAGGAGCAGTTGGATCGTATGTGATATGGGGACTCTCAAACCGGAAAGATATCCGGTTGGGCGTGATCGTAGAAGGGGAACGCGCAGAAAGAATGAAAAAAGGATGCATCATTAACGGCATCACCTATCATCCGGAAGTATGGACCCCGCAGGAAGCAAATGGGACAGATCTGTTACTTGTGGCTTTAAAATACGGGGCATTACCGGGTGCATTGGAGAGCATCCGCACGATCACCGGAGAACATACCACTGTTATGAGTCTTATGAACGGCGTAGACAGTGAAGAGATTATTGCAAAAGAGATCGGGGCTGCTCATATTCTGTACGCGCTGATCAAGGTGGCTTCTCATAAAGAAGGAAACGGCTACTGTTTCAACCCGGAAACGACGATCGGAATTATTTTCGGTGAACTGACAGCACCGTATCAGAGCGAACGTGTACAGGCGATCGAGGATCTTTTTGCAGATACCGGGCTGCATTACCGCGCCACAGAATATATCAAAGAAGAAATGTGGTGCAAATTCCGTCTGAATGTCAGTAACAACCTTCCACAGGCGGTTCTCGGCGCAGGTGTAGGCTGCTATCGGGACAGTATGCATATGAAAGAAATCAGTAACAAACTCCGGGAGGAACTGGAGGCGATTGCAGCAGCAAAAGGAATCGACATCCGTAAGGCAGATGATTCATCCAGTCACGGAAGCGCCGTTCCGCCATCCGCAAGATATTCTACCCTTCAGGATCTGGATGCAGGACGTCACACAGAAATCGATATGTTCTCAGGTGCGCTGATCCGTATGGGCAAAGAACTGGGAATCCCAACACCATATAACGAATACACATACCATATCATAAAAGCCCTGGAAGAAAAAAATGACGGGAAATTTGATTATCAGAAAGATGATGAAAGCGTGACCTGCTCGCGATAATAGGGGATTGCATATCTGCGTGACAAAGACAGCAGGTATGGGGCTTTTTAAGGAGAACAATGTTTATGATTAGAGTGTTACAGGAAGCGGATATAGACAGAGTTGCTGAGATATGGTTAGACAGCAATCTGAAAGCACATCATTTTATTCCGGCGCAATACTGGAAAAGTAATTTTGGATTAGTGAAAGAAATGCTGTCACAGGCGGAAGTCTATGTATATGAGAACGACCGGAACATACAGGGATTTACAGGATTAAACGGCGAGTATATAGAAGGCATTTTTGTTTCTGATGAGATGCAGTCGCATGGGATCGGAAAAATGCTGCTGGATTATGTGAAAAGTAAAAAAGAAAAATTACTTTTAAATGCGTATCAAAAGAATGTACGGGCTATTAATTTTTATCGAAGAGAAGGCTTCCAAATCCAATGCGAAGGTTTGGACAAACTTACCGGTGAAAAAGATTATGTGATGATCTGGCAGCGGAATTTCAGGGAGAAAGAACAATGAAATCTATGACAAAAGAAGAAATCATTACAGGATTGAAAGCTGCAATAAAACCGGAAGAGGAGTATTTTATAGAGGATGATTTGATAGACGCTATCAACCAATATCCAGAACCTTTTGAACTAGTAGACCCAATATTGGAAATTATAGCTACCAATCCACGGGTCGATTTTGGCATGCCAGGGGATCTGGTTCATTTTGTGGAGCAGTTTTATAAACACGGATATGAAGAATTACTGATTGCTTCAGTAAGAAACCATCCAACACCGCATAATATCTGGATGGTGCATCGCTGCTATAATGATACGGAAAATCCGAAACGTGAAAAGTTTGCTGAACTTATAAAAAAGTTGAAAAATGACAGGTCGGTTTCTTCGGAGATTAAGAACAGTATAGATGAATTTGATTGGGCTGTCTCTTATACACATCTCCGAGCCCACGAGACTACGCTGGCATCT
>ENA-OYZR01000340-OYZR01000340.1-human-gut-metagenome-genome-assembly--contig:-NODE-340-length-12770-cov-7.188282_pt1 | contig 12770 bp, 8 predicted proteins | sample MGYA00243295_ERZ653487 | MGnify/ENA primary metagenome ERZ653487 (study PRJEB26926, sample SAMN06164926) | human gut metagenome | biome: ENVO:00009003; feature: ENVO:2100002; material: ENVO:00002003... | reverse complement strand
CGTCCACGGAAAACTTCCATGAGTCTGTAGAATATGTGGATTATACGGAAGATCGTTTAGTATCGGTTCTGGTCAGGATTCTGACGAGATTTTACGTGCGCAGATGAATTCGGAAAATCCACCGGCAATTTATACTTTAGCCGCTTTAAGAGCTTTGCCGGAATGGAAAGAAAGCGGTCGGGTTTTGAATCTATCAACTGTTGAAGATCCGGAATTTCAGGATATTGTATCTTCTGTTCCTGATACTATGCGTTTAACAGATGGTGGGCCGGAAAGTTATGGGATCCCTTATGGCGTTGAAGGAATCGGTTATATCGTAAATAAGAATATGCTTAGTGACTTGTTCGGGTCAGATAACGGAGAATTAGTGCTTACTGAGCTTAGTACCTGTTCGTGGGATTGATTATCCTATACACAGGTTTTGGTATCAGTATGTCTGTGTTTATGATGACAGGTTACATTAAGAGCATTCCAAAAGATATTGAAGAGTCTGCTGTTATTGACGGTGCAAATATTATGCAGGCCTTCTTTTATATCATGCTCCCTTTGATTAAACCTATGACTATAACGATTATAATTTTGAATGGTATGTGGATATGGAATGATTATCTTCTTCCGTTCCTGGTGCTTGAAACGTCGGATTTCAAAACCATAACGCTTGAGATCTATTATGTTAAGATGACAGCCGGGCAATATGTGAGTCCTTGGGAGACGCTTTTTCCAAGCGTTCTGATTGCAATCCTACCATTGATTGTAATATTTTTACTTTTTCAAAAGCATTTTGTTAAAGGTGTTACTGCTGGAGCGGTGAAGAGCTGAAAATAAGTTGGTTCTCTTTGAAGAGGATGTGATTACATTTAGATCACATCCTCTTTTCTGATTATAGGTAATGCATTCAGATAAATGAAGAATTTTTCTGCATACAGTATAAGCTCTGTTAAATGTAAAGTGAAATATAGGTAACTATTCAGTCGTTAATTAATATCTCTAGGCTGAACTGTAACAAATATAGTTTAAAAAATAGAGAAAAACTATTGACAAGCCACAACCTTGATGGTATTATACCTAAGTATCACGCCGAAGACAGCAGGTGCCGTAAGGCATAAGACTAAAACGCCTGCCGAGGAAGTACATTCTTAGTAAAGAATCGAGGTCCTCTTTGTCGTGCACAAAGAGGTTTTTTTATACCTTGCCTCGGGCAGCCAGAGCCTGCTCCCATGGAAGGATGGCTGACGGAGTGCCCGCAGGTGTATATTTGGCGGTACACAAAATCTATAAGGAGGTGCACCAATCATGGCAAAAGTTGAACTGAAAAAACCGATCGTAGAAGAGATTTCCGCAAATATCGCTGATGCTCAGGGCGTTGTTCTGGTAAACTACAGTGGTCTGACAGTAGCTCAGGATACTCAGCTGCGTAAGGAATTAAGAGAAGCTGGCGTTGTATACAAAGTATACAAAAACACAATGATGAACTTTGCATTCCAGGGAACTCCGTGTGAAGAACTGTGCAAACATCTGGATGGAACAAACGCTCTGGCTATCTCTAAAGAAGATGCAACTGCCCCTGCAAGAATCCTTGCGAAATTTGCAAAGACAGCTCCGCAGCTGGAACTGGTAGCAGGTGTTGTTGAAGGTGGTTACTATGACCAGGCTGGAATTAAAGCACTGTCCGAAGTACCTTCCAGAGAGGAACTTCTTGGAAAACTGCTTGGAAGCATCCAGTCCCCAATCGCCAACTTTGCTCGCGTCATCAGCCAGATCGCAGAAGCAAAAGAGGCATAAGTTTCTTAATGAAGGCAAGCTGCCAAGCGCAGCCTGAATTTAGAAACTTAGCCGTTCGATCGAACAAAGTGAGATCGAACTTCCTAGCAGCGTAAGCTGCCACAAAAAAATTAAAAAAGAAAACAAAACTTATAATTGGAGGTAAATAAAAATGGCAAAACTTACTACAGCTGAATTTATTGAAGCTATCAAAGAACTGTCCGTTCTGGAACTGAACGAACTGGTAAAAGCATGTGAAGAAGAATTTGGTGTATCCGCAGCAGCAGGTGTTGTTGTAGCAGCAGCAGGTGCAGCAGAAGCAGCAGAAGAGAAAGATGAGTTTGACGTAGAGCTGACAGAAGTTGGTCCTAACAAAGTTAAAGTTATCAAAGTTGTTCGTGAAGCAACAGGTCTGGGACTGAAAGAAGCTAAAGAAGTAGTAGACGGTGCTCCGAAAGTAATCAAAGAAGCAGCTGCAAAAGCAGAAGCTGAAGAAATCAAAACAAAACTGGAAGCTGAAGGCGCTAAAGTAACTCTGAAATAATCAGATTACAGCATTTAGTTGAAAGATGGAGAACCCGGAAGAGCTACAATGCTCTTCCGGGTTTTTATAATGAAAAAATAAAAAAGATTAGAAAATTGGGTTGACACTCTTGACAAACTGTGATATTGTAAAAAATGCACTATTATGGCAAGATATGCCTACTAGTCTAATCTTAAAAGCACGAAAAAGGCATGAGCAGTAATAAATCAAATACACAAGGGGTGAAACGGTCAATGGAAAAAAACAGAATACGTCCTATTACAAACGGTAAAAGTATGCGGATGAGCTACCAGAGACAAAAAGAAGTTTTGGAAATGCCCAACTTGATTGAGGTTCAGAAAGATTCCTATAACTGGTTCCTTGAGGAAGGTTTAAAGGAAGTATTTGCTGATATCTCTCCGATCACTGATTACAGTGGCAAGTTGAGCTTGGAATTTGTGGACTTTACTTTGTGCGAGGATGATGTGAAATATTCCATCGAGGAGTGCAAAGAAAGAGACGCAACTTATGCAGCACCTTTAAAAGTAAAGGTGAGATTGTACAATAAGGAAAACGACGAAATTAAAGAGCATGAGATTTTCATGGGAGATTTGCCGTTGATGACAGCAACCGGTACCTTCGTAATTAATGGTGCAGAACGAGTTATTGTCAGTCAGTTAGTACGTTCCCCTGGTATTTACTATGCGATTGCTCATGACAAACTTGGTAAAAGACTGTTTTCTTCTACCGTAATCCCGAACAGAGGAGCATGGCTGGAATATGAAACAGATTCCAATGATGTCTTCTGGGTACGTGTAGACAGAACAAGAAAGGTTCCGATTTCTGTTCTGATTCGTGCTTTGGGAAAAGGAACCAACGCAGAGATTACAGAACTGTTTGGTGAGGAGCCGAAGATTCTGGCAAGCTTTACCAAAGATACAGCAACCTGCTATGAAGAAGGTCTGTTAGAGCTGTATAAAAAAATTCGTCCGGGTGAACCGCTGGCAGTAGACAGCGCAAGAAGCCTGATCACAAGCATGTTCTTTGATCCGAAACGGTATGATCTGGCTAAAGTAGGTAGATATAAATTCAATAAAAAACTGCATCTGAAAAACCGTATCAGCGGTCATGTACTGGCTGAAGACGTAGTGGATACTACCACAGGTGAGATCCTGGCAGAAGCAGGTACAGAAGTAACAAAAGAACTGGCAACTTCTATCCAGAATGCGGCAGTTCCGTTTGTGTGGATTCAGACAGAAGAAAGAAATGTAAAAGTTCTGTCCAACCTGATGGTAGATTTGACCGCACATGTAGACTGTAATCCGGAAGAACTGGGTGTTACAGAGCTGGTATATTACCCTGCACTGGAACAGCTGATGGAAGAATATGAAGATGCTGATGAACTGAAAGAAGCCATCAAACATCATATTCATGATCTGATTCCGAAACACATTACAGAAGAAGATATTTTTGCTTCTATTAACTATAACTTACATCTGGAATATGGTCTGGGAACCGACGATGATATCGACCACTTAGGAAACCGTCGTATCCGTGCGGTCGGAGAATTGCTGCAGAACCAGTACCGTATCGGTATGTCAAGACTGGAGCGTGTTGTTCGTGAAAGAATGACAACACAGGATCCGGAGGGTATTTCTCCACAGTCTCTGATCAACATCAAACCGGTAACCGCTGCTGTAAAAGAATTCTTCGGTTCTTCTCAGCTGTCTCAGTTCATGGATCAGAACAACCCGCTGGGTGAGCTGACTCATAAGAGACGTCTGTCCGCACTGGGACCTGGTGGTCTGTCAAGAGACCGTGCCGGATTCGAGGTTCGAGATGTACACTATTCTCATTACGGAAGAATGTGTCCGGTAGAGACTCCTGAGGGACCTAACATCGGTCTGATCAACTCTCTGGCATCTTATGCAAGAATTAATGAATACGGATTTGTGGAAGCTCCATATCGTAAGATCGACAAAACAGATCCGAAGAATCCTCGCGTTACAGACGAAGTTGTTTATATGACAGCTGATGAGGAAGATAATTATCATGTAGCACAGGCGAACGAACCTCTGGATGAAGAAGGACATTTCCTTCATAAGAATGTATCCGGTCGTTACCGTGAGGAGACACAGGAATACGAAAGAAGAATGTTCGATTACATGGACGTATCTCCTAAGATGGTATTCTCTGTAGCTACAGCCCTGATCCCGTTCCTGCAGAACGATGATGCGAACCGTGCGCTGATGGGATCCAACATGCAGCGTCAGGCCGTACCGCTGATGATTACAGAAGCTCCTGTAGTCGGAACTGGTATCGAAGCCAAAGCTGCCGTAGACTCCGGTGTTTGTGTGGTTGCCAAGAAGGCAGGTACCATTACCAAGTCTACATCCAAAGAAATTACAATGAAAAACGATGACGGTACCACAGATGTATACCGTCTGACCAAGTTCCTGAGAAGTAACCAGTCCAACTGTTACAATCAGAAACCAATCGTATTCAAGAACGAACATGTAGAAGCAGGTCAGGTAATCGCTGACGGTCCTTCTACTTACAATGGTGAACTTGCTCTTGGTAAGAACCCGCTGATCGGTTTCATGACCTGGGAAGGTTATAACTACGAGGATGCGGTTCTGCTGAGTGAGAGACTGGTACAGGAAGATGTATATACTTCTATTCATATCGAAGAATATGAAGCAGAGTCCAGAGATACCAAGCTGGGACCGGAAGAGATCACAAAAGATGTTCCGGGTGTCGGTGATGATGCTCTGAAAGATCTGGATGAACGCGGTATTATCCGTATCGGTGCTGAGGTCCGTGCGGGAGATATTCTGGTTGGTAAGGTAACTCCGAAGGGAGAGACTGAACTGACAGCTGAGGAACGTCTGTTACGTGCTATTTTCGGTGAGAAAGCAAGAGAAGTACGTGATACTTCTCTGAAGGTACCACATGGTGAATACGGTATTGTTGTGGATGCGAAAGTATTTACAAGAGAAAATGGCGACGAACTGTCACCTGGTGTAAATCAGGCTGTTCGTATCTACATTGCACAGAAGAGAAAGATCTCTATCGGTGATAAGATGGCCGGTCGTCACGGTAACAAGGGTGTTGTTTCCCGTGTTCTGCCTGTAGAAGATATGCCATTCCTGCCGAACGGTCGTCCTCTGGATATCGTGCTGAATCCTCTGGGCGTACCTTCCCGTATGAATATCGGACAGGTCCTGGAGATTCATCTGAGTCTGGCCGCAAAGGCTCTTGGATTCAACATTGCCACTCCTGTATTCGATGGCGCAAGTGAGAACGACATCATGGATACTCTGGAACTGGCAAATGATTATGTAAATCTGTCCTGGGAAGAGTTCTCTGAGAAGCATAAAGAAGAGTTGCTTCCGGAAGTTCTGGATTATCTGTATGAGAACAGAGATCACAGAAATCTGTGGAAAGGTGTTCCAATCTCACGAGATGGTAAAGTAAGACTTCGTGACGGTCGTACCGGTGAATATTTCGACAGTCCGGTAACCATTGGTCACATGCATTATCTGAAGCTGCATCACCTGGTTGATGATAAGATCCATGCACGTTCTACCGGACCATACTCCCTGGTAACACAGCAGCCTCTGGGTGGTAAAGCTCAGTTCGGTGGCCAGCGTTTCGGAGAGATGGAGGTATGGGCACTGGAAGCATACGGTGCATCTTATACTCTGCAGGAGATCCTGACAGTCAAATCCGATGATGTGATCGGTCGTGTGAAGACATACGAAGCGATCATCAAAGGTGACAATATCCCTGAACCGGGTATTCCGGAGTCTTTCAAGGTATTGCTCAAAGAGCTGCAGTCTCTGGGACTGGATGTAAGAGTCCTGAAAGATGATAATACAGAAGTGGAAATCATGGAAAATATCGACTATGGCGATACTGATCTGCGTTCCATCATCGAGGGTGACAAGCGATACAACCGCGATGAAGAAGAGTCCTACGGAAACTATGGTTTCAGCAAACAGGAATTCGAAGGCGAAGAACTGGTGGATGTAGAAGAAGACGCAGCTGATGAATCAGCTGACGAAGAATTAGATTTCTAAGAGAAAACATTCTCTGATGCGATAGAAAAAGTCCTGTGGCCGCGTAACAGCGGCCGTGGGAATGAATCCTAGAAAGGAGCAACCAAATGGCTGAAACAACCAATAAAGAAGTATATCAACCAATGACGTTCGATGCGATTAAAATTGGTCTGGCATCTCCGGAAAAGATCCGTGAATGGTCTCATGGTGAAGTTAAAAAACCAGAAACCATCAACTACCGTACATTAAAACCGGAAAAAGATGGTCTGTTTTGCGAGAGAATCTTCGGACCAAGCAAAGACTGGGAGTGTCATTGTGGTAAATATAAAAAGATCCGTTATAAAGGGGTTGTCTGCGACCGCTGTGGTGTAGAAGTTACAAAATCAAGCGTTCGTAGAGAGCGTATGGGACATATTGAACTGGCAGCGCCGGTATCTCATATCTGGTACTTCAAGGGAATTCCGTCCCGTATGGGTCTGATCCTGGATCTGTCTCCGAGAACACTGGAGAGAGTTCTGTATTTTGCAAATTATATTGTCCTCGATCCGGGTGATACCAATCTGCAGCTGAAACAGGTGCTGACAGAGAGAGAATACCAGGAAGCAAGAGAACAGTTTGGAGACACCTTCCGTGTAGGTATGGGCGCAGAATCTATCAAAGAGCTGCTGCAATCCATAGACCTGGAAGCAGAATCCGTAGAACTGAAAGCCGGACTGAAAGATGCAACCGGACAGAAACGTGCCCGCATCATCAAACGTCTGGAAGTTGTAGAAGCATTCCGGGAATCCGGTAACAGACCGGAGTGGATGATCATGGATGTTGTACCGGTTATTCCGCCGGATCTGCGTCCTATGGTACAGCTGGACGGTGGACGTTTTGCTACATCTGACCTGAATGATCTGTACCGTCGTATCATCAACCGTAACAACCGTCTGAAAAGACTGCTGGAGCTGGGAGCTCCGGATATTATCGTAAGAAATGAAAAACGTATGCTGCAGGAAGCTGTAGATGCGCTGATCGATAACGGTCGCCGTGGCCGTCCGGTAACCGGACCTGGTAACAGAGCTCTGAAATCTCTGTCCGATATGCTGAAAGGTAAATCCGGACGTTTCCGTCAGAACCTGCTGGGTAAACGAGTTGACTACTCCGGACGTTCCGTAATCGTCGTTGGACCGGAACTGAAGATTTATCAGTGTGGTCTGCCGAAAGAGATGGCAATCGAGCTGTTTAAACCGTTCGTTATGAAAGAACTGGTTGCAAACGGAACCGCTCATAACATTAAAAATGCAAAGAAAATGGTCGAGAAAGTACAGCCGGAAGTATGGGATGTATTGGAAGACGTTATCAAAGAGCATCCGGTTATGCTGAACCGTGCTCCTACATTGCATCGTCTGGGTATTCAGGCATTTGAACCGATCCTGGTAGAAGGTAAAGCGATCAAGCTGCATCCTCTGGTTTGTACCGCGTTCAATGCCGATTTCGATGGTGACCAGATGGCTGTCCATCTTCCGCTGTCTGTAGAAGCACAGGCAGAATGCCGTTTCCTGCTGTTGTCTCCGAACAACCTGCTGAAACCGTCCGATGGTGGTCCGGTAGCCGTTCCTTCACAGGATATGGTCCTGGGTATTTATTACCTGACACAGGAAAGACCGGGAAGCAAGGGAGAAGGCGGATACTACAAGAGCCTGAACGAAGCTATCCTGGCTTACGAAAACGGATACCTGACACTGCAGACAAGAATTCACGTTCGCCGTGAAAAAACTCTGCCGACAGGAGAAGTCCTGGAAGGAACAGTAGAATCCACTCTGGGTAGATTCCTGTTCAACGAGATCCTGCCACAGGATCTGGGATTTGTAGACAGAAGTGTTCCGGGTAACGAACTGCTTCTGGAAGTTGATTTCCATGTAGGAAAGAAACAGCTGAAACAGATCCTTGAAAAAGTTATCAATACCCACGGACAGACAAAGACTGCGGAAGTACTGGATGATATCAAAGCTACCGGTTACAAATACTCTACGAGAGCTGCTATGACTGTATCCATTTCCGATATGACTGTGCCGCCTCAGAAACCACAGATGATCGAACAGGCGCAGGAAACTGTAGATAAAATCACCAGAAACTTCAAACGTGGTCTGATCACAGAAGAAGAGCGTTACAAAGAAGTCGTAGAAACCTGGAAACAGACCGATGATGAGCTGACAAAAGCCCTGCTGAATGGTCTGGATAAATATAACAACATCTTCATGATGGCCGATTCCGGAGCCCGTGGATCTGATAAACAGATCAAACAGCTGGCCGGTATGCGAGGATTGATGGCCGATACAACCGGTCACACCATCGAGCTGCCTATCAAGTCAAACTTCCGTGAAGGTCTTGATGTACTGGAATATTTCATGTCCGCCCATGGAGCTCGAAAAGGTATGTCCGATACCGCCCTTCGTACCGCCGATTCCGGTTACCTGACCAGACGTCTGGTAGATGTATCTCAGGAGCTGGTTGTTCGTGAGATGGATTGTGCGGAAGGCAGAGATGAGATTCCGGGTATGTATGTGAAGGAATTCACAGACGGAAAAGAAGAAATCGAAAGTCTGCAGGAACGTATCACAGGACGTTTCTCCTGCGAGACAATCAAAGATAAAGATGGTAATGTGCTTGTAAAAGCAAACCACATGATCACACCGAAACGTGCAGCTAAGATCATGAGCGAAGGTGTCAATGCAGAAGGCAAACCTTACGACAAGATCAAGATCCGTACGATTCTGAGCTGTAAATGTAAAGTTGGTATCTGTGCAAAATGTTATGGTGCCAACATGGCAACAGGAGAAGCTGTTCAGGTTGGTGAGTCTGTAGGTATCATCGCCGCACAGTCCATCGGTGAGCCTGGTACACAGCTGACCATGCGTACTTTCCATAGTGGTGGTGTTGCCGGTGGCGATATCACACAGGGTCTTCCTCGTGTCGAGGAGCTGTTCGAGGCAAGAAAGCCGAAAGGACTTGCCATTATCACAGAGATTTCTGGTGAAGTTGCAATCAAAGATACCAAGAAGAAACGAGAAATCGTAATTACCGATAAAGAAAGCGGAGAAACCAAGACATACCTGATCCCTTACGGATCCAGAATCAAGGTTACAGACGGACAGATGCTGGAAGCCGGTGATGAACTGACAGAAGGTTCTGTTAACCCACACGACATTCTGAAAATCAAAGGTGTACGTGCCGTACAGGATTATATGATCCGTGAAGTACAGAGAGTATACCGTCTGCAGGGTGTAGAAATCAACGATAAACATATCGAGGTTATCGTTCGTCAGATGCTGAAAAAGATCCGTATCGAAGACAACGGAGATACAGAACTTCTTCCGGGTACGATGGTTGATTTCCTTGAATATGAAGATATCAATGAAAAGATGGAAGCAGAAGGAAAAGCTCCGGCGGAAGGAAAACAGGTTCTGCTGGGTATTACCAAAGCTTCTCTGGCAACCGATTCCTTTATGTCAGCAGCATCCTTCCAGGAGACAACAAAAGTCCTGACAGAAGCTGCTATCAAAGGAAAAGTTGACCACCTGGTAGGTCTGAAAGAAAACGTTATCATCGGTAAACTGATTCCGGCCGGTACTGGTCTGAAGCGTTACAGCAACATCAAACTTTCCACAGATGATATGCTGAAGGAAGAAGAGGACGATATCCTGCTGGACGATGAAGATCTGGAACTTGTACCGGAAGATATCACAGTAGAGGAAGAAGCTTCCGAAACTGCTGAGACAGATGAAGAAACAGATGAAATCGCTGAAGAACTGGTAACTCTTGAGGATAGCGAAGAGTAAAGGTCACTGATATCAGGTAATAATGAGTAAATAAGTAAAAAGTCAGGGGAAACTGATAAAAATCAGTAATACTCCCTTGACTTTTTATTTTTTCGATGCTATGATACTACAGGTGCGCATGGAAATGCAGTTATTTTAATGTGCGCAAAATTACCTTATAAAAGGTAAGACGGCTGCATAGTCGTATGATTTAGAAATAGCAACCGCAGAACCAGAAAAGGAATAATTACAGGAGGTGAAATGGAATGCCAACATTTAACCAGTTAGTAAGAAAAGGACGTCAGACTTCTGTTAAGAAATCTACCGCTCCTGCTCTGCAGAAAAGCTTTAACTCTTTAAGAAAAAAATCCAGCGATCTGTCTTCTCCACAGAAGAGAGGTGTGTGTACAGCTGTTAAAACTGCTACACCTAAAAAACCTAACTCAGCTCTTCGTAAGATTGCCAGAGTACGTCTGTCAAACGGAATCGAAGTAACAAGCTACATTCCAGGAGAAGGTCATAACCTTCAGGAACATAGCGTTGTTCTGATCCGTGGAGGCCGTGTTAAAGACTTACCTGGTACAAGATACCATATCATCAGAGGTACTCTTGATACCGCAGGTGTCGCTAACAGAAAACAGGCTCGTTCCAAATACGGAGCTAAAAGACCTAAAAAATAAGATGAAAAGCTACGCTACGGCTGCTTAGCGGCATAGCGAAACAAAATTGACAATATCACAATACTATGTACGGTCATTCCATTTATACCCTGATGGTTGCGGGTGAAATAGAGGAATTTACCAGTGCGAACACATAGTCGACAGTACCTGTTTAACTGCTCAGGCTGTCATGTGAGTACCTAAGAGATAATCTATTGATTAAGGAGGGAAGTAACGTGCCACGTAAAGGACATACTCAGAAAAGAGACGTTCTGGCAGATCCAATGTACAACAATAAAGTGGTTACCAAACTTATCAATAACATCATGTTAGACGGTAAGAAAGGTGTAGCACAGAAGATTGTATACGGCGCTTTCGCTAAAATTGAAGAAAAAGCTGGAAAACCAGCTATCGAAGTTTTTGAAGAAGCTATGAACAACATCATGCCTGTACTGGAAGTAAAGGCTAGACGTATCGGTGGAGCTACCTATCAGGTACCTATCGAGGTTCGTCCGGAAAGACGTCAGGCTTTGGCTCTTCGTTGGTTAACTCTGTATTCTCGTAAAAGAGGAGAGAAGACCATGGAAGACAGACTGGCAAATGAGCTTCTGGATGCTATGAACAACACCGGTGCATCTGTTAAGAAGAAAGAAGACATGCATAAAATGGCAGAAGCTAATAAGGCATTTGCTCATTACAGATTCTAAAGGAGGAAATCCAATTGGCTGGAAGAGAATATCCATTAGAGAGAACCAGAAATATTGGTATTATGGCGCATATCGATGCTGGTAAGACCACTCTGACAGAGCGTATCTTATATTACACCGGTGTAAACTATAAAATCGGAGATACACATGAAGGTACTGCTACCATGGACTGGATGGAACAGGAGCAGGAAAGAGGCATCACCATTACTTCCGCAGCTACCACATGTCACTGGACTCTGGAAGAACAGACAAAACCGAAAAAAGGTGCTCTGGAACATCGTATCAACATCATTGATACCCCAGGTCACGTAGACTTTACTGTAGAGGTAGAGCGTTCCCTGCGTGTACTGGACGGTGCTGTTGGTGTGTTCTGTGCAAAAGGTGGTGTAGAACCACAGTCTGAAAACGTATGGCGTCAGGCTGACACATACAATGTACCTCGTATGGCATTCATCAACAAGATGGATATCCTGGGTGCAGACTTCTACAACGCTGTAGATCAGATTAAAACAAGATTAGGAAAAAATGCAATTTGTCTTCAGCTGCCAATCGGTAAAGAAGATGAATTCCAGGGAATCATTGACCTGTTCGAGATGAAAGCTTACATCTACAACGATGATAAGGGTGATGATATCTCTGTAGTAGATATTCCGGAAGATATGCAGGACGAAGCAGAACTGTATCATACAGAACTGGTAGAGAAAATCTGCGAGTTGGATGATGATCTGATGATGGAATATCTGGAAGGTGAAGAACCTTCTGTAGAAGCAATGAAAGCAGCACTGAGAAAAGGTACCTGCGAGTGTACAGCTGTTCCGGTTTGCTGCGGATCTGCTTACAAAAACAAAGGAGTTCAGAAACTTCTGGATGCTATCCTGGAGTTCATGCCGGCTCCTACAGACATTCCGCCTATCAACGGAACTGATCTGGATGGAAACGAAGTAGTTCGTCATTCTTCTGATGATGAACCGTTCTCCGCACTGGTATTTAAAATCATGACTGACCCGTTCGTTGGTAAACTGGCATACTTCCGTGTATACTCAGGAACCATGAACTCCGGTTCTTATGTATTAAATGCTACAAAAGATAAAAAAGAACGTGTAGGACGTATCCTGCAGATGCACGCTAACAAACGTCAGGAGCTGGACAAAGTTTACTCCGGAGATATCGCAGCAGCGATCGGATTCAAGTTCAGTACTACCGGTGATACCATCTGTGATGATCAGCATCCGGTAATCCTGGAGTCCATGGAATTC
>ENA-OYZR01000297-OYZR01000297.1-human-gut-metagenome-genome-assembly--contig:-NODE-297-length-13724-cov-7.213183_pt1 | contig 13724 bp, 9 predicted proteins | sample MGYA00243295_ERZ653487 | MGnify/ENA primary metagenome ERZ653487 (study PRJEB26926, sample SAMN06164926) | human gut metagenome | biome: ENVO:00009003; feature: ENVO:2100002; material: ENVO:00002003... | reverse complement strand
GATGCAGCGTAGTCTCGTGGGCTCGGAGATGTGTATAAGAGACAGTTATAGTATTCCGTATACTTTCCTGCCAACAAACAGCCAGTTCTATACAGAAGATGGTGTGGAAAAATACGAGCAGGATGTTGACAAAGCAAAAAGCATGCTGGAAGATGCAGGCGTAAGTGGTCTGAAGCTGAAACTTGGTTATATGTCCAGTGATGCGGTACAGTCCGCACAGGCTCTGCTGATTCAGGAACAGCTGAAGGAAGTTGGAGTAACCGTAGAACTTGCCGGCGGAGACGGAACAGCCATTGCAAACGCAATGAAGGATCCGGATAACGAGTACGATATGTATCTGGGCGGTTATATCATGGGTATTGACCCGGATACCTTCTCCAGCCTGTTTGAAAATGATGGTGCTTACAACTACATGCACTATAGTGGATACGATACCATCGATCAGCTGTTTGAGGAAGGCCGTTCTGAATTGGATGAGTCTGCAAGAAAGGAAACCTATGCAAAACTGCAGGCAGCTGTTCAGGATACAGGTGCTTTCTATCCGATCATTTCCAACAACAAGATCCTGGTTGTAAATAACAGAATCCAGGGTGTGGAAGATGCAGGACTTGTTCCGGTATATACCTTCGAGGATACTTCCAGTCTGAAAATTGCTGAATAAGTAATCATCAAAGATTAGACACTATTTATAATGAGGGCGGAATTCTTCTGAAACAGGCGAAGAGTTCCGCTTTTTGGGCTTAAGAATGAAAAACAAAAGGAGAAAAAGGTATGGCAAAGTATATTTTCAAACGTATTCTTACTGCGATTCCACTGATCATCGTGATCACGATCCTGTGTTTTTCTCTGATTCATCTGGCACCGTATGATGCAATTGATGCCATGACAACTCCAAAGATGTCTCCGGAGATGGTACAGATGATCCGTGAAAAATACGGCTATGATCAGCCGGTCTATGTGCAGTATATCCGCTGGCTGGAAGGAATCCTGAATGGAAACTTCGGCTATTCTATTGTGACAAAAACGAATATTTTCGATGAGCTGGCGACAAGAATCCCGAACACGATCAAGCTGGTGCTGCCGTCTTATCTGACTGCCTATGTGATCTCAATCGTGCTGGGCCTGGTGGCCGGTTCTCACAAAAACAAATGGCTGGACAAACTGATCGACGGGATCTGTTCCCTGTGGATCGCGATGCCGACTTTCTGGGTAGCGATGCTCTTTATCTATCTGTTCGGTTATAAACTGCGGATCCTTCCGATCCTTGGCATGCATACGGTAGGCGTGAATACTTTGTCTGATTTCCTGCTGCATTTTATCACACCGTATCTGGTGCTGACACTGGCATTTATCCCGGACAATGTGCGTTATGTGCGTTCTTCCACGATCACACAGTACTCCGAGGATTATGTTATGGTACAGAAGGCATTTGGCGCTTCCAAAGCAGAGATCATGTTCAAACATGTCTGTAAGAACGTACTGCTTCCGGTTATCACAAAACTGGGTATGGCATTGCCAACGCTGGTAACAGGTGCGGTTATCACGGAAACCGTATTCAGCTGGCCGGGTATCGGACCGTATTTTATCAAGGCGGTGCAGGGTATGGACTATCCGATTGTTATGATCGTTCTGATATTGTCTTCCACCCTGGTAGTCCTGGGAAACCTGCTGTCCGATATTTTATACTGCGTGACAGATCCGCGTATCAGAAAGATGGGGTAATCGTATGGCAATGAATCATTCTCAAAAAAAACGTCTGGAAAATGTCTGGGAGGCATTAAAACACGACAAAATCGCAATATTTTCTATTATCTTCCTTGCACTGATCCTGATATTATCCTTACTGGCTCCGGTACTCCCGCTGGAACCGAATAAAACCGATGTCGCTCATATGTTAGAGGCACCAAGCAGTGCCCATATTTTCGGAACCGATGAAGTGGGTCGTGATTATCTGGCACGTGTTATCTACGGAGGCCGTGTGTCTCTGCTGGTCGGCGTGCTTGCCATGCTGATGAGTGTGACCATCGGTGTCACTGTTGGGATTCTTGCCGGTTATCTTGGCGGTATCATAGATGGTATCCTGATGCGGATCGTTGACATTCTGCAGTCCATTCCGTGGCTGATTCTGGTTACAGTTATCAGTATTTTCTTCAAACAGGGATTGGTGTCCATTATTATCGTGATCGGATTCTTCTCCTGGATGGAAATTGCCCGCCTGGTGCGTGCGGAGGTTATGTCCGTCAAAGAGAGGGAGTACGTCCTCTATGCGGACTTTACCGGTGTGTCGTTATTTAAAATGGTACTCCGTCATCTGATTCCTTCGGTACTGCCGACGATCATCATCGCAGCGACCGCCAGTATCTCTAATGCGATCATGACAGAGTCATCCCTGAGTTTCTTAGGGATAGGTATTCAGGAACCGCTGTCTTCCTGGGGAAAATTACTGCAGAGTGCGCAAAGTAACCTGCAGAATGCCGTTTACATGGCGATCATCCCCGGTCTTTTAATCATGCTGACCATCTTTGCGTTCAACAAACTGGGCAATCTGCTTCGGATCTATGTAGATCCCCGTGTCATGGACGCTGGCAAATAGGAGGAGTGGAGATGAAAGAAAACAGAGTATTAACCATAGACAATCTGACCACTACGTTTGAGAGTCACAAACAGAAGATTCAGGCGGTGCGCGGTGTCTCCCTCCATGTGGATGAAGGAGATATTCTGGCTATTGTAGGAGAGTCCGGAAGTGGGAAAAGTGTAACCATGAAGTCGGTCATGGGACTTCTCGGAGAAAATGCAGATGTGCAGGCAGATCATCTGGAACTGCTGCAGAAGGATCTGCTGTCCATGTCTGAAAAAGAAAAACGGAAAATGCGTGGAAAAGATATGGCAATGATCTTCCAGGATCCGATGACTGCCCTGAATCCGCTGAAAAAGATCGGGTATCATATGATCGAGGTACTCCGACGTCATCAGAACCTGAGCAAGGCAGAAGCAAGAAAAGTAGCCATCGATATGCTGGGAAAGGTAGGAATCCCGTCGGCAGAAAGCCGGATGGATCAGTATCCCCATGAATTTTCCGGTGGTATGAGACAGCGTGTCATGATCGCAATGGCACTGTGCTGCCAGCCGCGGCTGCTGATCGCCGATGAACCGACAACCGCACTGGATGTAACCATCCAGGCGCAGATTCTGCAGCTTCTCAAACAGTTAAATGAAAATGAGCAGATGAATATTATTCTGATCACCCACGATCTCGGGGTGGTAGCTTCTCTGGCGAAACGGATCGAAGTGATGTACGGGGGTCTGATCATGGAAGAGGGAACCACAGAAGAGATCTTCGAACATCCGACCCATCCGTACACGAGAGCACTGCTTCATGCGATTCCAAAATGTGAGAGCGGATGTCGGGAACGTCTCGAACCGATCCCGGGTATGGCACCGTCTCTGGCGAATCCGCCGGCGGGATGTCCATTTGTGACCCGCTGCCGGTTTGCATGTGAGGAATGTAAGAAAGGGATCCCGTCCATGCGGGCATATTCCGATACCCAGTCCTCCAGATGTATCTTCACAAAAGAAGAACTGGACGAGAAAGAGAAGAAAGAAGAGGAGAAATAATATGGAAACAAAAGAACAATATCTTCTGGAAGCGAAGAATCTGTCCAAGTATTTCCCGGTCAAAAATTTCTTCGGAAAACTGGTACAGGAAGTACGGGCGGTGGATCGTGTGAACCTTTCCATTAAAAAAGGAGAAACCTTCGGTCTGGTCGGAGAGTCCGGCTGTGGAAAGTCCACACTGGGACGTACTCTGATCCGTATGTATGAGCCGACCGATGGAATCTTAACCTACGACGGCCACGATATCACAAAGACAAAGGGGAAAGAACTCCTTGCATATCATAAAAGAATGCAGATTATTTTTCAAGATCCTTATTCTGCGCTGGATCCCCATCAGAATGTAAGAGAGATCATGGCCGAACCGATTTCTGTCTTTGAAAAACTTCCGGAAAAAGAGATGGATGAGCGGATCGTAAGCCTTCTCGAAAAAGTAGGTATGAAGGCAGACGATATGGAAAAATATGCCTATGAGTTTTCCGGCGGACAGCGTCAGCGTATCGGTATCGCAAGAGCCTTATCCGTCCATCCGGAATTCCTGCTCTGCGACGAACCGATCTCCGCACTGGACGTATCGATCCAGGCACAGGTTGTCAACGTGCTGGAAGATCTGCAGCAGGAACTGGGACTGACTTATCTGTTTGTGGCACATGATCTGTCCATGGTGCGCCATATCTCCGACCGGATCGGTGTGATGTACCTTGGTAAGATCGTGGAGAGCGGAGACAGCGATGAAGTGTATGACAATCCATGCCACCCATACACCCGGGCACTGCTGGCCTCCATTCCGATCGCAGATCCGAAGCGGGCACTCAGCCTGGAACATTGCGGCATCGAGGGAGACCTTCCGAGTCCACTGCATGTTCCGTCCGGCTGCCGTTTCCATACACGCTGTCCTTATGCGACCGAGCAGTGCAGACAGCAGGAACCGGAACTGGAAGAGAGAACACCGGGTCATATGGTGGCCTGCTGGAAAAAATAAAAAGAGTGAGGAACAGATAAAAATATGCTTTCAAAAGAACTTTACCGAACCTATGTCCAGATCCTGAAAGATGAACTGGTGCCGGCGATGGGATGTACCGAGCCTATCGCCATCGCTTATGCGGGAGCTGTTGCCAGAAAGACACTGGGAGCCCTTCCGGAGCGGGTGGAGGTTGCGGTCAGCCGAAATATTATAAAAAATGTAAAAAGCGTGGTTGTTCCCCATACCGGGGGCTTACGTGGAATCGAAGCCGCTGCAGCTGCCGGAATCGTGGCAGGAGATGCTGCGAAGGAACTGGAGGTCATCTCCCATGTGGAACAGGAAGACATCGAAGCGATGGGAACCTTCCTGAAAGAGGTTCCGTGCAGTGTCTGTGAGGCATCCTCTAATCTGATCTTTGATATTCAGATTACTTTATATCACGGAGAAGATAAGGCGAGTGTACGGATCACCGATTTCCACACGAATCTGGTGCATGTGTCCAGAAACGGGGAGATTCTTCTGGCAAAAGAGATCACCGGAAAAGAAGAATCCGCACTGGCAGACAAATCGACGCTTACCATAGAAAAAATCTTTGCATTTGCAAAGGAAGTGGACCTTGCAGATGTCCGTGAAGTACTGGAACGTCAGGTTCGTTACAACATGGCGATCGCCGAGGAAGGGCTCTGTGGTAATTATGGAGCCAATATCGGAAAGGTCCTGTTGGCCACTTACGGCGATCAGGATGTCAAGGTGCGCGCCAAAGCCATGGCGGCTGCCGGTTCCGATGCAAGAATGAACGGCTGTGAACTTCCGGTAGTGATCAATTCCGGAAGCGGCAACCAGGGAATCACAGCTTCTGTCCCGATCGTGGTTTTTGCAAAAGAACTGCAGGTATCGGAAGAGACGATGTACCGGGCTCTGGTGATCTCAAATCTGGCAACGATCCATATCAAAGAAGGAATCGGCAGACTCTCCGCGTACTGCGGTGCGGTAGGAGCCGGATGTGGATGTGGCGCCGGGATCGCCTACCTGTATGGAGACGGTCAGAAAGAGGGCGAGCATGCCATTGTCAACGGTCTTGCCATTGTATCCGGTATGATCTGCGACGGAGCGAAAGCATCCTGCGCAGCGAAGATCGCATCCTCTGTAGACGCGGGAATCCTTGGTTACTTTATGTATAAGAACGGACAGCAGTTTATCGGCGGTGACGGTATCGTAAAAAAAGGAGTGGAAAATACGATCCGCTGTGTGGGCAAACTGGCATCTGAAGGTATGCTTGAGACAGACCGGGAGATCGTTCATCTGATGATCCACGGATAATACATACAGAAAAATAAGCTCCTTTTGCATGAAAAGAACGGTTAGATGCATGAAACCGAAACGCAAAGGGGGCTTTACTTTTTGGACAAAACGTGATAAAAGTATAGAGGAGTAACTATTCGGTAAGAATATCCTGTGAGTTCTTTTGACAGGAACTGTTGAAAGAACTCACAGGATATGCAGACAAAAATTCAGGGCTGTTTTCTCTAAAACAGCCCTTTTTGGGCGTTTTTCAGGAGGTAAAAAACATGACAAAGATTGACATTATTTCAGGATTTTTAGGAGCCGGAAAAACAACACTGATTAAAAAACTGCTCTCTGAAGCTTTAAAAGGTGAGCAGGTAGTGCTGATTGAAAATGAATTTGGAGAGATCGGTATCGACGGAGGATTCTTAAAGGACTCCGGTATCGAGATCCGTGAGATGAACTCCGGATGTATCTGCTGTTCTCTGGTAGGTGATTTCGGAACTTCTCTGAAAGAAGTGATCACAACCTATCATCCGGATCGTATCATCATCGAGCCGTCAGGTGTAGGCAAACTCTCTGACGTCATCAAAGCGGTAAAAGGTGTAGATGTGGACTGCGAGATCAGCCTGAACAGCTATACAACCGTAGCGGATGTAAACAAATGCAAAATGTATATGAGAAACTTCGGTGAGTTCTTCGAGAACCAGTTACAGTATGCAAGAACGATTATTTTGAGCCGTACCGATACACCGAAGGCTACTGAGGAGAAAGTAGCAAAAGCAGTCGCTCTGATCCGTGAAGTGAACAAAGACGCAGTGATCATTACCACTCCGATCGAAAAACTGGACGGTGCACAGATCCTGGAAGCGATGGAGCAGGGAAGAGAAGAAGACGAAGATTTCTGCCCGGTATGCGGTGGACATCACGATCATGACCACGAGCATGAGCATCATCATCACGACCACGACGACGAGTGCGGATGTGACCATGACCACGAACATGAGCATCATCACCATGATCATGATGGCGAGTGCGGATGTGACCATGACCACGAGCATGAACATCATCATCACGACCATGACGATGAGTGCGGATGCGGACATGACCACGATCACGAACATCATCACCATGATGCCGAGTGTGGATGCGGTCACGATCATCACCATCATCATGCAGATGAAGTATTTACAAGCTGGGGTCGCGAGACTGCTAAGAAGTATACAAAAGAAGAGATTGAAGCTGCATTAAAGACACTGTCAGAGGCAGAAGATCTTGGTGTGATCCTTCGTGCCAAAGGTATGGTGGACGGAAAAGACGGACAGTGGATCTACTTTGATATGGTTCCGGAAGAGTATGAGGTACGCACCGGTACTCCACAGATCACAGGTAAGATCTGTGTGATCGGTTCCAAGATGGCAGAAGACAAAATTGCTGAAATTTTTGGAGTGAATGAGTAATGATGAAGAGAGATGTTCCCGTATATTTAATTACAGGATTTTTAGAGAGTGGCAAAACCCAGTTTCTGGATTTTACCATTCATCAGAGTTATTTTCAGATTCCGGACAAAACGCTTCTGATTCTCTGCGAAGAGGGAGAAGAGGAGTACGATGAGGAAAGCCTGAAAAAAATGAATACGGTGATCGAGATCATCGAAGATCCGGAAGACTTTAATGCGGATACCCTGCAGATGTTGAATAAAAAACATCAGCCTGGCAGAGTCCTGGTAGAGTACAATCCGCTGTGGTCTGTAGATAAGTTCTATCAGACCGATATGCCGCGTTACTGGGATCTAGCACAGCACATCGTAACCGTGGATGCCAGCACCTTCCAGATCTATATGAACAATATGAAATCCTTGTTCATGGAGATGATCCGAAATGCGGATCTGGTAATTTTCAACCGCTGTCAGGATGAACATCCGCTGGCAAACTTCCGCCGCAGCGTCAAAGTTGTCAATTCCAGAGCGGAAGTGGTATTTGAAAATGAAGAGGGCGAGATCGACGATATTTTCCAGGATGAGATGCCGTATGATATGAACGCGGATATCATTGATATCGAAGATATCGATTACGGTATCTGGTATGTGGATATGATGGATAACCTGGACAAATATGTGGATAAGACCGTCCGTTTCAAAGGACAGGTGTTGAAAAGTCGTGAGCTGAACGCAGGATTTTTCGTGCCCGGACGTATGGCGATGACCTGCTGTGCGGACGATACCCAGTTTATCGGCTATATCTGTAAGAATCCGGCAGCCAAGAGACTGCGGATCGGCAGCTGGGTAACGGTAACTGCAAAAGTTAAAGACGAATTTATGGAAGTATACAACGGCAGAGGTCCGGTATTGTACGCAACAGAGATTGAAGCGGCAGAAAAACCGGAGCAGGAGCTGGTATACTTCGGCTGATGAAGGAGTTATCATTATGTATCTGATCGTAGGCCTGGGCAATCCGGGAAAACAGTATGAAAATACCCGCCATAACGTGGGATTTGACGCGGTTGATCTTCTGGTGGATGAGTATCGCGTACCCTCTTCGGGAAAACAACATAAGGCAATGTACGGAAAGGGCGTGATCGCGGGTCAGAAAGTGATCCTGGCGAAACCGCTGACCTACATGAACCTGAGCGGGGAATCAGTGAGAGCCCTGGTAGACTATTATAAGATCGATCCGGAAGAAGAACTGATCGTGATCTATGACGATATCAGTCTGGAACCGGGAAAGATCCGGATACGGAAAAAAGGAAGTGCGGGCGGCCATAACGGCATCAAAAATATTATCGCACAGCTGGGCACCCAGAACTTCCAGAGAGTCAAAGTTGGAGTCGGAGAAAAGCCGAAGGGTTGGGATCTGGCAGATTATGTGCTGGGACACTTTTCCAAAGAAGACCGGGGACTGGTGGATGACGCGCTGAAACGCGTGGCAGGCGCCGTGGAACTGATGGTGCAGGGAGAAGTGGATCAGGCGATGAATCAGTTTAACTAGAAAGGGAAAACGATGGATGCATTCGTACAACCATTATATGAACTGGCCGATTTTGATGCGATCATAAGACAACTGAAGAAACCGGGAATCGTACAGGTTTCCGGATGCCTGGACTCCCAGAAAGCTCATTTTACCAATGGGCTTCTCCGGGAGTTTCCTTTTCGACTGATCGTTGCGGAAAATGATCTGAAAGCCAAGGCATTTTATGAGGATTTTCGTCTGTATGACCCGGAAGTACTGTATTATCCGGCGAGGGATCTGATCTTTTATCAGGCAGATATCCATGGTAATCTTCTTACCAGACAACGGATCCAGGTGCTTCGCGCACTGCTGGAGCGGGAAGAAGTGACGATCGTTACTTCAATCGACAGCTGCCTGGACTGTCTGGTGCCGCTTGCCGTGTGGAAGGAAAAAGTAATAAAGATTCGCAATGACAGCGAGATTGACCTGGATCGGATGAAAAGACATCTGTTGGAACTCGGGTATGAATGGGCGGCGCAGGTAGAGGTTCCGGGAAAGTTTTCTATCCGTGGTGGAATCATGGATGTATTTTCTCTGACCGAGGATAATCCGTGGCGTATCGAACTGTGGGGAGACGAGGTGGATTCCATCCGCAGTTTTGATGCGGAAAGCCAGCGCTCGATCGAGAATCTGGAGGAGATTACGATCTATCCGGCGACGGAAGTGGTGCTGGATAAGGAGACGATCCGACAGGGCATCAAAGCCATTGAAAAAGAGGCGCAAAAGAGTCAGAAGAAGTTCCGGGACGAGATGAAGACAGAGGAAGGGGCGAGAGTACGCCAGATCGCCGCTGAATTAAAAGACCAGTTAGAAGAGATGGAGCATATTGCCGGAGCAGAAAGTTTTGTCCGGTATTTTTATAAGAAAACAGAATCGTTATTGGAATATCTGCCGGAGAACACGCTGGTTGTGATCGACGAGCCCAACCGGTTGACGGAACACGCAAAGACAACAGAAGAAGAATTCCGGGAGAGTATGATTCACCGTCTGGAAAAGGGGTATCTTCTGCCCGGACAGATGGAAGTGATCCGAAACCATCAGGAAGTAGTGCATCGGTTTCATCAGATGCATACACTGTCGTTGTCCACGATGGAGCCACGGGGAACCGGGTGGAACTTCACCATGGAGATGCAGCTGACTGTAAAATCGGTCAACCCGTACAACAACAGTTTTGAGATGCTGGTAAAAGATCTGTTGCGTTGGAAAAAATCCGGTTACCGGATGCTGTTGTTATCCCCTTCGCGAACAAGGGCGGCCAGACTGGCAAAAGATCTGCAGGATCAGGAACTGTCAGCTTTTTACAGTGAGGATCCGGAAGAACTGATCCAGCCGGGACAGATCAAGGTCACCTGGGGACGGGTAAGCCGTGGCTTCGAGTATCCGATGGTCAAATACGTGGTGATCTCGGAGACGGATATTTTCGGCAAAGAAAAGAAGAAAAAACGGAAAAAATCACAGTACAGCGGAAAGCAGATCCAGAGCTTTTCGGAGCTTTCCGTAGGAGACTTTGTGGTTCATGAAAACCACGGGCTGGGCGTGTACCGCGGCATCGAGAAGATGGAAGTGGATGGTGTGGTGAAAGACTATATCAAGATCGAGTATGCAGGAAAAAGTAACCTGTATATTCTCGCCACCCAGCTGGATGTCCTGCAAAAATATGCCGGTTCCGATGCGGCAAAAGCCCCGAAATTAAATAAACTCGGCGGACAGGAATGGAAGAAGACCAAGACGAAGGTCCGCGGAGCTGTAAAGAATATCGCGAAAGATCTGGTGGCACTGTATGCAGCCAGACAGCAGGAAGCCGGTTTCCGCTATGGACCGGATACGGTATGGCAGCGGGAATTTGAAGAGATGTTTCCATTTGAAGAGACGGAGGATCAGCTGCAGGCGATCGAGGCGGCAAAGCAGGATATGGAGAGCCCGAAGATCATGGATCGGCTGATCTGCGGAGATGTGGGCTACGGGAAGACGGAGATTGCGATTCGTGTGGCATTTAAGGCGATCCAGGAGGGAAAACAGGTGGTTTATCTGGTTCCGACCACGATCCTTGCACAGCAGCATTACAATACATTTGTACAGCGGATGAAGGATTTTCCGGTGCGCGTGGACCTTCTGTGCCGGTTCCGTACCGCCAGCCAGCAGAAAAAGACGATCGAGGATCTGAAAAAAGGTCTGGTGGATATTCTGATCGGCACCCATCGGGTGTTGTCCAAAGATGTGCAGTTTAAAGATCTGGGACTGCTGATCATCGATGAGGAACAGCGCTTTGGTGTTACTCACAAAGAAAAGATCAAGCAGATGAAACAGAATATCGATGTCCTGACTCTGACAGCGACGCCGATTCCGCGAACTCTTCACATGAGTCTGATCGGAATCCGGGATATGAGTGTTCTGGAAGAAGCTCCACAGGACCGTACACCGATCCAGACCTATGTGATGGAATATAACGATGAGATGGTACGGGAGGCGATCAGCCGAGAACTGGCACGCGGTGGTCAGGTGTATTATGTATACAATCGTGTCAACAACATTGAAGAGATTACCAATCAGATCCGAAAACTGGTTCCCGAGGCGAGCGTGGCATTTGCCCACGGACAGATGAGCGAGCGTGAACTGGAAAAGATCATGTATGGATTTATTAACGGAGAGATCGATGTTCTGGTCTCCACAACCATCATCGAGACGGGGCTGGATATCTCGAATGCCAATACCATGATCATCCATGATGCGGATCAGATGGGACTTTCTCAGTTGTATCAGCTGAGGGGAAGAGTAGGACGGTCGAATCGGACCGCATACGCGTTTCTGATGTACCGGAGAAATAAGATGTTAAAAGAAATCGCAGAAAAACGCCTCCATGCGATCCGTGAATTTACCGAACTCGGAAGCGGCATCAAGATCGCGATGCGTGATCTGGAACTGCGTGGTGCGGGCAATCTTCTGGGAGCGGAACAGCACGGTCACATGGAAGCGGTAGGGTACGATCTCTACTGTAAGATGCTGAATGAAGCCGTACAGGAAGCAAAGGGAATCGAAGTACAGGAAGACTTTGAGACGACGATCGACCTGCAGATCAATGCGTACATTCCGGAAAAATATATTCCGAATGAATACCAGAAGCTGGATATTTACAAACGGATCGCGGCGATCGAAAACCGGGAAGAGTATGAGGATATGATGGAAGAACTGCTGGACCGTTTTGGAGAACCGCCGAAGATGGTGCAGAACCTCCTCGCAGTGGCAAGCCTGAAAGCCATGGCTCACCGGATCTATCTGACCGAAGTTAAGCAGCTTGATGACAGCCTGAAACTTACCATGTATGAGCGGGCGAAGATTAACACAGCGAAGATACCGGAGATCCTGAATCAGTATCCGGAAGAACTGCAGTTTAAAGTCGAAACAAATCCGTATTTTCTGTATCGTCCGAGAAACCGAAAGGCAAAGGAAGCAGTGCCGATGCAGGAGAAGGCGACTGAATTACTGACGGTCATGCAGTGTCTGGTATAAGTGCAGGCAAATTCCTGAGAACAGGAAAACAAGAGATAAGCGCTTGGTTACTGTTGTGAAAAAAGATTGAAATAAAAGGAAAAAAGTTGCCCCATAGGCGGAAATAGTCTATAATAAATGCTATTAGTGAATAAATGTACTCCCGGAGTACATAAAAGGGTAACGGAGGAAAACATGAGAAAGTTAAATAAAACCGCAGCATGTGGGATTCTGGCAGCTGCTCTTGCAGCAGGTACACTGTCCGGATGCTCAAAAGCAATTGATGGAACAAAAACCGTAGCAACTGTAGGAGATGAAAAAGTAACATTGGGTCTGGCAAGCTATATGACAAGAGACCAGCAGGCGCAGACCATGAGTTATTATAATATGCTGATGTCACAGTATGGTGTCAGCGGCTCTGCATCTAATGTGTGGGATCAGAAAGGAGACGACGGGAAAACTGTTGGGGAAAGCTCCAAGGATAGCGTCATGAAGACAATTAATCAGTTGTATGTACTGAAAGCACATGCGGCAGATTATGACGTTACGATTACGGAGGATGAAGAAAAAGCGATCAAAGAAGCAGCAGCGGAATTTATCAAAGATAACGATGAAAAGATCCTGAAAAAACTGGCAGTATCTGAAGACGATATTGTTACGTATCTGGAACTGGTAACGATCCGCAGCAAGATGCATGATCCGATGACTGCAGATGTAGATACCGAGGTCAGCGCCAATGAAAAAGATCAGACAAGAGTCACTATTGTAAAAGTTTCTACAGAAGGAACAGAAAAGGATGATGACGGTAATACCATTGATCTGACCGATGAAGAAAAAGCCCAGAAAAAAGACCTGGCACAGCAGGTACTTGATAAAGTAAAAGCATCCGATGACGTGGCAAACGCAGATATGGATGCACTGGCAAAAGAGGTAGATGACAGTTTAAGTGCGACAGCACCGGCATTTACCACAGCGGGAAGTACTGATGATACACTGGATGAGGCGGTACAGGATGCAGCTCTGGAACTGAAAGACGGAGAAGTTGCTGACAGTGTGATCGAAGGCGACGACGGTTATTATGTGGTACGTCTGGATAAGATGCTGGACGAAGATGCGACAGAAAACAAAGAGAAGACGGTTATTTCAGAAAGAAAATCGGATCTGTTTGACAGCACACTGGAAGACTGGGTAAAAGAAGAAAAGATTAAAGTCAAAGATAAAGTATGGGATCAGATCACAGTCACCGACAGTGTATCTTTTGTATACAAGAGTGCCGACAGCAGCGATGATACAAAATCCAGTGACGCACAGGACAGTACAGAAGATACCTCTTCACAGGATAACAGTGAAGACACTACAACAGAAGACAC
>ENA-OYZR01000288-OYZR01000288.1-human-gut-metagenome-genome-assembly--contig:-NODE-288-length-13904-cov-9.421402_pt1 | contig 13904 bp, 10 predicted proteins | sample MGYA00243295_ERZ653487 | MGnify/ENA primary metagenome ERZ653487 (study PRJEB26926, sample SAMN06164926) | human gut metagenome | biome: ENVO:00009003; feature: ENVO:2100002; material: ENVO:00002003... | reverse complement strand
TGCAGCGTAGTCTCGTGGGCTCGGAGATGTGTATAAGAGACAGATATTATACTGTGGTAAGCAGAACTTCCATCCAGACTTCTTTACGAAAAAGAATAAATACGATATACTTTACATAAATTATAAAGGCTTTATCCAAAGGATTATTGAAGTAGAGACTGTGCTGTTACACACCCCTTGGGTCAAAAGAAATGTGGGAAAGGGCACACCTACCAATAATTCTTCTCTCCCATATATCCGAAAATCGGACGCCATCGAAGTTTAGATGCACATACCAAAGTTCCTGTGTCTCCATCTTCCAGCTCTGTTTTATCTTCGCAGTCGCTCCAGATGATACAATCCTCTTTCAGAATTATATTGGAATCGAGTATTTCGCATGAATAGCGTTCGTCTGCCGGAAATAACTTTAAGTATTTTAATCCCTGAAATTCCATTTCAATCATTGAATCTTCTTCATACTGCCGTTGTATTATTACTCTCAGAATCCTGCGATCGTTTATAGGATACATATCCAGGTTTTCATTAACATATGCTCCGCTCAGATAATGCATCTCTTTGATACAGCTATCATGGAAAAACGACACTCTTTCCATAAATTCCTTCAGCGAATTCTCATCTGTAATCTCATTCCACTTGTGCATATTATCACCACTTTCATTACTGTGTATTTCTTCTTCCCTCCTGACCAATCTACTTTGTCTTCTGTTTACTTTTCAGGAATCATAGCAACCTTTTCCCACTGATAAGTTCCATTATCGACTGTCATTACTGCCATGGTAATCTCCTGGTCGAAGCGTCTGGGGCCGCAGCTTCCCGGGTTTAGCCATAGACGGTTGTCTATCATTTTTTCGAAGTATTTATGGGTGTGTCCGAAGATGACTACCTGTGTGTCTTTTAAATCCCAGTCTACATCTTTTTTATTGTGAGTCATGAAAAATTTTACCCCTTCTATGGTAAAATGTAAGGTTTTCGCCATTCCCTCTGCCCAATCTTTGTCGTTATTTCCTCGGACTACATAAATAGAACCCATCATACGCAGTGTATCCAGAATTTCCGGTTTGTTTACGTCACCTGCGTGGATAATACAGTCGCAACCCTTTAAAATTTCCAGTATTTCCGGCCTGAGCAGGCCATGGGTATCTGAAATAATCCCTATTTTCTTCATACACTATTTCCTCGCTAATCATTCTCTTATAGGCCGTTTTATAATTTCATCATTCTATGTTTAATTTTCCTCAAACAATTCAATCTTTCCATATTCCCCATCATACCCCGGAATTCTCTTCACATTTCCGGTTCTTACATTTTCAATTCCTTCCGCAATCCGTTCTCCTGCACAGGATTTAATATCTTCTGACGGTACATTTCGCAGAATGTCGAATTCTGTCCCCAGTGTCTGAATCATCTGTTCAAAACACCCCTGCACTTTCTTACTTGCAGTGGAATAGCCCATACATGTAGAGATCACTTCCGGCAGAGGTACAAGGCTTTCATATTTCTTACCATCTTTTTTCACAAAACCTTCCGCTCTGTCTGCAAGCTGTTCTACTCTGTGATCTACGCCCATGGTCAGCTTCTTTCCGCAGACAGGGCAGATTCCTCCAAGCCGTTCTGCTTCCACCGGGCTTAATGATACACCGCATTTTCTGTGACCATCAAAATGATATTTCCCCTCTTCAGGAAAAAATTCTACTGTTCCTTCCAGCCCTTCGCCAGTCTGGATTGCCCGATAAAATCCTTCATAGGAACAGTCAATATCCAACAGATTCGCCTCGCGCCCCAGCTTAGACGGGGAATGTGCATCTGAATTGGATACAAGCTGATAGCGGTCCAGTTTGGAAATTCTCCAGTTCATAGCCGGGTCAGAGGAAAGCCCTGTTTCCAGCGCATGTATATACGGTGCCAGTTCCTCGAAACATTCCTCTACAGAATCAAATCCTGATTTCGCACCTAATACAGAGAAATGCGGTGTCCAGATATGAGCCGGAATCAGAATTCCTTCCGGGCATACATCCAGCATCATTTCCAGAAGATCATGACTGTCCAGACCAAGAATCGGACGACCATCTGAGTGAATATTTCCGATTTTTTCCAGACGCTGTGCCATGGCATCTGCTGCCTCCAGACTGGGAAGCAGGATTACATTGTGTATTTTTCTGGTCTTTCCATTTTTCTTATAAATAGAACTGATTTCCCCGGAGACAACAAAATGTGTTCCTTCTCCCGGGAACTTCCGGCTTTCTTCTTTTACATATTCATCTCTGAGACGATACAGGCCGTTTCCCTCTGAAACAAGTCTCTCCTTCAGTTCTTCTCTCCATACCGGATGCGTGAAATCACCTGTTCCAATCAGTGAAATTCCTTTCTTTCTCGCCCAGAAATCCAGATTTTCAGGCGTGCCCTCTTTGCTTGTCGCCATGGAAAATCTGGAATGAATGTGCAGATCAGCTATCATTTTCATTAACATTTATCCCCTTAAATTCACATCAAAATATTTCTTTTCAAGAGTTATAAAATATCAACACCCAAAGATATATTTATAACTTCCATCCGTTTTCTTTCAGCCACAACTTGTACGTCTCATACTCCGGCATTACTTTCCCGACCTCGTCCCAGAATGCCTTCGAATGATTCATTTCCTTCAGATGGCAGAGTTCATGTACCACTACATAATCCAGCACTTCCGGAGGTGCCAGTATCAGTTTCCAGTTAAAGTTCAGATTCTTCTCACTGCTACAGCTTCCCCATCTTGTTTTCTGTTCTCTGATGGTGATATTGCGGTAAGAAACGCCCATGAGTCTGGCAAAATAAGAAACTCTTTTGGTAATCGTTTCTTTTGCTTTTCGTATATAGACATTTCGTTTCGATTCGCTCAGATCTGCGCTCAGCGGCTTCTGTTCCCGGTATTCTTTTGTCCGTTCCAGACATCCCAGAACCCACTCCTGCTTCTGGTTTACAAATCTTTTGATCCTCGGCAGACCTGTACGGAGAGGTGCGCGAACGATTACGTTTCCATCCCTGCGAACCTCCAGAGTCATGGTTTTTCTGGCACTTCTTATGACCTGATATTCGAATTCTCCGCAGGTGAATTTCTCCTGATTATTTTTTGTTTCGAATTCTCTCATCCATATATTCCTCCATCTCTGCTGCCAGAATATCCATCTTTTCCTGTGTTTCCGGCAATGCATAAGGAACCCTGTCCATGATTCTTTTCACATAATCATGTTCACGCATGATCTCATAGGTTTCCGGGAAATTGATGTCATAATACTGAGCAATATAGGAAATCCAGTAGTCCACTTTTGAAACTCTGTCTGAAGATAATACAGATTCCTTTGCCATACAGGACTCCCATACCTTTGGTGCGATTACTCCTTCACCAACACCCTTCTCATCCACTCCCAGAAGTGTTTCCATTGACTCTTCCAGCTTTACCCTGCAATTATCCAGCTTGTCTGCATCTCGGATTAACTTTGCATGAAGCAGGGTTCTCTCGTCCGTAATTCCTTCCAGTTTGAAATCACTGTGCTTCTCAATCGCAGTGCAGATCAGACTGTCAAACCTGTCATCCTTCACAAATCTGCGGATCATTTTCTCCGGTCCGAACAGAAGCTGTGCACCATATGCTGCATGCTCCATGGTTCCCGGTTCAAAGCTGTCAAATCGTTTAATCTGTTCAAATCTTCCAATATCATGGAGCAATCCGATTACCTTCGCCAGCTGTACATCTTCCTCATCCAGCCCCATACGGCGGGCAATGTCCTCTGCTGCATCAACCACTCCATAAGTATGTACGATTTTCAGATGAATCTTATCATCCGCTCTGTCATATTCATCCAGATATGCTTCAAAAGCAGCTTTCGCTGCATCAAAGTCTCTTGTTAAGTCTAATAATTTATCCATTATTATTATAATCCCTTCTTTATTCCTGTTCGGACTACTTTATATTTTCTCAACCATTATTTTCTGCTTCCATACACCTTTTCTCACAATCATAAGATATACCTGAAACGATATGGAATCACAGTCATAAATGAAAGGTTCTTCTCTGTAGATCAGAGTCTGAACATTCTCTGCTTCCAATTCTTCTTTTCTTCGTTCAGCTTTTTCCATCAATTCATGTAGATATTTATTCTGTTTTCTGCCAAAATCTCTGTCCGGATAGACCGATGCTGCTTCCCTGATTTTTTCTCCCAGCAGAGTAATCACCGGTAAATGACTGCTCCTGCAAAGCATTCCGGCTATCTTTTTGGCATTTGATATATCCGGATTTTTTTCATAACGCCTGAGTATTTTTCCCAGTTTTTCATCTCCTGCTTCCGTTGCCAGTTCCTGCATAACTGCCAGTGCTTCCGCCGTTACCTCCCATGGATTGTCCACCGGAACAATATACTTCTCCGGTACTGCCGGATAAAAAAGATAATTTAACGGTGGGAAATCACGCAGCATTGCCAGCTTTCCTTCATACTCAGTGCAATATTTTTCTCCCAGATACTCATATTTATCACGCAATATGGCAATCTGATACTCCATTACCCTGAGATTTTCATAGCCCTTCACCCAGAAATGTCCCAGCTCTCCATAATTATACAACTGTGTTTCCAGCAAAATATCTTCAAAGAATACAGTAAACACATTCTGCCCCTGATGAACCACCAGAATATACTCTGCCTCACATAAATCCCTGTCCGCTTTCTCTACAGAGCCCTCAAACTCTCCTTCATAATCCCTGACATAATTTCCCGTCATCCTGGCATTTTTCAGAACCAGAAAACTCTCCACCGCATCATTCATCAGATAGATCAGACGTAGCTCTCCACTCTCCGTCTGTCCGGTAAAACCATCCGGAATATCCACAAACTCACACAGTTCCTGCTCCAGAAGCAGATTTAATTTTTCAAAATTGTCTTCCATTATATCTTCCATCCTTAACTCCTGCTGTTTCTGTACAATGTCTTTCGCCGATTCTGTTTAACACACTTGATAAAAGAATCCATTGCATCGTTTCATGGAATTACCGCAATGCAGAAGCAGGATACATTTGCACAATTTTACAGATATATTTTTATGATATCACTAATCATATTTTCTGCCAAATAGAAAAATTTTTCTATTCAATAAAGAAACTGATTTTACTTCTCTGTAATTGACATCCCAAACATAATATTTTACAATATAACAAAGAACAAAGAAACCAAGCAGTATGTATATTACAGAATAAACAAACATAAAATAGGAAGGAGGCATACACGAATGGCAACAGCAACAATCCCATTGAAAGGCAGCGCATCCATGGAATCAAAAAAAGTCAGTATTTCATCTAAACGCCAGATTACTATCCCGCAGAAATTTTTTACGCTTCTGGGTTTTAATACGGAAGCAGAATGTATCATGCGTGGAAACGAACTGGTTTTACGCCCCGTTAAAGAAAATACCAGTGGTGAATTTGCCGAACAGATTCTTGCCGATCTGATCAGACAGGGATATAGCGGTGAAGAATTACTTGAGAAATTTAAACAGACACAGCGAAAAATCCGTCCGGCAGTTGAAGCAATGCTTGCCGAAGCAGACCGGGTCGCAGAATCTAAATCAGGAGGATACTCCTTAGAGGATGTTTTCGGAACGGAGGATGAAAAATGACACAGGTACAGATCCTTCCACCTGCAGCAAAATTTCTGAAAAAACTTAAAGATAAAAAGCTGAAATCTCTGTACAAAGAAGCTATTGAAATGATATGTGAAGATTATTCCATCGGCGAAGAAAAGACAGGTGATCTGGCAGGAATGTACGGTTATGACATTTATTATAATAAAACTAATTATGAACTGGCATATAGGGTGAGACAGCTTGATGATCTGATAATCATCGTTATCATGGCAGGAACCAGAGAAAATTTTTACGAGGAGTTAAAACGTTATATGCGCACTATATAACAGTACATATTTGTATCACAAGATAATCCCCCGGAAGTTAATCAGTACTTCCAGGGGATTATTCTATTGACAAAATTTATTCCTGCGCTCCCTTCCAGTTAATAATTTGCATATTTTTACAGTATTTTTTGTAATATCTGTTATATTTGCTCTTGGAAACCTGTTTCCCATTTAAATATCTGTTGACGGGTACATAACCATATCCATTCATCTGCCCTATAGCATCTGATAATGTTGCCAGACGGTACAGTTTTCCTTTCTGGATTTTATACACATTTCTGGATGTAAGTCGTGCTGTTATTGAAGCAGCAATCGTAAATGTATTATTCTGACGGTTATAATAAACGTCCGGCATGATACTTGTAGTCTGCAAAACAGCCAAAACCTTTACTTTATTTTTATAGATTGTCAGGATTATCAATTGACCACCCGGTATCACTGCAAGATATTCCGGTACTCCATCTCCGCTCAAATCCGTCCGTATCCAATAGGACATGTCCGAACAAAATGGCCTGTGTAAGTCTACTTTTTTTCCTGTGTCATTTCCAAACCATCCTGAACGGGCCCGCAAATCATCAGTTATTTTAACTTTTCGAGGATGAGCAATCCATTGGCACTGTGCCTCAGTATATAACTGTGACGCCTTACTATATGACATACCAGCCGCCTGTACAGATTGTATCGGTAATATCCATAACACTGCTGCCAATAATACCACAATTATTTTTTGAAATATTCTTTTCATATTCATTTTTCTGTCTCCTTCCATCTGAATAAATCCCTGTACCTGCCCATAAATCACATTCTGTTTATACATATGGAAGATTGGAAAACCACTGCTGTTCTGATGATACAAAATTTTTCTGTTTCTGCCCGTTGATCCAGCCGGTCTTTGATCCACATTTTAAGCGGATATAAAGTCTGCCCCCAGTGTATCTCCATTTTTGCACAACTGCTTTGTTTCCTTTTCGAAGAACAAAAGATGTTCCGCCGCCTCCGCACTTTTTATATGCCCGGATTGATTTATTGGCTACAAGTGTACGATCACCATTATACATGGTACGATAATCAATTATTTTTCCATAACTGCTCGCAGGTTTTAACACACCATTTTTATAGATATATGTATAGTCCAGCCTGCAGAAGCCTATCGTCCAGCACATAACTTCATAACGTACTTTCAGATTATTTCCGCTGTTGTCGATTACTTCACCGCGGGCATACTGTTTATAATTTCCAAAAGCCTTCGTCATATCTAACAGATATTTCCATCTACCATTTTCATATCTCAAAATACCATTTATAAATTTATGATCATTATCACTCTTGGCACTAAGATATAATAATGGTCTGGCATTATCAAAGATATATAATCTGGCTTTCAGGCTGTAAAATGGCATTTGCATATTTTTGAGCTTTATGTACTGCCCTTTTCCATTTACGCAAAGATAAACTGCATTATAATATCCATCACCAGTATAATAAATATCCAGACTGACTGCCTTTACTGTAAAATTATCTTTTCTTCCATCACCGGTAACATCGTAATAGGTATATGTATAACCAGTTTCCAAATCTACCGGTATGGAGCTGGCTGCACTGACAGGATGAGTTTTTATCAGATCCAGTATTAACATTATGAATATTAATAAAAGTCGGAAGTTATTTTTAATTTTCGCCATGATTTCCTTCTTTCTACACCACTTTAACATTGATAACAAATTTTTGTTTTCCTGATTTTACTATTATTCGTGCAGTTCCTTTACCGATAGCTTTTAAAACCCCCTTTGAATTGACTGTCACTACTCGTTTGTTAGAACTGATATATGTTATTTTTTCTTGCGATGTAAAAGGTTGAAGAACTGGTTTTAAGGTCGTAGTTTTTCCCGCGTTTAAAGTGATTTTATTTTTCAGTCCGGTAATTTTTGTAGTTTTTACTGTTGTTTTTTGTACTGTTACAGGAATTTTTTTCGAAAGTCCGCTATTCAGTTTTACTACTACCGTTGCCTTACCTGCCCGTTTCTGTGCTACCAGTTTACCCGTCTTAGAAACTTTTACAACCTTTGTGTTGCTGGATTTCCATGATAACACTGAATCACCATTTGACATTGTTACTTTTAATCCAGTCGTAGATTGACCAATTTTAAGAGTAACAGAAGACGTATTCAGCTTAATCATCGGTTTCAGTTTTGTTCCAAAATATTTTGTCTGAGTCAATTCGCAAATGCTACACTCGCATTGTCTAAGTTCTGCTTCAAATATCGTCGCTTTTTGAATCGTTTTCCAATTTCCGTAAGTATGAGTGTGGGCTTCAATACCATAAATACAGGAAATCGGATTTGCATAATTTTCCCTTAACTGATAAGGAAATGAAACATTTCCCTTGGAGTCTGCTGTCTTTTGCTTAATGTATAACAGGTTTTCAGAACTAAGAATATCTTCTGCTTCTTTATCCTTTACAACTATAAACAGGCAATAACTATCTGGCATTCTGCCGGAAAAACTTGCCATTGTACCTGTAGCTGCAACTGGTTGATTTTCATATGATACAAGTGGCTCGATTTCTTCTACCTCTTCAGTATCTTCTGAATTGATTTCTGGTTCTAGACTTTCTGTTGCTGGATTTTCTATTCCCAGATTCTCTTCAACGGATTGTTTTGTTCCTAAGCCCTCTGTTACTTTCTCCGATTCAACTCCTGCGTTTTCATCTGTTGAATCTGTAAAGTCTGCAAACTCATCATCTTCCGGAACATCTGTAAATTCACTGTTTTCTTCATTTTGTGCCACTTCTTCATTTATTGTATCTTCAGATATGGAAGCTGCATTTAAAGTTGAAGGATCATAAGGAACCCAAATATAATCATCATCGCCCAATTCTTCAATATTATTCCATGTAGAATTATTAGATGGATAATAAACAGTAATCTTATCAGAAACTTCTGACCAGTACCATTTATCTTTATAAAACAGACAATCTCCTGCGAAGTAAAGTGTCTTCAAACTTGTACATCCTCGTAAAATATTATATCCTACCGTTTTCAATTTCTTTGGAAATTTCATACTTTCCAAACTTGTACAATCTTCAAATGCCAGTTCACCTATTTCTGTTATATTTTTTGATAAACTAACACTTTTTAAACTACTACAGCCCGCAAATAACCTATCGGCTATCTTATTTACTTTTTCAGGAATTTCTATACTTATTAAACTTGTACAATCAGCAAATACTGTCCATTCTATTTCTTTTACATTTTTAGGAATTTCTATTGTCTCCAATTTTTCACATCCAACAAAAGCCTCATGTCCTATAGTTGTCAAACTTTTGGGTAACTTTATTTCTTCTAAACTTGTACATTCCGCAAAAGCGCCATATTCTATAGTTGTTATTCCTTCTGGCAAAATTATACTTTTTAAATTTATGCATCTATAAAATACTGAACTACATATTTGAGTCACACTTTTAGGAATATTTATATTTGTCAATTTTTCACAGTATTCAAATGCATTAGAGCCTATCTCTCCAACGCTTTCAGGAATTTCTATACTTGTCAGATTTGTACATTTTCCAAAAGCTCCATCTCCAATTTTCTTTATGTTATCGTGAAGTTTTATATTAACTAAATTTTCACAACCATAAAATAAACCTCTATCTATAATTGTTACACTCTTTGGCATTTCAATACTTGTTAAGTTTGTACATCCCCCAAATACATAGTCTCCTATTACCTCGACGCTATTCGGAATATTCACATTCTCTAATTCTGTACATTGGCGAAATGCAAAGCTTAAAATTTTAGTTACGCTATTTGGAATATTTATATTTTTTAACTTTGTGCACCCACTAAATGCTCGAAGCGGTATTGTAGTTACACCATTCGGTATCTCTACACTTATCAGTTTTGAACAATTCTCAAATGCTGCAATTCCTATTGTGGTAACACTATTTGGAATTTCTATACTTGTCAATTCTCCGCAATCAATAAAAGCATTTGATACTGATGTAAGTCCAGACCCGATTACACCTTTTTTGATTTGATTCTTATATTTAACCCATGGCGTTGTATCGACTTCCGTATATCCCTTAACTGTAAACCATCTTGGCATCTCACCTTTTCCGCTCAAATATAAAGTTCCATCTTTTGTCAGTTTCCAGGTTATGTTCTGATCTACACCTGATTTTATTATATCTTGTGAGACTTCTGGAGTTGGTGTTGGCTGAACTACACTTTTTGACAATTTCAGTTTTATTGATGTGGCTATATCATGTACTGTTAATGTTTTTGTTTTCACATCTCCATCTTTGTCAGCCTTTATTGTATAAATACCATTTGATACATAAATCTTTACTTTACCTGTCTTGCCAGTTTTAACAGAATCAGCACATGTTGTTTTAGTGTATATCATGACCGGTTTTTCAGTCTTTTCTTCCAGCAAGGTTATAATAGCATTCTTTACAGGTATACCATCTTTGTCCGTCACAGACACATCAACAGGGTAACAAATATGCGGGCATGTTGTCCGTTCATATTCTCCTCTGTCAATAGAATAATACCAATCACTTAATTTTATAGTTCCAGAAATCAATGTTACTTTAATGCCCAACATATCACCTATAAGGTTTAGTTTCATATCCACGGATAATTTTGCATTCAATTTTCCTTCTATACAACTCTTACAATTATGAACCACATCCTCTGATGGATCTACTTTCTGTGTTCCTTTAGATTCTACACCTACTGTTGTATTATATTCCACACTGCAGACTTTTTCATTTATAACTGAAGGAACAATAGATGCTTCAAATCCTAAAAATAATGTTCCCTCAACTACAATTTTACTTTTACATGACGGTTCACTGCTTAAGTCAGAAAATCCAACATTACTATCATAACTTCCACCCAATTTTCCTTTAAATTCCGCATTAAAGCTAATTGTTCCTGATGCTTTTACTACAAATGCAGGTTTAAATGCAACATTAACTCCCGGTACTGGTGTTGTTTGTATTTTTCCTAAAGAAAACGCCTTTCCTAATTCCTTTGTTATACTTCCTGATATCCCCATAGAATATGCTAATTGAAAAGAAAAATATTGACGTTTTACGGCTATATAATAATTAAGAGATTCGGAAAATTTCAAAGTGAGTGTACCAGTCAGTTTCTTATCATTTAAACTGTAAGATACTGACTGCTCAAAGTTTCCTTCCCCCTGAAATGCAGTAGCTGCCGGCGTATCACTCATTTCCTGTATCAGAGAAACTCCAGCATCCATTCCATTCTCATCAACAGACATATTTTCTGGTTCTGAGCCGTCTGTTTCGATTTTCAGATACTCAAAGAAATCTGTTAAATCCGTATTTGTATCTTCCCTAATTGTAACAGTAGTTCCATTTACTAAAATATCAGCAATTTTTACCAGCAGAACAGAACCGTCTTCATATTTATAAGAGAACGTATCGCCTTTTTTCAAACCGGTAAAACTTGCATCTGCTTTTTTAACTGTATAAGTTCCGTCACCGTTTGCAGTTATCTGATTTTTCTTTGAACTTTCGTCCGCTACTACTGTTTCATCATTATATACTGCAAAATTATTGTCTCTGTCACTGCTGTCCAGTTCCAGAACATTTTCTTCTTTATAATCATCAATTGTAGAATTCTTAACTTCCTGTATCTCTTTTGTATATAATTGTGTTGTATACAAATCGCATAAAGGTTTATGTGTATCCTTCTGTAACAGGTATGCCGATGCAACAAAGTATTTCGGCATTGTTGCATTTACTGTTACAGTAGCTGTTGTATCTCCTGCTGCTACTGTTACTTTTCCCGAACCCAACATCTGAACTTGCTGTTCATCATAAACAGCAACTACCAGATCAGCATCTTCCGTTGTATAAAATTCGACTTCTGCCTGATTTCCATTAAAGTTCAGACCAGAGATAGACGCTTTTTTCCCCTGCTGATCTTCCTGTTGTGCTGTCGCTTCTTTAGCAACCATATTCCCTACAGAATCTGTTCCAGTAATTGTCACATCACTCTGTCCTGACACTGTTTCCGCATTGTTCTGCGCAACAGTACCTTCTGCCAATGCTGTTGTCGGTGCACTGACACACATAATCACCACCAGAAGCATTGCCGTAATTTGTTTGATTGTCCTTTTCATAACCTTCTCCTTTTCTTAATTTTTTCATGCTATTATGATGCTTCCTGCCTGTACTGTTCTCACGTTCTCCAAGATGATATCATGAGTATCTTATAAATTCTTCAGTTCAGACGATATTAGCAGATACTCAGAAGCCTCACGTTGTATATATCTGTAATTTTTTCACTTATAGATGAATTGTAACATATTTTTATCACACATTTTTCCCATTTACATAAATAACCATATTTCACTACATATTTAGAGTATGTCAATCGGATATTCGCAATCCGCTTCGCTACGCAGCTCTACACCGAATAACTGCTCCTCAGTTTATCAGAAGAAGCTTGCACTCCTGTATCAGATGTCAGATATCTTTGCCATGTCTCATTGACATTCTGAATATAGCATTTTACAATAGAACAAAGAAACCAATCAGTATACATGATAAAAATCACTGAACAGAAAGGAGTCATTTCCATGGGACGATTTGTAAATTCCGGAAACAGCGCTTTTCAGGTTGCGCTGAATTCAGAAATCTATGTAGATAAAACCGGTTTGCTGGCATATACAAATAAGGTTATGGATACCACCGCGAAATTCATATGCAACAGTCGCCCCCGCAGATTCGGGAAATCCATTACTGCCGATATGCTCACCGCATATTACTGTAAAGGCTGTAATTCCGAAGAAATGTTCTCATCTCTGGAAATCGGTCAGGCACCTGATTTCACGAAATATCTGAATCAATATGATGTGATCCATCTGGATATTCAATGGTGTATGGAACCAGCCGGCGGTCCGGAGAATGTAGTTTCCTACATCACTGAAAAAACGATTCTGGAATTAAGAAATTATTACCCTGAAATTCTGCCTGACTCCATAAGCTCTCTGCCTGAGGCTCTGTCCTGCATTAACACTGCCACTGGTCAAAAGTTCGTAGTAATTATTGATAAATGGGATGTTTTAATCCGAGATGCCTCTACCGACCTGGTAGTCCAAGAGGAATACATCAACTTTCTCCGCGGTATGTTCAAAGGTTCTGAACCTACCAAATATATTCAACTGGCTTACCTCACCGGGATTCTTCCAATCAAAAAAATCAAAACACAGTCAGCTCTGAACAATTTTGCGGAGTTTACAATGACTGACGCCAGGATCTTTTCCAGATATATTGGCTTTACGGAGGAAGAAGTACGAATGCTCTGCGAAAAATACCACCGGGATTTCTCCAAAACCAAGCACTGGTATAACGGTTATCTGCTGGAGCAATATCAGGTATACAATCCTAAAGCAGTAGTAGAATTAATGATCTGGAATAAATTCCAAAGCTACTGGTCGGATACCGGAACCTACGAAGCAATTGTGCCTCTGATCAATATGGATTTTGACGGACTTAAAACTGCCATTATAGAAATGTTGTCCGGTAATTCCGTAGAAATCGATCCTACGACTTTCCAGAATGATATGGTGAACTTTACCTGCAGAGATGATATTCTTACCTGCCTGATCCATCTGGGATATCTGGGTTATGATCAGGACACTCATTCTGCATTTGTTCCAAACGAAGAAATCCGTCAGGAACTTGCCAAAGCTGTTAAACGAAAGAAATGGAATGAATTTCTGACATTCCAGCAGGAATCCTCAGAGTTGCTAGATGCCACTCTGGACATGGACGCAGACACTGTGGCCAGATCCATTGAAAAAATACACAATGAATACGCTTCAGCTATTCAGTACAACAACGAAAACTCCCTCAGCAGCATTCTGTCCATCGGTTATCTCAGCACTATGCGGTATTATTTTAAACCTATACGTGAATTTCCTGCAGGCAGA
>ENA-OYZR01000260-OYZR01000260.1-human-gut-metagenome-genome-assembly--contig:-NODE-260-length-14352-cov-10.032175_pt1 | contig 14352 bp, 9 predicted proteins | sample MGYA00243295_ERZ653487 | MGnify/ENA primary metagenome ERZ653487 (study PRJEB26926, sample SAMN06164926) | human gut metagenome | biome: ENVO:00009003; feature: ENVO:2100002; material: ENVO:00002003... | reverse complement strand
GATCGTAGACAGTCCGAATTCTTCTTTCTGGCAAGCGGTTTATGATTGTGCACAGGAATGGGCGCAGAAGAATGGTGCAATTCTTGAACTGAGAGGCAGTGGAAGAGAGAGCGATTACAGTAAGCTTGATTATATGAATATGAGTATTGCTTCAAATTCAGATGGGATCATCCTGCAGTACAGTGGGGAGCAGGGACTGGAAGAGAAGATAAATGAGGCTGTTCAGAAAGGAATTCCGGTTGTTACTGTAATGGGAGATGCAGTTCACAGCAAGCGTCAGAGTTTCGTGGGTGTCAGTGATTATCAGCTTGGAAGTGTCTATGGCGAAAAGGTAGCGGAATATGTGACTGAGGATACGGAAAGTATTCTTATTCTGTTGAAGAAAAATATTGATGATATGAACCAGAGCCAGATATATACACAGATCAGCAATGCAGCCCAGGCAAAGGCAGGCTCTTTGCAAAATATCCAGATAACAGGAAAAAATCTTCGCTTAACCGGAACCTTTGAGACAGAAGAAGCGGTAACAGATATTTTTCAGCAGAGAGATAAAGTACCCGATATTCTTGTGTGTATGGATGAAGAGACTACAGAATGTGCACGTCAGGCAGTGCTGGACTTTAATCTTGCAGGAAAGGTTACAATCATAGGATATTACAGTTCCGAAGATATTCTTACAGCAGTGGAAAAGGGAGTAATCTCTGTTACCTGTGATGTGGATACAGAGCAGCTTGGCAGATACAGTATAGAAGCTCTGACAGCATATCAGAAGGATGGAAGGACCAATTCCTATTATAATGTAGATATTAATTTCCTGGACAAAAATGCAGTACGGGAAATGAGAAGGAAGGGGGTGTCCGGATGAAGCAGCTGCGCTGGAAAGATTTTTCACTGGTCAGTAAAATCGTTATAGAGGTGGGTATGATCGCTGTCCTTCTTTTTGCCATGAATATGCTTTTTTATGTGCGGATCAATAATTCCATGCAAAAGATGGATAATGTTTATGCCAGTAATGCAGAGCTTACCGAACTTTCACAGGTATTTGAGAAAGTACAGGATAATATGTATAAGTATCTTAAGGTTAAGAATTCTCAGACACTTCTTGATTATTATCAGAATGAGGCAAAATACAGAAATGAACTTGAGAAACTTAATGAAGATAATATCAATGATCCCGTAAAGCTTCTGGAACGGAATATCCGGAAAATGTCGGAAACATATCTGGACTGTACTGCGGAAACGGTAGCTGCCAAACGAGGAAGGAACGTTGAGCAGTATAAGCGTAAATATGATGATGCAACAAAGCTTTACAGATATATCCAGTCATCTATTGACGAACTGAATAACCTGATGTTTCAGGAGAACTCCCGTACTTATGCAGTACTTCGTGCAGTGATGAGATATTTGGAGATAAGCAATTCAGTTATTATGATCATAATTGTAGCCGGTGGAATGCTTCTGCTCATCCAGGCCACCAGAAATATGTTTGTTCCCCTTTCCAATATGGCAGAGACAGCACAACTGGTAGGTCAGGGAAATTTCCATGTAAAGATGCACGATACAGATGCACAGGATGAACTGGGAACAGTAACCAGAGCGTTTAATACAATGGTAGAGAATCTTGATCTGTATATGGCAAGGACGAAAGCAAGTATGGAGAAAGAGCAGCAGATGATGGAGAGGGAGCTTCTTATGGAAAATCATCTGAAAGAAGCACAGCTGAAATATCTTCAGTCACAGATCAATCCGCACTTTCTGTTTAATTCCCTGAATGCAGGAGCACAGCTTGCAATGATGGAGGATGCAGAGCAGACCGGGATTTTTGTAGAGAAAATGGCGGATTTTTTTCGCTATAATGTAAAAAAAGGACAGGAAGACGCCACATTGGGAGAAGAACTGGAGGCTGTTGATAACTATATTTATATTCTGAATGTCCGGTTCGCCGGAGATATCCATTTCAGCAAGGAGGTGGATGAATCACTGGAGAATGTGCGTATGCCAAGTATGATCTTGCAGCCGGTTGTGGAAAATGCAGTCAATCATGGAATACGTGACATTGAATGGGAAGGAAAAATACATCTCACAGTTACAGGAGATGCAGATTATATACGTATCAGCGTGAAAGATAATGGAAAGGGAATGACGCAGGAACAGATAGAGGGTGTTCTGTCAGGAAACAGAGAGCGCAGAAATGAAGAAGGTGATTCTACAGGAATCGGTATGAATAATGTGATCAGTCGTCTGGAACTTTATTATGAGGAATCAGGGCTTATGGAGATTAACAGTGAAGGTGAAGGAAAAGGCACAGAAGCAGTAATCTATATACCTGTGCATGAAAACTAAGAGAAGTATTATGGGAGTGAGAGAAGATGTATAGAATTTTGCTGGCAGATGATGAAGGTATCATGCTGGAATCATTAAAGAAAATTATTGAAACTGAATATGGAAATGAATGTGAAATCCACTGTGCAAAGTCAGGCAGAGTTGTGGTGGAGATGGCACAGGCATATCCGCCGGATATCTGTTTTATGGATATCCAGATGCCGGGAATAAGCGGAATCCAGGCAATCAGGGAAATTCAGAAATTTAACAGCTCAGCAGTTTTTGTGATCATAACTGCATATGATAAGTTTAATTATGCAAAAGAAGCAGTGAACCTGGGAGTTCAGGAGTTTCTCACAAAGCCTGTAAATAAGAAAGTAATTCTGGAAACCTGCGCGAAGATGATGACAAAGGTAGATCAGATACGGCAGAAGAGAAGCGATGATCTCCTGATCAGAGAGAAACTGGAGACAGTGGTACCTATGATTGAGAGTGGATATATCAATAATATTCTTCTGCAGGATGATTTTGTTACTTATCAGGATAATTATACACAGCTTCTTGATATCCGTCAGAAATACGGTTATATGATGGTCATAGAATTTGGAGATTCTATGGAAAATGGGGTGCTCAGTAATGCAGTAGGTGCAAGTGTAAAGGCAAACAAATTTTATTCTACTTTTCGTGAAATCGCACAGGGATTCTTTGAATGCCTTGTAGGTCCTATTATGGGAAACAGGATCGTACTGCTTGTTCCTTATGAAAATGCGAAAGAAGATTACGAAGACAGAGTTGCAATTGTCACAAGAGCCAGAAATATGGTACATAAATTTGAAAACCGGATCGACAGTATGTTCCGCTGTGGAATCGGAAGAGTCAAAGAACTTGGAAGCGTGAAGGAATCTTTTAAGGAAGCGGTGGTCGCACTGAGAGAGAGCATCAGTCATGTAGTGCATATCGAGGATGTACCAGCGGCACAGAAATATGACGGGGAATATCCAAGAGACCTGGAAATCAGATATCAGAAGAGGATCCTTGAGAAGGATGCTGCGGGAGCGATGAACTGCGCAGAGGGATTTTTTGAATGGATGCACAGTCAGCAGGCCGTCACAAGAGAAGACATTGAGATTAAAATCCTGGAGATGGTGATGAATGCGGAACGCAGGGCATTCTTTGCAGGAACTTTGAAATATAATGTTAACAGCAGGAGAAGCTATATCCGGGAGCTTCAGTCCTGTACGGATATAGAAAATCTGAAGAAGTGGTTTCTGGATAAGACGAGAGAAATCTGTACGAAACTGGAGAATTCCAAGGAAAAAGAAGCTGGCAGTATTATTGACAGAGCAAAGGAATATATCAATGAAAATTTCCGCAGGGATATTTCTCTGGATGATGTTTCAAGAGAGGTAGATATCAGTCCGTATTATTTCAGTAAACTTTTTAAACAGGAAACAGGTAAGAACTTTATTGAATATCTTACAGAAATACGTCTGAAAAATGCCAGAGAACTTCTGCAGGATTCCAGACTTTCCATTAAGGAAATATGTGCACAGTCAGGATACAGTGATCCCAATTACTTCAGCAGGATTTTCAAGAAGTATGAAGGAGTTACGCCTAGTGAGTTCAGAGAGAGGTTAGGCTGATGAAATTATATAAGACAAAAAAGAATTGCGGAAAGCTGCTGCTTGGAATACTGGCATTTTGTACAGGGATGATACTGCTGACAGGATGTGGTTCCTCTTCAGAACAAAAACAGAATAAGAATGAAGAAACAGCAGAAGAGAATAAGGAAGAGGATAAGGTTCAGATCGGACTTACAGTGGATTCTTTTGTTATAGAAAGATGGATCCGCGACAGAGATGTATTTGTGGCGACTGCCAGAGAACTGGGAGCAGAGGTAAATGTGCAGGATGCAGGTGCAGATGTCAAAGAGCAGATCAGTCAGATTGAATACTTTATAAATAAGCAGGTGGATGTGATCGTTGTGATCGCAAGAGACTGTGGAGCACTTTCAGATGCCATACAGAAGGCACAGAGTGCGGGAATTCCGGTTATTTCCTATGACAGAATGGTCAATAATGCCAATACAGATTTGTACATTTCCTTTGATAACCGTAAGGTGGGTGAGATCATGGCACAGGCACTTGTCAATGCACTTCCTCAGGGAGGAGATGTCTTTATGATACAGGGATCCTCTTCAGATAATAATGTCCAGATGGTGAAACAGGGGTTTGATGATATGCTTGCAGACACAGATCTGCATGTGGTTTATGAAGCTAACTGTGATGGCTGGACAGCAGAACTGGCTGCCGGATATGTGGAGGAAGCCCTGGAAAAATATCCTCATGTTAAGGGAATTATGTGCGGAAATGATGACATTGCCAGTCAGGTCGTACAGGTACTGGCAGAGAATCAGCTTGCCGGAAATGTGGTTGTTGTAGGTCAGGATGGAGATCTTGCAGCCTGTCAGAGAATAGTAGAAGGAACACAGTATATGACTGCTTTTAAACCAATTGAAGATCTGGCAAGAAAAGCAGCGAAATATGCAGTGGAAATGGGTAGTGGAAAGGGAGTTGCAGAACTGGAAGATGTGACAGAAACAGTAAATGACGGAACTTATGAGATTCCTTCCTGCATCCTTGAACCAACTGCAGTGACAAAAGAGAATATAGATAAGGTGATCATTGAAGGTGGTTTCCACCGCAGAGATGAAGTTTATCTGAATGCGGATTACCGTTAAATAAAATATTCAGAGATTATCCGGCTGCTTTTGCAGATGTAAGAGTAAATCAGTATATAGCATTATCTTGCAACAAAAATGTCCTGTTCTGTGCAGGGCATTTTTTGTTTTTCTTAAAATGTCTTGTTTCTTGCCAACCATGTCCAGATTGCCCTGTGCTATAGTAATATTATCAAGAAAACGTGAGAAACGTAAAAAGAAATGGAGGATTTTTACAATGAGAAAGAAAGTCGTATCTGCAATTCTTTGTGCATCAATGGTAGCTGGAATGGTAGTTATCCCGGGAGTAGCTGTTAAAGCGGATGACAAGAAACTGATCGGTGTTACAATGCCTACAAAAGATCTTCAGAGATGGAATCAGGATGGCGAGAACATGAAGAAAGAGCTGGAAGCAGCCGGCTATGAAGTAGACCTTCAGTATGCATCTAACGATGTAAGCACACAGGTTTCACAGCTTGAGAATCAGGTTGCAAACGGATGTGATCTTCTGGTTGTGGCATCTATCGACGGAAGCAGCCTTGGAGAGCCTCTGAAACAGGCAAAAGAAGCAGGAATCCCGGTTATCTCCTATGACCGTCTGCTTATGAACTCCGATGCAGTTACATACTATGCAACATTTGATAACTACAAAGTAGGCCAGAAACAGGGCGAATACTTAGTAGATGCACTTGATCTTGACAATCAGGACGGACCGTTCAACATCGAGCTGTTCACAGGTGATCCTGGTGACAACAACTGTAACTTCTTCTTCGGCGGAGCAATGGATGTCCTTCAGAAATACATCGACGAAGGCAAACTGGTAGTTAAATCCGGACAGACAGAGTTCGAGCAGGTTGCAACTGCTAACTGGGACAGTGCAAAAGCTCAGGACAGAATGGATACAATCATCGCTGGTAACTACTCTGACGGAACAAACCTTGACGCAGTTCTCTGCTCCAACGACTCCACAGCACTTGGTGTAGAAAACGCACTTGCAGCTTCCTACACAGGAGAGTATCCGATCATCACTGGTCAGGACTGTGATACACCAAACGTTAAGAACCTTGTAGCAGGAAAACAGGCTATGTCCGTATTCAAAGATACACGTGCTCTTGCATCTGCAGTAGTTAACATGGTTGACGCTATCATGAAAGGCGAAGAACCGGAGATCAACGATACAGAATCTTATGACAACGGCACAGGCGTTATCCCGACATACCTTTGCGATCCGGTTGTTGTAACTGTTGATAATTACAAAGAAATGCTGATTGATTCCGGATATTATACAGAGGATCAGATTAAATAATAAGAATTAACAAACTGTACAGGCGGGCGCAGTTCCCGCCTGTATTAATCAGTAATAAGTATTTATCTTACAAGAAGAACTATCTTAGAGAAATCTATCTTGGAAGAAATTTCCGTTTCTTTCCAAGACGTACTTAAATGCTTTGTTATGGAAAGGGAGGGAAATAGAAATTGGCTAAGATACTTTTGGAAATGAAGAATATCACCAAAACTTTCCCGGGTGTAAAGGCACTGGATAACGTAAATCTTCAGGTAGAAGAAGGCGAGATCCACGCACTGGTAGGTGAGAACGGTGCCGGAAAATCTACCCTGATGAATGTATTAAGTGGTATTTATCCGTATGGAACCTATGAAGGCAACATCATTTATAACGGTGAAATCTGTAAATTCAATACAATCAAAGACAGTGAAGAAAAAGGAATTGTAATCATTCACCAGGAACTTGCGCTGATTCCCTATATGACCATCGGCGAGAACATGTACCTGGGTAATGAAAGAGGTAAATCCTTCTCCATCAACTGGAATGAAACCTATGGAGAAGCAGACAAATATTTGAAAATAGTAGGACTGGAGGAATCCTCCAGAACTTTGATCAAGGATATTGGTGTAGGTAAACAGCAGCTGGTAGAAATCGCGAAAGCACTGGCGAAACATGCGAAACTCCTGATCCTGGATGAGCCGACAGCATCTCTGAATGAAGATGACTCTCAGGCACTGCTGGATCTGCTGTTGAAATTTAAAGAACAGGGAATGACATCGATTATCATTTCCCATAAATTAAATGAAATCTCTTATGTAGCGGATAAGATCACAGTTATCCGTGACGGCTCTACCATTGAGACTCTGGATAAGAAAGTAGATGACTTTTCAGAGCAGCGTATCATTCAGGGTATGGTTGGCCGTGAGATGACAGACCGATTCCCGAAACGCCCAGATGTAAGAGTCGGAGCTGTTTCCATGGAAGTGAAGAACTGGACTGTTTATCATCCGTTGTACTCAGAACGTAAAGTAGTAGACAATGTATCATTTAAGATCCATAAAGGGGAAGTAGTGGGTATTTCCGGACTGATGGGTGCAGGACGTACAGAGCTTGCCATGAGTATCTTCGGAAAGAGCTATGGAACCAAGATTTCCGGTCAGATCTTTATGAACGGAAAAGAAGTGAAACTGAACACTGTACAGGAAGCAATCGATAATAAACTTGCTTATGTTACAGAGGACAGAAAAGGAAACGGACTGATCCTTTCCAAATCCATCAAAATGAACACATCACTTGCAAATATGAAAGGCATCAGCAATGGACAGGTGATCGATGCAGATAAAGAGTATGCAGTAGCCGAAGAATACAGGAAAAAGCTGAAAACAAAATGTCCATCTGTTGAGCAGAATGTAGGTAACTTAAGTGGTGGTAACCAGCAGAAAGTCCTTCTTGCGAAATGGATGTTCGCAGAACCGGATATTCTGATCCTGGATGAGCCTACCCGTGGTATCGACGTAGGTGCGAAGTACGAAATTTACTGTATTATCAACGATCTGGTTGCAGCAGGCAAATCTGTTATCATGATCTCTTCTGAACTTCCGGAAGTACTGGGAATGTCAGACAGAATCTATATCATGAATGAAGGCAAGTTCGTAGGAGAAGTCAGCAAAGAAGAGGCAACCTCCGAACTGATCATGTCAAAGATCGTAAAATCAGGAAAAGGAGCGTAAAGAAGATGGAGAAAAAGCTTAGTTTTTCAGAAGTATTAAAGAAATATACCATGGTGATCGTTCTGGTTCTGGTAGTCATCATGTTTACAGCAAACACCAAAGGTGTTATGCTTCTGCCGCAGAACGTAAATAACCTTGTAGCTCAGAACGCATATGTATTTATCCTTGCAACAGGTATGTTGTTCTGTATCTTAACTGGTGGTAACATCGACCTTTCTGTTGGTTCTGTTGTATGTTTCGTTGCAGCAGTCGGCGGTAAGATGATGGTTCTCAATAATATGAATCCATATCTTACAATGCTTGTTATGCTGATCACAGGTATTGCAATCGGTGCATGGCAGGGATTCTGGATTGCTTATGTACGAATCCCACCGTTTATCGTAACTCTGGCAGGTATGCTTGCGTTCCGTGGTTTATCAAACGTAGTCCTTCAGGGACAGACACTGGCTCCAATGCCTGATTCTTATCTGGCACTGTTTAACAATTACATTCCTGATTTTGTTGGCAAAGAAGGATTTAATGTTACATGTTTTGCAGTTGGTATCATTGTTTGTATTGTTTATGTTTTACTTGTAATGAAAAATCGTGCAGACCGTGCGAAAAAGGGTTACAGTGTGGAAGCTTTTGGCGGTGCGGCAGTTAAGATGGTCCTGATCTGTGCAGTTGTTCTGGCATTTATGTTCCGTCTGGCTCAGTATAAAGGTATTCCGAACTCTCTGGTTTGGGTTGCTGTGATTATTGCGATTTATACATATATTGCTTCCAAAACTACTACAGGTCGTTATTTCTATGCAGTTGGTGGTAATGAGAAGGCTACGAAACTTTCCGGTATCAATACTAATAAAGTTTATTTTCTGGCTTATTTAAACATGGGTCTTCTGGCAGCTATCGCAGGTATGGTTACCATGGCGCGTCTGAATTCAGCTAACCCGCAGGCAGGTACAAACTTTGAGATGGATGCGATTGGTTCCTGTTTCATTGGTGGTGCTTCTGCCTATGGTGGAACCGGTACTGTTCCCGGAGTTATCATTGGTGCTCTTCTGATGGGTGTTCTGAACTTAGGTATGAGTATTATGGGTATTGACCAGAATATTCAGAAGGTTGTTAAGGGACTTGTACTTCTGGCAGCGGTTATCTTTGATGTTGTCAGCAAGAGAAAATCTTTTATCGTAAAATAAAAAATTGAATTTCTCCTTGAAATGGAATCTTTTTGCAGGGCTTGCCAAGATGCAGGCTCTGTTTTTTTTATTAAGGGACGCGCAGAAAAATAGTTTGTTTCGTGTGCGGTTTCGGACACTAAGATATTCTAGGCCACAAAAAATCTGCTAAAAGCATGAGAAAACAGAGCCAAACTCGCCTGCGGCTCAGACAGTGTCTCTGTTTTCTCATAACGCAGATTTTTTCTGACCAAGAATATCTAAGTATCCTGCAAATGCACGCGAAACAAACTATTTTTCTGTGCTGGTTACTGGCTGGGGAGGAGAGGTGTGTCTTATAGCAATCCTCTGAAATAATAAATGTGCTTGAGAAATGGGTGGGGGTGGAAGTATAATGTGGGGGAAGATTTTTTACGAAATGAGGAGAGAGTTGTTATGAGATATAATTCAGTGTTGGATCTGCATACACATACTTTGGTGAGTGGACATGCATATTGTTCACTTAGGGAGATGGCGAAGGCAGCTTCTAAGAAAGGACTGGAGGTTCTGGGGATTACGGAGCATGCGCCTGCTATGCCGGGAACCTGTCATAAGTATTATTTTGAGAATCTGAAAATTGTGCCCAGGGAGATGTATGGGATTCAGTTGCTTCTGGGGTCCGAGGTGAATATTCTGGATGCGCAGGGAACTGTGGATCTGGCGCAGCGGACGTTGGAGAGGATGGATGTGGTGATCGCCAGTCTGCATATGCCATGCATGAAGCCGGGGTCTAAGCTGGAGAATACAGAAAGCTATCTGAATGTGATGAAGAATCCCTATGTGAATATTATCGGACATCCGGATGACGGGAGATATGAGATTGATTATGAGGCACTGGTTCAGGGGGCGAAAGAATATGGGAAGGTTCTGGAACTGAATAATCATTCTATGGATCCGGACTGTAATCGACAGAATGCGGTGGAGAATGATACTGTGGTGCTGAATCTGTGTAAGAAATATCATGTTCCGGTGGTGATGGACAGTGATGCCCATTTTGATCTGCTGATAGGGGAGTTTGATCTGGCGAGAGATTTGCTGGAGAAACTGGATTTTCCGGAGGAACTGGTCCTTAATCGGTCTACGGATGCAATCAGGGAGTATGTGAATCGTAAATTCTGATAAACTGAGAAGCAGTTATTTGGTGTAGAGCTGCGTTGCGAAAAAGATGATTTTATTTGCCTTACTCTTCGAAAAAGGCTTTTGTGAGAAAAATAAAAAATCTGTGATTTCTTTTGGGTTAAAGGCTTGCTTCCTATAATTTAACGTGGTAAAATATCACTGTTAGAAACATAACACGGACAGTTTAAAAACAAATGTCCGCAAGTGAAGTACAGAGTTCTAAAAGGAGCATGAAAATGAGTAAAAAAATCAGAACAGAGGCTGTGGATCAGCTTTTTGAAGCGATTTTATGCCTGAAGGATAAAGAAGAGTGCTATACTTTTTTTGAGGATGTGTGCACAATCAATGAACTTCTTTCCTTATCACAGCGTTTTGAGGTTGCCAAGATGCTGATGGACAAGAGAACCTATCTTGATATTTCTGAGAAGACCGGAGCTTCCACAGCAACGATCAGTCGTGTGAATCGTTCACTGAATTATGGAAATGACGGATATGAGATGGTGTTTTCAAGAATGGCAGAGAAGGAAACTAAAGGGGAATAGGATAGCGAAAGGCTGAATAAATGCAGTGCTATTGTGGGGCAGGTGAAGATCACCTGCCTTTTTTGCATAGGGAGTTTTCGGATAAAAGACTATGAAAAGAAAGAAACCTAAAATAGAATTACGCTATTATTACATGCCTGCAGGAAGTCCGATCCTTCCTCTTCTGGGAGAGCGCTGGGTGCAGAATTATGGAACCGGTATAGAGGACCTTCATTTTCATAATTTTATGGAGATTGGTTTTTGCTATTATGGAGAGGGAATCCTTACTCTGGGAGAGGAGAAAAGGAAGTTTACAGGGCGGCAGTTTACTGTGATCCCGGAACGGTTTCCTCATACAACAAACAGCATGGGAAATACGGTCTGTAAATGGGAGTATCTGTTTGTGGATGTTGAGGGATTTTTGCGAAAGAATTGTGAGAGTGCTGTACAGGCTGAGAAAATGCTGCGAAGGATCAACGCCGGGGCATTGTTGATGAACGAGAAAGAGGAACCGTTTATAGCTGAATGTATTATTAGAATTATGGATATCATGCGCCGGGAAGAGGAGTTTTATATTCAGGAGGCATCCGGACTTCTTATGGCTCTGCTGGCAGGGATTGCCCGGCTGAACCGGACGCCGGAACAGGAAATGCTTTATGAAGAGCAGAGCAGGAGCATGAGGATCATTTCAGATACACTGGATTATATTTCAGATCATTACAGAGAGAATATAAAGATAGAGCAGTTGTCTGCAAACTGTCATCTGAGTGAGTCACATTTTCGCAGGATTTTTTCCGGATGTATGCATATGAGCCCTGTAGAGTATATAAATTTGATACGTGTCCGCACAGCCTGTGAAAAACTGAAAAAGACAGATAGGTCAGTTACTGACATAGGTACGGAATGTGGTTTTGCATCGGACTCTGCTTTTAACCGGAATTTCCGGAAGCTGATGGGAATGTCACCTGCAGAGTGGAGAAAAAAGGGAGAAAATTATGAGCAGCTTCTCCTGAAGTTTGACATCCGGACAGAGGAAGGATGGTAAATATCAGACACCGGAATATATAAAAGTCGAAAATGAATATTATATAGTCAAATATGCAAACTGTGCGGATTGGTATAATGTTATAATTTTGCTTATGAAGGATAACTGGCTGTTGGCAATATCGTATAAGATATTTTTATGAAAAAAGTCATATATAAAGTATTTTGCTGGAAGTGTTTTACGGATGTATGGCGAAATATAATATTGCAGGCAGAGAGAACAGTTAAAAAAATAAATCATGAGGAGAACATAAGAGTATGAAGGCATTTGATTATTCACTGGTAAAAGATCCACAGTATTTCTGCGATAACCGAATGGAAGCTCATTCAGATCATGTGTATTATAGAGATGGGAATGAAATGCAGACTGCTGTGCAGGATGGGACGGAAACTTCTTTTCGCTACAGTCTGAACGGTTTATGGAAGTTTCATTATGCGCGTAATTACAAAAGTGCAGTTCAGGGATTTGAGAAAGAGGATTACTGTTGCTATGACTGGGAGGACATCCATGTACCGGCACATATCCAGATGGAAGGATATGATGCACCGCAGTATGCTAATGTCCAGTATCCATGGGAAGGACATGAGGAAATTTATCCCGGTCAGATTCCGGAGAGATTTAATCCGGTTGCAAGCTATGTGAAATATTTTACAGTGCCGGAACATATGAAGGGTAAGAGACTGTTTATTTCTTTCCAGGGAGCAGAGAGCGGACTTGCATTGTGGCTGAACGGAGCATTTATTGGGTACAGTGAGGATTCTTTTACTCCATCTGAGTTTGAGTTAACAGATTATCTTAAAGATGGACAGAATAAGCTGGCAGCACAGGTATTCAAATGGACCTCCAGCAGCTGGTGTGAAGATCAGGACTTCTTCCGTTTCTCCGGAATTTACAGAGATGTGTATCTTTATACAGTTCCGGATACCCATGCATATGATCTCCAGATTCGGGCAATCCCGGAAGAGAATCTGGATGTAGCAGATCTTGAAATTAAGGTAAAGACATGGGGAAAGGGAAGCATTGTTTTCAGACTTGAGAAAGATGGAGAATGTGTGCTGGAAGAGAAAAAATCTCTTACAGAAGCTGGAAATGAAGAAGCCGATGCAGAGCCATTTTATATTCAGAGAACAAATAGCAGCAAGACTGTACAGAACAGCTTTGCATGGAAAATTAATAATCCGAAATTATGGAGCGCAGAAGATCCACAGCTTTATGATTTTACAATTGAACTTTATGATGAAGCAGGAACTATTCAGGAGGTAATTCCTCAGAAGGTTGGATTCCGCCGTTTCGAGATGAAGAACGGTATTATGACTCTGAACGGAAAACGTATTGTGTTTAAGGGCGTAAACCGCCATGAGTTCAGCTCTGTCAGCGGAAGACATGTTTCAGAGGAAGAACTTCGCAAGGATCTTCGCATTATGAAGCAGAATAATATTAATGCCATCCGTACCTGTCATTATCCGGATACATCACTGATCTATCAGCTCTGTGATGAATATGGTATTTATATGATCGATGAGACAAACCTGGAATCCCATGGTTCCTGGGATGTGGCGGAATTTACAAAGGATTATACTCATGTTGTTCCTCACAACAAACCGGAATGGCTGGATATGATGCTTGACCGTGCCAACTCCATGTACCAGAGAGACAAGAATCATCCGGCAATCCTGATCTGGTCCTGCGGAAATGAATCTTTTGGCGGAAAAGATATCTATGAAATGTCTCAGCTTTTCCATAAGAATGACCCTACCCGTCTGGTACATTATGAGGGACTTTTCCATGACCGCAGTTATAATGATACCAGCGATATGGAAAGCCAGATGTATCCGTCTGTAGAAGCAATCAAAGAGTTCCTGGCAAAGGATGACAGCAAACCGTTTATCTGCTGTGAGTATACACATGCCATGGGAAATTCCTGCGGTGCCATGCACAAATATACTGACCTGACAGATACAGAGCCTAAATATCAGGGTGGATTTATCTGGGATTACATTGACCAGTCTATTTATAAGAAAGACCGCTATGGAAAAGAGTTCCAGGCATATGGCGGCGATTTCGGAGAACGTCCTACAGACTACAATTTCAGCGGCAACGGAATCGCATATGGCGGTGACAGAGAGCCATCTCCAAAGATGCAGGAAGTGAAATTTAATTATCAGAATATTACAGCAGAGGTGACAGCTGATACAGTAAAAGTGCTTAACAAGAACCTCTTTGTAAATACAGATACTTTTGACTGTAAGGTAACACTTGCAAAGAATGGAAAAGTGATCCGTACAGAAGTACTGGAAACAGCAGTTGAGCCATTGAGTGAGAAAGAATATAAACTGCCTTTTGAAAAAGCAGAAGCAGCCGGAGAATATACAGTTACTGTTTCCTTCCATCTGAAAGAGGAGGAGATATGGGCAC
>ENA-OYZR01000251-OYZR01000251.1-human-gut-metagenome-genome-assembly--contig:-NODE-251-length-14531-cov-10.477342_pt1 | contig 14531 bp, 27 predicted proteins | sample MGYA00243295_ERZ653487 | MGnify/ENA primary metagenome ERZ653487 (study PRJEB26926, sample SAMN06164926) | human gut metagenome | biome: ENVO:00009003; feature: ENVO:2100002; material: ENVO:00002003... | reverse complement strand
CTGCTGTCTGTGCCTGTGTGCCGATCTCTTTCAGTCTTGCTTTCAGGTCTTTCATGTTCATGTTCACAAGTTCTTCATGCTTCATTGTCGCTTTATTCTCCTTTCGTCATTCCCTTGATACATAATCTTTTGATCTGGTTTCTTTTTTCGGCGTCTGCTGCCGCTTTCGCCTGTTCTTCCGGTGTAGGCCCCTTTTGTGTCTGCTCCGGCTGTTTCTGGTGTGATTTGAATTTTTCCGGCAACTTTCCGGCGTGGTTCAAATAGTCGCCGACTGCTGCCACATAATCGGCCGCGTCAGTTTGCGCGATATCAAAATATTTCGCCGCTTCTTTGCCGTCTAACCACGTTTCGGCATTTACCAACGCTTCCACCTGATCGATCGTGACGCCTTCCGCCAGATGATCTTCGTATACGTTCATGATTCCGGTCTGTATTTTATCCAGATCGTCCGCCATTTTTCGCATTTCGTCCGCATTGCCGGAAATTGCGCCCCATGGTTTGTGAATCATTAAAAATGCATTTGACGGGATTTCCGGCGGCTCTGTTCCTGCGAATGCGATCACAGACGCAATCGAACCGGCCAAGCCGTCAACGTATACTTTCACTTTGTTTTTTTCTCCGTGGCGTTTAATCATGTTGTAGATCGCCATTCCTGCGAACACTGATCCGCCGCCGGAATTAACATATACATTCAAGTCTTTCCCTTCTGCCTGTGAAAGAAAATTCTTGATTGCGTCCGGGTACTGATCTTCGTTCTGCCATGCCCCCCACCAGTCCGACACGATATCGCCGTAAAAGTAGAGATCTGCGGAAATGTCGGTCATGTTTTTGATTTCAAGCCCTTTTAATACGTCCGCCATTGTCTGCCCCCTTTCAGTTTTGCTTGTACATAGATAGCGTTCATGAGCATTTCAAGCGGTACTTTCGCCGCCTGCTGCTGTCCTTCGCCTTCCGGCGGTCCATTGCCGCCGCTTCCGTTCTGCTGCCCCGTCTGGTACAGTGATTGATCGTCTGCCTTCACGTAATTCAGTGATACCATTCTCACGTCGCCGTCTTCGATCGGCTCATAGTAGAGAAGTTCCCGGAATTCGTTGATTGTGATAATTCCTCGGTCATACAGAACCGATCCGATTGTTGATCGTGTCTGCAAAGTCGCATACTGTAAACGATTTGAAGAAAATATGATCTTGTTTCCGAATCCTCTTTCCCTCTCCGTCAGTAATTTGAATGTAAATTCAAGCGATAATTGAAGGGCGATCGGTTCGATCACGCTTTCGTAAAATGCGTTCCACTCTGATTCTGAAAATTTTGACATCAAAATATTTTCATTCACGTTGTAATACCGGTATACGTTATCGCGTAAAAACTGCGATTGCAGCGTCGGAATAGTTGGGGCTTTCTGGTTGATTTCGTGAAATTCCATTGTGTTATCCAGTCCACCCAGTCCGCCTTCGTTGCTCGCGTCCATGTATGCTTCCTGAAATTCTTTTACTTTCTTTTTCAGTTCTTCGTCGTCCGCAAAGTTGTTATATTTCAGATAACCTTTCAGGTTGGCGGAATTTTTAACCAGATTCCGCAATGCCTGTCCGGTTGCGTCCAGTAATTCCAGTGTGTTTTTCAATGCCGGATCTGGTTCAGATCCTAAAAAACGCTTTCTGTCGAATCTCGCTTTCAGGTGGATCACGGATTGATATGGGACCGTGTAGATCTTCCCGTCATAGTCCCACGTGAACCGGAATAACATTGCTCCGGTTTCTTCGTCTTCCCACACTCTGAACCCGCGTGTCGTGATTGGCACAATGCTTTTGACTTTTGAAAAATCGTCATTGTAAAAAATCACTGCGAATGCATTGGAATTTCTGACAAGCTGTGCCGCCATTTTGTACAGTGCGTCGTATACGGACAATTCCGGCGACCAACGCAAGGAAAGAAGTTTCGCCAGATAATCGTCGCGAATCATCATTCCGCGCGAATCTGTACGGATAAGCTGCGGCGTCAGTTTTCCGACGTTTGTTGCGATACAATTTGTTATTGATCCGATAATATCGCTTGCGTCCATATCCGCCGACGCGTTGTATTCTCCCCGGATCGTGAAGATCGGACTAAACTTCATTTTGCGGAATGTCGCAAAATCTTTTAATATTCCCGTTTCGTTCTACCCCCTTTCGGCTTTATTCACAGTTCAGTTTATCTTTTAAGTGCGTTCATTTCTGACCTGTTTTTAGACGTAAAAAAGAGAGGGGCACGCCCTCTCTTATGCTGCATTCTGTAATTGTCTGCCGATTTCCTTGTGATATTTCATTTTTACGGCCAGCGCATCGAAGATCGATACCGCGCCGTCGATGTGCGCCCGCTTTTCAATCTTGACAGGCTTCATTCTGCTGTCGTCTGTCTGGATCTGGACGGCCACGTTTAACAGGTGTGATTTTAACAGGTTATTTTCTCCAATCAGATACATTCCGTCTTTCAAATCTCCTTCGAAAGTATTTAATACGGGCGTCAGGTTCGTTCCCTGATATACGTCGTCCATGTGGAAGCCTGCTTCTTTCATTTCTTCCACCAGATAACCCGCGCAATATCTGTCGTAGCCGACTTTTAATGGTCGGATCTTATATTCTTTTATCAGACGCACGAACCACGCGAACACGTCTTTGTAATTTACCTGATGTTCTCCCGATATTGTGAGATAGCCCTGTTCTTTGAAAATGTTGTATGGGACGCCTTCTTCATCGATCGCCACGTTGTAGCGTTCCTGTGGCATGAAAAATTGAGTGATGATATGATTCTTTCCGCCCTTTTCAATAACCAGTGAAACAGCTGTCAAGTCGGTTGTTCGTGAAAGGTCGATACCGGCCACGCAATAACAACCCCGGAAGTCGTCCAGTGTGTACGGCTGTCCTGCTACCTTTGCCACTGTCTCATAGTCAAGCCACGCAATCGAAGAATTCTGCTTGATGTTGCAATACTTCGTCATGAATTCCGCTTTTTTTGATAACGACTGTAGGGCGATCGCGATCTGTTCTTCGAAGAATTCCCACTGAACCGAAACGCCTAAATTCGGATTTGCTTTCGCCAGTTCTTCTTTTGTGTTCCATTTTTCCAGATCGTCGATCATGTACAGGAACGGAAGCAAGCGTCTTTCTTTGCTCGATCCTTTCAAAAATGCGGTTGATCGCTTCATCAGTTCGTCAAAGATTCCGTCGTTGACATATCCGGCGGTTGATGTAGAGAGCGTGATCGGCTCTGTTCGCGCTCCTGTACCCGAAACCATAACTTCGTACTGCTTCAAGCCCTGATCGCCCGGCCATGCTTCCATTTCGTCGTTTGTTGTCATGGTCGGGTTGAATCCGTCCGCCTTCTTTGCATTGAACGCAATCTTTTTTATTGTGGTGTTTAATTCCTCTATGTAGATATCAGATCGCCGCTTCTTCGTCACTTCTGCCAGTTCTTCTTCTGCTTGTGTGATTTTATAAAAACTGTCGTATACGATATCGGCCTGATCCAGTTTCGGCGCAAGGCAATATAATTCGCTGCCGTATTCTCCGTCGATGTACGCCACGTATGCCATGATTGCCGCTGCGAAAAGGCTTTTTCCATTCTTACGTCCGACCAGAAGAAAGATTTCCCTGAACTGCCGTCTGTGAGTCTTTTTATCCAGTATTCCGAAGATTGCCGAAACTATAGCTTTCTGCCATAATTCCAACTTGAAAAGGTCGTTCCGTCCCTTTGAGTGGTGGCAGAAATTTTCGATAAACTGGATCGCTTTATTTGCTTTCTTTGCGTCAAAATCCCAGTCGCCGGATTTTATGCCGTCAACTAGGATTTTATAGATTTTCTTTATCCATTTTCCCGCTATGATCTGCCCGCGTTCGATCTTGTCGTGATACTCGACAATGTAATTCGCATATACGTTATGCATTTCTGAACGCTGCCAACTTGCTTATTTTCTCCGTCTGTTGTGGCGGTAAATACTCGATCAGTTTGTCGATATTTGAGTTATACGCCCGCGAATATTTGTCAAAGGTTGCAACTGCCGGATTCTCTTTCATGTATCTTTGCGATCCGTTCACGACTTCGGTTTTTAGTCCTTCCGTCATGATTGAGTATTTCGCTTCCCGGATTGCCACGGCCTGAAAAGCCATTTCTTTTACCTTGCGTTCGATCATTTTCTTTTTCCGGTCGTCCTCAACGTCCTTGAACAATTCCATGATCTTTTTTCGTTCCTTTTCGACCTCTGCTTCGGTTAAAATCTCGCCCGCTGCTTCTTTTTTCAGTCTCGTTTTCAGGTTCTTTTTCCGTGCTTCCGGCAAATCTCTGAATATTTCCAGAAGTTCCAATAACTCCGGTAAAACCTGATCTTCTTCGGGTTTTATCTCTCTATCTTTCTCTAACCCCATGCATTTACACCCCCTCTCACGTGCGCGCGCCTGCGGAGAGTTTTTTTTACCTGACTCCCTTGGTTCTTTTGGTAGAAAAATTTTTGCTACCCCCGGGGGAGTGGTTGGCGCGCGATTCGCGATTTTGTTTTTGTTTTTGGCTGATCTGTTTCGGTTTCTGGTTGAACCGTTTTGATTTTCAGGAAAATGTTTTTGTTGGAATGATATTGCCGTCACGATCGAATCTGTATCGCTTCGGCTTGCCGTGATGCTCTGCGTTGTGGTGTTCGTCGCACACAACTTCCAGATTATCCCACGACAACGTAATGTTCGGATCATTGATATTCTTCGGCGTGATCCATTTCTTGTGATGAACTATCGTTCCGATGTTGACTTCTTTCAAGCTGCGCTTGCCTTCCTCGAATTCTTTCTGACAACGCTCGCATATTCCGCCCTTGCTGTCGTAGTATGCTTTCCGTGTCTTCTTCCATGCTTCGGAATTGTAAAAGGCTTTTGCATATTCTTTCGCCACTTGTCACTCTCCATTCTATCTTCTGTGTCCGGTCATTTCTGACCTGTCTTCCTACTGCTGCCGATCATATCCATTGACACTGCCACATGATAACAGAATTCTTTCCGGTATTCGTAGAATAGGCGACGGCAACAATATGTTTCCCCCAACAACTCCCACGGCGTATTATCTTTCAAACTCTGGAAGATCTTCCCGATAACCTGATCGCGTGTTACCTTTGTGAATCCTTGCAGTTCTATATTCTCTTTTGCTTCTTCGATCGCTTTATCTGCCCGTTGGTCAAACGCTGTGTACTGCCCTGTGTGCTTTCTTCTGTCCCGTTTCTCCTGATCCTTTATGATCGCCCGGACAATCGTTTTTGTGTTTTTATCCAGTTTATACGCCATGGTCGCTTCTCCTTATCCTTCGATCTTCGTATTCTGCAAATAGTCCAGTAGATCTTTTTCTTTCATATCGTCGCGATTGAAAAGAAATGCGGTCATGGTTGTTGCTCCGCTTTTCCAGTATACCTGTTTCGGAAAATGCCGATTGATAAACGGTCCCTCGATCTCGTATTCGTAATCGGTGTTCATTGATGCCGGATCGATCGCCTGAATAAATCCTTCGCCCAGTACGTCCACTTGTCCGTCTTCTGCTTGTAGAATCCGCATAGCCTGACCGTATGGGTGTTTGTTTAATACAAGGCGCGTCACTGTCAGTTTCTCTTCTTCGTCTTCGTATTGCTCCGTCGCGTCTATCAAATTCCAGTGTACTTCGTTGATCTCGTACTGGTTGGCTTCCTTCGTCGCTTTGAAAGCCCCCCCATCTTCTGGCATTTCGCCCGTTAATTCAATCACTGCTGCCAGTGCCTTTTTGTCCAGTGATTCTTTTATTGTGGCGATCGCCCAGTATGAGCCGCCGAAAAGTAACCGATTTCCTCGGCGCGCAACGTATAAGCCCGCGCCCGTGTAGGCTTCTTTTATCAGTCTTTTGAAATCTCTTAATCTTACAAACATTGTTCCTTCTCCTTCCTACCATTCCGGCTGTTTATTTCTCTTGTACAGTTCACAGTTCGCGCATGGCGTCCAGTCTGCTTCTACACCTTCACAGCACCCGAATATTTTCGGGGCTTCCTCGCAATTAACCAGATCGAAGTTGTCTGCCCGTGCCAGATAATGCCGGATCAGGCTTCGCGCTTCTTCTGCCGAATATGTAACGGCCGTTTTATAGCCCTGATCTTTTAACATGGCCATAAATTCGACCTGATCTTTTGTCGGCTTGTTATTCCCGAATTTCATTTCGATGTACAGACCGTTGAATCCCCGGCGCGCTACCGGAAGTGACAGGTCGGGAACGCCCGATACCATTCCGGCAGCTTTCAGCAATGCGCCGTTTGTTCGCTTCCCTTCGTTCGGGATATGATGCAATAACTTTAATTCCGGTACAAACTCCCGGACGGACCGCGCCCAGTTAAAAAGTTTTATCTGCTCCGTGATCTCTGAATTTTTCATGTTTTGTAATTTGACCGCCATTTGATCTCCCCTTTCAGTCTCTTGTCATTCTTGCGTATATGTAAAACGCTGCCGTCACTCTGTTAAACTTCACTTCGGCGTCTAAAAAGCGATAGCCCGCGTATTCTTTTTCAAGGCTCTGTTTCAGTGTTTCGTGATCCTTTGCCATTTTCTCAACCCGGCGTTTCTTAAATTTCCGGTATGATCTTGTCGGCTCTGGTGGCTTTTTTAAGTTCTTTGAACTGCACCACCGTTTTGTCCCGTGCGGATTTTGGGAAATGTAGGTGGCAAGTCCGGTTATTCCGAAATCTTCGTCCGGTTTTACCCGACGCGTGTTTGGTCGCTTGCATTTTCCCCACATTGCTTCTAATTCGTCACGATCCACACCGTCGCCGCTCATGAGTATGTGAAAGTGCGGGCGCGTGTAATCGTCCACGGCCAGAACGTAGATATATTTCATGTTATCGAACCCGCGTTTCTTTCTCTTGCGGTTCACTCGCTTGATAAAATTCGTCACGTCCTTTTTTGCTCTCTCTATGTCTTCCGGTATGTAACGATCGTCCCACCCGAACGTCGCCCAGATATCCCCTTCCCCGAAATTGATATTCGCAAGGCGGATCACATATCGACGGGCGTTCTTATCGTTTAAATTCCTTTGTGACGGCTTCGTTTCTCTCTTTTTCTTCGTGTGTGGCATATCTGCCCGGTTATAGAAAGACGGATAGATCATCACTTCCGCAATCTCTTTCCCGGATTTTATGTTTTTACACTTGATCGTTGATGTTCTGTAAAGGCTTTCCACCTTCCCTTCTTTCAACAATCGTTCGTATTCCCATTCTTCAAGTTTCGCCTGCTGTTCCTTCCACTGTTCTTCGAAATCTATCAACAGGGGATTCTCACGTCTGAACTTCTCTTTTGCTGCCTTCTCTATCTCTTTGTCAAGATCATACTGATACGCTTCGTTGTAGTCATAGTTATCATAGCTTCGTTTCTGTTTCATAGGATCCCCCCTTCCCGTCCATGTATGTATTTATTTATTTTTATATATAAAAACAATAGTGTCTGATTTGTTAATACCCATTACAAGGACGGTTAAGATTTCTTTCTTGTATATAGAAGAAACACGCGTTCGTGTTTTTATCCTTCCCGATCTGGTATTCTGTATAACGAAACGATCTCCGGCGGCAAATCTCCGAACATGCGTTCTAGTTCCCTGAACCCGACTTTCATTTCTTCGATCGTTTCTTCTGTTTTCTGACGTTCGCGTGTCTCTGCGCTTGCGATTGCCGCGGTCGCGTCTAACCTTCTTGAAAGATTGTCTTTCTCTTCCTTCAATTTATGGATCTTCTTTTCCAGTTCTTTGATTTTCCCTTTCTGTGTGGTTTTTTCGTATTCTTCCCGATCTACTACTTCGCACAAAAAAACAAATTTCACATTGAAGATTATTTTTTACCCGTATGACCGGGCAAGCGTTTTTTCACTTACCTGTACGATCACGTAAAATTCGCTTTCGTTATTTGCTTCTATATCTTTTTGCGTCAACCACTCTAAGCGGCTATTTTCATACGTCTTTTTCATTGACTTTTCACTCCTTCCGGGTGTATTATGGTTTTGGTTAGATTTCGATATCGTTCGAAAAGGCGGATCACGGAAGTTTTTGTCTTCTGTAATCCGCTTTTTCTTTTATTCATTTTCCTTTTTTTCTCTCTGCCCTTCGTGAATATAGCTGACGATCTGTGTTAATTCGTCGTGTTGCTTCTCTGACAGTTCTCCGTATTCGTAGGCTGCTTCAAACTGTCCGATCAGATATCCGGCCATGAAATCAAGTTCCATTGTTGTTTCTTGTTTCATCAGGCGCGGAATCTGTAAGGAATATTTTTTATAGTTACGTTTCAGTCTCTCTTGTCTCTTCCGTCTGGATATCATTTTCAGAATTCTTTTCAGTTTCTTCATTTTGGTTAGATTCCTTTCTTTGTGTTTCTTTCTGTTTCTGGATTTCTGCGAACGCTTCCCGATCTGCCGGGTTGTCGTATGGGTTTAATGATGTAAGTCCGGCGATCTGCCGTCTTCTCATTGGATTTACTGCTTTGTCGTCGATATAGATATCTGCATTGATCTTCCGGCAGTCGTTCCCGTATAACTCGATCACTTCCGGCAGATTTTCGTTTACTGCGTCAAATTCAAGCCCGCGTTCCTTGCACCACGCCACCGCGTCTTCCAACTGTTCCCCGGCTCTATTTGTCCAGAGGATCAGGCGTGCGCCGTTTAACTGCTCATTTCTGCAAAAATTAAAAACGGTCATGTTTACGTCGCCGATTTCCGGCCATGTCCCTGTATGTAGTGTTCCGTCAAAATCAACGGCTATGATTCGATTCCCCTTTGTATCCATTTATCCCGCCTTTCTCATTGCTGCCGCCTGTCCGGTCATAATTCCCAAGTCAAGTGGTTTTTCTTCTTTGATTGCTCTGTTTAAGTCTTCCACGGTATAGATCCCGATTTCTTTCAATGCTTCTTCAATTCTCTGTCGTTTCTCCATGCGCCGGATCTCCTTTCTGATAGCTGCTTAAAATTCCTTTTCGCGCCATTGCTGCGGTCTGGATCGCTTCGACTGCAAGATCGATTGATTTTTCATAAATCCGCGTCAGTCTGTCGTTCTTTACGTCTTCCGAAGAATTTTCTTTTACGTCCGACCAAAATTGATCGATGCTATATTCTAATGATTCCAGTTCGTCGCGTGTCTCGTCAAATTCTTCAAAAATAACGCCGTAGGCTTCGTGAGAACTTGCGAAAAGCGGGAACTTTTCGTTTGCTGCTTTCAGTTCTGTTTCCGTCAGTTCATAGATTTTCTGTTTTATCGCGTCCATGCTTTCTATTTTCTCCTGTTCCGGTTCTTCTTCCATGTCCTGACCTTTCGATATCATTTCCCCGAATATTGCTTCCAGCACATTCACAACGATCGAATTCCCTGCCTGTGCGTATAACTGCGTATCGCTGTTTAATTTGTTTTCTTCTGCCGCTTTGAAATCTTCGTCTGAAAATCCCATAAGCCGCCAACACTCTAACGGTGTCAGTCTTCTGATTCTGTATGATTCCATTTCGTTACGCTCCAACTTGTATAATTCCTGATTGCTTGACATTATTGTGGGGCTGACGGTCCCGCCTGCCTGAACACGTCCGCGTCTGGTCTTTGATGTGGGAAAACTAAGATCAGCCACCCCCCTACTTGCCATTTTATAGATCCGACTTTCGTCGCCTGTTTTATCATTACTGCTTCTAACATTCTTTTTGTCCTGTTCTGATAATCTTCGTCGCGTGTTTGTATTCTGTCGCTGTCAGACAACGGCATATCCCGCAACTGTCAAATACTAAATTCCCTTGATGTTCTCCGCCTAACGCTCCTAACTTCTGGATTCTCCCCCCCTAATCGGATTTACGGAATCTTCTACAATTTCAAGAATCATCGTGTCTTTATTGACTGTCGTTAATGTATTGCAGATATTTTCCTGTTGTGGCTCGATTCTCTGTATGGTCGGGATTCCTGGCGTCCTGTTCGAAGGATTTTCCGGGTTTCTACCTCTAATCGCTATCGGTATTCTTTTTTTCACTGTCGCACCTCACTATGATATAGGGTTGTCGTCCCCCCCCCTGTACACGAATTGAGTGTCGGGGAAAGACCTTTTCGATCGTAAACACGGCCGACGCTCGGATTATCCCACCCGGACGCGCCTTTCATTATGTTACCGATCTGCATCGTCTTTTTATCCTGATTAAGTCCCATTCGTGGCGGTCTTTGCTACCTCTGCCCCCCCTCTTATGGTTTTTGACACTTTTTTTCGAGTCGCCCGCTCTGTATCAGTTCCGTGATAAGTCCGTCGGCAGCTTCCGAATTTACATAGAATTTTTCTTCCACTTCGTCTTCCAGTAAATCGTCCATGGTCTTTTCCAGTGGTATTTCTTCCGGAAACTGATAATCATAATCGCCCAGAATCGACACCATATAGGCGCGCTGTCTGTTCTGCGGAATGCCGAAGTCTTTTGCGTTCAGAATCTTTGCATAATTTTTATAGCCTTTCCCGGTTAAAAACTCTTGCCATGCTTCAAAATTGTGTAAATTCTTTCTTTGCATGACCTGCGGCACGTTCTCCATTAGAAGGATCTGCGGAAGTTCTTTCATTTCGTCCAGAAGTCTTTCGACTTCCCATAGCATACCGGACCGTGTGCCTGATCCTTTATCCATGCCAGCCATTTTCCCGGCGACGCTTAAATCCTGACACGGGAATGAATATGTTACTATGTAGGTGTATTTATCTGTTTCCACCACTCCCAGATCGTCGCCTATGATATTCTGGATATTTACAAGGTTTTTCGTCGCCCAGATGTTGTTGTATACTTCGCGAAGCCACCATTCCGGTTTCTTTCTGATTTTATCTTCTGCCATTGGATCTTTTCCGTTGTTGGAAATTCCGTATCGCGACAGCTTTTCGGCTATCTGTTCTTTGCTAAAATCTGCGCTATAGTCTTTTGTGTCGTCCGCACAATGGATCGCTTTATAACTTGCGTTCGGCTGAATCCACCATTCACACGTCCGATAGGTTGTGAAATCTGCCCCTAGATTCCGTAACGCCATAGCCTGTGATCCGATTCCGGCGAATAATTCAATTAACCGAATCGGTTTGTTTATTATGTATTGTTGCATTGGTTAGATCTCCTTTTGAATCAAATTGTTATTTTATAGTAAAGTTTCATCATTAGATCAGAAAAGCTATAGTCCGGCGTTTCTTCCGGCTGCATTGGTGTATCAAGCCCCAGTTTTTCCCAGTCCTTGTGACGGATTTCTTGATATAGATTAAATTCTTTGACTGTTGCTTTCTGTAAGTCTTCCGGGACCTTATAGAACCAGTCCGTAAATACTACGATCCCATCCTTTTCGATCCATGCCCGTGACGACGGTTGCGAAACCTCCCTGATCTCTCCGACCGTCATTATTTATATAACCAGATCTTAAAAACATAAGTTCCCGGAAGGTCTGGATCTCCTGTCGGTGCTATCATTTTTACTTCACGGTCTGCCAGTTCTTCTTCCCGGCGGGCTTTTGCTGCTTTTCCTTTGAAGATCGCGTCAGATTCTCCCTGTTTTAATGGGTTGTCTTCGTCCTGTACCGTGATATGTTGTGCCGGGCTTAACAGTGTTAAAAAGTCTCTAAATTTCAGGTTCATTTTTGCCATGGTTCTTTTCTCCTTCCTCTTCACTTGTTTTCTTATCCCGTGAACCGGTTTTTGCGCCTGCCTGTATATGATCCGTCGGTATCTCTTCCAGTGCATCCGGTCCGAAGTTCTCTTTGATCGCTTCGTCCGTGATTCTTTTGAACTCTTCGCTGTCAAAGTTTACGTTTATCGCTCCTATGACCGTTTTTTCTTCTTTGTGTTCCTCTTTCTTCCCTGTCATGGTTTCCCGTATATATGCGTGTGGTACGTCACAATTTACAGCATTCATTACAATTTCGTACTGTGCCGCCTGTTTAATTAGATTGTAAAAATTAGAATATGTAATCTCTGTCCGGTCTTCCGGTTTAAATGCGTCCATAATTCCCATTAGTGTTTTTCTCCTTTCTGAAACGCTTCTGCTCTCGCCGCCACGATTGCCTGTTTTGTTGTTTCGATTGCGATTCTTTCGGCGTCTGCGCGCTGCATTCCCTGTGCTACCACTCCGTCTATGAATTCGCTGATTACAAATCCCAAAAGCGCCGCCACATCCATACATTCTCCGTCAATTAACACGATTGGCGGTTTTTCCATGTCGGAACTAAAAACATGAATCCCGGCGACCTGTTCGACCGCAACGGTTTTCATTTCTTCCGGTTTTGCTCCTGCCTGTTCTGCCGCGTCCTTCAACGCCTGTTCGATTGTCTTTTCTTCCTTCATTGGTTAGATCTCCTTTCGGTGAGTAGTTGAACCGAATTTCGGTATCTTTATTTTTCCGGCGTGTGTAGTTGATTTGTCTGATCGTCCTTTCCAGTCGCCCCAGTTCGTCCGCTGTCAGACCGTCGCCGGATAATGTCATAATGATTTTTCTTTCTTTTTTTCATTGCGTCAACTCCATATCATAGAGAAAAACATAAATGCAATTAACAGAAATCCCGCGATTCCGAACGCCGTCCGGCGTTTATGGTGCGGACTTCCTGAACCGATCGCGTATGTAATCATTACGAACCCGGTCAAAAACAGGGCAATGATTCCCGCCGCGTTTACTGTGATTTTGAATATCGTGTAAAGGTTTCCCATGTTTGCTCCTTTCAAAATATTGTTGCTGTCGCCTGTCCGGTTATTTGTCACGAACGATCTTCTTTCTTTTCTTTCTACTGCCGATATATTGTGCCAGGTTCTTGAAGTGTCGTTTCTTCGGCTGTGTCTGCGCCTTTGTTTCTATAATCTGGCGTTTTACCTGATATCTAGCAAATTCCGTGAAGCGTTCCGCTTCTTCCTCTGAATACGGTAATCCCTTGATCTTCTGTATATAATGCATAAATTCATGTGCTGTCGTTTCGATCAGTGTTTCTTCCGATTCTGGTATGTCTGCCGCCAGATAGATTCGATCTGTGTCTGCGTCAAATGCTCCGAAGCCTTTCTGACCGTCCGGTGCTTCGATATGATCTGCGTCAAATGCAATTATCACGTCCACGCTATAATGATCGTCTGGATCTTCCAGATTTTCGATGATCTTCGGAAAATCGTTTTGCAAATACAGAAGTGTTTCCATGATCGTTTCGAAATTTTTCTGAAAGTCCTTGAATTTCTTTTCGCCCGGTATTACTTGCACTTGAAAACTAATTCTTGCCATTTATTCTCCTTTCGGAATCTGCCCGATCAGGCGTGCGCCCGTTAATACCAGTTCTTTTCCCATGATCTCGTATTTCCAGTCGCCGTGAAGTCCACATTCGCTGTCAAGCGTTCCCTGATAGGTGTCCCATGTTTTCTGTGTTTCGTTGTAAATCTGTAAAGTTACCATTTCCGTTGACTGCTGCCGGGCGGCTTCTTTCTGCGTATGCTGTTCTGCTGCCGTTCCTGCCATGAATCCAGAAATAAATGCCGGAACTGTTATAACTGCCGCGACTGCTGCTGCCAGAAGGCAGGATTCAATTTTCTTTTTTCTCATTTACTGCTGCTTCTCCTTTCCAGTGATATCGGGTATCCGTCAGGAAGTGCGTTTATTAACCTTTCTAACTGGATCAGTCCGATTTTCTGTATATTGACTAAGGCGTTCGGCTGACAGGTGTTTAACTCTGTCATGTTTTTATGTATGCCGGCCGTGATATCGGATCGAAGGTCTGGCGTTAATGGTTTGTAGAATGTCATTTACGCCACCTTCTCTTCCATTGCGAAAACATAATCCATTTTGTACTCCGGCATTAACGCACACGTTTTCAGTGCTTCGCCCAGTGTGAACTCTGTTCTTGCGTAGATTTTGTTCTGTGCGGACTTTTCAGAGATTCCCAGCAGTTCCGCATACGCCTTGATCGTGATTCCTTTTCTTTTCAGGATCTCAACTAAATTCTTGTACATGGTTCATTCTCCTTTCTGTGGTGTCCCCTGTCCTGTCGTGATATAATCGCATTATGAAAGGGGGTGTTGTTATGTCAAACGAGGATAGAAAACAGAAGATTTGTGAAGATCTCGCGTTATTAAAGGTTTTTAAAGTCATGTGTCAGCATGATCTTGGTAATCTTTCAAATGCTCAAATTTACGGGATATATCAGGATAATTACGATCCCGCTGAATTTGAACATTGCGTAAATAATGGCATACGCGAAGATCTTTAATCTTCCGGTCCCGTGGCTTCCATGCTGCGGGGCCTTTTATATTTCCGGTTGCCCTGATATCGTTCTTTTTTCAGAATGCTTTCTATTGTTCCCGGAATTTCTTCTGTTTCTTCCAGTGTCAAGCCTGTTTCTTCCGCGAACGTCAGGGCTTTTTCTGCTGCCGCTGTTACTTTCCGGCTACTTTCAAGCATTCTTTCGACGTAGGTTTGTTTCTGGTTCATTTTCGCTCCTTTCTGTTGATTGATTTACCATATTGAGTAAGCCTGACTTAAATATATACTCGTAATGGTATTTTGTCAAGTAATAAATTACCATAT
>ENA-OYZR01000160-OYZR01000160.1-human-gut-metagenome-genome-assembly--contig:-NODE-160-length-17163-cov-7.642857_pt1 | contig 17163 bp, 10 predicted proteins | sample MGYA00243295_ERZ653487 | MGnify/ENA primary metagenome ERZ653487 (study PRJEB26926, sample SAMN06164926) | human gut metagenome | biome: ENVO:00009003; feature: ENVO:2100002; material: ENVO:00002003... | reverse complement strand
GCGAATGCCCTTAACCGAAAGGACGTCAGTTCTTTCGGTTGTTGCAGATGCGTAACATACATTCCAAAACACGACAGCTATTGCAAGCTTGCTTGCAATAAACTGGTAGGGTTGGGGAACATAGGGCGAATGCCCTTAACCGAAAGGACGTCAGTTCTTTCGGTTGTTGCAGATGCGTAACATACATTCCAAAACACGACAGCTATTGCAAGCTTGCTTGCAGCAAGCTGATATGGTTGGGGAACATAGGGCAAAAACTAAATTGACATAATCAGCTTAATCTTCGAATCAGTTTCAGGATTCTGTTTGCACAAAGACGGATTTCTTTTTCTGTAAGTTTTCCTTCTTTATACGCATCACGAATGTTTTTATCATCATCCGGATTTCCCGGCATAATAATATCATTTCCTGCTGCCACACAAACCCACGGAATGCTTCCATCCTCCGGTACTGTTGTATTCCAGTCAGACATGATAACTCCGTCAAACCCCCACTCTTCACGTGCAATTCTTGTACAAAGGTCCTTGCTGTTTGCTGCATGCACACCATTGATCAGATTATAGGAAGACATGATTGCAGTTGGTGCACCCTCTTTCACCGCAATTTCAAAACCTCTGAGATAAATTTCTCTCAATGTTCTTTCTGATATGTGTGCATCAACACCCATTCTGTTATCTTCCTGATTATTGCATGCAAAATGCTTGATTGTAACACCACATCCCGGTCTGCTCTGAACTCCTCTGGTCACTGCTGCTGCCAGTGTGCCTGCAAGGAATGGATCTTCTGAATAATATTCAAAGTTTCTTCCACACAGCGGATTTCTGTGAATATTCAATCCTGGTGCAAGCCAGAGATTAATATGAAATTCTTCCATCTCTGCCGCAACCTTCCGTCCAAACTGTTCCATCAGTTTTTTGTTCCAGGACTGTGCAAGTGCTGTTCCTACCGGAAATGCAGTACAATACTGATAGTAACGTTCTGCGCCCTCATGGTCTTTTCTTCCAACAAGATAACCATTTTCAAGTGAACCAAGCACACCTGTTCCATAAACTGTATCTTTCTCACGGTCTACTTCATAAGTTTGCTGCAGGCGGATTCCGGCCGGTCCGTCTGCCATGATCAAAGATGGGATTCCGTATTGATCAAGCAGTGCTTCACTCGTCTCTCCTGCTGTTCCCGGCACTTTAATTCCAGATGCTCCAAGTGTACTTCTGATTTCAGACATATTTCCATACATAAGTGGAATCAAATCTTCTACAGGAATCTCCGTTTCTTCTGGAAATCTGCATACTTTCTTTTCTTCTGCCTCTGGTTCAAATGATACGTTCGGAAGTTCCTCAAGCAGTGCTGTCCATTCTTCTGCGCGTCTGCATAATTCTTCTGCACAGTCTTTGATTTCAACAACTTCACTATGATCTTCCAGTTTCTTTGTTTTCTCCATCATTACATCAGCAGATACCTTTACCCCCGCTGAAAGTTTTGCCTCTGACAAGCTGTTTCCAATCCATATTCCATAAGCACCTGCCTGGATTCTCCACTCCTGCTGCTCTTCCAAAAAGCTTGCGAACGCCTTTGCAGGAAGAACAATATTCAGCATCTCTTTCTCTCCCGGTTTCAGTTCTTCTGTCTTTTCATATCCGACCAGACGACGGAATTCTTTTCTGCTTCCATCCTGAGGAAGAGAAGCATAAATCTGCACAACTTCTTTTCCGCTGTATGTTGTTCCTGTGTTTTCTACCTCAACAGTTACTGTCACACCTTTCGAATCAGTATTTATACCGCAAAGTCGAATGTCAAATTCTGTATAAGACAGACCATAACCAAATGAAAATAATGGTTCAATTCCAAAGCTGTCAAAATAGCGGTATCCAACATAGATTCCTTCCGCATATTCTTCCGTCTCAAGATTTCCGTTCAAATAGCTGAACTCCTCTGCTGCCGGACAATCATCGTAGCGTTTTGTCCATGTTGTTGTCAGCTTTCCACTCGGTGTAAATTCTCCAAACAATATATCAGCAACTGCATTTCCACCTTCCTGTCCAAGCTGGGAAATATTCAGGATCGCACATATATTTTCTGTTCCAGCCAGCAGGTCTGTAAGTTCTACCGGTCCACCTGCATTAATGATCAATACAGTTGGGATTTTCTGCTCATTCAGGAAATACAGATCTTTTTCTTCCTGGTCACTCAGATAATAATCCCCTTTTCTTTTTCTTCTGTCCTTTCCTTCGCCGGAAATACGGCTTATAACATAAACCGCTGCTTCTGCAGACTTGATATCTTCATTTGTCACCGCACGGCCATCCGGCATGGCAAATGGATTGGCAGCATAGGCATCAAACGGATTGTCTACATGTTTTGCAGCTTCTAAGATCTGCTCCTTCCACTCTGCTCTCGCCTGCTCATAGCGGTTGTGATAATCTTTCAACCACTCCTCGCTTACAATACCCGCGTTTTTCTCTTTCATTCCGGCATATATAGATACACTTTACTGTATCGATCAACGGTATCAATGAGAAAATAATGTATGCTACGAAAAAAGGAAGAATAAATATATATCCCCATTTTCCATAATCAATACTTTTTTTCTTTTTCTTCATAATGGTTCTTCCTTTCCACAATATCTTCTAACAGAACAGAGGCTCTGCTGTCACAGAGCTCCCTGCGTTAGTAGCTGTTCATTCCAGACATTATTCTGGCCAAACAACCTCTGTAATGTCAGGATAACGTTCTTTAATTGCTGTTTCAAAGTTTGATTTTGCTTTCTCAAAGTCAACTTTGCCCTGGAAGTAATCGCTGAATGCGTTCTGGATCAACTCCACACATCCCTGATCGTAAGCGGAAAGTGGTGCGATCTTGATGTTTTCAGCAACTGGTGCAAAGTACTGGAATGGGTTCTGTCCGCCAAGGAATTCTGAACCATATGTAGCATCATCGTTTGCTGCTTCCTGCATACCGGATTTTGTATTTGTAAAGTCTGAGTAATTCTGGGAGATCTTTAACAGATTATCTTTTTTTGCTGTCATAGCAAGGATAATATCTTTTGCATGTTCCGGATTATCTGTACCTGTTGCAACATGGATGTAAGATCCTCCCCAGTTGTATTCCTGCGGTGGGTTTGTTACTGCCCATACGCCGTCTTCTCCATCCCAGTTCGGTTTCAATGTGAAATCAATACCCCATGCCGGGAAGAGGAATGCAAATACTTTGGACTGACTTCCCATTGCTTTGTTCCAGTCATCATTCCACTGACCTTTTACTGTCGGGTTTAAGTAACCTGCATCCAGCCATTCTTTTGAATCATTAATCCACTGCATGATCATTGGATCAACTGTAACCTTTGTGTCTCCATCTTTTACCCATGAATTAGAAATGTTGTTTCCATAGAGACGGAATGTATCAGCATAAGAAGCAAATGCGTAATATCCTTTCTGCTTCAATTCTTCTGCTGTCTGTTTCATAGCAGCCCAGTCTTTTACTTTTTCACCTACAGCAGTCGGATCGTCTGTTCCGAATACCTCTTTTGCAATATCACGACGGTAAACCATTGTTCCCGGGCAGCACTGCCATGTAGATCCTCTCTGAACCCCGTCTGCATCAGATGCTGTTGTTTTTGTGAAGTCGTACTGATCTGCAAGATCTTTATCCGGATCAATTCCAAGGTCCTTCAGTGGTACTGCAGTGTCTGCTTCAGCATCTGTATATTTGTATACATAATCTGTCTCTGACAGGAAGATATCTACTTTATCATCTGTATCAACATCTGCCTGTTTCATAAGTGCCTCATCAAGTTTCTGCTGATAAACTCCATCCTGGTTTGGATTGATGATCCAGTGGATCTCTGTTCCATCTTTCAATGTTGTAACAGTTCCATCTTTGGATGTTGACTCAACTTCAGGATATATAGCTTCCAGTCTCTCACGGAACTCATCATTCCAAGAATAAATGTTAATTACCTTTCCTTCTTCTGTACTGGCCTCTCCGCCATTTCCACCTTTGCTTCCACAGCCGGCAAGTGATCCAACAGCAACTACTGTTGCCATAAGAATCGCAACAACTCTCTTTTTCATTTATAAATCCTCCTTTATCTAAGCACTCTGCTATGCTTTTCTTGTTGTTGAACTAAATATACCATCTTTTTTCCTCCGATTATATTATTTATCTTAACAAAATGTCAAATTCATGTCATAATATAAAAAAGGAGGTTTTTTATGACTTTATCTAATGAATGGTACAATACAGAACTCGAAAACAGCGAATTAGAAACTCTTCACAGATCACCAACTGTAGAATATTCTTTCTATAATGCTGTACGCTCCGGCGACATGGAAGCAGTCATTAAAAACTGTTCCGAAGATGAATTTATTCGCCTGGAAGGAACGGGTGTTCTATCCCGTAATGCGCTTACTAATATAAAATACCATTTTGTTGTCACCACTGCAATGTTGACCCGTTATTGTATCGACGGTGGGCTCGAACCAGAGCAGGCTTACAGACTCAGTGACTTCTATATTCTGAAGATGGATTCCTGCAAAACGATCCGTCAGGTTGCTGATCTTCACCATGAGATGGCAAAGGATTTTACAGGTAAGATGATTCTTCAGAAAAAGAGTTCCATTTTATCAAAACCCGTTATGCAATGTGTTGATTATATTTACAGTCACATCAAAGAAAGAATCACGATTCAGGTTCTTGCTGACCACACCGGACTTTCCACGAATTATCTTTCACGCATTTTCAAGCAGAATCTGGGAGTCTCTGTCAGCGATTATATCCGTGAACAGAAGATAGAAAAAGCAACTCATCTGCTGCGATACTCAAACAAATCAATTGTAGATATCGCAAATTATCTTGCATTTTCTTCACAGAGTCACTTCATCCAGACATTCGAGAACTTTACCGGGCTCACTCCAAAGAAGTACCGGGACAAATACTATAAAAGCATGTGGTAAAATCAGATTTCTTCACAGAAGAATTCGCAGATTTTCCCACAAAAAATACTGTCAGAAAGCAATTCTCTTTCTGACAGTATTTTTATCTTTTTAATCTGTCGATTATACTAATTCAATTTCAATCTTATGTGTCTCTTTCACTGAAAGCATCTGAATCTCTCTCTTTGAAAGTATTGTACACCTTTCGGCTGTTATTTCTAATGCTTTTCCATCGCAAGCTGCTTTCTGGATCTTCAACTGATCAAATTCTTTCTTTTCTTTATTATAGAATATAATCTCAAAGTTCCTTCCGGCAAATGTCATCTTAAGTACTGCTTTTCCATCCTGATTATACTGTTCCGGCATAAGTGCAGGTGCGATCTTCAAGTCACCGCAATCTCCTTTCACCCCAAACACTTCTGTGATCATGGTAAGCATATACCAGCTTGCAGCGCCTGTCAGATATGCATAGAGGCCTCTTCCCTGATTATCAAAATATTCCGGAAGTCCAGGATACATCTTACTGTTATCAAATTCCATTGCTGCATCTAAAAGTGCCTGAAGTACTTTATTTCCTTCTTTTGCAAATCCTCTCTGGTACAATGCATTTGAGTACATAACAGCCATGTGTGAGAACACTGCTCCATTCTCTTTCTCGCCATAAGCAAATCCAAACATTCTTCCAAGATCAAATTTTTCCTCATGGAAGTTTGTGTTCAAACGGTATCCGCCGGCTTTCTGATCATAAAGATACTTGTCTGCACTCCTGCAGATAGATTCCACCTGATCTTCTGTTGCCGTTCCACTCATAATGGCAAATACTTGTCCGGTCAGCATCATTCTCACGCTTTCATCCATAACGCCTTCTACTTTTCTGCCATGGTTATCATAATAGCCATTGAACCAGCCATCTTCTCCATCCTTCACCCATTCGTTGGCACGGATATTTTTCATCATCCAGTCTGCTTTTCCCTCAAGATTAGCGGCAAGTTGATCCAATCTTACAACAATTGTGTCTCCACTGATATTATGTTCACACTTCTTTGCGTATCCTGCAAGGAGTGCCTGCTTACGTGCTGCATCTTCATACAGTTCCACGCTTCCTGCAAGAAGATCTTCCATCTCATGTGCAATTTCAATCTTGCTGCTTCCACTGATTTCTTCCAACTGACGGAGTGTTTTTGCAATATTTCTCAAATTTCCGGCATAAGCACAGGTAAATGCAACACTTTCACCCTTCTCCCATGCCATGTCCAGTGCATCATTCCAGTCGGCACCATGAAGACGCATTTCATTATGCTCTCCTACATCATAGAACGCACACAGATTCTGTAAAAGAATATGCTCCAAAACTGTTCCGAAATAAATGTGGTCTCTTTCTGTTTTCTGCTTCTGTCCATATTCGCTGTTCCAAAGCTTATCATGTGCAGTACCTCTCATAGACTGCAGATCTTTAAAATACGGAACCTTTTCAAACAGAACATCCATATCTCCTGTCTGATCCAGATACAGACGAGTCGTTACAAATGGCCAGAATGCATGATCCATCCAGACACGTGTAATATTGTTTCTGTCTGCAATAAACTCACCCTGCTTATTTCCGATGATTGTCGCATTTGTTCCATCAATTCTTACTCCGCCATAATTATCCACGATCATCTGACGGACGTTTGAGGGATCCATAATCAGAAGTGCAAGGCAATCCTGCCAGAGATCTCTCCAGCCTCTTCCTCCTTTTCCATAATCGTGATATGGAAGGAAGGAACATCCATAAATTCTTCTTAAAATTGGCTGGAAACAAATCCATTTCAGATAATTGTCTGTAGCTTCATCACCGGTTTCAAACTCTACATTTACTTTTTCTGTCCAATACTTTTTCACTTTGGCAAGCTCGTTTTCCGCCTGCTCCTTCGTACCAAATGAAGTACAGATTTTTGAAATGGAAGCCTTTTCTCCCGTTGCTCCGGCAAGAACAACATACTCTATTGATTCATTTGCTTTTAATTTTCTGCGTTCAAACCTGAATGCCCCAACAGCCTCTTTCCCCTCCAGATGGCAGCCTGCGGTACATCCCGTTTTTTCTACACGTACTGCTTCCGGAATCAGGAAAGAACCTCCCTCTCCAATAAAGCTTTCAACAGTCGGATAAAACTCCTTCGGGGCATTTCCTTCTGCTGTAAAACCATATACAAAATAAGTCGTATCATTTTTCTGATGTCCACGCTCATCAAAGGATAATACTGGTGTAACTTCTACGCCACATTCTTTCGTGTCGATTCTGTGAAGAAGTGATGTGACATGTCTGTGGTCGCGGATATTATCTGCGCTTCTTCCATAAACCGGAATGGCAACGATCGGTGTTACTTCCTGTTCTTCTTCCGAAAGATTTGTAATCTTGATCAGCTGGATCTCTGTTGTGCCATCAATAGAAACAAAGGATGTGATTTCTGACTGAAGATCATATTTTTTTGAAGTTCTTGTCAACTTCTGCCACATCATTCCTGCTTCCAGAGTGCTTTCATCCTGTCTGTCTGTATATTTATCAAACTCCTGCTCCGCTGAAACTCCACATGCTGACCAGTAGCCTTTTCCTTCTACCCGACACCAGAAATTTCTGGTGCCACGGTTATTGTGAAGGTTTTCAATGCTGACAGGTTCGAGAAGGAAATGATTCTGGTCCGTTTTACTATCTCCCCCCAAAGTTGGTGTAATACTGGATTTCAGACCTTCTTCTCCTGCCAGTGGTAAGTAAAGTCCACTATAATTTTCCGGATTTGTAATCGTAAATGTTCCGTTTTTATCTGTAAAATTGATTTTTCTCATGTCCAATCCCTCGTCATTTCATTTAAGAAAGGAATAATTCTACCTCTGTTGTCTTTGTTAACTTCTCCTGTGGAATATAATTATCTTTCATTTGTTCTCCATTTACGAAAAGTTTTTCACATCCTGACTCTGCATGCCCCGGATTTTTCACAACGATATGTAAATGTGAACCTCTGAAATCTTTTTCGATTTCAAATTCCTCCCACTCTTTCGGTACTGACGGAGCAATCTTCAATCCATAGAAGTCTGGCCGCATTCCGAGAATTCCTTCTACACATCCCACCATAACCGTAGATGCTGTTCCTGTCAGCCAGTGTACATGAGAACGGCCGAAGTTCGGGCTGTGTTTTCCTTCTGTGAACTGTCCATAGCAGTATGGTTCAAGTCTTCTGATCTCTGCACGATTATTCTGTGCAGCCGGTGCATTTTCAATAAAATAGTTAAATGCTCTCTCTCCGTGTCCACGAAGCGCCTCTGCAAGAATGATCCATCCCTGAGACTGTGAAAAAATTCCTGCATTTTCCTTTGTTCCGGCATTGTAGATCACAGCCAGTGCACCTTCAAATGCATGTGCATGATACGGAGGATCCATCAGGATTGCTCCATATTCTGTATTCAGTTTGTCATATACATTCTGAAGTGCAAGATCTGCCTGCTCTTCATTTGCAAGTCCACTGATCACAGACCAGCTCTGTGGGTTCAGCCACATATTTGCCTCCGGATCTGTGCGCTGTCCGATCACTTCACCATCCTCTGTGAAGCCACGGATAAAGCGGTCTTCGTTCCAACAGAGATCCTGGATCAGTTTTTCCAGCTTCTTCTGACTTTCCTCCAGATAATTCAGATATTCTGTGTCTTTCTTATACTCAGCAAATTCCTTCAAAATTGTCATTGCATAGTAGAACTGTAATGCAACGAAGGTTGACTCTCCATCTTTTCCGAGTCTTAAGCAGTCATTCCAGTCAGCATAAAGGCCTGCCGGCATACCATGCTTTCCAAGATGATTCATGGAGAAATCTACTGCACGTTTCAAATGCTCGTACACGGTACCTTCTTCTTTATTTGCAAACGGAATCACTTCATCGATAAATTCCAGATTTCCCGTCTCGGAAATGTATTTGTATACTGTTGGGAACAGCCACAGCGCATCATCTGCACGATAAGCCGGGTGTCCTGTCTCCTGCACATAAGAAGCATCATCCGGTGTATCCTCATGTCCCGGATTGTGTGTGAATTTTACAAGTGGAAGCCCTCCACCATTATTTACTTGTGCAGAAAGCATGAAGCGGATCTTCTCTACTGCCATCTCCGGTGCCAGATGGATCACACCCTGGATATCCTGTACTGTGTCACGGTAACCGTATCCATTTCTCAGTCCACAATATGTAAAGGATGCAGCACGTGACCAGATAAATGTCATAAAGCAGTTATATGCATTCCATGTGTTGATCATTGTATTAAATTCTTCGCTTGGTGTCTTCACCTGAAAATGGGACAGATGTCCATGCCAGTACTGGATCAGTTCTTCCAGTTCATTTCTGCAGATTGTTTCACAATTCTCATAACGAGACATGATTGTTTCTGCATCAGCATCTTCTTTCATACCAACAATAAATGCTATTTCTTTTGTCTCTCCCGGATATAAAGTCAGGATTGTAGCTAATGCTCCACATCCATTTTCATTATAATTTCCTTCACAATTTAAAATACCATCTTCCACTCCGACCGGATTGTTGTATCCATGATATCTTCCAAGGAAACCTTCCCTGCTTCCACACCAGGAATCAACCTTTGCACCTGCAAGTCCGAAGAAACGGTCAACAACGATCTTGTCATCCACATCTTTTCCATCTTCCAGCTGATCCAGATTGGCATGGATCATCTGGCGCACACGGTTTCCACGGAACACTGTTCTTGTAATGAACTGAGAGTACTGAAGATTTACCTGATCCTGCTCGTAATTGCTGTTGTTTGTAAATTCTGCATAGCCTGTTACATTGATCTTGCGCATGCGATCTGAGGTATTTGTCACTGCAAGATTCCACACTTCATAAGACTGATTCAGCGGAACATAGTATCTTACTTCTGAATGGATCTGGCTATAATCAGCCATCATCTTTGTGTATGCTGTACCATGATGACATTCGCTCTTATAAGAATTCAAATCTTTTCCTACCGGCTGCCAGGAAGCTGACCAATAATCTTCACTCTCCTGATCTCTTAAGTAGATATATCTTCCCGGCTGGTCAAACTGATTGAAGATATATCTTAAAATTCTTCCGTTCGCTCCTGATTTTGCAAAGCTATATCCACCTGCATTATTAGAAATAATTGCTCCATATTCTGGAGATCCAAGATAGTTCACCCAAGGTGCCGGTGTATCCGGTCTTGTGATCACATATTCTTTTTTCGATTCGTCAAAAAAACCATATTTCATACTTCACATTCTCCTATCACACTTATTATAAACAAATTGCAGCCATTCCTACTATCTGCAATTCTATCTTTACTGTGATAAAAGAATATCAAATCAGAACACATTAATATACAAAATAAGAACTCAAAATATCAAATTCGTGACATGACAAAAAGGACTTATTTTACTCCCGTATCAGCTGGCTTGTATAATATACTCATTTCATGTTAAGATAATATCAGCTTTATATATGAAAGGATTTTCTCATGCCTGGTTTTATTTTACATTTAACTGCAGCCCAGATGCTGCGAAGCCATCTTCACGAGTACCCTGATTTTCCTTATCCGATTCAATCTGTAAATGATTTTCTGATTGGGAATCTTCTACCGGATGCGACAGACCAAAAAGAGCTTTCACATTTCCGGAATTCTGTTTATCGTGATAAGATGATGGTATTTCCGGATTTAATACGTTTTATTGCTAAATACAGCTCTCTTCTTTCTGATTCCAGTGTTTTGGGATATTATTTTCATTTATATATCGACCGTCGGTTTTTCAAGGATTTTATTCCGGAAATTGTTGATTTTTATGATGAAAGTGGACAAATCACAGATATAAAAGAAGAGATTGCAACCGTTTATATCAGAAATTTTCAGACTTATATCCCTTTTGAAAAATATCTTACTGAGGAATATTATTATGGGGACTATACAAAGATGAATACTTATCTTGTAAACCGTTATCAGATTCCTTTAGATTTGAACCCGCAGATCATAAATCCCGGGATTAATGAAATTCAGTATGGAAATGTACAACAAGTCCTGGATTCATTGCATGGATATCTCAGTGTTACCGTGGATGCAGTAAATGATCTTAAGGTATTTCCACTTGATAAGCTTCTTGCTTCACTTGAACAATATACGATTGAATTTTTATCATTGTAAAAAAGAGCGTGTGAAAGTTTTCACGCGCCCCTTTTTCTGTATAGGATATAAAACAAATCCTGCTTATATATTGATTTTATTCTTTTGTACTAGAACTCTGCATCTTTTCTTATAACAGGCGATTCCATATTTCAAAATATTTGTTATCCCTTCGTTTTCGAATGCTTCCGCATACCGTGTAAGTTCTATCTGTTCAAGAGCCTCCTTCCAAGCTATCAGTAGTGTTCTCTCTGCCTTGTATACATTATAACAAGTTACTTCCTGCAATTCCACACCCAAAAAAAGGAAAAGCTCCAATCTATTACTGTTCACCCTATGCGCGACCAGTAACATTCATCTATCTACAATACTGCCGGAAGAAATCACACTCTGCATCATTACACCTGTCTGCATCCGCCAACTTCATATTCAGATGGAACACATGCTCCAATTTCTTTTTTGTTCCCTCGTAGCAGGAATATATATACGGAACTTTCTTTTCTTTCAAAACTTTCTCCAATAGTGGTGCCTGCTCTTTCAGGAAATCTTTCTCCGCTGTCATCAGATATACAGGTGGAAACTTTTCTATCACATATGTGTCTACATTAACCAACCCTAATTCCTCCGGTGTACCGCCTTCTGGAAGAAATTCTTTCATCAGATTATCTGTCATCTCATTACTCATTTCTTCCAGGCCAAAATGGTACTGACCACAATTCAGGGCTACTGCACGAATCTTAAGATCCTGCGGTGTCTGGATTCCAAATTTTTCTTTGTAAACTTTTGCATATTCTGGATTTGTACATAAATTCGTATACAGGCCAAGCATATGTGCCCCGGCAGAGTCACCGACTGCAAATATATTTTCTGTATCGAATCCATATTCTTCTGCATGATCTAAGATCCAGCCAAACACAAGGTCCGTATCTATGATAGATGCCGGGAATTTTGACTCCGGTGCCAGACGATAGGAAAAATTCACTACTGCGAACCCTCTCTGTGCAAGACTCATGCAATAAAACTGATAGAGTTTTTTGTCTCCATAGACCCAGCCTCCACCGTGCACGCTGACAATGACCGGAAGTTTTTCTTCTATATTAGTTGCTTTTGGACGATATACATCCAGCGATTGCCAGACTTTATCCTCTCCATAAACAATGTCATCAAATCTTTGAACATCTTCCGGCGTCTTTAATCCGGCATCTCTTATCATATCTCCTGCCGCAAAAGATTTGCGGACAATTGTACTTGTTTTCATCTTGTTTTCCTTTCTTAAAAAGAGCAGCCGTTACTGTTCACACGATGTGCGACCAGCAATCTTCTGACTGCCCTTAGTGTATAAACTTATTAGCTTGTAAAATTTTCCTTACGCGATCTCTGTCGTACTTTCGAACTGAGAATTATACAGATCCGCATAGAATCCGCCTCTTGCAAGAAGTTCCTCGTGATTTCCCTGTTCGATGATATCCCCGTCTTTCATAACAAGGATCAGATCTGCATCACGGATCGTTGATAATCTGTGGGCAATAACAAAGCTTGTTCTTCCTTTCATCAGATTGTCCATTGCTTTCTGGATCATTTCTTCTGTACGGGTATCAACTGAACTTGTTGCCTCATCCAAAATCAGGATCTTCGGATCTGCAAGGATTGCCCTTGCAATTGTGAGGAGCTGTTTCTGTCCCTGGGATACATTACTTGCTTCTTCATTCAGTTCCATATTGTATCCTCCCGGAAGTGTCTGGATGAAACGATGCACATGTGCCGCCTTCGCTGCCTGAATCACTTCTTCCTCTGTCGCATTCAGTTTTCCATAACGGATATTGTCACTGATCGTACCATGGAACAGCCAGGTATCCTGCAGAACCATTCCGAACATTTCACGGAGTTCACTTCTATTGAAGTCCCGGACATCATGTCCGTCAATCTTGATCGAACCTCCATTCACATCATAGAAACGCATGAGCAATTTGATCATTGTTGTCTTTCCGGCTCCTGTCGGACCAACAATTGCGATCTTCTGGCCTTCTTTCACATCCGCTGAGAAGTCATTAATGATGATCTTATCTTCATTATATCCAAAACGTACATGCTCAAATTCAACATTTCCCTGAAGATTCTCTACAGAAACCGGATTCTCTACTGTCTGATCTTCTTCCGGTCCTTCCAGGAACTCGAAGACACGCTCTGATGCTGCAGCTGTTGACTGAAGCATATTCGCCACCTGTGCGATCTGCTGCAATGGCTGTGTAAAGTTACGTACATACTGAATAAAGGACTGGATATCTCCAACCTCGATCACATCCTTAATTGTCAGATATCCGCCAAGGATTGCCACTGCCACGTAACCCAAGTTTCCTACAAACTGCATTACAGGCATCATCAAACCGGAAAAGAACTGGGATTTCCATGCGGAATCATACAGCTTATCATTTGTTTCATTGAATACTTCAATTACTTCCTCTTCTTTATTAAATGCCTTGATGATGTTATGACCACCATAGATTTCTTCTACCTGTCCATTCACATTTCCAAGGTATGTCTGCTGCCCTACGAAATATTTCTGTGAATGTTTCATTACGAATCCGATCAATCCGGCAGAAAGCGGAAGAATCAAAACTGCAATCACTGTCATCAGCGGGCTGATTGACAACATCATGATAAACACACCAATCAGAGTTGTAACCGATGTGATCATCTGAGTCGCACTCTGGTTCAGGCTCTGTCCAAGTGTGTCAACATCATTTGTCACACGGGAAAGCACTTCACCTACCGGCTTTGTGTCAAAATAGCTCATCGGCATGCGGTTGATCTTCTCGGAGATTTCTCTTCTCAAACGGTAGGTTGTCTTCTGAGACACCCCCGTCATCAAATATCCCTGCACAAAACTGCAGATTGCGCTGATCACATACAGGCAAAGAACAGTCAGCAGAATCTGTCCGATTTTACCGAAATTCATTCCGTCTCCACCGGAAACTTTACTTACAAGTCCATTGAAAATCTCCGTCGTTGCTTTTCCTAAAATCTTCGGTCCGACAATATTGAATATCGTTCCACAGATAGCAAACACGGCTACGAAAAATACCTGTACTTTGTAAATTGCCATGTAGCGGATCAGCTTCTTCATTGTTCCTTTGAAGTCTTTTGCTTTTTCATTCGGTCTTCGACCGCCATGCATTCTAGCCATGAATCTGATCCTCCTTTCCATCTGTCTGCTCATTTAACGCTGCTTCTAACTCTTTCCTGGACAGCTGGGATTCTGCGATTTCACGATATACTGGACAGTTCTTGAGAAGCTCCGCATGAGTTCCCTTACCTGCCACTTTGCCTTCGTCCAATACTATGATTTGCTCTGCATGCAGGATCGTGCTGATTCTCTGTGCAACGATCAGCACCGTACTTCCGCTTGTCTTTTCAGCCAGCGCACGGCGGAGTGTTACATCCGTCTTATAGTCAAGGGCAGAAAAACTGTCGTCAAAAATAAATACCTGCGGGTGCTTTGCGATTGCTCTTGCAATAGAAAGTCTCTGCTTCTGTCCACCGGATACATTCGAACCTCCCTGTGAGATCGGGCTCTTATATTTCTCCGGTTTTGTGTCAATAAATTCTGTTGCCTGTGCAATCTCTGCCGCCTCGATCATCTCATCATCACTTCCATGTGAATTACCAAACATGATATTAGATGCGATATCTCCCGAGAACAGAACTCCCTTCTGCGGAACATATCCAAGCTTCTCACGAAGTTCGTGCTGTTTCACTTCACGGATATCTACACCATCCAGCGTAATATCTCCGGATGTCACATCATAGAAACGTGGAATCAGATTTACCAGCGTAGACTTACCACTTCCGGTACTTCCGATAATCGCTGTTGTCTCACCCGGTTTTGCCGTAAATGTAATATCTTCCAGAACATCTTCATCTGCACCTGGATAACGGAAAGATACATGATCGAAAGTAAGTACTCCTTTTCCGTCTTCTGGGAAATGTTTTTCTTGCTTTGGATCGTGGATCATTGTCTCACTCTTCAATACTTCCTCAACACGGTCTGCTGCCACAGCTGCTCTTGGAAGCATAATTGAAATCATACAAAGCATTAAGAATCCCATAATGATCTGCATCGTATATTGGATAAATGCCATCATATCTCCAACCTGCATCTGTCCATCACTGATTCCATGTGCTCCTGTCCATACGATCAGAACAGATACACCGTTCATGACTAACATCATCACCGGCATCATAAATGTCATCGCACGATTGACGAAAAGATTCGTCTTTGTCAGAGTGCGGTTTGCATCATCAAATCTCTCTTCCTCATGCTTCTCTGTGCTGAAGGCACGGATAACCGGAAGTCCTGTCAGAATCTCTCTTGTTACAAGGTTCAACTTGTCAACAAGATTCTGCAGCACTTTGAACTTTGGCATAACAACAAGGAACAGCAACAAAACTACAAATGCAATGATAATAACCGCAAGTCCGATGATCCAGGACATGGATACATTCGTCTTCATAACCTGCAGCACTCCACCGATTGCAAGGATTGGCGCATACAGAACCATACGAAGCAGCATAACGATCAGCATCTGAATCTGCTGGATATCATTCGTACTTCTCGTGATCAAAGATGCTGTTGAGAAGTGATTGAACTCGTTGTTTGAAAATCCAACAACCTTATGGAATACTCCACTTCTGAGATCACGTCCTGCACTTGCTCCAACTCTTGATGCCAGAAATGCAACCATAATACTTGCTGCCATTCCAAGAAGAGCAAGTGCAGCCATCTGACCTCCTGTTTTTAACAGATAATGAATCTGTGTCTGATCCATGTCCATTCCAAGGTCTTTATATGCACTCTTGCAGAAACTGACTGCTGCCTGATCAAGAATCGTATCTGGCATCTCTGACATCTGCTCTTCGATTTTCTCAACCATTGTTGTTCTCTGCTCAGCCGGAAGCATTTTCAGAAGATCAAACATAGACATATCATCGAGTGGCACTGACTGTTGCATTCCCTGGGACATTCCTTGTGACATCTGCTCTTTCAGTTTCTCTTCCATCTGCTTTGTTGTATCACTTCCGGACTCAATTCCTGATGTCATCATCATTGGAATCTGAAGGATCTCTTTCAGCTTTCTCAATGTATGTTCATCTTCCGCAACAGAATCTTTCAGGACATAAGCTTCTTTCTTATAAGATGTATTATCTTCTGTATATGCATCCATTACTGTCTGTTGATCGTCTTCCGACACAAACAAAAGCAATTTTTCCATTTCTTCTGTTGCAATCTGTCTCGGTACTTCATCTTCCATACCGCCCTGCTGGATTCCTACATTTACAATATCTGATGTGTAGGCCGGCAAGGACAGATCACAATACGCCTGCAAAACCAGAATCAGCAAGATTGCAATCATTGCTTTCCAGTATGATGCAGCATATTTGAATAAATTCTTCATAATCTGCGTGGTTCCTTTCCTAGTAATTCTCTGTTACTGTTCGCAATATGTGCGAGCAACAACAACTCTCTTCAAGTTACATAATCTATCACTAACCGCTGATTCTAAGCGACAGCAATCTACTCCATTTATTACTCCACATTCTCTAAAATCTGCAAGAGCAGCCGGCGAAAAAGCATCTTCTCTTCCGCAGTCATTCCTTCAAACACGATTTCTTCCAGTTTCTCAGCTGTCTTGATTACATAAGCTACGCAATCTTTCCCTTTCTTTGCAAGAGTGAGACGCATCACCCTCTGATCCTGCTCATCCGCTTTTCTTATAATATAACCTTCCTGCTCCATCTTCTTGATCATTGATGTAATTGATGGCGGCGTTACATTCAAGCGCTTCGCAAGTTCCTTCTGAGACATGGAATCTTCCTGATGAAGGGCAAATAAGATACCTGACTGGGCTCTGTTCAAATCGTATTCTGCATACAATTCCTGTGCCCTCTTCCCTATCAAATGCATGCTCTTTCCCATCAATCCAAGCAATGGAACATCTTTTTTCTGACACTTCACGTTCTTTTTCCTGTCTCTTATACACATCTCCGAGCCCACGAGACTACGCTGCATCTC
>ENA-OYZR01000050-OYZR01000050.1-human-gut-metagenome-genome-assembly--contig:-NODE-50-length-27033-cov-5.862332_pt1 | contig 27033 bp, 19 predicted proteins | sample MGYA00243295_ERZ653487 | MGnify/ENA primary metagenome ERZ653487 (study PRJEB26926, sample SAMN06164926) | human gut metagenome | biome: ENVO:00009003; feature: ENVO:2100002; material: ENVO:00002003... | reverse complement strand
GATGCAGCGTAGTCTCGTGGGCTCGGAGATGTGTATAAGAGACAGGTCATACTCAGGCAGCTCTTCAAAGAAATCGATCTGATCTTTAATATCCGGGAAGATTTCAATTCTGGTCTTCACCATCTTCGCAATCTTTTTCAGATCATAGTCTTTTGTGATGACTTCTTTCAGATACGGCTCTGCCATCTCATAGAACTTGTCTTCCTCCATGGCTTTCATGTATTCCCCGTTCATCCATTTGAGTTTTACCGGATCGAATACAGCCGGTGACTTGCTCATATGGCGGTAATCAAATGCCTCTACCAGATCCTCCAGCGAAAAGATCTCGCGGTTGTCCGACGGGCTCCATCCAAGAAGTGCCACATAGTTGACCACTGCTTCTGAAAGGAATCCCTGCTCGATCAGATCTTCATAGGAAGAATGTCCGCAGCGTTTACTTAGTTTTTTATGGTTCTCATCCGTGATCAACGGACAGTGTACATAAACCGGAATCTCCCATCCAAATGCCTCATACAGACGGTTGTATTTCGGTGCAGAGGAAAGATATTCATTTCCGCGGACAACGTGTGTGATTCCCATCAGATGGTCATCGATCACGTTCGCAAAATTGTAAGTCGGGAATCCATCGGATTTGATCAGGATCATATCATCCAGTTCTGCATTCGGAACCGTGATATCTCCGTAAATCTCATCGTGGAATGTGGTTGTTCCCTCATTCGGTACGTTCAGACGGATCACCCAAGGTTTTCCTGCTGCCAGATTGGCCTCTACCTCTTCTTTGCTCAGCCCCAGACAGTGCTTGTCATACACAACGATATCTGTTCCGTCTTCAGAAACAGAAGTCTTCAGGGAATCCAGGCGTGCTTTATCACAGAAGCAGTAATACGCGTCGCCCTGCTCTACCAGCTGCTTTGCATACTTCAAATACACTCCGGAAGCATTTCTCTCGCTCTGCACATACGGACCATATCCACCATCCTTGTCCGGTCCTTCATCGTGAATGAGACCTGTCTTTTCCAGAGTACGGTAAATGATGTCCAGTGCTCCTTCCATGAATCTCTCCTGGTCTGTATCTTCAATTCTGAGGATAAAATCTCCACCCTCGTGTTTTGCAATCAAATATGCATATAATGCTGTACGCAGATTTCCTACATGCATCCGTCCTGTCGGACTTGGTGCAAATCTTGTTCTTACTTTACTCATCTTTATCTTCTCCATTTTCTATTTACGTCATCTTTTCTATTATATCTTAACTATTCCGCCTTGACAAGGGGATGTGAACCCGGAAAATGGCATCCACAATAAAAATTGCCAGTGCAATCATCCCCGCAATCTCCAGTGTCTGCAGCAGATAATAGGCACATCCTGCCCTGTCATTGGCAACGATAGAATAGGCAATTCTGTACATTCCGGCCCCCGGCACGGTCGGCAGGATTCCTGCAATCAGAAACACCGTCACTGGCGCTTTGAAAATCCTTGCAAAAAGATGTGCCATAAACGCAATCGCCAGCGCAGAAAAGAAAGAAGCCGGCACCACATCCACTCCACGGTGTGTACAAAGCAGATAAACACCGCCTCCTATTGCTCCGACCACACCCGTCTGCCACAGATATTTTCCGGGTGTCTCCAAAAGTACAGAAAACGCAATGATCGCAACAAAACTTCCCACCACTCCCATCAACACACTCATACGATACCTCCTACAAAAATCATCCCGGTACCTGCTCCAAGCCCGATTGCAGCTGCTGTCAAAAATGCCTCCAGTATCCTGGCGCCTCCGGAAATATAATCCCCCCGCAGCGTATCCCGAATCGCATTGGTGATCGCTACGCCTGGCACCAAAGGCATCAGAGAACTGATGATCACAATATCCAGATTCCAGCCGGATGTAACCCTATTCACACAGGCAGCTGTCACTGCTACCCCGAATGCACAGATTGTATTCAAAATAAAGCTGCTCATCTGGATTTTTTTGCCCAGTGTAATCAAAAATGCCAGGATACATCCTACTGCCGCAGAGACCAGAGTCTCTTTCACTCCCCCTCCAAAAAGAGGAGCAAACCCGACCGGAACCAGAATCGTCGCCAGATTATATACCGCCACTGAATACTGTTTTCCCTTGATCTGTTTCAACTCTTTATATGTTTCCTCAACTGTCATCTCTCCCCTGCAGTATCTTCTGGATATTTCATTTACCTGCACAATACGATGCATATTCGTCCCGCGGTCATGAACTCTGCGCATAGCGGTGAGCATTTCCATGTCCTGATTATCCAAAGTAGCAACAATCCCTGTCATCATAACAAATGCCTCTGCTACTTCTGTTCCCGCGGTGTTGAGAATATGCTTCATGGTATCCTCCACACGATAGGTCTCTGCTCCGCTTCTGAGCATGATCTCTCCTGCAAGAACCGCAATATTCAATATCTGTTTATAGTCCATTCTTTCCCTCCATGATCTCGCAGCCTGCCCCGCCTCCGAATATTCCTTCATCATACAAAATCGAAATACAGTTTCTCATATCTATTTTATCCAAGTTTGTATTGGCAAATGCAGATGCACGGATCGCAGTCACATCCTTGGGCATCTCAAAAATTCCAGTTCTTCCGGCAGGAAACGCCGCCAACTCTGTTCCAGAAAATAAAATCCCATCTCTTGCCGTATATCCGTCTGTGCCTCCGGCTTCGATCCATGTCAGTTCTCCCAGTTCAGAAAACGCACCGTTTTCTATATTCTGAATATTCTCCGGAATATAAATTTCAAAAATGCCTGTCCCAACTCCCGAAAACGTCCCTCTTCGAATTCCGATACAATTTTCTGACGGCAGTTCCAGATAACCATCCGTCATCTCGCTTTTTGCAGGGTCAAATCCACAGATCATTCCCTCCTGATCGATTTTGAACCCCTGATAATATCGATACGCCTCTATCGGAGATTCTTCCTGTATCACATCTTCCTCTGGTAAGGTATTCACAATTTCCTCCGGCATCGTCTCAGGAATCACCGGCTGTATTGCTTGATTCTGTACTGTCTCCACCGGTTCTGCCACCTCTTCCTGCGGCATGATCACCGAAATTTCAGTTGCTTTTTCTGTCTCTATCTGCACATGTTTCTCCATTTCTGCCAGTGTATAAATCCGCATACTCTCCTGTTTTACCATCTGTCCCAGCCGGATCGGAACACTCCATCGTATCGTTTCACCTGAAGTTGCAGCATACGGTCTTATCTCTTCCTGTAACGGTACCATACTGACGGCATCACCGATTCCACCCAAAAGACTGACCGTTACAACTCCTGCAATCACTTTCTTTAATCCACCCGGTATGTTCCAGATATGCTGTTCCTCCCAAACGCAATCTCCACTTGTTCTCATTCTTTTTCCATTCTCCCTGCTTTTTTGATACGCGAAAAAGGAATGCTGCTCTTTTGCAACACTCCTTCTCCTTTGCCTGTTATGGCAAAACTAAACATTGATCTCAGCTTTTACTCCGAGAATTTCTTTATTTTCCTCCAGAAGCGGATAAATCACATTATTTAAGTACGACTCTACCTGCTCTTTCGCACGGCCTACATATTTCTGCGGTTCCATCGTCTCTTTCAACTCTTCCAGACTCATGTTAAACGCAGGATCCGCTGCGATCAGCTCCAGAAGATTGTTGTCCAGACCTTTTTCTTTGACATTGCGTCCGGCTTCCATGGAAAGCTCACGAATTCTCTCATGCAGCTCCTGCCTGTCTCCTCCGGCTTTTACCGCATCCATCATGATATTCTCTGTCGCCATAAACGGAAGTTCTGACATCAGACGTTTCTCGATGACTTTCGGATATACTACAAGCCCGTCCACAACATTCAGGCACAAATCCAGGATTCCGTCGATTGCAAGAAATCCTTCCGGCACACTCAGTCTCTTGTTTGCAGAATCGTCCAGTGTTCTCTCAAACCACTGCGTCGCAGAGGTGATTGCCGGATTCAATGCATCGATCATCACATATCTGGAAAGAGACGCGATTCTTTCACTTCTCATCGGGTTTCTCTTATATGCCATGGCAGAAGAACCGATCTGTGTCTTCTCAAACGGCTCTTCCACTTCTTTCAAATGCTGAAGAAGTCGGATGTCATTAGAGAATTTGTGCGCACTTGCCGCAATTCCGGCCAGTACATTCAATACTCTTGTATCCACTTTTCTGGAATAAGTCTGTCCGGATACCGGATAACATGCCTTAAATCCCATCTTTTCTGCGATCATTGGATCGATCTTATCAATCGTCTCCTGATCTCCGTCAAACAGCTCCAGAAAGCTTGCCTGGGTTCCTGTCGTTCCTTTGGATCCAAGAAGTTTTAAACTTCCCAGAACATAATCCAGATCTTCCAGATCCATCTCAAATTCCTGCAGCCAGAGAGTCGCTCTCTTTCCTACCGTAGTTGGCTGAGCCGGCTGGAAATGTGTGAATGCAAGTGTCGGCTGACATTTCTGTGCATCTGCAAATTTTGCCAGTTCTGCGATCACATTGACCAGTTTTGTTCTCACCAGCTTTAAAGCCTCTGACATTACGATCATATCTGTATTGTCCCCTACATAGCAGGAGGTTGCTCCCAGATGGATGATTCCTTTCGCTTTCGGACACTGCACACCATATGCATACACATGTGACATAACATCATGTCTTACTACTTTCTCACGCTCTTTTGCAACATCGTAATTGATGTCCTCCGCATGCGCTTTCAATTCTTCTATCTGCTCGTCTGTAATATTCAGTCCCAGTTCTTTTTCTGTCTCTGCCAGTGCGATCCAGAGTTTTCTCCAGGTTCTGAACTTTTTGTCCGGTGAAAAGATGTACTGCATCTCACGGCTTGCATAGCGCTCGGACAACGGACTTACATAACGGTCATTGCTCATAATCGTATTCTCCTTTTTTCCTATTCAAATGCCAGACTGATATCTTCTCCCGGCACCTCCATCGGATAATTTCCTGTAAAGCAGGCATCACAAAACTTCAGATCGCCTACCATATCTTTTAATTTTTCTACTTCCATATAGCCCAGAGAGTCTGCTCCGATCATCTCACGGATCTCCTCTGTTGTATGAGAGTGCGCGATCAGCTGCTCATTAGACGGTACGTCTGTTCCGAAATAGCACGGATGTAAAAACGGCGGAGAACTGATTCTCACATGTACTTCTGTCGCTCCTGCTTTCTTTAACATCTTGATGATATTTGCACAGGTCGTTCCTCGAACAATGGAATCATCCACCATAACGATCCGCTTCCCTTTTACCACTTCCGGAATCACGTTCAGCTTGATCTTCACACTGGACACACGCTCACTCTGTTTCGGCTTAATGAATGTACGTCCTACATAACTGTTTTTATGAAACGCGGTTCCATAAGGAATCCCGGACTGCTGTGAATATCCCATGGCAGCCACAAGGCCGGAATCTGGAACACCAACCACCAGATCTGCCTCTACCGGATAAGACTGTGCCAGTGCTTTTCCAGCAACAATTCTGGAATGATAGACTCCGACTCCATCGATCGTACTGTCTGTTCTTGCAAAGTAAATATATTCAAAAATACATCTCGCACGTTTTTCTTCCGGCAGCGCCATACTCATGTCCGAAGACATGCCATGCTTTGTAATACTTACGATCTCACCCGGAAGGACATCTCTTACAAACTCTGCCCCGACTGCTGCGATCGCACAGCTTTCAGATGCCAGAAAATACGTATTGTCCCGTTTTCCGATACAGAGTGGTTTCAATCCAAACGGATCCCTTGCCCCGATCATCTTTCTCGGACTGCTGATCACCAGCGCATAGGCTCCTTTGATCTTCTTCATAGCATTTTTTACTGCATCTTCTGCCTTAGAAACATTCAGACGCTCTCTTGCCACATGATAAGCAATAACCTCTGAATCAATAGTCGTCTGGAAAATTGCACCTGTCTTTGACAATTCCTCACGAAGCTCCACTGCATTGACCAGATTTCCATTGTGTGCGATAGCCAGAGTTCCTTTTACATAATTGATTACCAGAGGCTGTGCATTCTCCACACGGGTACCTCCCGCTGTAGAATACCGTACATGTCCTACTCCCAGATTGCCTTTCAATTCACGTAATGTCTCTTCGTTGAACACATCATCTACATGCCCCAACCCTTTACGTGACAGCACCTTGCGCTGTCCGTATGTGTCAGTTACTGCGATGCCGCAGCTTTCCTGACCTCTGTGCTGGAGTGCAAAGAGTCCGTAATAAATGGAAGACGCAACATCCTGTCCGTCCATATCATATGCGCCAAATACTCCGCATTCTTCTCCCAGCCCTGTTACCACTTTTTCAAAATCACTCATGGATGAACTCCTTCTATTTAATTCCAATACGTCTGAAGACTTCCTGATATGCGTCTTCTACATTTCCCATATCTCTGCGGAAACGGTCTTTGTCCAGTTTTTCATGGGTCTCTTTATCCCACAGACGACATGTATCCGGTGAAATCTCATCTGCAAGGATGATCTCTCCGTGGAAACGTCCGAATTCGATTTTAAAGTCGATCAGTTCAATTCCTGCCTCATCAAAGAATTTTCTTAAGACTTCATTCACTTTGAATGTGTATTCTGTGATCTTGTCAATCTCTTCTCTTGTTGCAGCTCCGATTGCAATTGCAAAATAATCATTGATCATCGGATCTCCAAGATCGTCATTTTTATAGCTGAACTCTAAAGTAGGTGCTAATAATTTTGTTCCTTCCTCGATACCGAGTTTTTTAGAAAAGCTTCCCGCTGCCACATTGCGGACGATCACTTCAAGTGGTACGATCTCCACTTTTTTTACAGCTGTCTCACGGTCGCTGAGTTCTTCTACATAGTGAGTCGGAACACCTTCTTTTTCCAGAACCTGGAAAATGTAGTTTGTCATACGGTTGTTGATCACACCTTTTCCTACGATTGTTCCTTTCTTCTCTCCATTGAATGCTGTCGCATCATCTTTATAGTCTACGATCACAACGTCCGGATCTTCTGTCGCAAATACTTTCTTTGCTTTTCCTTCGTAAAGCTGTTCTAATTTTTTCATACGTTCACACCTGTCCTTTTTCTTAAATTTCATTCACTCGATCTGGGATTATCGGCACATCCCGCAGATAGATTATAATACAAGGCAGAGGGAAAATCAATATTCCCTCTGCCTTGTATTTCCTGTGGCTTATTATTTATTTCTCAACAGATAAATAAGATGTTCTTATATATTGTGCTTTATTTATCACTTTTCGCAATTTTTGTTCTGATTTTTTTTGCACATTTTCTCACTTTGCTGCAAGCGGTTTTTTCAGCAGAACGATTCCAAGCATTGCCACGACAGAACCTGCCGCAACGGCAGCCAGAAACAGCAGCGGATTATCAATGATTCCGATTACGAAAATACCTCCGTGAGGCGCTCTGCTTCCACAGCCAAACAACATGGAAAGCGCTCCTGCCACTGCAGAACCTGTGATACACGGTGGAATGATACGCAGCGGATCGGAAACTGCAAACGGGATTGCCCCCTCTGTGATAAAGGAAAGTCCCATAATGAAATTCGTTGCCACTGTCTGCTGTTCACTCTTTGTAAACCGGTTTTTTAAAAAACAGTGTCGCCAGAGCAATTCCGATCGGCGGAACCATACCTCCAAGCACTGCTCCGAGCAGGACTCTGCTGGATTCTCCCATACTTGCCAGCACCTGATTCAGCCACTCATTGAACGCTCCGACCGGCGGATTGACCACAAATACCATAAGGGCTCCCATTGCCGCGATTCCCAAAAACGGATACAAAAGCATCGGCTTTGTTCCCTCCAGCGCTTTTGGAAGCTTTTCCAGAATTTTCTTTAAACCGAGCATGATCAGTCCTGCCGCAAAACCTGCGATCAGTGCGCCAAAGAAACCAGAAGACACCCAGCCGGCCTCCTCTGCAGCCATTGTCATACCGCTTTTTGCCAGAAGACCTCCTACGATTCCGGGCATCAATGCCGTCTGTCCGCAATCGCCATGGCGATATATCCTGCCAGAATCGGGGACATCATTCCAAAGGAAATATCTCCCACCTGTTTCAAAAATCCGGAAAACGGATTGCCCATACCAAATTCCGCAGTTCCCGCATGTGCACCGTCAAACAGAAATGCCATCGCGATCAGGATTCCTCCGCCAATTACGAAAGGAAGCATATGAGAGACACCGTTCATCAGCGCCTTGTAGATTTTTCTTCCAAGGCTTTCCTCCTCGCCTCCAAATCCACTGCCTGACTCTTTCGAAGCGTTGTGATACACTGCCACTTTTCCGCTTGTTGCTTCTGTCAGCAGTTCTTCTGCTCAGTACGTTTTTCGCACCTCCGGAGCCATTGGTTTCCACTTTAATGGAAATTCCCATTTCTTTTGCCTTGTTTTCCAGGCTTTCCGCCGCCATATATGTGTGGGCAATCCCTGTGGGACATGCAGTAACTGCCAGTACCCGGTATCCCTCTTCCGGCTGATCCTGATCCTGCTCCTGCTTTTCTTCTCCGTACTCTTCAGGAAATTTCTTTCTCTCCGCCTCATCAATGTGTGCCAGAAATTCTGTTACATCCGCTGCATCCAGCAGATTTGTCCGAAATTCGTCATCCATTAAAAGCATGGAAAGACGGCTGAGTACTTCCAGATGCACATTCTCTTCTGTATTCGGTGCTGCGATCAAAAAAAATCATATGTACCGGCTGTCCGTCCAGTGCATCATAATCCACACCCTGAGGAACCAGCATCGCAGCAAGCCCCGGTGCACTGACGGCATCTGTCTTTGCATGAGGAATGGCAATTCCCTCTCCGATCCCTGTCGTTCCTTCCTCTTCTCTCTTTAACACCCCTTCTTTATAACGCTGCAGATCGTTGATATTTCCGCCTTTTGCCATCAGTTCTACCATCTGATCAATGGCTTGTCCCTTACTTTCGGGTGTTCCGGAAAGCTCCACACTTTCTCTCTTCAAAAGATCTGTGATTTTCATACCTTTTCTTCCGCTTTCAAATCTGATATTCGCTGTACGGTCTGTCCAGCAGTTTTACAATATCCTCTCTGGATGCCAGCCAGGACTGAAATGCCGTCGCACTTCCCGCTGCTGTTCCAAGCTCCAGTGCGCGCTCATAAGAGCCAGTATTGAGATATCCCGCCAGAAATCCTGCCACCATAGAATCTCCGGCACCGACAGAATTTACAACCGTGCCCTTCTGCGGCTGCTTTTTGTATATCTCACCGTCTTCTGTCACAAGGATCGCTCCGTCTTTTGCCATAGAAACCAGTACATTTCTTGCACCTCTTTCCTGTAGCTTTTTTGCATGAGCGATGATCTCTTCTTCTGTAGTAAGCGTCGTCTGGAACATTTCTCCAAGTTCATGATTGTTCGGCTTGATCAAAAACGGATGATATTTCAGTACATTCAACAGCAGATCTTTTGTAGCATCTACCACAACTTTGACATCCTTGTCTCTCAAACACATCAGAATCCATTCATAAATATTCTCCGGCAGAGTTGATGGAATACTGCCCGCCAGAACCAGTACATCTCCTGCCTTCAAGGATTTCAGCTTCTCAAACAGCTTCTGGATCGCCGTTTCCGTAATCTTCGGTCCCTGTCCGTTGATCTCTGTCTCCTGTCCTGCATTGATCTTGACATTGATCCTTGTCTGCCCGTCTGCAAGCGGTATAAAATCTGTTTTTGCGCCAAACTCCAGGAGCATCTCCTGCAATGCTTTTCCTGTAAATCCCGCAGTAAATCCAAATGCTGTACTCTCCAGACCCAGATTGGAAAGGATCACAGAAACATTGACTCCTTTTCCTCCCGGATAAACTGCTTCACTTGTTGTCCGGTTGATTTCTCCCGGCACCAGCTGTTCTGCCTGTACCACATAGTCTAATGATGGATTGAATGTCACTGTATAAATCATGATTCTGCCTCCTCTATATTACTGCATGTTTGAAATACCGGATCACTGATATGATCCGTAATGATCTGTGCATCTTCAAACCTCGCAAATGTGACGGATGATACATGACCGAATTTGCTCGAATCTGCCAGAACATATGCCTCTCTGCATCTCTTCATTGCAGCTTCTTTTACCAGTGCTTCGCTGATATCCGGTGTCGTATACCCTTTCTCCAGATGAATTCCATTCGTGCCAAAGAAGCCTTTTGTAAAGTTATACTTATTCAGCCACTCTACCGCAGCTCCTCCGACTAAAGCCTGTGTATCCTCTTTCAGCTCGCCTCCCGGCAAAAACACCCGGCAGCCTTTTTCTGCCAGACACTTTGCATGCAGAATTCCATTCGTCACATACACGGCCTTCCTCTCTGAAATCGCCTCTGCCAATGACGCTGTGCTCGTTCCTGCATCGATATAAACAAAATCCTCCTGACCGATCAGAGCCGCTGCCAGCTTTGCAATGCTGCGTTTTTCCTCTACATACAGCCCCTCTCTTTCTGAAACCTTTGCATCCTTTGTCGTATATGCCCCATTCAGTACAGTTGCTCCCCCGTGGACTTTCAACAAGGCTCCTCTTTTATGAAGCTGTGTCAGGTCTCTTCTGATCGTAGACTCTGAAGTATCCAGAAGTTCTGTCAGCTCTGTTACAGTCACTGTTTTTTTTTCGTTTACGATCTTAAGAATTTCGCGAAACCGCTCTTCTGCCAGCATTTTCCTCATCCTTTCTTTCATTTTCAATCATTTTCGTTTCCTTTATCCTTATAATATAATCATTTTCAGTCAAAGTCAATCACATCAATTCAAAAAAGTATCCAAATCTGATCACTCTGATTTGGATACTTTTACTAAATACTCTATATGTGACTCCTCCGGTACTGCTGTTTCCACTTGTCTGTCAGCTGCTCTGACATCTCCATCTGGATTCCTTCCCGGATTTCTTTCATCTCGCTGCGCAGCTCTGTATTGATCTCCGCATAGGTGTCATTTTTCGTAAGAAGGATATGATATTCCTCCATCGACATATACTTATAAGACGCATACAAATACGGCTTTAACAGCTTTGGATCTTCGCAGATCTGATACGCCCTGTCATACATCCGTGCCGCCTGCTGATAGAGGAACATTCTTCCATAGGCAGACCCCAGACTTGCATAGATCTTTCCATAAAACTTGGGATCTGTATTCTCATCCTCCCCTTCATTTAAGATTGCCTGATACACAAGGATCGCTTCTTCCACTTCTCCACTTTCCAGAAGATTGTCTCCTTTGTATTTCTGCCGCTCAATGTCCTTCTGGTTTTTGAGCCGCTCCAGAACATTCTGGATCCGGATCATCTCCGCTTCCTTGTAGATTCCGGAACTCTTCAAAATCGTGAGTACAAATTTTTCCACACTTCCCCGCATCCGGATCACATCCCGAAGCTGGTCTGCAAGCTCCCTTTTCCCGATGTCCTCTTCCAGCCATCCGCACAGCTGCTCGTTCATAATCGTATAATCGATCAGGTAGAGATTATTGCAGAGATAATAGCACAGCTCTTCCATTGTAAATATCTTACAGTGGATCCTCGTAATTTCATACGGATGGGCCGCATGCTGATCATGACATAGAATTAAACTTCCCATCATTTCCTCCTAAATGTATCATCTTCTCTTCCTGAAAATCGGTCGGCGGGAAAAACTCTCCGAATCCTACATCCCGCACCGTGATCTTACATGTTTTTTCATCTAAAAATAACGTCTCGATCTGAAGCCGCATGGAATACTCGCCTCTCTTGGGAAGCCTTCCAAGCGGGATCACCTCCGTCTTTAACGTACCCTGTACCAGAGACTCAATATGAAGCTCGATATCTTCTGTATCCTCTAAAAGCACTTCCCACTGATTGTTGGATTCATACCAGTGCGATCCCCAGGATACGATCGGATACCACATCTCCTGTCCATTCACCCGCATATTCACACTAATCTGATCTGTCAGCTTGTCTTCGGAAAGATAAACCGGATCCTCAATGTGCATAAACATCTTGCGGTATGCGGTATAGCAGGCGCCCTTGCTGTACAGATTGTTTCCGATAAATGCTCTTCTTCCATTGCACAGGACTCTCAGAGAAGTCGGATACCAGTTATTCTCAAATCCCTCTCCTGTCAGAAAGACCGAAGATACGATCCTCTTGTCAAACACGCCTTCAATAAACCGGCAGAATCTCATATCCGCATCTTTTGCCTTGTCCGCATTGAGCACCGGATACACGGCTGCCAGTTCTTTTATATGCGCACTTGCCACTTCGTCCACTGTCACAAAAATCGTCTTTCCGCCTCCAAGCCCCGGCTTCAGCCTTCTGAGCATATACGCTTTGATCTCATTTCTGTCACAGCAAAACAACGCCGCCTCATACTGCCAGAGTTCTTTTGGCTGATAAAACAGATAATTGCAGAAACTCTCTTTGTAATCCTGAATGAAAATATGCCGTTTATCAATATTCATCCGTACTGCGATTCCCCGCAACATCTGCGCCAGCTCTTCCGTCAGCTCCGGAACACTGAACACGATCCCGTTGATTTTCGGAAACGACTGCAGCGACAGTTCGATAAATTTAGCAAGCAGCCATACTGCTTCATAGGATTCTTCTCCAAATTCAATTTTTTCCCCTGCCAGGCTTTTATCCAGTAACCGGTTTACGGTGAATCCTTCTTTCAAGCTGGCCAGACGTTTTGCTTCTTTTCCGTATGCCCAGGTATCACGCAGCTTTCCGATGACCAGAGGGATCTGATAATTATCCGCATCTACTTCCATCGTCTCCGGCTCTGCCATTTCTTCATTATAAAAACTGATCTGACAGGTCTTTTCATTGATCTCGTAACCTATAATATTGCCTTGTCCCATAGGAGTCAGCCTCCTTAATACTGTTCAAACATATGCGCGGCGATTGCATCTTCCTGTGCATATGCTTTCATCTTTTCTTCTTTTTCACTGCCCTCTGAAAGTAAAATATCATTCAGTCGTCCATATCGCCCGGATTCTCCAAACACAGCATCCTTCATGCAGCACTCTTTATCACTTCGGTAAGTGTTGCCATCAATGGTCTCCTTGAAATAATATTTCAACCGCTCGTTGGAGAACAGCACAAATTTCTTCACATAGAGATTCTCATACATCGGCGTAAGCACCTCTGTAGCATAATCTACCGCCTCTGAATTTTCTTTCTGAAGCTGATAGTAGAGCATGACACGGCTTCCCTTCTGCCCTTTGTACTCGATCAGCGTCTTATCCCAAAGCTGCAGCTCAATGAGCCATTCCTTTTCGTATGCCAGAAAGAACGGGAAATAAATCTGCTTGCCGCACAGCTCCTGTAAGAATTTTTTCAGAGTCTTACGCACAGTCGTCGTATATTCTCTGGTGGAATAATATTTTAATACGGCGATCTTGCAGATGTCGATCGTTTCTTCACCCTTTTCATATTCCTTACAGATGATATCAATAATACTTCTGCTCATCCTGCGCTCTTCCACTACATATTCTCTGGACATATACGCCAGATATGCCTGCTGCAGTCTGAAATAAGCTCCCTCTTCATAATATTCTTCAAAGATCGGAACCTCTCCGAACAACTCTTCCGAGAACAACATCTGTGTGATGATCCTCTCCGCCAGCTTCTGAGTATGTACTTCATACTCTCTTGCTTCTCTCCAGAGCAGTTTCATGTCTGTAGTCGCTCCGCAGTAGTAATTCGCAAGATACGTCAGGATCACTCTGTCAAACTGCTTTCTTTTAAACATCTCAAAACACACGTAGGTAAGGAAATCATCACATTCATAATTGTTTTCACGGATCGTACGGCTGCACAGTCCCATGATCTCTTCTTCCCCGTAATTTTCAATGCCATACTTGCGCACAGTCTCAAGAGAAAGTTCTTCTACCTTCTCCTCCTGACGGTTCTGCTTCAGACTGTTCATATACCGCTTGCAGATATCCATGTAACGAAGCTCATAGAACAGGCGCTTGCTTTCATATGGAATAGAATCTGTATAATGTCTTCCATCCTTGTTTTCCCATACAAGCCGGTCTGTCTTTGCATACAAAAATACCCTTGCCCCTTTGTCCGTATACGGCGCCTTCTGCGTGATCGTTCCATCCTCTGCGATCACATGAATAAATTTCATATTCGGTACCTTTGTTGTGATCTCATAAGCATGGCAGATATCATACAGTGCTTTGATCTGCTCTGCTTCCATAGAATCTTCTGTCAGAAAACGCTTGTATATAATGCGGAGCATGGGATCAATATTTCTGCGCTCCAGCTGATTCCACGCAAACGCTTCCATCTCATCTCTGTAATGCGCATAAATCTCACTGGATTCATCCTCATAAGTAATCAGGTTTGAATACAAAAGCGCCCGTTTATGGAAATCCAGATTATTTCCATGCATAAAGTAAAGATACACGGAACGCGGCAGTGCTTTATTGACTCTGCCAGGCTGGATCGCAGCCATATAAAACTCGTACAGCTGTGCAATCTTTAATTCCGACTCCACTGCTTTTTCATACCATTTAAAAAAGCAGTTTTCCATGCAGCTTCCCTTGATCAGAAGTGTACAGATTGCGGTCAGGATCATGGACTCTTCATACATCCCGTAGGAAAGCACCAGAGTCTCATAAAGATAGCGGTCAAAGCTTTTCAGCTGACTTGCCAGATTGGCTGTATATAATGCCAGTTCCTTTGTCATCAGTTTGTGCTTGGCTGCAAAATACAACACCCGCACTTCAAAAATGCCCAGTTTTTTCAAGGAAGAACTCTTCTCACGGAAACACCGGAAGGCTTCCAGATAAAACCAGATACTGCGCGTCTTTTCCTCATAGAAGTGATGCTCCAAAGCTCTGAGACGTTCACTGATGATCTTGTACTCAGAATCTACATTCACCAACATACAGAGGATCTTCCAGCTGTCGGGATGCTTCATATAGGATTTTGAAAGCTCTTCTGCCACTCTGCGTGTCCCGATCGAATCATTGGAAAGCAGAGTGGTCAGATACAAATAATAGGAACTGATTTCTACATTTTTTCCGATTGCAAACCGGTTGTAATTGTAAGATTCCAGAATCCATTTTGCCTCTTCAAACCGTTTGCCCAAAAGACAGATATGTGCATGTACCAGAAGATACATCTCATTGTCCTCATCCAGACTCCGCAAATGCTCGATCTTCTTTAAGGACTCTTCGCACCAGGTGTTCAGATCCAGCTTGCCGCTCTCATAAACAAGACAGCGCTTTAAAATACTTGCAAACTCTTTATCCCGCTCCCGTCTCTCTTCATCTCTGCAGACATCCTTCTCCACCACGATCTCATAGGTCAGTATCTCATACGGGGACTCCAGGATGATCTGCCCGAAGTTGCTTCCCTGATGAAGCTTTGTATAATCAATGATATATTCCAGCCGGTACGCATTCCCGATAAACTCCTCCGTAGTAACCTTGGTATGCTCCACACTTAAAAATTCGCCTTCGGTACGTACATCAATGGTCAGATATCCCCACGTATTCTTCTTGATTGTAAAGGTGTCTTTTCTGGATTCCCGAAGAGAAATAAATGCCCTGCTCTCCTCTTCCAGCGTCAGAAAAATCTTCTCTTTCTGCTTGCAGCCCACCAAAAACTCTTCCAACGCCTGCTGATCCAGCTCCCATTTTCTCATATTGTCATACAATGCCTGAATCCGCTTATCCTCATACTTCAGGATCTCATAAAAATCTCTGGAACGGAACAGTTTTTCTGCCTCCGCCGGATCCCGAAAAGACAGTTTCTTAAAATCTTCCAGACTCTGTACTTTTCCATAAGTTGTCATTACAAACGGCTTTTCAATAATGGCAGTAAATGCCACCTCATACTCTCCGCCATTGCACACAATGGTAAATTTTCCGTGTTCCACATGTCCCGGAACCAGACCGGATCCGTCATATGTATAAGAGATGTTCACCGGATTCCCATCAAACCCCTGCTCCTCACAGCGTACCCGAAAAGACGATGGATAAACCAGTCCACGGATCGTCCCCTCTCCCTGATTCTGGAGAGAAAAACTTCCTTTGTACATCTCGCCTTCTCCGACACGCATGATGATCCGCGTCTCCGGAAAAATAATCTCCGGCTGTGGAATATGAAAATCTCCTTTTGAAAGGCGTTTAATTTTATTCTTCAAATTTGTCACCTGCTCATTCTTCTTACGTTGCATTTTTTTGTAAACACACTATAATAAAGTATTATAACATCAACACTGTATTTCTTGCAACGGTGGAATCAAAGAATTTAAAAGGGGATTGTATACATGAATACAAAACTGGAATTTCACGGAAGTGATATTGAAAAAGTGTGCGAACACTACGGATTAAAAAAAGATGATATTGTCAATTTTGGTGCTAACGTAAATCCGCTCGGACTTTCCGAACAGGTAAAAAAAGCTCTTGCAGCTCATCTGGATCTGCTCTCTTCCTACCCGGATCGGAGCTATACCAGTCTTAGAAACATACTCTCCACATACTGTCAGATTCCTGCAGACTTTATCCTGCCGGGCAATGGTTCCAGTGAACTGATTTCCCTGCTGATTGAAGAGCGCCGTCCAAAGCATACGATGATCCTTGGACCCACTTATTCCGAATACTCCAGAGAACTTGGATTTTCAGACAGCACGATCGACTGCTTTTATCTGAAACCAGAACAGGATTTCCAATTGTCTGTCGAGGAACTGTGTCTGGCGCTGGCTAAAAAGCAGATTGATTTTCTTATTTTATGCAATCCGAACAATCCGACTTCTTCCGCAATTTTTCATCCGGAGCTGATAAAGCTGCTGGAGTTTTGTCAGGATCACAACATCTTTGTGATGATCGATGAAACGTACGTGGAGTTTGCACCTGATGTAGATGCCGTCACCGCAGTTCCTTTGACCCAAAATTTCCAGAATCTGATGGTACTGCGTGGTGTTTCCAAATTTTTTGCCGCTCCTGGTATGCGGTTCGGGTACGGTATCACCGGAAATGCTGAATTTCTCAAAAAACTGAAAAGCAAACAGATTCCATGGTCATTAAACAGCCTTGGCGCATTCGCCGGCGAACTTTTGTTTCAGGACAAAGAGTATATAAAAAAGACACGCAATTTGATACTTTCCGAGCGTGAATACATGTATACAAAATTGCGTGAACTTCCTTTTTTCTATGTCTATCCGGCTTATGCCAACTTTTTGCTGGTACAGATCCAAAAAGATGGACTGACTTCATCTGACGTATTTGAAGCCTGTATCCGGGAAGGACTGATGATCCGGGACTGTTCTTCCTTCACCGGATTAGAGGGAGAATTTGTCCGCTTCTGCATCATGGATCCAGAAGATAATCGAAGACTACTGACAGTGTTTCAAAAAATTTCACAATCAGCCCGAAAACAAGTATGATTTATATACAGAGAACTTCCACCATGAAAGAAAGCAACATTCCATGTCAACAAAACATGAAATGTTGCTTTTTCTTGTATATCAATTCACTCTTTCCAGTATTTTTCTAAATATTGATTTGCATCCGTATCTGAGAGCTTAAACTTCTCCTTCAATCGAAGCAAAACATGTTCTTTCGTTTCTCCCATCTCCTGTAGAATTTCAATACATGCAATTATACAAGTTTCTTTCAGCAAAAGCAATGAACGAAATCTAAAAACTTGTCACAGTCACTTCATTTTCTCTTTATAAACATAATCTGTTTTTTATCTATGGAAAACATTTTATCACATTCCACTGCAGCTTTTTCCAGGCGTTTAATCCTTGTTTTACTTTTTTTCTGCATTGTCCATACAAACGATACATCTGTTCTCCATCGCGGATATCACAGCCTTTATAGAACATAGTGCGCATCATCGTATCATACATCCAGTTTAGATCGGTCTCTTCCAGTTCCGGAAGAGATTTCTTCACCGCTTCTTTTCCTTGCATTGAAAATGGATCTTCCCCGGATGGATGCAGAAACTCTGCAACCTCGTACAGGCTCTGATAAACAAACCGTACCCTTACATCGATTGATCCTGTTCGACACCGTTTTCGTTTCCGCACAGTCCGTATCCACGCCTGCAATATTATCAGCGCGAACACCAGAAGTATAACGCCGATTACCTTCAAACACTGAAAGATCGCCTTTCGGATCTGCTGCCACGTATCCGATGATGCCCTTTCGCTCTCTACATTTTCCAACGCAGAAGCTGCACCTGTATGATCCTCGACCTTCCAGCCGGTATCCTCCTGCCAGACTTCACACCAGGCATGCCCCATGCTGCCCTCAACTTCTGCCACATATTGCCCATTTTCCTGCTGTGAAAATGCAGATGCCGGAATGGCATAACCTTCTACAAATCTGGCCGGAATCCCCCGCATTCGATACATCAAAGTTGCAGCCGTTGCAAAATGCACACAAAATCCTCTGTGGTTTTCAAACAAAAAGTACTCCGCAAAATCCTCACCGGACGGTGTCGACCCCGGATTTACATCATACACAGCCTGACGTTTTAATGTTTCTTCCACGAACCGCTCTGCTTCTTCAAAAGAATCTGCTTCCTGCAGTTCGCTGCACAATTTGCGAAGTTGCTTCAAAGAAGATGGATACTGCAAATATACACTTGCCGGATCCGTCGCACTTCCTTCGCTCCAGGATCCCCCGTCATATTCTTTTCCATATTTCTCCGAAACATAAATCGTATCTGTCGGCATTTCCTCCTGCGTCACAGTGAACAACACACCCTTCCTGGGTACAAAGCTGCCCAGTTCCCGCAAATCTTCCATACCGCCGGAAGAATCCATGCCTGTCTCTTCCGGAATCATATTCTGCTCTGTCTGCGGGATCTCTGCCTGTGCTTTTTGTTCCTCTTTTTCTGACTCTTCCTTTTGCTCTTCCTTTTTCGTCTGTGCTTCTTTTCTTGTCTGCCTGTCTGCACTCCATGCATTCCACGTCTCTTCTGCTTTCTGGATTACATGCTCTTTCACATATCGTCTGGTCGTCCGATATACCCCATCTTCTTTTTCTTTCATCGGCTCCATCTGCTCTCCCAGCTGGACCGAACAAAATGCCAGAAATACGAAGCTTATTCCCGCAATGCAGACATTCTGCAGAACATTATAAGACATCGATGTAAGCACTGTCACATACAATCCGGCTGCAATCATCTGAAGCCAGCATTCTCTCGGATCCGGGAAATACGTCAAAACCGCCGCATATATTGCTGGTACAAGATAGAAAACCGCAGAAATACAAAGCAGGAGCTTCTTTCTTTTTACCAGCATTGTCCCAAGCCAGACACTCCCTAAAAACCCGGTGATCAAAAGTACTGCCATCCACCTCTCTGTCTGATCCTGAGGTAATTTCTGCGTCAAATTCACTCCGGCTGCAGTCTCCCACCAGGACCACAGTGCAAAACCAACGGTAAGAAACTGTAAGATATGAACTTTCCAGCTATGTTGATTCAAATCCTTCTTTTTTCTTTTCATACCCCTTCTCCCCATATCACACCTGGATAATCCCAGTATCGTTCCATCCCTGAATCCCCTGTCCGTCCAGGACAAGAACACTGGAAAAATTCTGTGTTCGAAACACTTCTTCAAACCCGCTTTGCTCTTCCTCTCGTTTCGCTGCAGGGACTGCTTCCATCAGCTCCCAGAGCATTTCATAAAACGTCTCCTCATCCTTCACGCGCCATCGCACAACACGGACGTTTTTCTGATCAAACCATGCCACAACGTGCATACAGTGTTCTTCTACCAGTGTCCTGGAAAGTGAAGCGCAGATCTCGATCATACGCTCCAGCTTTTTGAAATCTTTCGCAGCATCCGAAAGCCAGAGTCTGATACATACCGCACATCCAAGAGGATGACTGGATTCTTTGACCATCATTTTTCCCGCCTTGGCACTGATCTTCCAGTGGATCATCTGCACCGGATCCGGAATGTGATACTCCCGGATCTGATAGATTTCCGTAGCATCCTGCCCACCCCTTTCATTGGAATAGGTTTCCGGCTCAACTGGAAATTCCCGCGTCCTTCTCCCAATCTCTACCGGCATTGCACAGATCTTCGGCAGGACTGTGAATCGCTGCTTTTCCTGCTGCTTTTTACCCACAGACAAAATTCCCATAAAATCATAGATTCTCACTTCTGTAATCGTCAGCTTCCACTCTCCGCACCTGTCTGGTTCAAATGTATAGTCTGCCTGCTTTTCAGAAAGCCATAAACTGTCCTTTTGTCTGATGCCGGATACTGCATGTTCCATTTCCAGCAGAACCCTGCACTTTCCGATCCAAAAAGAGCTTTCCCTGCAAACCTGTATACTGACTTTCATCTGCTGTTCTTTTTCTCCGTAATCCGAGAGCTGCTTTACTCTGACAGAGAGTCCTCTCCCCGCAAAAATAAGATAAACGATTCCTGCCGCCGGATACAGAAGCACAAAAATCAACAACCCGCTCAGTGCCGGATAAATATACATCAAAAACAGATAGCCCACTGCGCCAAGCACCAGAAGATATGTTATCATCCGTTTTCCCATATACGCTCCTTTTTATCGCTTTTTCAATGATGGTGATTCTACTGCGGACAAAATTTCCTGCAGTACTTCCTCCTGTTTTACTTTGCTGATCCTTGCCCTTGTATTTAACAGGATCCGATGCTGTGCAGTCTCCCGAAACACTCCCCTGACATCTGCCGGAACCACATATTCTCTTCCTGCCAGATACGCACCCGCTTTCGCCATCTTTGCAAGTGCCACTGTTCCTCTTGGACTCATCCCCAGCTCCAGCATCTCATGCTCCCTGGTAGCCTGTGCCAGCTGCACCAGATATTCCAGAATCCGCTCATGCATAAAAATCTGTGCAGTCTCCCGCTGTGCTTCCTCAAGTTCTTCCTTTGTCATCACCTGTTGAACGGCATCTGACGTACGGCCATTCTCATTTTTTCGCAGAATCTCCATCTCTTCGCGAATTGTCGGATATCCCATCTTTACACACACCATAAAACGATCCAACTGAGATTCCGGAAGCAACTGCGTCCCTGCGGAGCCGGACGGATTTTCCGTAGCGATCACCAGAAACGGCGGAGCAATCTTCCTGGTTTTTCCATCCACGGTCACCTGCCCCTCTTCCATCACTTCCAAAAGGGCTGACTGCGTCTTCGGAGACGCCCGGTTGATCTCATCTGCCAGAAGCAGGTTGCAGACCACGGCTCCCGGATGATATACAAACGCATTTCTCTCTTTCTGGTAGATGGTAAATCCGGTCAGGTCTGACGGAAGTACATCCGGTGTAAACTGCACCCTGCGCTTCTGCAGTCCGATCGCTCTGGAAAAAGCAATCGCCATGGTCGTCTTGCCAAGTCCCGGAATATCCTCCACCAGCACATGCCCACCCGCCAAAAATGCTTTCATCACCGTCTCTGTCACTTCCTGCTTTCCAATCACTGCCCTCTGTACTTCCTGCAGTGCAAAAAGTACCTTCTCTCTTACTTTTTCCACACCTGTTACCTCCCCTGTCTAATATAGAAAATTATACCATATTTTGCTTTTTCCCTCTTACTTTTTTTCATATTTTTAACAAAAAAGTAAGAAACATTCCTCCTGATACGTGCTATAATAAAGAAAACAACAAATGACAATCATGTACTTCAAGAAAGGATGGTCTTTATGGAATTCACAGAAGGATTAAGAAAAGTATTTTTAGCAGGTGTAGGTGCTGTCGCCTCTACTGCAGAAAACGCAAAAGAACTGATCGATGATCTGGTAGAAAAAGGCGAACTGACCGTTGCACAGGGCAGAATGCTCAATGAAGAACTGAAACATACAGCAAAAGAAAAAGTCAAAGAACATATTTCTGTCACCGTTACCAGGAATTATACAGATGCCATGAATTCTGTCGATCAGATGACCGAAGAGGAATTAAACGCTCTGAAAGAAAAGATTGCCCAGACAGAAGAAGCAAGAAAAGAACAGCCTGAAGATCCAGATATTACCTCCGATGAAAGGACTCCCGAAGAATCAGAATGAATAAAGAACAAAAAACAATGGATCCTTCCCGGTATCCATCATACACGGAAGAAGATTCAGCCGCCTCCGGCAGGCGGCTGAACAAGATTTTAAAAGTTTTAAAAAAACACCATCTGACCTCGGGTCTGACACCAGTCAAGCTCCGCGAGATTCTGGAAGATCTGGGCCCTACTTGTGTCAAGCTGGGGCAGATCATGTCCATGCGTTCCGATATGCTCCCGGAAGTATACTGTCAGGAGCTGACAAGGCTTCGTACCGATGTGATCCCCATGCCATATGAGACTGCAGTCTCAATCATTGAATCCGAATTACAGCGACCTGTCTCTGACATTTTTTCTTCCATCGAACAGACTCCGCTTGGCTCTGCTTCCATTGCACAGGTACATCCCGCACAGCTAAAAGACGGAACAAAGGTTGTTTTAAAGGTACAGCGACCGGCCATCCAAAAGACGATGGAAAATGATATCCGGCTTTTAAAAAAAGCTTCCGGTATTTTAAAACTGACACTGGGAACTAAAAATCTGATCGACTTTCATACGATTTTAGATGAACTCTGGGAGACTACCAGAGAAGAGATTGACTTTGAAAAAGAGGCCGCCAATCTAGATCTGTTTTACGCCAACCAAAAAGAAATTGCCTATACGACCTGCCCCGTGGTGTATCACGAACTGACGACTCCAAGACTTCTTGTCATGGATTATATCGACGGAATCCAGATCGACCATATAGAAGAACTAAAAAGTCTTGGCTACGACATGACTGAAATTGGCGAAAAGACAGCGGAAAACTACTGCAAGCAGATTTTGGAGGATGGATTTTTCCATGCGGATCCGCATCCTGGAAATCTATGGATCAGCAAGGGGCAGATTGCATGGCTGGATCTCGGAATGGCAGGACATCTGTCTTCCAACACCAAGCTGCTGCTTCGCAAAGCGATTACAGCACTTCTTGAAAATGATATTTATTCTCTGAAAAACGTATTACTCGCATTTGCCGAACCTCAGGAGCGTGTCAATCATGCCCGCCTGTACACGGATATTGATGATATTGTCAGCAAGTATGTTTCCATGGACTTCGGTACCATGCGGCTTGGCGATCTGATCGAACGGCTCCTGCAGCTGGTCAAGGATCACCGGCTTGCAATTACCCCGGATGTCACGCTACTTGCACGAAGCATGATCACGATCGAAGGTACTTTAAGTGCATGTGCTCCGGATGTAAATCTGCTGCGGATTTTATCTGTACATATGTCCAATCTGCTGATCCATGAGCTGGATGCAAAGCACATTTTAAAACATAAGGGACGCCAGGTTTATACTTCGCTGGACAAATCCCTCAACATCCCTGCCCAGCTTTCTGATCTTTTGAACATTACAAAAAACGGGCAGGCACAAGTCAACCTGCAGCTTTCTGATGGCGAGCATTTCCGCCGTGATGTTTATTCCATTACAAACCGGGTGCTTTTGACGATTCTTTCTGCTGCCCTGTTTATCGGATCAGGTCTTGCCTCGGACATTTACAGCATTCCAAAGTGGTTTGGACTCCCTTGGATCAGTTTCCTCGGATACAGTCTGTCCGCCCTTTTATTGCTGATTGTTCTTGTACAGATTTTCCGACGGCGCAAATAAAAAGGAGAAGAAATCCCTCACTTTTTCAGGATTTCTTCTCCTTTTTCCTACATTCTATTTTTCTGAATCAGTCGTTGTCTGTTTTACATTCACACCCTGATCTTCAAAGTCTACTTTTTTCCATTCTTTTTTGTCTACCTTGATGTCAGTCTCTTTGCGCCATGTTTCCACCTGATCTTCATACTGTTTCTGCTTGCGCTCTTCTACGATTTCTTTTTTCTTCTGATCTGTTGCCTCACGATCCAGCTTGCTTGTCAGCTTCGCCACATAGATTCCATCGTCTGTCTCAATCAGGCTTGTCACGTCCCCTACATTTTCCAGCGCATCTGCCGCCTTTAAAAGATCTGCGTTCAGTGTGCTGGACTCAGAATCAAATGTCGCCGTCTGCACTTCTTTTTCTGCCGAAGCAGCTGCTGCATTCATGTCCTTGTCCGGATCTGCGCTGACTGTATCCAGAAAGGTCTGTGCCTTTTCTTTTTCTGCCTTCTTTTCATCGTCAGTCATCTGAACAGACTGTCCGGAATCATCCTTCTTCGTATAAGAGAACTGGACATACTCGATCTTCTTTTGTGCTGCATCCTCATCTGAAACATTTTCATCCACGCCCTCTTTCATTGGTGCATCCATCTTCTGCTGAATCGTAGCAAGTTCCAGATATTCTTTGACATATTTTTTATATCCGGACACAACTTCTTTGTCCTCCAATGTGTTGTCTTCCACAAACTCTTCTGCTGCTTTGTCGATCTTCTTCTTTTCTTCGTCTGTCAACTCCACTTTATATTCAGAAGCATGCTGTTTTACAAGATACATATTTTCCAGAGACTCTAAAATACTGTCTTTCATATTCTCCTCATATGTCTTGCCTTCTTCCACTTCCTGGCTCCACATTGTGTCCGCACTCATCCCCATCAGGCCTGCATAAAACGACTCATACTTCGCCTGCTGCATACGCGCATAAAAATTAGCAACACCATACGAAACCTTCTCTGTTCCGACCGTTACTACTGTGGCATCATTATCAGGGGCAGCACTGCATCCTGTTATCGTAACCGCCGCTAAAATACCGGCAACCGCGGTGATCACACCTCTTTTTTTCAATCCAACCATAAATTCCTCCTCTAATTGTACCTAATTATTTCATTATAACGTCTTTTTTCTCCTCTAACAAGCTCTTTATATCATTTAAGAGCTTTTTCACAAGCTCCAGAACCGTTTCATCCTTTTCCTTTTTATTTCTGCCCTTTTTATAATAGACAAAATACGGCACTGCCTCCGCCTTAAACACCAGATTTCCCCGGTAGCTCTGAATCAACGGAGGAATTTTCTGCGGATTGACCTTCGCTTTTTCATACATGGTAAACCGGAATTCTTCTCCTTTTTGTTCCACTGCCGTCACATAAGCTGAATGTGCAAGCGCTTTGAGACCTGCGATCTGAAGAAGCTGCTGTACCTTTCTTGGTACATCCCCGAACCGGTCGATAAGCTCCTCCAGCATATCATCCATCTCTTCCTCATCTTCAATTCCCGCGATCCGCTTGTAAATATCCAGCTTCTGATATTCGTTCGGAATATAGGAATTCGGGATATAGGCATCCACATTCAGATCCATCACGGTCGTATAGATTTCCTCCTCTGTTCCGCCTTTTAACTGTTTTACCGCTTCATTGAGCATCTTGCAGTACAGATCATATCCGACAGCCTCCATATGCCCATGCTGTTCTGCACCCAGAAGATTTCCTGCCCCACGGATTTCCAGATCCCGCATCGCAATTTTAAATCCGGAACCAAGATCTGTAAACTCCCGGATTGCCGCCAGTCTTTTTTCCGCCACTTCCTTTAGCAGCTTGTCTCTTCGGTACAGGAGAAATGCATACGCCATCCGATTGGATCTTCCCACACGTCCCCGCAGCTGGTACATTTGAGAAAGTCCCAGACGGTCTGCATCATGGATGATCATCGTATTGGCATTGGAAATATCCAGTCCGGTCTCAATAATCGTTGTTGACACCAGCACATCAATGTCTCCGTTGATGAAATCATACATGATATTTTCCAGCTCATGCTCCGCCATCTGCCCGTGAGCAAATGCCACCGTCGCGTCCGGAACAAGTTTCTGCACATGATCTGCAATTTCCGCAATATCACTTACCCGGTTATATACATAATACACCTGTCCGTCCCGATCCAGTTCTCTTTGAATAGCTTCACGGACCATCTCATCATTGTACTCCATCACATATGTCTGGATCGGCATCCGATCCATCGGCGCCTCTTCCAGCACACTCATATCGCGGATTCCGATCAGACTCATATGCAGTGTCCGCGGGATCGGCGTTGCAGTCAGCGTCAGTACATCCACATTTTCCCGCAGTTTTTTAATCTTCTCTTTGTGTGTCACGCCAAATCGCTGCTCTTCATCTATGATCAAAAGTCCCAGATCCTTAAATTCCACATCCTTTGACAAAACACGATGCGTCCCGATCAGAATATCCACCAGTCCTTTTTTCAGATCTTCTGTTGTCTTCTTCTGTTGGGCAGGCGTCCGAAACCGGCAGAGCAAATCCACACGCACCGGAAATTCTTTCATCCTCTGCACAAACGTGTTGTAATGCTGCTGTGCCAGAATCGTTGTCGGCACCAGATATACCACCTGTTTTCCGTCCTGAATCGCCTTAAATGCAGCCCGAATGGCAATTTCCGTCTTTCCGTATCCGACGTCTCCGCAGATCAGACGGTCCATGATCTTTTTACTCTCCATGTCCTGCTTGGTATCGGCGATCGCCTGTAGCTGGTCATCGGTCTCCTCAAACGGAAACATTTCTTCAAATTCCTTCTGCCAGACCGTATCCGGTTCATACTGATATCCATTCTCCTGCTGCCTTGCCGCATACAGCTCCACCAGATCCCTGGCAATCTGTCTGACTGCCCCGCGCACCTGATTCTTTGTTTTCGTCCACTGGTTACTTCCCAGCTTGTTCAGCTTTGGCTTTTTTGCATCTGCTCCTGCATACTTCTGGATCAGATCCAGCTGCGTTGCAAGAATATACAGGCTGCTTCCTCCCGCATAAGAAATTTTCATATAATCTTTGGTGATCTTATCTACTTCAATCTTTTCAATTCCCTGATAGATACCCAGACCATGATTTTCATGTACCACATAATCTCCAACCTTTAATTCGGAGAAACTTTGGATTTTCTGTCCTTCATATAGTTTTCTGCGCTTCTTTTTCTTCTGTCTGCCAAAAATATCTGTTTCAGAGATCACCATGAATTTCAGCATCGGATATTCATATCCCTGTGTCACATGCCCGTATGCCACCATAATTTCCCCCGGCTGCACTTCACGATCCATATCCTGTCTCTTATACACATCTGACGCTGCCGACGAAGAGG